>Ga0164290_1000906_pt1 | contig 67391 bp, 63 predicted proteins | sample Micstemetagenome_FD_108782 | JGI IMG/M metagenome (GOLD analysis project Ga0164290, IMG submission 108782) | Contaminated culture microbial community from soil near Moab, Utah, USA - Microcoleus steenstrupii SON62 (Illumina Assembly) | ecosystem: Environmental > Terrestrial > Soil > Soil crust...
GTGTCTCGACTGTCCCGCCGAAGCGGCGGTCGCCGGCCGGTGCTTCACCTGCCAGCGAGCGCACAACCAGGCCCTCATCCGCAGCCACGACGCGCTGCTCGCCGACGTGTTCAAGTACCGCACGCCAGCACGCCCACCCGGGCGCCGAGCTCGGCGACGTCAAGCCGGCGCGCTCAAGGCAACCGCCGCGGCGGCGGAGCACCACACCGGCGACGACGGACCCTCCGCCGCGTAACACAGCCGACGGGTCCGGCTGAAAGATGGCGCGCGTCGTCTGGGTCCGACGGCCTTCGGGTAGGCGTCGGCAGCGTGTCGAAGCGACTGCGACAGCCGTTCTCGGAGGCCCGACGCTGCGGTTGAGCAGCCAGCTGTAGGCGTCCCGGAGCCGGGTTGAGCTACGGGCGCCGGCTGGCGTTGCGGACGATCTCGGCGGCGACGTCGCGGAGCTTGCGGTTCTGCTGCTGTGACTGGCGCACCAGCGTGTCGAACGCCTCGTCGGGAGTGCAGCGCAGCGCGCCGATGATGATGCCCTTCGCCTGTTCGATCTCCGACCGGCTCTCGAGCGCCTGTTCCAGCTGCTCGCTGCGAGCCCGCGCGGTCCAGTAGGCGTCGGCGTTGGCGAGCACGACGGCGGCTTGCGCCCCGAACAGCCGGGCGGTGGCGAGCTGCTCGGCGCTGAAGCCGTCTTCGTGTTCGGCGTAGAAGTTCAACGCCCCGTTGCGCTCCCCGTCGACCTCGAGCGGCACCGACAGGGTGCTCGAGATGCCGTGCGACCGGCAGGCGGCACAGAACGCCGGCCAGCGGGTGTCGGTGGCGGTGGAATCGATGCGCACGATCTCGCCGGTGCGCCACGCCTGCAGGCACGGACCTGCTCCGACGTCGTACTGGGCCTGGTCGATCTCGGGGACATCGGTGTCGGTGAACACCCCGGTCGCGGCGCGACCGTCCTTCATCATCGTGATCCCGGAGTACCGGGCGGAGGTGACGGCTTCGGCGCCGAGCTCAGCGAGACGGTTCAACGTCTCGAGGATGCTTCGTCCGCCGACGAAGAACTGGCTGACCGCTGCGACGCTCTGGTCGAACGATGCGGCTGCGTCGGATCCCGACATGATGCGCGCTCCCCGGCGTGGACCGGGGCACCCTGTGCTGTCAAGGGCCGGAGAACGCACCTCCAACCTACGCTCCCCAAACGCCCGCTGTCACCCCCGATGGGTGAAGTCGATCGGCGGCTGGGTGCGGCGAGGCAAGAGCGGGTTCAGTGGTCGTGCGTGCGCGCTTCAACAGCGAGGCGAACATGAACTGATCGTCCGGTGCTGCAGCACCGGCACGATCGGGAGTCCGCTCGCATGACCAACACGACGACCCCGGAACGAGGTCATCGCCGCTCCGCCGGCACCCCGGGGATCGCTACCCGGTCGATGCGGCGCGCGGTCCCGTTGACGATTCGGCCCCCATCGGAAGGGCCGCCACGGGTGCGTGTCGAGATGAGATCCTGACCGGTCTTCTGGTTGCTCGAGTTGGAGGTCGACAGGCCGCACCATCGACGCGAGGATCGTCCGGTGAGCGCCCCGGTCGATGTGCGGTACGCGCGTAGTCACGACGGCATCGACATCGCCTACATGGTGCTGGGAGATGGGCCCGTCGGCATCGTCTACGTCCCCGGCTTCGTTTCGCACCTCGACGTGATGTGGGAGCTCCCGCCGTATGCCGCCATCGGGGACCAGCTCTCTCAGATCGGTCGCGTGCTCACGTTCGACAAGCGGGGTACCGGGCTGTCGGAACGTACGCTCGGCTTCGGGAGTCTCGAGGCGCGCATCCATGACATCCGCGCAGTGATGGATGCGGCGGAGCTGTCCGAGGCCCACATCTTCGGAGTCCGAAGGAGGCCCGCTCGCTCTGCTGTTCGCCGCCCACCATCCCGACAGGGTTGCGTCGTTGGCGCTGTACGGCACGTTCGCGCGCCTGCTGGCTGCACCCGACGACGACATCGGTGTCGCGCCTTCGCTCGCGGCGTCGTTCTACGGCGCTGTCCGAGACCGCTGGGGGTCCGGTCGCGCACTTCGATTCTTCATTCAGCAGATCCCGCACTCTGACGAGCTCGCCCGGACCATCGCACGGTACGAGCGCAGCGCCTGCACCCCGCAGATGGCCGCAGACATCCTTCGCCTCAATACCGAGATCGACATCCGGTCACTGCTGCCGACTGTCCAGGTCCCCACACTCGTGCTCCACAGCAGCGGCGATCGACTCATCCCGGTGGCGATCGCGCAGTACATGGCCGCACACCTGCCCGATGCACGCTTCGTGGAGGAAGCCGGCGACTTTCACGTCTGCTGGGACCCGACCAAGCTGTGGTTCCTCGACCACGTCGAGGACTTCTTCCTCGGCGACCGTCCCCGCAGGCCCCCGACCCAGCGCGTGCTGGCCACCGTCCTGTTCACCGACATCGTCGGATCGACCGAACAGGCTGCGGCCATGGGCGACCGGATCTGGCGGCAGGTGCTCGACCGCCACGACTCGGCATGCGCTCGAGCAGTCGGGCGCTTCGGTGGGCGCCTCGTGAAATCCACTGGCGACGGTCTGCTCGCCACCTTCGACAGCCCCTCGAGCGGCGTGGAATGCGCACGCAGCATCCGGTCGCTCCTGTCCGACGTCGGCATTCGGGTGCGGGCGGGGGTGCACACCGGTGAGGTCGAGTTGCGCCGCGGCGACGTGGGTGGCATCGCTGTCCACATCGGCGCCCGCATCGCGGCTCTCGCCCACCCGGACGAAATCTGGGTCAGCCGCACCGTGAAGGACCTCACCACCGGCTCCGGGCTCCTCCTCGCGGGACGTGGACGGCACGCGCTCAAGGGCGTCCCCGATCAGTGGGAGCTCTTCAGCTTGAGCTGAGGGAGCCGCCGTCTAGGTGTTCACCTGCGCCCGGCAGCCGTGGAACTTCGGCTCCACCACCAGCCCGCCCTACGCGGCAGCGGCCCGACTCCGAGGACGTGACGCGGCGGGCGCTCGAGGCGGGGCTGGCGGACGTTGTGTCACAGCCGTGTCACGAGTCGGCGGTCCGGCGACGAGATGCTCCCGTTGACCTGCGGGTTCACTGGTAGCCGGGGTCGCTCGGCCAGTTCGGCTGGAACAGGTGCCACTGCTCGGGCGCCCGGCGGATGAGGAACTCGAGCTCGCGTGCGAGCGACTGCGTGACGCGGGCGACGTCGGCCCGGAGGCCACCGCCGAGGCGGTGCGCCGGGACGGGTGGGCGGACGATCGCGTGGTGGCCGTTGAGGCGCGGCGTGAAGTACACGCCGACCGGCAGGATGGGTGCGCCCGTGCGCAGGCCGAGCGTCGCCGGACCGGCCGGCAGGGTGGTGCGCTCGCCGAAGAACTCCACCTCGACCCCGTTGCGCTCCAGGTCACGGTCGCACAGCAGGCACACCACCTCGTTGTCGCGCAGGGCCTTGAGGACCGCGGGCGCGGCGCCGGGCCCGAGGGGGACGACGGTCATCCCGAGGTCGCGACGGAGATCCGCGAACCACTCGAACAGCTCCGGCGGCTCGATCGGCTCGACGACGACGGTGAGCCGGTGCCCGCGATCGGTCATCCACCGCCCCGCCCACTCCCAGCCGCCGAGGTGCGGCAGCGCCAGGATCACGCCGTTGCCCGCGGCCAGCGCCTCGGGGATGTGCCCGTAGCCGTCGACGGTGAAGCCGCGCTCGACGACGCGGGCCGACAGCGTCGGGAGGCGGAAGCTCTCCACGTAGTAGCGGGCGTAGCTGTCGAACGCCGTCTGCGTCGCGACCCGCAACGCCGCGCCACGCAGGCGAGGGTTCACGCGACGGAGGTGGCGCTGGATCATCGCCCGGCGCTCCGCGCTGGCGAAGCTCGCACCGAAGCCGATCGACGAGGCCGCACCGGCGGCGACGGCTGCGGGCATCACCCTCGCGGCGAGCGATCCGAACCGGAACCCGCTGACGGTCGCGGCGTCGAGCAGGCGCCGCCGCGCCGGCGTGGCGTCCGCCCGTTCGTTCGTCAGCTGCCGCGCCCCGGACGACCGGGACGGGTGATCCGGGTCCGCCGCCGCTCGGTGCGCACGACGCGCCGGCTCTGGCGGCGGCTGCGGCGCATCTCGATCTTCGCCGCCGTCACCGGGGCCACCCCCGCCTGCTTCCAGACCTTCACGAACCGCTGGACCGCGGTCACGCACGTGAGCGCGAACATGATCCACAGGATCGGGATCAGCAACGGCTCGATCAGCAGGCCGAGGCAGAGCAGGATGATCCGCTCCGCCCGCTCCATCAGCCCGCCCTTGGCCTCGAGCCCGAGCGACTCGGCCTTGGCCCGCTCGTAGGAGATCACCGCGCTGGCCGCCATGATCCCGAACGGCAGGAGCGCCATGTGCGCGCTCTCCTCGGACGCGAAGTACCACGCGACGCCCGCGAAGAGGACGGCGTCGGTGACGCGGTCGACGACGGAGTCGAAGAACGCGCCGCGCTGGCTGGACGTCTCGGACGCCTTCGCCAGCGCCCCGTCGAGCAGGTCCGGCAGCGCCGCCAGCACGACGAGCACGAGCCCGAGGCGGAGCTCGCCCGAACCGATCGCGACGGCTGCGCCCACGGCCACGAGGAGCCCCAACACCGTCAGGTGGTCGGGCGACAGCCCGGTGCGGCGGAGGCCGTCGCCGATCGGCTTGACGGCCCGGTCCACCGGCGCCCGGAACTTTCCGTCGAACATGGGTTCAGGCTAGTGGAGGCGTGGGAAGATCGCTGGCCATGAGCAACTCGTCGCCGAGCGACCTGGCCGTCACCTTCCGCTCCATCCCGCGCCGGCGGCGCGAGGCGCAGGGCGACGCCCCGCCGGCGGCCGTGGCGGCGCAGCAGGGCGAGCTGGACCGCCGGGTGGCGACCGCGGCGGCGATGCTCCACGCTCCGGCCGACCCGGTCCTGGTGGCCGACGCGATCGAGGCGGTCCCGGCCGAGGGGTGGCGGGACCTCGATCTCGACGGGCTGCGCGCCGCGGCGCTCGACATCGGCCGCCTGCTGCGCGAGATCGAGCAGCTCGCGGCCGACGCGTCGTGAGGCGCGCCTCGGCGCGCCGTCACTCGTCCCAGTCGTCCTCGGGGTTGAGCTGCGTGAGGTGCTCGACGACCCGGCCGTCGACCGCGTCGACCAGCACGAGGCCGCGCTGGCGGGGCGGGTTCTCGGCCGAGTAGACGAGCACGCGCCAGGTCGGGCGGCTGCGGACGCCCCGCCACACCTGCTGCGCCGATGCGTGGCCGACGGGGAAGCCCACGGCGCCCTGCGCCGCGACCAGCGCCTGGCGCTCGTCGACCGTCATCCGCCAGCCGGACGTGAACGACAGCACGGCGACCGCCCCGAGCAGCGCGGCGGCCCACACGAAGCCGTCGTTGACGAGCACCCCGCCGTCGCCGCGCGCCCACCACGTGGCCAGGCACGCGATCGCGACGCCGAGGTACAGCACGGCCGGCCGCCGGCGGCGGCTGTTGTCCGGGAACTGGTACGGCCCGACGTAGGCCGACGCGTTCAGATCGTCGGGCAGCTCGTCGCGGAGGTCGCTCGTCTCGCCTGCCATCGCTCCCAGGCTACGAGCGCGGCCAGGCCGCGCGCAGCCTGGCGGCGGTGGCGGGGAGCGCCTCGGGCAGGTTGCGGGTGTTCGCGGTCGCGGTCATGAAGCTGCTGTCGCCCGTCCAGCGCGGGACGACGTGCACGTGGAGGTGGCCCTCGACGCTGCCGCCGGCCGGACGCCCGAGGTTCAGCCCGACGTTGACGCCCTCGGGCCGCATCGCCGCCTTCACCGCACGGACCGCGAGCGTCACCCCGGCCCACAGCTCGTCGCGCTCGTCGTCGTGGAGGGACTCGAGCTCCGCCACCTCCCGGTACGGCAGGACGAGCAGGTGCCCGACGGAGTACGGGAAGCGGTTCAGGATCGCGAACGTCCGTGGACCGCGGTGGACCACGTGCGTCTCCTCGTCGGGGAGGCCCGACGAGAGGATGCGGCTGAACACGCTGCGCTCGTCGGGGGTCCCGACCCCCCCGGCGGCTCCGGCGGTCTGCACGTACGTCGCGCGCCAGCCCTGCCAGAGCAGCTCCAAGGGCGTCATCGGGCGAGCAACCTACTCCCCCACCTCGGGATGGTCGGGCACGCGCGACGCGGGCGCAGCCGTCGGCCGCGTCAGCCGTCGTCGTCCTCGCCGCCGCCGCCGCCGGCGAGGGGGGCGACCACGACCTCGACGAGGCGGAGCTGCTCCGCCCCGAACTCGCCCTCCTCGGCCCACTCCCTCGCCCGCTCGACCACGTCACGAGCCGCGTCGCGCTGGCGACGCCCCTTGCGCTCCGCGACCTCGACCAGCCCGTCGACCAGCTCGCCCCCGCGCGCACCGAACGCCTCGGGTGCCGCACGGACGAGCTCGACGAGCGCGCCCACGTCCCCGGGACCCGGGACCGGCGACGCGGTGGCGGGTGGCGAGGTGCCGGGCGCCGGCGTCGCGGGCGGCTCGAGGGCGGGGGCGGGCGGCTCCGTCACGGGCGGCTCGGTCGCGGGCGGCTCCGTGACCGCCGGCTCCGTGTCCGTCGGGTCCGACACCGGCGCCTCCGTCACCGAGGGTTCGGTGCCCGGCAGCTCCGTCGCCGCCGCCGGCTGCGGGGCGAGGACGCTGGCCGGGACCGCCGCGCCTGCCGTCGTGGCCGGACCTCCGCGCCGTCCGCCGTCGTCGGCCAGCGAGACGCCCACCAGGCCCGCGGCGAGGACGCCCACGAACAGCGCCGGCACGAGCCACCCGCGCCCCCGGCGCGGCGAGCTCGCCGGACCGGGCGCGCCCGCCGCTGCCGCGCCCGGCGCAGGAGCCTGCGGCAGCCGAGCCGTCGGGGGCGCGGCCGCACGAGGGGCCACCAGGGTCGGCACGCCCGCGGCGACGCTGCCGGTCGCCGCGGCGAGCCCGGCTCGCATCGCCGCCGCCGAGGGGTACCGCTCCGCCGGGTCCGCGCGCAGCGCCCGGGTCGCCACCGCCGCGACGGCCTCCGGGACCTCCGGGCGCAGCGCCCGCACGTCCGGCGGTGGCCCCGCTCGCTGCGCCAGCGCGAGCGCGATCGGCGTCGCCCCGTCGAACGGTGGCCGCCCCGTCAGCGCCTCGTGGAGCAGCACCCCGCTCGCGTACACGTCCGTCGCGGGCGTCGCGACCCCGCCCGTGAGCTGCTCGGGCGCGAGGTAGCGCGGGGTCCCGACGACGAACCCGGTGGCCGTCAGCGACGCCGCCACCTCGTCGAGGCGCTTCGCGATGCCGAAGTCGGTCAGCTTCGCCGTCCCCCCGGGCGCGAGCAGGACGTTCGGCGGCTTGACGTCGCGGTGGACGATGCCGGCGGCGTGCGCGGCCTCGAGCGCGGCGAGCACGTCGTCGACCACCCGCACGGCCCGCTCCACCGGCAGCGGGCCCTCGCGCCCGAGCACGGTCGCGAGCGACGGGCCGTCCACGAGCTCCATGACGAGGTAGAGGTGCCCGTCACTCTCGCCCGCGTCGTAGATCGCGACGGCGTTCGGGTGGATGGCGCGGGCCGCGGAGCGAGCTTCGCTCGCGAACCGCTCGCGCGCCGCCGGGTCCGCGCTGCGTGCGGCCTCGGCCGGCACGAGCTTCAGCGCCACGTCGCGCTCGAGGCGGAGGTCGCGCGCGCGGTGCACGCGCCCGCTCCCGCCGGCGCCGAGCAGCGCGCCGACCTCGTAGCGCCCGGCGATCCGGGCAGGGATGACCTCCACGCCCGGACGGAGTACCCGGGATCGACCCGGAGAAATCCCGGCGGCCGCGCACGAGGTCGCCGAGTACGGTGCACCCGTTCGTCGCGAGCGCGCCCACGGCGCGAGGGAGGAGGCCGGTCACATGCCCACCGTCGCCCCCTCCCGCGCCTCTGCGCGCACCGAGCGCCCCGCCGAGCGGCGCTGACGTCCCGGGCCCTGCGCCCGACCCGCGAACGACCTCCAGGAGACCCACGATGCCGGCACCACGCCGCCGCGGTCGCCCTCGCTTCGACGACGAGCTCGACGAGCGCGACACCACCGACCACCACCGCCGCCACCACCACCGACCCGCGTCCGGAGCCGCCGTGCTCCCGCCACCGCCCGACGACCCCTCACCGGAGGCCGAGGACGCGCAGGACCCGCCGTGGTCCACCTACCGCGACGCCACGCAGGGGCCGCGGCCAGTGCCGCCGTGGGTCGTCACCGACCCGCGGGCGCTCGATCTCGACCACGGGGTGCTCAAGACCGGCAAGGAGGCCGACGTGTCCCTCGTCGAACGGCGCTCGCCCGACGGCCACGCCTGCCTCCTCGCCGCCAAGCGCTACCGGCCTCCCGAGCACCGGATGTTCCACCGCGACGCCGGGTACCTCGAGGGACGCCGGGTGCGCAGCAGCCGCGAGATGCGGGCGATGGCCACGCGGACCGACTTCGGGCGCGAGCTCCTCGCCGGCAGGTGGGCGGCGGCCGAGTTCGAGGTCCTCGCCCGGCTCTGGCGAGCCGGCGCCGCGGTGCCGTACCCGGTGCAGCTGCTCGGCACCGAGCTGATGATGGAGTTCGTCGGCTCGCCCGACGGTGTCGCCGCCCCGCGCCTCGCCCAGCTCCGCCCGGCGCCCGACGAGGCGGCCGAGCTCTACGCGCAGATGATCGCCGTCCTGCGCCAGCTGGCCGATGCGGGGTACGCCCACGGGGACCTCTCGCCCTACAACGTGCTCGTCCACGAGGGCCGTCTCGTCCTGATCGACCTGCCGCAGGCCGTGGACCTCGTCGGCAACCCCTCGGGCTTCGGCTACCTGCGCCGCGACTGCGCCAACATCTGCCGCTGGTTCGCCATGCACCACGTCGCCGACGCCGACGCCGAGCGCCTCAGCACGGAGCTGCTGCGCTCGGTCCCGGGGATCAGCTGACCCCGACCTGCGCGTCGACCTCGGCGCGCAGCCGGGCGATCAGGTCGGCGACGGCGACGCCGCGCTCGGGGTCGTTCGTCCCGCGGGCATTGACGCCGACCGTGGCGCCCGCGACGTCGTCGTCGCCGACCACCAGCACGTACGGGATCTTGTCGAGCTTCGCCGCGCGGATCCGCTTGCCGAGCTGGTCGGCCGCGTCCACGACGTCGGCGCGGAACCCCTCGGCGCGCAGGCGAGCCACCAGGTCGTGCGCGTACGACTCGTGGTCGGTCTTGACCGGCAGCACCCGCGCCTGCAGCGGCGCCATCCACGTGGGGAACGCGCCGGCGTAGTGCTCGAGGAGCACCCCGAAGAACCGCTCGACGGACCCGAACAGCGCGCGGTGGAGCATGATCGGTCGGTGGCGCTGGTTGTCGGCGCCGACGTACTCGAGCTCGAAGCGCTCGCGCAGGTTGAAGTCGTACTGGATCGTGCTCAGCTGCCACCGGCGCCCGATGGCGTCGCGGACCTTGATGTCGATCTTCGGACCGTAGAACGCGGCGCCGCCCTCGTCGACGGTGTACGCGAGGCCGTGGCGCACGAGCGCCTCCTCCAGCGCGGTGGTCGCGGCGGCCCACCCCTCGTCCGAGCCGACGGACTTGTCCGGGTCGCGCGTCGCGAGCTGCGCGTCGAAGTCCTCGAAGCCGAACGCGCGCAGCACGCTGAGCACGAAGTCGAGCAGCGAGGCGATCTCGTCCGGCGCCTGCTCCTCGGTGCAGAAGACGTGCGCGTCGTCCTGGGTGAACCCGCGGATGCGCATCAGCCCGTGCAGGGTGCCGGCGCGCTCGTAGCGGTACACCGTGCCGAGCTCGAACAACCGCAGCGGCAGCTCCCGGTAGCTCCGCTGCCGCGACCGGTACACGAGGCAGTGCATCGGGCAGTTCATGGGCTTCGGGTAGTACGTCCCGTTGTCCATCTCCATCGGCGGGTACATCCCGTCCGCGTACCAGTCGAGGTGCCCGCTGGTGCGGAACAGGTTCGCGTTGGCGAGGTGCGGGGTGAACACGAACTGGTAGCCGCCGCGCTCGTGGCGCTCACGGCTGTAGTCCTCCATCAGCTTGCGGACGATGGCCCCCTTCGGGTGCCACACCGCGAGCCCCCCGCCGATCTCGGACGGGAAGCTCAGGAGGTCGAGCTCGACGGCCAGCTTGCGGTGGTCGCGCTTCTCCGCCTCCTCCAAGCGGTGGAGGTGCTCGTCCAGCGCCGCCTTCGACTCCCACGCGGTGCCGTAGATGCGCTGCAGCATCGACCCCTTCTCGTTGCCGCGCCAGTAGGCGCCCGCCACCTTCATCAGCTTGAAGTGGCCGAGGCGACCCGTCGACGGCACGTGGGGACCGCGGCAGAGGTCGACGAAGTCGTCGCTGTTGCGGTACACGCTGATCGTGTCGCCGCCACCCACCTCGCCCGCGTCGTGGCCGTCGAAGGCGCCGCCGGAGACCCGCTCGATGATCTCCTGCTTGTACGGCTGGCCTGCGAACAGCGCCAGCGCGTCGGCGGCCGGCAGCTCGTCGCGCTCGAAGCGCTGGTCGGCCCGGACGATCTCGCGCATCCGCTCCTCGATGGACTCGAGGTCCGACTCGTTGAACGTGCGCCCGTCCGGGAGCTCGAAGTCGTAGTAGAAGCCGTCCTCGATCGCCGGACCGATGGAGAACTTCGCGCCCGGGAACAGCTGGATCACGGCCTGGGCCATCACGTGCGCGGTCGAGTGGCGCAGCACGTGGCGCCCGGCCTCCGAGTCGGCCGTCACGATCGACACCTCGGCGCCGTCCGGCAGCGGCCGGGCCAGGTCCCACTCCTCGCCGTCGACGACGGCGGCCACGGCGGCCTTGGCGAGCCGCGAGCCGATCGACGCCGCCACGTCCGTGGTCGTCGCACCGGCCTCGTAGGAGCGGTGCGAGCCATCGGGGAGGGTGATCGTGATCTGGGACATAGCCCGCTCAGTCTACGAACGGCCCGACCCGCGGGGCCGCGCCCTTTGGCGGGCGCGGGCGTCAGTCCCCCGCCGCGGCCGCGACCATCTCCGGCTCCCGCACGCCGTCGTCGACGTGGGCGACCCGCGCCACCACCGTCGGCTCGGCGTCGGCGGTCCTGCCCGCGTAGACGTTGCGGTACTCCTGGCCGGTCAGCTCGCGGATCTCGAACATGAGCTCGTCGGTGATCTGGCGCAGGACGAGGTGGTCCTCGGCCCGGCTGCGGTACCGCTCGACGTCGATCGGGCGCCCGATGCGGACCGTGCACGGCTGCCGGAGCCTCGGCAACCGCGCGTCGGGGGGCTGGATCTCCCGTGTGCCGATCACGCCGACCGGGAAGATCGGGCACCCGACCTTCAGCGCCAACCGCGCCGCACCGGTGCGCCCCTTGTAGAGGTACCCGTCGCGGCTGCGGGTGCCCTCGGGGAAGATCCCGAACAGCTCCCCGCGCCGCAGCACCTGCTCGGCGGTGTCGAGCGCCGCACGGCTCTTGTCGCCCCCGGAGCGGTCGATGGGGATCATGCCCATGGCCGGGAAGAGGTACTTGGTCGTCCAGGAGTCCATGTACTCCGCCTTGCCGACGAAGCTGATGTTGCGCGGCACGTGCAGCATCAAGAACGCGCTGTCGAGGAAGCTGACGTGGTTCGGGCACAGGATCGCCGGGCCATCGGCGGGCAACCGGTCGAAGCCGTCCAGCTCGAAGCGCCACAGCTTCGACGCGACGGGGCGGGCCACGCGCCGGAACCGGCGTTGGAGCTCGCCGGCGCCTCGTGCGTCCATCCGCCTCGCCTCCCTCCGTGTCCCGTCGTCGACCCGCAGGTTAGACGACGCTCGGGATCAGGTCAGCTCCACCCCGAGGAGGGAGGCGGCCGGGCCGACGTCACGGCCCGCTCTCGCGGCGGCGTCGAGCGCGTCGAGCGCGCCCGGCGTGTCGAGGTCGTCGTCGAGCGCCCCGCGCACGGTGTCCAGCACCGCGTCCGGGTCGCGCCCCGAGCCCGCTGCGGCCGCCCAGCGGGCGAGGCGCTCGGAGTTGTCCGGCATCAGCCGCTCCTCCCAGGCCCACTCGCGGCGGTAGTGGTGCTCGATGATCGCGAGCCGGATCGCACGCGGGTCCCACTCGGTCCGGAGCTTGTCGACGAACACGAGGTTGCCGCGGCTCTTCGACATCTTGTGGCCGTCCATGAAGACCATCGCGACGTGCATCCAGTGGCGCACGAAGGGCTCGCCCGTCGCCGCCTCGCTCTGGGCGCGCTCGCACTCGTGGTGCGGAAAGATCAGGTCGGTCCCGCCACCGTGGAGGTCGATGGTCGTGCCGAGCTCGCGCAGCGCGAGGGCGCTGCACTCGATGTGCCACCCCGGGCGTCCGGGACCCCACAGGGTGTCCCAGCTCGGCTCGTCGGGCGCGGACGGGTGCCACAGGACGAAGTCCAGCGGGTGCCGCTTGTGCGGGTCGTCCGGGTTCCCGCCGCGGTCGCGGGCGAGCTCGACCATCTCCTGCTCGGTGTACTGGCCGATGGAGCCGAACGAGGGGAACCGCGAGACGTCGAAGTAGACGCTGCCGCCCGCCTGGTAGGCGTAGCCGCGGTCGAGGACCATGCCGATGAAGCCGCGGATGTCGGGGATGGCCGAGGACGCGCGCGGCGTGCTCGCGACGGGCAGCGCGTTCAACGCCTCCATGTCGCGCTCGAAGCGGGCCTCCTCGCCGGCGGCGAGGTCGAGGTAGTGGATGCCGAGCTCGCGGGCCTTGGCGAACAGCGGGTCGTCGACGTCGGTGACGTTGCGCACGCACCGCACCGAGTGGCCCCGGTCGATGAGCCGGCGCTGGAGCACGTCGTACGCGATGAACGTCGCCGCGTGCCCGAGGTGGGTGGCGTCGTAGGGCGTGATGCCGCACGTGTACATGAGGACGGTCTCGCCCGGCTCGAACGGGACCACCGCCTCGCGCGCGGTGTCGAACAGCCGCATCCCCACCCTCATCCCTCCGAGTCGGCGGCCGTGCCCGTGCGCGCGCCGACGGGCACGGCGGCGGACGCCGGCCGAGGCGCGGCGGCCCGCGGATCGCCCTTGATGCCCGTCAGCTTCGGCGCCACGCGCGTCTTGTAGCGCACGTTCAGCTGCAGCAGCACCGAGGTGAACGCCTCGATCGCCGTGGCGTTCGACAGCTCGCCCGCGTCGAGCGGCCGGCACCCGGGGATCCTGGCGACGATCTCGCTCGTCACCCGCACCGCCTCCGGGTCGTCGCCGCAGATCAGGACGTCGCTGTCGATCGGCGAGTCCAGGTGCCCGAGCTCCTTGGCCGGCAGGTGGTGGAACGCGGCGACGACCCGACACCGCGGCACCGCGGCCTGGACGTGCGCGGCCACGCTGCCGCGGGGCGGCACCAGCGGCTGGAACTCGCCGCCCACCCGGACGAGCGCGTTGGCCATGCTGATGACGACCTTGCCCGCGAGCAGGTCCTGGTTCTCCTGCGCGGTGGTGGCCGCCGAGTCCCACGGCGTCGCGATCACCACGACGTCGCACGCCGCCGCGGAGGGGTTGTCGCCGTACGACAGGCGCTCCGCGAGCTGGGGGTACTTGTCGACCAGCGCGTCGCGCGCCTCCATCGCCCGGTACTTGGACCGCGAGCCGATCACGGCGTCGTAGCCGATGGTGGCGAGGCGTGCGGCCAGCGCGCTGCCCGCCGGGCCGGTGCCGCCGAGGATGCCGATGCGCATCTGCGCAGCCTTGCACACGCTCAGGCGCCGACGGCGTGGTAGCCGCCGTCGACGTGGACCATGGATCCCGTGGTCGCGGGGAACCAGTCGCTGAGGAGCGCGACGCAGGCCTTGGCCACGGGGAGCGGGTCGTCCACGCGCCACCCGAGCGGCGCGCGGACCTCCCAGGCCTCCTCGAAGTCAGAGAAGCCGGGGATGCTCTTCGCGGCGATCGTGCGGATCGGCCCCGCGGCGACGAGGTTGCAGCGGATCCCCTTCGGGCCGAGCGACTTCGCCAGGTAGCGGTTGACGCTCTCGAGCGCCGACTTCGCCACCCCCATCCAGTTGTAGCCGGGCCACGCGACGGTGTTGTCGAAGTCGAGGCCGACGAGGGTGCTGCCGCTCGGCATGAGCGGGACGAAGGCGTCGGCGAGCGCCTTGTAGGAGTACGCCGAGACGTGCATCGCGACCGACACGTCGTCCCACGTCGCGGCCATGAAGTCGTCGCCGAGGCACGCGGCCGGGGCGAAGCCGATGGCGTGGAGCACGCCGTCGACCCGGCCGCCGAAGTGCTCGGCGGCGGCGGCACGGGCGCGCTCGAGGTGATCGGGGACCGTCACGTCGAGCTCCTGGACCGGTGCCGCGCCCGCCAGCTTGCGCGCCGTCCGCTGGGTCAGGCTGAGGCCACGGCCGGCGCCGGTGAGGAGCAGGTTGGCGCCCTCGGCCTGAGCGATCTGCGCCACCCCGAACGCGAGCGACGCGTCCGTCAGCACGCCCGTCACGACGATGTTCTTGCCCTCCAGCAGACCCATGCGCCAGACGCTACTGCCGGCGTCCGCCGTGGGTACGGTGCCGCATGGCCCGCAACCGCCTCGCGCAGGAGACGAGCCCGTACCTGCGCCAGCACCAGGACAACCCGGTCGACTGGTACCCGTGGGGTGACGAGGCGTTCGCGGCGGCGCGCGCCCGGGGTGTCCCAGTGCTGCTGTCCGTCGGCTACTCGGCGTGCCACTGGTGCCACGTGATGGCCCACGAGTGCTTCGAGGACCCCGCCATCGCAGCCGTCATGAACGAGCGGTTCGTCAACGTGAAGGTGGACCGTGAGGAGCGCCCGGACGTCGACTCGGTCTACATGGACGCCGTGCAGGCGATGGCGGGCCGCGGCGGGTGGCCGATGACGGTCTTCACGACACCGGCGGGCGAGCCCTTCTACGGCGGGACGTACTTCCCGCCGCCGCAGTTCCTGCGCCTCATGGACGCGATCGACGACGTCTGGCGCAACCGCCAGCAGGACGTGCGCCAGAACGTGGGCGCCCTCGTCGAGGCGATCGGGCGGACGGCGACGGCGCGACCGGCGCCGGAGGTGCCCGGGCGCGAGCGGGTGGAGCGCTGCGTCGAGGAGCTGGCCCGGGCGTACGACCCGCGCTGGGGCGGCTTCGGGGCCGCGCCGAAGTTCCCGCCGGTGGGGCAGCTCGACCTCCTGCTCCGCAGCCACCGGCGCCGGCCCTCGCCGGAGGCGGCGGAGATGGTGCGCACGACCCTCGCGGCCATGGCGTCGGGCGGGATGTACGACCACGTCGGCGGCGGCTTCGCGCGCTACTCCACGGACGAGCGGTGGCTCGTCCCGCACTTCGAGAAGATGCTCTCCGACCAGGCGCTCCTGGTGCGCGTCTACGTCCACGCGGCGCAGCTGCTCGGCGACCGGGAGGAGGGCGAGGTGTGGCGCCAGGTGGCGAGCGAGACGATCGAGTACGTGCTGCGCGAGCTCCGCCACCCGGCGGGCGGGTTCTTCTCCGCCGAGGACGCCGACTCGCCGGACGAGCACGGGCGCGGCCGCGAGGGCCTGTTCCACACGTGGACGTCCGCGGAGGTCCGCGAGGTGCTCGGCGACGACGCCGGACCGGCCCTCGACTGGTACGGCATCGCTCGGGCCGAGGCCGCCGGCGGCAACTTCGACGGGCGCGTGATCCCGACGCGCCTGGAGCACCGCGGCCACCTGATCCGCCCGCCGGCGGTGGAACAGGCGCGCCAGCGGCTGCTCGACGCCCGCGGCCGCCGGCGGCGGCCCCTCCTCGACGACAAGGTGCTGACGGAGTGGAACGCGCTCATGCTGAGCGCGCTCGCCGAGGCCGCAGCCGCCTTCGATCGCGTCGACTGGCTCGCCGCCGCGGTCGACAACGGCGAGTTCCTCCTCCGCGAGCTGCGCGGGCCGGACGGCCGCTGGCACCGGTCGTGGCACGCCGAGGGCGTGCCCCGGGCCCGCCACGCCGCGCTCGCCGCCGATCACGCCGCGCTCGTCGACGCGTTCACCCGTCTGGCGGAGGCGACCGGCGCGGCGCGCTGGATCGACGAGGCCTGCACGGTCGCCGACGTGCTGCTCGACCACTTCTGGGACGTCGCCAACGGCGGCCTGTTCACGACGGCCGACGACGCGGAGGCACTCGTCGTCCGCCAGAAGGACCTGGTCGACGGCGCGACGCCGTCGGCCAACTCGACGGCCGCGGTGGCGCTGCTGCGGCTGGCGGCGCTGACCGGTGAGCGCCGCTACGCGCACCACGCCGACCGGATCCTGCAGCTGCTCGCCCCCGTCATGGACCGGGCACCCACCGCGGTCGCGGTCGGCCTGGCCGCGGTGGAGCTGCGCGCCGACGGGCCGACCGAGGTCGCCGTCGTCGGTGACCGCCCGGACCTCGTGCGCGCGGTCCAGCGCGGGTGGCGGCCCGAGGTCGTGCTCGCCTGGGGCGAGCCGTACGCCTCGCCGCTGTGGGAGGGGCGTGCGCCCGGCCTCGCCTACGTCTGCCGCGACTTCACCTGCGAGCGACCGAGCGCGGACGTCGACTCGCTGCTCGCGCAGCTCGACGCCCGCTGACGCCCGCTGACGCCGGGCGGCTCACCACCCGCCGCGGTGCAGGATCTCCGTCGGCGGGCGCCGCGGCCGGGACGCGCTGCGCCCGGGGGGACGCTCCTCGGCCGGCCAGCCGAGCGCGATGGCGCCGAGGAGCTGCAGGCCGTCGGGGACGCCCAGCTCCGCGCGCACCTCCGCCTCGCCGTGGAACACCGCGAACAGCAGCGCCCCGAGCCCGGCGTCCTCGGCCGCCAGCAACAGCGTCATCACGGCCATCGACCCGTCGACGGTCCAGTACGGCGTCGGCCACGCCTCCGGTCCCGCGCCGAGGCCCGTTCGGGCCTTGTCCGCCTCGCCGTAGCGGGCCACGTAGGCGGCCGGATCGACGAGCGCGAGCGCCACCACCGGCGCGTGGAACAGCCCCGGGAACCGGAAGCCCCCGCGCCGCTCGGGCGGGAACGCGTGGCGCCAGAACCGTTCCGTGTCCGCTCCCTCCAGCACCACGAGGTGCCACCCCTGCGCCTTGCCGGCGCTGGGCGAGCGGGACGCCAGGTCGACGAGGCCGTCGAGGATCGCCGCGTCGATCGGGTCCGGCCGGAACGACCGGGTCATCCGGCGACGCCTGACGACGTCGCCGAGCTCGCTCACGCCGGCTGCCGCGCCCCGAGCTTCACGAGGTCCTCGGCCATCGTCCAGCCGTGCACGACGAGGCAGCCGCCCGACGCGGGCACCGAGGCGAAGAGCGCGGCGAGGTCGGGCGAGATCTTCTCCGGCTTCGACGACTCGTGGTCGATGTAGCCGCTCTGGCCCTGGGACGTGACGACGAAGCTCTGCTCCTGGTAGCCGGCATCGACCCCGAAGCGCTTCGCGAGGCGCCGCCCCCACGCCCGCTCCTCGCCGACGGCGCGGTGCCCCGGCCGCGGGATCATCTCGTCGAGGTGCTTGAACGCCTCGAGCCCGTCGGGCTTCACGAAGCGCGAGCCGACGACGACGTCCTCGTCCGGGAACGCCATCAGCGCCCGGTGGTACGCCTCGCCCATCAACCCCTTCAGCACCTGGTCGCGCTTGCCGCTGCGCTTGACGCTCATCAGCCCGAGCAGGACGCACGGCGTGCCGCCGATGCGCTCGAGCGTGGAGAAGGTGACACCGTGGAGCTTGCCGTCGATCCGGGCGGTGGTGCACAGCACCCAGGTCTCCTTGGCCTTGGACAGCACCCCGATGTCGAACGCCCCGCCCATCGACGCCATCTCGTCGAGGTCGGTGTCGGTGAGGGCTGCGCTGTCCCTGGTGTCCACCTGGATGGCCATCGCCATTGAGCTCCTGTCGCAGAACGGCACCGGGGGTGCCATGACCTGAGCGACCCATTCTGCCACCCCCGGGCAGGTTCTCCACAACGGCCGCTGCGCGTCAGAGCATCACGGCGTCGTGGCCGAAGGCCACCCGCAGCTCGGGCACCACCCGGTCCAGGTCGACGCAGAACTCGTCCGCGAGCCGCAGGATCTTGCCCTGCCCGATGTGGAGGAAGACCGCCGACTCCCCCGGGTGGTCGCGCAGGATGCGGCGCAGCTGGTGGATCTTCAGCTCGCTCAGGGCGGCCGCCGGGGCGCGCAGGTGCAGCGGGGCGTTCGACGACGTGTCCAGCGCCTCGACGATCGTCACGTCCTGGGCCATGAACCCGACGCGCGACTCGTCGCGCTTGTCGATGCGGCCCTTGACCAGGACGATCGCGTCGTCGACGAGCTTGTGGCCCTGTTCCATCAGCACCCGCGGGAACACCGTCACCTCGATGCCGCTCTCGAGGTCCTCGAGGGTGAACACCGCCATCTGGTCGCCCTTCTTCGTGAACTTGCGCGCGAGGCCCGTGATGACCCCGCCGAGCACCATGACCGCTCCGTCCTCGCGCTCGAGCGCCTCGGCCACCGAGCAGTCGCTCTTGCGCCGCAGCGAGGCCTCCACGCCGAGCAGCGGGTGGTCGCTGACGTAGAGCCCGAGCATCTCCTTCTCGAACCGCAGGCGGTCCGCCTTGTCGAACTCGTCCGCCGGCACCGCGATGCGCTCGTCGAAGCCTCCCCCGGCGTCGTCGCCGAGGTCGCCGAACAGGCTCATCACCCCCTGGTCCCGCTCGCGCCGGCGCACGAGGGTGGTGTCGATGATCTGCTCGAACACCATGAGCAGGCCGCGGCGGGGGTGCCCGAGCCCGTCGAACGCGCCGCCCTTGATCAACGACTCGACCGTGCGCTTGTTCAGCACCTGCTCCGGCACCCGCTCCACGAAGTCGTGGAACGAGTCGTACGGTCCGTTCGCGTCGCGCTCGGCCAGGAGCAGCGCGACCAGGCCCTCGCCGACGTTGCGGACCGCCGACAGGCCGAAGGTGATCGCGCCGGGGCTGCCGATCGGCAGCGCCACCTCGGGCGGCACGTCGCCGGGGGCGACCGCGGCGAAGTCGGTGACGGAGCGGTTCACGTCGGGCGTCAGCACCTTCACGCCCATCGCCCGTGCGTCGGCGAGGTACACGGCGGCCTTGTCGAGGTTGCTCTTGACGCTCGTGAGCAGGCAGGCCAGGTACTCGACGGGGTGGTGGACCTTGAGGTAGGCGGTCTGGTACGTGACCAGGCCGTAGCCGAAGGTGTGGCTCTTGTTGAAGGCGTAGTCGGCGAAGCGCTCGATCACGTCGAAGAGCTGCTTGCCGAGATCGTGTCCGTAGCCGGTCGCGACGCAGCCCGCCTCGAACCCCTCGCGGGCCTTCAACATCACCTCGCGCGACTTCTTCCCCATCGCCTTGCGCAGGTTGTCCGCCTCGGCCAGGGAGTAGCCCGCGAACTTCTGCGCCACGCGCATGACGCTCTCCTGGTAGATCATCAGCCCGTAGGTGTCGCCGAGCACCTCCTTCGCGTCCTCGTGGAAGTACTCGACCGGCTGGCGGCCGTTCTTGCGGTCGGCGTAGTCGTAGTGCATGTTGACGCTCATCGGCCCGGGCCGGTAGAGCGCGAGCACGGCGGACACGTCCTCGAAGCTGGTCGGCGCCATCGAGCGCAGCAGGGCCCGCATCGGCGGCGACTCGAGCTGGAACACCCCCATCGTGTCGCCGCGGCCGAGGAGCGCGAACACCGACGGGTCGTCGAGCGGGACGGCGTCGATGTCGAACGACGGGTCCTTCGTGGCGCGCACCATCTCGACGGTGTCGGTGATGACGTCGAGGTTGCGCAAGCCGAGGAAGTCCATCTTGAGCAGCCCGAGCTCCTCGACACCGTGCATCTCGTACTGCGTCACCACCGGCGCCGCCTCCGCCGGCGCGCCCGCCTCGGGCTTGCGCTGGATCGGCAGGTAGGTCGTGAGCGGGTCCTTCGTGATCACCACCGCGGCGGCGTGGATGCCGTCGCTGCGCTTCAGCCCCTCCAGGCCCTTGGCCACGTCGACCACCCGCTTCACGTCGGGGTCGGTGTCGTACATGGCCCGCAGCTCCGAGGCCGCCTTGTACCCGTCGGCGTACTTCGGGTGCTCCTCGAAGCAGTACCGCAAGGGCGTGTCGCGACCCATCACGAGCGGCGGCATCGCCTTCGCCACCTTGTCACCGAGCCCGTAGGGGAAGCCGAGCACGCGCGCCGCGTCTCGCACGGCGTTGCGGGCCTTGATCGTGCCGAAGGTGATGATCTGGGCGACGTGGTCGCGCCCGTAGCGCTCCGACGCGTAGCGGATCATCTCGTCGCGGTAGCGGGAGTCGAAGTCCATGTCGATGTCGGGCATCGAGACGCGGCTCGGGTTGAGGAACCGCTCGAACAGCAGGTCGTACTTGATCGGGTCGAGGTCGGTGATCCGCAGGCAGTAGGCGACGGCGCACCCGGCCGCAGACCCTCGTCCCGGTCCGACGCGGATGCCGCTGTCCTTGGCGTGGCGGATGAGGTCCCAGACGATGAGGAAGTAGCTGGCGAACCCCATGTTCTCGATGACCTGGAGCTCGTACGCGATCCGCTCGACGACGGAGCTCGGCAGCTGCCCGTCGAGCGTGAGGTGCGCCCAGCGCTGCTGCGCGCCCGCCCACGTGAGGTCGCGCAGGTACGACGCGTCGCTCTCGAACCCGGGCGGGAGCGGGAAGTCGGGCAGCTGCGGCTTGCCGAACTCGATGGCGACGTCGGCGCGCTCGGCGATCCACAGGGTGTTGTCGCAGGCCTCGGGCACCTCCCGGAACAGGTACCGCATCTCGGCGGCCGTCTTCAGGTAGTGCTCCTGGCCCTCGAACTTGAACCGCTTCGGGTCGCTCAGCATCGCCTGGGTCTGCACGCACAGGAGCGCGTCGTGCGCCTCGTGGTCCTCGCGGTGGGTGTAGTGCGAGTCGTTCGTCGCGATCACGGGCGCGCCGATCCGGCGGGCGATCTCGAGCAGCTTCGGGTTGGTTTCGCGCTGCGCGGCGAGGCCGTGGTCCTGCAGCTCGACGAACAGGTGGTCGCGCCCGAAGATCTCCTGCAGGCGGCCGGCCTTGTCGAGGGCGCCCCGCTCGTCGCCCTGGAGGAGGGACTGCAGGACGTGGCCGCCGAGGCACCCGGTGGTCGCGATCAGGCCCTCGTGGTGGCGCTCGAGCAGCTCCCAGTCGATCTTGGGCTTGTAGTAGTAGCCCTCCATGAAGGCGAGGCTCGCGAGCTGGATCAGGTTCCGGTAGCCCTGGTCGGTCTCGGCGAGCAGCGTGAGGTGGTAGTAGAGCTTCCGGCCGCCCTCGGTGTCGCCGCCCGAGTCGTCGACCCGGCCCCGCCGCGGCGGACGCTCCGAGCGGTGCTCGTAGGCCATGTAGGCCTCGGTCCCGATGACCGGCTTGACCCCCTGCGCGCGGCACTCCTTGTAGAACTCGAGGACGCCGTACATGTTGCCGTGGTCGGTGATGCCGATCGCCGGCTGCCCGTCCGACACGGCCTTCGCGACGAGCTCGTCGAGGCGAGCGGCTCCGTCGAGCATCGAGAACTCGGTGTGCACGTGGAGGTGGGTGAACGAGTCGCCCACGGCGCGTGCCTCCCTTCTGCGCCGGCGGTCGACGCGGATGACAACGATGTGATTCGCACGACCCTAGCCGTGCCGCCGGACGCGCCGCGCGGGCGCCCCGCCGCGGCTCAGAGGTAGGTGCCGGGCCGGTCCGCGGGGCCCGGCTGGCCGGGCATGACCACGCCGGGGGGCAGCTGGCGCATCTGCTCGAGCTGCTGGCGGGCGGCCAGCTGCTGGGCGAACAGGGTGGCCTGGATGCCGTGGAACAGGCCCTCGAGCCAGCCGACGAGCTGGGCCTGCGCGACCCGCAGCTCCCCCTCGGAGGGGATGTCGCCGTCGCGGAACGGCAGGGCGAGGTTGCGCAGCTCCTGCTGCAGGTCGGGCGACAGCGCCGCGCCGAGCTCCACGATCGAGCGCTCGTGCACCTCGGCGAGGCGCTCGCGGCTGGCCTCGTCGAGCGGGGCCGAGCGGACCTCGTCGAGCAGCTGCTTCACCATCGACCCGATCCGCATCACCTTCGCCGGCTCCGACACGACCTCCGTCGGCTGGTCCGGCGCCGCCTCCGGGCGAGGGGTCACGACCTCGACCCGCTCCACGACCTCGGACACCGGCGCGGTGGCCGGCGGGTTGGCCGGCGGGACGGCGGGGGGGTTCGTCGGAGGGCTCGTCTGGGGCTGCGGATCGCTCATGGGGCTCCTCGTGGTTGCGCCGCCGGGAGGCGGCGGACGTCGGTGGTGGCAGCGGCCCGGGGGCCGCGCCGGCTCACGCTCCGACGACGGTGGCGAGCAGTGGAACATACACCTCGGCGGGGGTCAGCGAACCGTGGCGGCACACCAGCGGGTACGGGCCGGAGTCGCTCGGGTCCTCGAAGCTCACGTCCTCCCTCGCGACCAGCGCCACGTCGCCGAGGCGCGCCTGCACCGGCGGGCTGACGACCGGGCCGAACCACCCCTCGTCGAGGACCTGCTCCCGGCCGACCACCCAGGCGACGTCACCGTGCGCCGCCGAGGCCGCCGCCAGCAGGTCGCGCGCCGTGCCGGCGCGGGCGTGCAGCCAGCGGAACCGGCCCTCGCCCGAGCTGTGGTGCACGAACCGCGCCAGGTCGTGCGCGGGCGGCAGCGTCCGCTCCCCGACGTGGACCTGACCGTGGTCGGCGGTGACGAGCAGCGCGGTCCCCGCCGGCATCTCGGCGAGCAGGTCGCCGACGAGCCGATCCGCGGCCCGCAGCTCCGCGTCGTAGAAGGGCCCGAAGCCGCGCTCGTGCGCGACCTTGTCCACGCCGTCGTAGTAGGCGTACACGAACCGCTCCCCCGCTCGCAGCAGCTGGCCGACGATCACCGGCAGGCTCGAGGCGACGCGCCACCCCGTGGGCCGCGAGCCCCGGAGATGGGCGGCGCTGAACGCGCTCGTCTCGAGCTCGGCCTTGCTCACGACGGGCACGGCGGCGCCCATGAACGGCTCGAACACCTGCATGCGCTGCGGCTCGTGCGAGCGCCGGGCGTCGCCCTGGCGGTCGCCGTGCCAGCGCAGCACGTTGAGCACGTCGCCGCCGACGTCCATGCGGTAGCCGATGAGGCCGTGCTCGCCGGGGGTGAGCCCCGTCGTGATCGACGTCAGCGCCGTGGCGGTGGTGGTGGGGGCGACGGTGGTGATCGCCGAGCCGTGCATGCCGGACAGCACCGGGGCGAGCGCTCGGCGGGCCTGCAGCTGCTCCCAGCCGAGTCCGTCCACGACGAGCAGCACCACCTGGTCGGCGCCCGCCGCGTCCGGGAACCACGCGGGGCGGGCGACGCCCGGCGGGCCGAGCAGCCCGGGGATCAACCCGCGGACGTTCGGACCCTGGTAGGTGGGGATGACGGGGCCGGGTTCCACGAGACGCCCAGTCCACCACCCGCGAGGCGACCCACGCCAACTAGCCTGACCGAGTGCGAGTGTCGAGCAAGGGTGACTACGCGTGCCGCGCGCTCCTCTCGCTCACCCTGCACGCCGACGAGCCGGGACCCACGAGCGTCCGCGACATCGCCGAGCGCACCGCGATCCCGCAGCCGTACCTCGAGCAGATCCTGCTGTCGCTGAAGGGCGCCGGGCTGGTGCGCTCCAAGCGCGGCGTCGGCGGCGGGTACGTCCTGGCCCGCCCGCCGGAGGAGATCCGCCTCAGCGAGGTGCTCGCCGCCGTGGACGGCCCGATCGTGCTCGGTGACTTCGGCGAGCCGCACACCGGCGGGATGTGCGACCACGAGGGCCAGTGCGTCCTGCACGCGGTGTGGAAGCTCGCAGGTGCGCACATGCGCCAGCTGCTCGACGGCTTCACGCTCGCGTCGGTGGCGGAGGTCGCGAAAGGCGCGGCGCCGTGGCCGGAGCGGATGCAGCTCGTCCCGTAGCCGCCCGGTGGCGGGCCGGTGCGGCACCGCCGCCGGTCAGGTGGGCGGCCCGAGGGCGGCGAGGGCGGCGACGAGGTCGTCGGGCAGCGGCGAGGTGAACCGCATCGCCTCCCCCGACACCGGGTGGCGGAACGACAGCTCGGCCGCGTGGAGGAGCGGCCGCTGCGGGCTGAGCCCGCGGCGGTTGCCGCCGTACGGTCCGTCGCCGACGACCGGGTGGCCGATCGCCGCCAGGTGGACGCGGATCTGGTGGGTGCGGCCGGTCTCGAGCCGGCACTCGAGCTCGGCGGCCTCGACGACGGCGTCGTAGCAGCTCAGCACCTCGTAGTGCGTCCGGGCGTGCTTGCCGTCGACGACCACGGCCATGCGCATCGGGTCCCGGTGGTCGCGCCCGATCGGCGCGTCGATGACCCCCTTCGCGTTGGCGGGGTGGCCCCACACGACGGTGCGGTAGGTCCGCCCGACCGCCCGGTTCGCCAGCGCGCTGGTCAGCATCTCGTGCGCCAGCTGCGTCCTCGCCACGACGAGCAGGCCCGTCGTGCCCGCGTCCAGGCGGTGGACGATCCCGGGCCGTGCCGGGTCCCCGGCACCGGCGACGTCCGGGAAGCGGGCGAGGAGCCCGTTGACGAGCGTGCCCGTGGGGTTCCCCGCGCCCGGGTGGACCACGAGCCCGGCGGGCTTGTCGACGACGACCACGTCGTCGTCGACGTGCACGACCCCGAACTGGACGGAGGGGTCCGGCACCGGGAGCTCGTCCTGCGGCAGGAAGGACGGGTCGATCCGCACCTGCTGCCCCGCGCCCAGGCGCTGCTTGCCCACCACGACCACCGCGCCGTCGACGTGGGCGCCGCCGGCGGCCACGAGCGCCGCGGCGTCGGCGCGGCTGGCCGCGGTCAGCATCGACACGATCCGGTCGAGGCGCTCCCCGCCCAGCGCCGGCGGGATCTCGACGTCGATCGGCTCGGTGTCGCTCACGACCCCCCGACGGGCGACGGGCCCGTCCCGGCGTCGCCCGCCGCAGGACGCAGCGACGACAGCAGGAAGGCCACCGCGCCGAGGGTGATCCCGATGTCGGCCACGTTGAAGATCGGCCACCACTGGAGGTCGACGAAGTCGACCACCGAGCCGTGGAGCCAGCCGTCGCCACGGAACACGCGGTCGACGAGGTTCCCCAGCGCCCCGCCGATCAGCAGGCCGGCGGCCAGGCGCGCCGAGCGCCGCTCGGCGCGCGCCGACGACACCACCAGCACGACGACCACCAGCACCGCCAGAACGGCGATGACGGGCCCGAGCCCCTCCCCGCGCGAGAACGCCATCCCGCTGTTGAACGCGAGGTTCCACTGCAGCGTCCACAGCACGTGGCGCGGGCGGCCGTCGGCCAGCTCCTGCAGCGCCCAGTGCTTCGTCAGCTGGTCGGCGCACACGACGACGGCGGCGACGACGAGGCTGCTGACGGCGACGCGCGGCGCTCGACGCCGGACCGGCGCCGCCGGCGGCTCGTCGCCCGCCGGGGCCGCGGCCGCGGCTCCGGGCGAGGCGCCGGCGGCGCCGAGCTCGCTCATCGGCGCCACGTCATCGACGTCCGATCCCGCCGACCTTCTCCTCGACCAGCACGCTCGCCCAGGGGATCGCCTCCAGGCGCTCGCGCGAGATGGGTCGGCCGGACTCCGTCGAGTAGCCGTAGGTACCGGCGCTGATGCGCTCGAGCGCGGCGTCGATGTCGGCGATGAGCGCCCGAGCCTGGGCCGACAGCGCGAGGTCGCGCTCGCGCTCGACGACCATGGTGTCGCCCTCGCCGCCCTCGTCGTCGAACTGCACGTCGCCCATCTCGCCCTCGGCGATCAGCGCGTTCGCCTCGTCCTCGAGCTGCGTCGCCTGCCCGGTCAGCGCCTCGCGCTCGGCGAGGAGCAGCGCCCGCTGGGCGGCGAGGAACTTCGCATCGAAGTCCTTGGTGTAGGCGATGCCGTCCTTCGTGACGCCCTTGACGTTCGGTCCGAGGGCGCTCGCGCCGTCGGCGGCGGGGCCCGCTGACGGCGTCGCGGCGGCGGCCGCGGGCGCCTTGCCCCGTCCACCGCGCGCCGGGGAGGCGGCGGCGGCGGACCCGGCGGCCTTCTTCGCGGCCGCCTTCGCGGGCTCGGCCGGCACGGGTGCGGCGTTCTTCGCTGGTGCCTTCTTGGCGGTGGCCATGGGCGGGGTCCTCCGTCGACCGATGAGGCGCAGGATGCTACCGGCTCAGGCCGCGCGGCGGACCTCGACGCGGACGGGTCGCCCGTCGAGCTCGGCGCCGGGTGCGTCCGCGGGCCCCCAGACGACCGACGTCGCGAGCGTCTCGGAGGCGATCCACCCCTCGTGGGGGCGGACCTGCTCCGCGAGGTCGTCGGGGAGCCCCAGGAGGAGCTCGATCCGGTCCGAGACCGCGAGCCCCGCGTCGCGGCGTGCCTGCTGCACCAGCCGGAGCAGGTCGCGGGCGACGCCCTCGGCGTGGAGCTCGGGGGTCACGGCCACGTCGAGGACGACGACGCCGGTGCCGTCGCCGAGCGAGCTGGTCGCACCGTCGCCGGCGGCGACCAACCGCAGCGCGTACTCGCCCTCCTGCAGCTCGATGCCCCCGGCGACGACGCGCCCGTCCTCCCGGCGCCAGTCCCCCGCCTTGACGGCCCGGATCACCTCCTGCGTGCGGCCGCCGAGGCGCGGACCGAGGACGGACGGCACGACCTGGAGCTCGTAGCCGGCGACCGACGCCACGTCGTCGCTGAGCTGGAGGGTCTTGACGTTGACCTCGTCGGCGATCAGGTCGCGGAACGGTTCGAGCGCGCTCGCCCCCGGCACCGCCACGGTCAGGCTCGCGAGGGGCAGGCGCACCCGGCGCTGGTGCGACGCGCGCACGCGCAGGGTCGACGAGCACACGTCGCGGGCGAGGTCCATCACCGCCACGAGCTCCGGGTCGTCCGGGAGCGCCGCCGCGTCCGGCCAGTCCGCGAGGTGGACGCTGCGCTCGCCGGTGAGGCCGCGGTGGATCTCCTCGGTCGTCATCGGCAGCAGCGGTGCGGCGACGCGGGTGAGGGTGACGAGCACGGTGTGCAGCGTGTCGATCGCGTCCTGGTCGCCGGCCCAGAAGCGGTCGCGGCTGCGACGGACGTACCAGTTCGTGAGCGCGTCGAGGAACTGGCGGATGTGGCCGCACGCGGCGAACATGTCGTAGTCGTCCATCGCTGCGGCCACGTCGCCGACCAGCCCGCGCAGCTTGGCCAGGACGTAGCGGTCGAGGACGTCCGTCGAGTCCGTCCGCATCGTGCCCGCCACCCCCTCCGCGTTGGCGTAGAGCGACAGGAAGTACCAGGTGCTCCACATCGGCAGGATCACCTGCCGCACCGCCTCGCGGATCCCCTCCTCGGTGACGGCGAAGTCCCCGCCGCGCAGCACCGGCGAGCTGAGCAGGTACCACCGCATCGCGTCCGCGCCGTAGGTGTCGAACACGTGGCGCACGTCCGGGTAGTTCTGCAGGCTCTTCGACATCTTCAGCCCGTCGTCGCCGAGGACGGTGCCGTGGCACACGCAGCTGCGGAACGCGGGCCGGTCGAACAGCGCCGTGGCCAGCACGTGCAGCGTGTAGAACCACCCGCGCGTCTGCGGCGCGTACTCGACGATGAAGTCGCCCGGGTAGTGCTCCTCGAACCACGCGGTGCTCTCGAACGGGTAGTGCACCTGCGCGAAGGGCATGCTCCCGCTCTCGAACCAGCAGTCGAGGACCTCGGGGACGCGCCGCATCGTCGACCGGCCCGTCGGGTCGTCGGGGTTCGGCCGCACCAGCTCGTCGACCGTCGGGCGGTGGAGGTCGGTCACCGTCACGCCGAAGTCGCGCTCGAGCTCGGCGAGGCTGCCGTACACGTCGATGCGCGGGTACGCCGGGTCGTCGCTGCGCCACACCGGGATCGGCGAGCCCCAGAACCGGTTCCGGCTGATGCTCCAGTCGCGGGCGTTCGCGATCCACTTGCCGAAGCTGCCCTCGCGGACGTGCTCCGGGGTCCAGTCGATGTCCTGGTTGAGCTCCACCATCCGGTCGCGGATCGCGGTCACCTGCACGAACCAGGAGCTGATCGCGCGGTACACGAGCGGCTGCGCGCACCGCCAGCAGTGCGGGTACGGGTGGTCGTAGCTGTCGTGGCGGACGACCACCTCGCGAGCCTTGAGGGCGCGGATCACCTCCGGGTTCGCGTCGAACACGTGCAGCCCCGCCCACGGCTCGATCTCCGCGGTGTAGCGGCCGTGCTCGTCCATCGGGCACAGGGTCGGGATCCCCGCGGCGTTGCACACGTTCTGGTCGTCCTCGCCGAAGCCCGGTGCGAGGTGCACCACGCCGGTGCCGTCGTCCGTGCTGACGAAGTCGCCGGCGAGCACCTGGAACGCGTGCTCGGTGCCGGCGAAGAAGGGGAACAGCGGCGTGTACCGGCGCCCGATGAGGTCGCTGCCGCGGAGCGTCCCGACGCGGGTCGCGCCCTCGAGCTCGCGCTCGTAGGCGCCGAGGCGCGCGTCGGCGAGCACGTGGCGGACGCCGTCGAGCTCCATCACCGCGTACTCGACGTCGGGGCCGACCGCGAGCGCGAGGTTGCTCGGCAGCGTCCACGGCGTGGTCGTCCACGCCCAGATCCGCTCCCCGGAGTCGAGCTCGAACCGCACGGTCAGCGCCGGGTCCTGGCGGTTGCGGTAGACGTCGTCCATGCGCGTCTCGGTGTTGCTGAGCGGCGTCTCGCACCGCCAGCAGTAGGCCAGGACGCGGAAGCCCTCGTACACGAGCCCCTTGTCCCACAGCGTCTTGAACGCCCACATGACGCTCTCCATGTACGGCAGGTCGAGCGTCTTGTAGTCGTTGACGAAGTCGACCCAGCGCGCCTGGCGGGTGACGTAGTCCTCCCACTCGGCGGTGTAGCGCAGGACGCTGGCCCGGCACGCGTCGTTGAAGCGGTCGATCCCGTAGGCGGTGATCTCGGGATGGCCGCTGATCCCGAGCTCCTTCTCCGTCTGGACCTCAGCGGGCAGGCCGTGGCAGTCCCACCCGAACCGGCGCTCGACCTTGGCCCCGCGCATGGTGCGGTACCGGGGCACGGCGTCCTTCACGAAGCCGGTGAGCAGGTGGCCGTAGTGGGGCAGCCCGTTCGCGAACGGCGGGCCGTCGTAGAAGACGAACTCGTCCGCACCGTCGCGCTGGGCCACCGAGGCCTCGAAGGTGCGGTCCTCCCGCCACGTCTCGATGACGCGCCGCTCCAGCTCGGGCAGCGAGGGCTGGGGGTCGACCTGTGGGTAGCTCATCAGGGGCTCCTGGACGTGCGAGCGGGTGCGTCGTTCGGTTCCAGGGACGGGCCTCGAGGCCCGCGGTGCCACCCTGCTTGCCCGGGGCCGCAGCCCCGGACCACTCGGTTGCGCCAGCGTTCACGGGCTGGTCCCGTCCGGTTCTACCGGGCCCGGAGGCCGTTCTTCCGGAGGCTCGGAGGTGATGGCCTCGTCATCGCCGCTGGCTGGAGGATACCGCCCGAGCCGTCAGCGCAGCTCCCCGCCGCCGAGCGGCAGCTCCCCGGCGAGCGGCGTCCGGTCGATGGCCTCGTCGTCGGGATCGCCACCGTCCACCGAGAAGGCCTGCGGCTCGTCCGCGCCCGCGACGCCCGCCGCGTCGGGGCCGCCGGCGTCGCCCCCGTGTGATCCGGGCGCCGGTGCCGGTTCCGCGTCGTCCGCCGACGCCGACAGGAGGGGCCGGCGCACCTCCGCGAGCCCGGCGGGCGTGCGGTCGGCGATCTCCACGAGCGCTGCCGCGACGGCACGGACCCGTTCCCGCTCGGCCGCCACGTGCTGCTCGAGGTGCTCGACGTCGCCGACGAGGAAGTCGCGGCGCGCGAGGAGCGCCTGCACCTCGTTGCCGGCCCGCTCCCGCTCGGCGTCGTGCGCGCGGCGGCCCTCGACGCGCGCGTCCTCGACCAGCTGGTCGGCCGTGGCGCGCGCCTGCTCGAGGATCGTCGCGGCATCGGCCGCGGCCGACTCGCGCAGGGCCTCGGCCTCGGCGCGGGCGTCGGCGACGGTGAGGTCGGCGGTGCGCTGCGCGAGCAGCAGGGCCCGGCTGATCGACTCGGCCTCGTCCGGCGCGTTCGGCACGGCCGGCGACGTCGCCGAGGCCGGTGCGGCGCCCTGTTGCTGGGTCAGGTCCTGCAGCTTGGCGATCGCGGCGCGGGCACGTGCCTCCATCGCGGTGGCGTGCTGCTGCGACGCCTCGAGGCTGCCGGCGACACGCGTGAGGAACGCGCGGACCTCCTCCGGATCCCAGCCCTTCTTCACCGTGGGGAACGAGGCGGCGGAGACGGCGTGGGGGCTGAGGTCCATCAGCGCATGCTAGGCGTCGCCGATCGGGCGACTGCCGACGGGCTTCAGCAGGTAGACGCCCGTCGCGACCTTCTCCATCGTGCCGTCGAGGGCGTAGCACAGCCCGCTCGCGAAGTCGATGAGGCGCCGTGACACGTCACGCTCGGTGCCCTCCAGGTTCATGATCACCGGCAGCCCCTCCTTGAACTTGTCGGCGATCTCCTGCGCGCTGTCGAACCGGCGCGGCCGGACCGTGTACGGGTCGGCGCTCATGGGTCCGGACCCTCCTCTCGGTGCGGGGCTCTGCCGCGGCACGCCGATGGGCCGCGGCTGCACGCTCGAGTCGTCGTTCGGTGCCTGTGGGCGACGCCCCGCCGGATCCGGCTCCCGGATCGGGAAGCTCGGGCGCGGCGCGACGGCGCGGACGTTGGCCTCGGCGTCGTGCTCGGCGCCCCGGCCACGCGGGACGTCGGGTTCGCGGGCCGGGCGCGACCGCGGGCGCGGCTCCGGCTCGGGTGCGTCGTCGTAGTCGTCGTAGGCGTCGTCGGGCCCGAGCCCGAGGTACTCCATCGCCCTCTTCAAGATCGCCATGACGCTCCTCCTGGACCGCGGAGGCTAGCCGACGCGCTCAGTGGCGGTGTGGACGAGGACCGAACAGCGCGCTGCCGAGGCGGACCTGCGTCGCCCCCTCCTCGACGGCCACCTCGAGGTCGTCGGTCATGCCCATGGAGCAGGTGGCGATGCCGAGCTCGTCGGCCAGCGCCCGGACGCGCCGGAACCCGGGGCGCGCCGCCTCCGGCCCGCCCTCCGTCGGACCCACCGCGAGCAGGCCCACCACCGTCAGCCCGAGCGCCGACGCCCGCTCGACCAGCCGGGGGACGTCCGCCGCGGGGCAGCCGCCCTTGTCGGGCTCCCCCGCCGGCGACACCTGCACCATCACCCGCGCGCCCGGGGCGCGGCGGGCGATCTCGGCCGCCAGCGCCTCCCGGTCGACGGTGTCGTACGAGGCGACGTGCGGCACCAGCGAGCGGACCTTGTTGGTCTGGAGCCGGCCGATGAAGTGCAGCGCTGGCAGCTGCCGCCCCGCCAGCTCCCGCCACTTCGCGGCGACCTCCTGCGCGTAGCTCTCGCCGATCCCGTCGCAGCCCGCTGCGGCCGCGGCGAGGACCGCGTCCGCACCGAAGGTCTTCGTCACCGCGACGATCTCGACCCCCGCGCCGCCGGCGCGCTCGATCCGGCGACGGGCCGCCGCCACGTTCGCGGCGACGGCGGCGGGGTCGACGGGCGCGCTCACGCCGGCGTCGCCCCGGGGCGCCAGACGGCCATCACCTGCCGGCCCCGCTCGCCGCGGGCGCGGTGCGAGAACCACGGCCCCCCGCAGCCGGTGCAGCACGACCGGTCCTCGAGGTCCACCCCCACCTCGCGCAGCGCCGCCGCGACCGCGGCGGGCACGTCGAGCGCGGGTGCACCGCCGCGGGTGCGCCCGGCGACACCGGGCCCGAACCGCTCCACGAGGCGTGCCAGGTCCTCGCCGCCGAACTCGTAGCAGCAGGGGTGGATGCAGGGACCGAGGACGGCGCGCACGGCCTCGCCGTCACGGGTGCGCACGACGGCGACCGCCCGCGCGAGGATCCCGGCCTCGAGCCCCCGCCAGCCGGCGTGGGCGGCGCCGAAGCGACCCGACTCCGCCACGAGCGCGACGGGGGCGCAGTCGCCGGTCCAGATGCCGATCACGGCGTCGTCGCAGTCGGCGACCAGGGCGTCGGCCTCGGCACCGTCCAGGTCCCCCGGCCTGCTCACCACGCCCACGTGCGTGCCGTGCACCTCCCGGGGCTGGCTCCACGGCAACGGGACGAAGCGGCGGCGGCGCTCGTCGAGCGCGCGCGGGTCCTGATCGAGGTGGAAGTCACCGTCGGCGCGCGTGCTGCACCGGATGCGCACCGCGCCGGCGCCGCGCACCTGCCGCCGTCACTTCAGGAACGAGGGCACGTCGAAGTCGTCGTCGCCCTCGAGCGGGTCGGGCGCGTCCTCCGCGAAGAGGTCCTTCAACGTCGCCGCGGGCTTGACCTCGGCCGCCTTGAGCGGCGCCTTCTGCGGCCCGCCGGCGTCCCAGCGGTCGAACCCCGCGGCGATCACCGTCACCCGGACCTCGTCGCCCATCTCGTCGTCCACCACCGTGCCGAAGATGATGTTCGCGTCCTGGTGGGCGACGCCGTGGATGATCTCCGCCGCGGCGTTCATCTCGAACAGCCCCATGCTGGACGGCCCCGTGATGTTGAGCAGGATCCCGCGCGCCCCGTCGATCGCGGCCTCGAGCAGCGGGCTGGAGATCGCCTGCTTCGCGGCCGTCACCGCACGGCTCTCCCCGCTCGCCTGGCCGATGCCCATCAGCGCCGAGCCCGCGCTCGACAGGATCATCTTCACGTCGGCGAAGTCGGTGTTGATGAGGCCGGGCGTGGTGATCAGGCTGGTGATGCCGGAGACGCCCTGCAGCAGCACCTCGTCGGCCATCTTGAAGGCGTTGAGGACGCTCGTCTTCTCGTTGGCGACGGTCAGCAGGCGGTCGTTCGGGATCACGATGAGCGTGTCGACCTTCTCCTTCAGCTTCGTCACGCCCGTGTCGGCCTGCACGGCGCGGCGGCGGCCCTCGAAGCTGAACGGGCGGGTCACGACGCCGATCGCGAGCGCGCCCATCCCGCGGGCCAGCTCGGCGATGACGGGCGCCGCGCCCGTGCCGGTGCCGCCGCCCTCGCCGGCGGTGATGAACACCATGTCGGCGCCCTTGATCATCTCCTCGATCTCGTCCCGGTGCGCCTCGGCGGCGGCCCGTCCCACCTCGGGGTCGCTGCCGGCGCCGAGCCCGCGCGTGAGGTCGCGGCCGATGTCGAGCTTCACGTCCGCGTCGCTCATCAGCAGCGCCTGCGCGTCCGTGTTGACGGCGATGAACTCCACGCCCTTCAGGCCGGCGTCGATCATGCGGTTGACAGCGTTCACGCCGCCGCCGCCGACGCCGATCACCTTGATGACGGCGAGATAGTTCTGGGGTGCGCCGGCCATCAGCTGGACCTCCGGTTGAGCGTGCGGGCGGGTGCGGCGCACCCGGCAGCGATCGGTCGTGACATGACCGTCCGAGCGTACTGACTGCAGCACCGGATCGTCACGACCCACAGTCTCGCACCTCGGGCGCGCCCGGTGGCGGAGCCTGCGTCGACGGGGCGCCGGCCCTCCACCTCCAGTCGAGCGTCAGCCCGCCGGCTCCGCCGTGTCGGCTCGTTCGGTGACGGACACGTCGGTGGTGGACACGTCCAGGCGCTCGACGCCGACGAGCCCGTCGTCGAGGTAGGTCAGCAGCCGCGCCAGCTTCGACTCGAGGTCGACGGGAGCTCCGAGGCCCACCGCGACGGGACCCGCCGGGTCGCCCACGTCGAGCGCCATGCCCAGGTCGCCCGTCGCCGCGTCGACCGACACCGAGGCGGTCACGTCGCGGATCCGACCCGGCAGCGCGCCGACCAGCGTCGCCGCCCCGGCGAACGGCGGCCCGGCGAACGCGCCCGCCGCGGTGTCCGGCGCCGGTCCCGTGAGCAGGACGTAGTCGACGGGGCGCCCGTCGAGCACCTCGATCACCCGTCCGTCGGCGTCGATGACGCGGTAGCGCGAGTCGCCGCCCTGGAACGTCGCGAGCGGCTGCCGCTCGCGGAGGTCGATGACGACTCGGTCCGGGAAGTCCGTGGTCACGATGGCCCGCTCGACCCACGGGATCTCCTCGAGGCGGCGCTCGGCGCCGAGCGTGTCGACGAGCAGGATCGGCTCGCCGTCGATGTCGTCGACCACCGCCTGGATCGCGGCGGGGTCCGTGTACACCCGCCCCTGCACCTCGACCTCCTCCACCGCGAACAGGGGCGAGGCGAACACCGCCAGCACCGCCACGAGCGCCAGGACGGCGCCCGCGGCGACGCCGACCCACACCAGGCGGCGCCGGCCCTCGGCGCGCTTGACCGCCACGCGCCGCGCCCGCACGCGCGGGTCCATCGACGGCGCCGGCAGCTCGACAGCGTCGAACGCACCGGTCGAGTCGAGCTCGTCGCCGATCACGATCGTGGCCCGTCCCCCCGGTGGCGTGGGCTCCTGCCCGCCCGAGCCCGCGCGCACGGGCGCGCCGGCGGCCCGCGCCGCGGGGCGCACCGCCGGCGCCGGGCGGCCGACGTCGCGCGGCACGATCCGCACGGCGGGGACGTCGTCGTCGAGGTCGTCGGACGGGCCCGACGCGTCGCGGGCGGCTCGGCGGGCGCGCCGGCGGGCGCGCCGCCCGAGGGGCGGCTCCGGCGCTCCGCCGGGTCCGGTCGCACCCGCGGCCGCCCGCTCGGGCTCGGGGTGCGCGTCGGACCCCGCCGGCACCGGCACGGGCGCGGGGACAGGCGCGCCGAGCGCGGGCTCCGACCCGCCGCCGGGCGGCGGGTCCGTCACCGCCGGCGCCGGCGTCCCCCCCGGCGTCGACAGACCGAGCATCTCGTCGATCGCGGGGTCGTCGAAGTCGATGCCGTCGGCCGGGGACGCCTCCGGGCCGAAGGCGCTCCGCAGCTCACGGACCACGGCGTCGGGCACGTCGTCGTCCCGCCCGTGCCCGCTCACAGCACGACCCCCGGCCGATCGTCCGGCTCCAGGTCGTCGAAGCCGACGAGGCGCACCTCGCTGCGCAGCACGTACCCCGTCGCCTCCGCGACGGTCGCCCGCACGAGCTCGATCAGCGCCCGCACGTCCTGCGCCGAACCGCCCTCGTCGGCCTGGATGAAGTTGGCGTGCTTCTCGCTGACGTGCGCGGTCCCCAGCCGGTGTCCGCGCAGCCCGGCGCGGTCCACGAGCTCGCCCGCGCTGAGCACCCCCGGCACCGGGTTCACGAACACCGAGCCGGCGTTCTGCCCGCCCGGCTGGTGCTCCCGCCGCCAGCGCACGACCTCGTCGATCGCGGCCTGCGATCGTGCCGGATCGCCGCGCCCCAGCGCGAGCCGGGCGCCGACGACCACCTGGTGGTCGGCGAGGTCCGATCCCCGGAAGCGCAGGCCGAGCGCGTCGCGGGGCACGCTCCCCCGGCGTGCCAGGCGGACGTCGTACACGTCGACGTCCACGAGCGAGGCCGCCATGTCCGAGCCGTGGCCGCCGGCGTTCATCCGCACGCCGCCTCCGACGGTGCCCGGCACGCCGACCGCCCACTCGAACCCGGTCAGCCCGGCGGCCGCGGTCCGCCGTGCGAGCACCGGCAGCGGCACGGCGCCGCCCGCGTGGACGTCGGTCCCCTCCACGGCGACCCCGGCGGCGAACCGGGCGACCGAGCAGGCGATCCCGGGGAACCCGCGGTCCGACACCAGCAGGTTCGACCCGCGCCCGACGACGAGGACGGGCAGTCCGGACGCCGCCACCGCCTCGCCCACCCGGTGGAGGTCCTCGACCCCGCCGGGCTCCGCGAACAGGGCGGCCGCGCCCCCCACGCGATAGGTCGTCAGCGGCGCCAGCGGCACGCCCTCGCGCGCCAGGTCGCCGAGGACCGCCCGGGCGACGTCCACGCGCGCGGCGAGGCCGACGGCCGTGCTCACGTCGCCGCACCCGCGAGCTCGTCGCGGCGCTGGAGGACCTCGTCCGGGAACGACGCGATGTCGCCGCAGCCCATCGAGATGCACACGTCGCCCTCGCGCGCCGAGCGCGCGACGAACTCGACCAGGTCGGCGCGCCCGGGCAGCCACACCACCCTCGCCTCCGGGTGGGCGTCGACGACGGCGTTCACGAGCAGCTTCCCCGTCACGCCCGGGATCGGCGCGGTCCCGCTGGGGTAGATGTCGGTCAGCACGACGAGGTCGGCGTCCACGAACGCGTCCGCGTAGTCGCGCCACATCTCCGAGATCCGGTTGAAGCGGTTCGGCTGGAAGACGGCGACGACGCGCCGCCACTCCCCGCCGGTGCGGGCGCCCGCCAGCACCGCGGCGATCTCGCTGGGGAGGTGCGCGTAGTCGTCGACGAACGTGACCCCGCCGTGGCGGCCGCGGACGTCGAACCGCCGCGCGACGCCGCCGAAGCGGGCGAGCGCCTCGGCGCACGCGTCGAACGGGACGCCGACGGCCGTGGCGAGCGCGATCACCCCCAGCGCGTTGCGGACGTTGTGCACCCCGCGCAGCGGCAGCTCGAGCGTGCCGAGGTGCTCGCCGTGCGCGAGCACGCCGAAGCGCTGCAGCCCCGCCGCGGCCGTGACGTCGATCCCACGGACGCCGGCGCCCGACCCGAGGCCGTACGTGATCGCGCCGTGGCGGGCCCCGAGGCGGGCGGCGACCTCGTCGTCGGCGCACACCACCAGCGGGCCGTCGACCTGCTCGAGGTACTGCTCGAAGCCGCGCTCGATCGCGGCGAACGTCCCGTAGTGGTCGAGGTGGTCGGTCTCGACGTTGGTCAGGATCGTCCCGCGCAGCGGGAGCTCGAGGTGCGTGCCGTCGCTCTCGTCGGCCTCGACGACGAGCCACTCCCCCCCGGTCCACTGCGCGCCGGTGCCCATGTCGGTGACGTCGCCGCCGATGACGAAGCTCGGTCGCCGCCCGGCGCCCGCGAGCACCAGCATCAGCATCGACGACGTGGTCGTCTTGCCGTGGGTGCCCGCCACCCCCAGCGAACGGGCCTGGGCGCAGATGGAGGCGAGCATCCCGGCCCGCCGCAGCGTCGGGATGCCCAGCCGGCGCGCCTCGTCGAGCTCGACGTTGCGATCGGGCACGGCCGTGCTGGACGTGACGGCGTCGCACCCCGCCACGTGGTCGCGGGCGTGGCCGACGTGCACCTCGACGCCCGCCGCGCGGAGCCGGTCGAGCACGGGTCGCTCCCGCAGGTCGCTGCCGCTGACGCGGTGCCCCATCTCGGCGAGGGCGATCGCGACGGCGCTCATGCCGGGCCCGCCGACCCCCACCACGTGGAGCCGCTGCGGGCGCGCCAGGTCGAGCGGCGCCGACGGCACCGTCACCGCCGCGCCACCTCCTCGACGAGCTCGACGAGCGAGCTGCCACGGTGGCGAGCGCCGGCCTCACGAGCCGCGGCGGCGATCGCCGCGAGCCGGCCGGGGTCGGCGGCGAGCGCGGTGATCTCCCCGGCGAGGCGCTCGGGCGAGAGCTCGCGCTCCTCCAGCAGGATCGCCGCGCCCGGGTCCGTGAGCGTGCGCGCGTTGTCGAGCTGGTGGTCCTCGGCCGCGCCGGGCCACGGGACGAGGATCGCGGGGGTGCCGGTGGTGGCGAGCTCCGCGATGGTGCTCGCCCCGGCGCGCGCGACGACGAGGTCGGCCGCGGCGTACACGAGCGGCATCCGGTCCTCGTAGCCGATCACGCGGTACATGATGGCCGCCGCCGGGGCCGGAGCGGGGGCACCGTCGTCCACGAAGCGCTCGCCGACGACGTGGTGGATCGCCAGGTCGCCGCGGTCCGCCAGGAGCGCCGCCGCACCCGCGACGGCCCGGTTGACCGCCCGCGCCCCCAGCGACCCGCCGACGACCGCGACGACGAAGCGCTCCTCCGGCAGCTCCAGCTCGCGACGGGCGTGGCCGCGATCGCGCGCTCGGTCGACGGCGATCACCTCGGGCCGGACCGGCGCACCCGTCAGCCGGGCGCGGGGCAGCGGGGAGCCCTCGAACGCGACGGCGCACGCGCTCGCGAGGCGCGCCGCGAGCTTCGACGCGAGACCGGGTCGGCGGTCGTAGCTGACGACGACGACGGGGACCCGCAGCAGGCCCGCGGCGAGGGTGGCGGGCATGCTCGCGTACCCGCCGACGTTCACCACCACCTGCGGCCGGAGGCGCCGCAGCAGCGCGATCGCCCGCCACGTCGCACGCACGAGGCGCGGCGCGAACGCGAGGTTCCGCAGGAGGTCGCGCGGCGACATCGAGCGTTGCAGGCCCGACACGTCGAGCAGCGTGTGCGGGTGGCCGCGCGCAGGGACGAGGCGGGCCTCGATGCCGCGCGAGGTGCCGACGTAGTGCAGCTCGTCGGGACGGTGGCCCGCGGCGACGAGCCGGTCCATCACGGCGAGCGCCGGCAGGACGTGGCCGGCCGTGCCCCCGCCGGTGACGACGGCGTGGCACCGGCCGCTCGGCGCGCTCACCTCGCCTGGCGGGCGACGTTGAGGAGCAGCCCGGAGGCGGCCATGCACACGAACAGCGAGCTGCCGCCCGCCGAGAAGAACGGCAGCGTCAGCCCCGTCACGGGCATCAGGCCCGTGACCCCGCCCACGTTCACCAGCGTCTGGACGACGAGCCAGCCGACGATGCCGCCGGCGAGCAGGGTCCCGAACCGGTCGGGCGCCGCGAGCGCCACCTGGACGCCGCAGTACGTGAGCACGAGGAAGCCGCCGATCACGGCGACGACGCCGACGAGGCCCAGCTCCTCCGCCAGCACGGCGAAGATGAAGTCGCTGTGCGCCAGCGGCAGGAAGTCGCCGAGCTTGTTCAGGCCCCGGCCGGGGCCCGTCCCCGTCGTGCCGCCCTGCGCGATCGCGATCCACGCCTGGTAGGTCTGGTAGCTCAGGTGGTCCTTGTTGCCGGTGATGTCGAGGAAGCCGGTGAAGCGGTTGTAGCGGCGCTGGCTCGAGAACACGAACGCGAGGGTGACGGCAGCGCCCCCGGCGGTGGCGACGGCCATCGGCGTCAGCGGTGCCCCGCCCACGAACGCGACGGCGAAGACGATCGCGGCCAGCACCAGCGCCGAGCCGAGGTCGCCCTGGAGCATGCAGAGGCCGCCGCCCAGGGCCGCCACGAGGAGCACCGGCCACAGCGTCCGCCGCAGGTCGTGCATCTCGGCGTGGCGCGACGCGAGGAGGTCGGAGCAGTAGAGCAGCACGGCCACCTTCAGCAGCTCCGACGGCTGCAGGCTGAGGGGGCCGATCGAGATCCAGGCGCTGGCGTCGTTGACGCTCGAGCCGATGCCCGGCACGAACGGCAGCAGCATCAGCGCCAGCCCGGCCGCCAGCACGGGGCCGGCGAGGCGGCGCCACGTCTGGTAGGGCACGTGCGCGCAGGTCCACAGCGCGATCGCGCCGAGCACGGCCCACATCGCCTGCCGGTTGAACAGCCGCCACGGCGAGTTGCCGCGGTGGAACTCGCTGATCGACGACGCCGACAGCACCATCACGAGCCCCAGCATCACGAACACCGCGACGACGAGGCCGATGACGTAGAACGCCGTGGGCGGGGGGTTCGTCGGGCGCGGCGGGACGCCGCGCCGTCCGCTCGGGTGGCGGCGCAGCGTGGCCGCGCGCTCGAGCGCCTGGCGCCGGCGGTCGCCGATCAGGGTGCTCCCGGTGCTCATGTGCCTCCTCGCGATGTCCGTCCGAGGTGCGCCTCGACCTCCCGGCGGAAGTCGGCCCCGCGGGCCGGGTAGCCGCCGTCGGGGTACCAGTCGAAGCTCGCGCACGCCGGCGAGAGCAGCACGGCGTCGCCGGGCCCGGCCAGCGAGGCCGCCACCGCGACCGCCTCGCGCATCGAGGCCGCGCAGCGGACGGGACGCACCCCCTCGAAGGCGGCGGCGACCTCGGCGGCCGCCTCCCCGATCGCGACGACCGCCCGGACCCGCTCGGGCTCACCCGCGAGCGGTCGCAGGTCGAGGTCCTTGTTCCGCCCCCCGGCGATCAGGACCAGGCGGTCGAACGCCCGGATCGCCGTGAGCGCCGCGTGGGGCGTCGTCGCCTTCGAGTCGTCCCACCACGTGACGCCGCCGCCCTCGCCGACGGGCTCGATCCGGTGCGGCGGGAAGCGGTACGCCCGCAGCCCGGCCTCGACCTTGTCCGGGGCCACGAGGCCGCTCTCGACGCACGCGGCGACCGCCGCCAGCGCGTCGGAGAGGTCATGCGGGAAGCGGCGCCGGAGCGCGGCGGCGGGAGCCACGGCACCGAGCGGGCCGGCGAGCACGTCGCCGTCGGCGCCGGCGGTGACGGACCAGTCCGCGCCGTGGAGGCCGAACGTGACCCGGCGGGCCGGGGCGCGGGCGAGGTGGGCCCGCACCACCGGGTCGTCGGCCCACCCGACGGCGACGTCACCCGCTCGCTGGTGGCGCCAGATGTTGGCCTTGGCGGCCTCATAGGTGGACATCGAGCGGTGCCAGTTCTGGTGGTCCGGCGCGAGGTTCAGCCAGATCGCCGCCTCGGCGCGGAAGCACGTGGTCCAGGACAGGCGGAAGCTGCTGCACTCGACCGCGAAGGCATCCACGTCGTCCCGCGCGATCGCGGTCACGAGCGGCACCTCGGTGTTCCCGGCGGCGAGCGCCCGGTGCCCGCCGGCCTCGAGCAGCGCGGCCACCATGGTCGTGGTCGTCGTCTTGCCGTCGGTGCCCGTCACGGCGACCATCGGCCGCGGTCCGCCGGGGCGCTCCCGCTCCCACTCGTAGGCCAGGTCGATCTCGGTGCGCAGGGGGCGCTCGTGCGCGACGGCCGCCGCCACCACGGGGTGCGTCTCCGGCACCCCCGGGGAGGGCGCGACGAGGTCGGCGTCGCGCACGAGCCGGTCGACCAGCGCCGCGTCCGGCGCCTCGACGAGCTCGAGGCCGAGCGCCGCGGCGGCCTCGCGAGCGCGCGGGCCGGGCGCGTCGTCCGCGGCCACCACCTGGTACCCGCGCGCGAGGAGCGCCCGGGCCGTCGCCTCGCCGGCGATGGCGAGGCCGTGCACCAGCGCGCGCGGCATCAGATGCCGCCCTCGAGGCGGGTGAAGTCACCGATGAAGATGGCGAGCGCCGTCGCCACGCAGATCCCGGCGATGAGCCAGAAGCGGATGATCACCGTCGTCTCGGGCCAGCCGACGAGCTCGAAGTGGTGGTGGATCGGCGACATCCGGAACAGCCGCTTGGTCCGCCCGGACGCGCGGAACACCCCCATCTGCACGGCGACCGAGCCCGCCTCCATGACGTTGATGCCGCAGATCAGCAGCAGCAGGATCTGCGTGTTCGTCCCCAGGGAGAGCAGCGCCAGCGCCGCGCCCACGCCGAGCGCGCCCACGTCACCCATGAAGATCCTCGCCGGGGCGGCGTTGAACCACAGGAAGCCCCCGCACGCGCCCGCGAACGCGGCCGCCATCACCGCGAGGTCGAGCGGGTTGACGACGGAGCCGTAGACGTCTGGGTTGCGGAACGCCCAGTAGGCGATGATCGTGAACGCGAGGAACCCGAGCAGGGCGGATCCCCCGGCGAGCCCGTCGAGGCCGTCGGTGACGTTGACGGCGTTCGTGGTGCTCCAGATGATCAGGCCCGCCCACACCACCCACACCAGCCAGTGCAGCGTCCAGCCCGGCGACGTGGCCCGCGTGAACGAGAGCGTCTCGCTGATCCCCGTGCCGGCGACGAGCCACGCCGCGATCAGCACCGCGAGCGCGAACGTGATGTAGCCCTTCTGCTTCCAGAAGATGCCGCGGTTGTGCGCCTTGGTGACCTTGATGTAGTCGTCGAGGAACCCCATGAACGACATCACGAGGATGCCGACCCACATGATCATCGCCTGCGTCGAGAAGGTGAGCCCCTGGCGGAGGTGGGCGACGAGCCACCCCGCGAGCGCCGCGGCCACGATCGCGATGCCACCCATGGTCGGCGTGCCCTGCTTCGACAGGTGGTGCTCGGGCCCGCGGTCCTCCTTGCCGAGGATCGGCTGCCCCTTGCCGCGGTTGCGGAAGAACGTGATCAGCGCACGCGTGCTCAGGAGCGCCACCACCATGGCCGTCGCCCCCGCGATCATCACCGCGATCACGGGGCGCCGCCGAGGAGCTCGCGCACGACCTCGCGATCGTCGAACGGCAGCTCCGCCACGCCCACCGTCTGCGTGACCTCGTGGCCCTTGCCCGCCACGAGGACGAGGTCGCCAGGGCGGGCCGCCCCGAGGGCGAGGCCGATGGCGCTCCTGCGGTCGGGCTCGATCACAACCCGGCCACGGTAGTCCGCGGGCACCCCCGCGACCGTGGCATCGATGATCGCCAGGGGATCCTCCGTGCGCGGGTTGTCCGAGGTGACCACCACGAGGTCGGCGTGCGCCGCGGCCGTGGCGCCCATCTCCGGGCGCTTGTCCCGGTCCCGGTCGCCGCCGCACCCGAACACGACGACGACGCGCCCGGGGGTCGCGGCGTCGGCTCCCGACACGGCCCCGCGTGCGGCGCGCAGCGCCTCGGCGAGGCCGTCCGGCGTGTGGGCGTAGTCGACCACCACCGCGAACGGCTGTCCCGCGTCGACGGGCTCGAAGCGCCCGGGGACGGGCGGCGAGTCCGCGAGCGCGGCGGCGATGTCGGCGGGCTCGATCCCGACGGCCGCGGCCGCCGTCGCGGCCGCCAGGCTGTTCATCGCGTTGAAGAGCCCGCCGATGCCGACCTCGACCGTGACGCCGCGCCAGCGGTACGAGTGGCGGGTCGGGCCGACGACCAGCTCGTCGACGTCGGCGAGCGAGAAGCCCTCCATCGGGATCGACCCGACGTCGAGCAGGAGGCGACCGTGGACGTCGTCCACGTTGACGACGCCGCGTGCGGCGACGCCGGGCTCGAACAGGCTCGCCTTGGCGGCGAAGTAGCGCTCCACCGTCCCGTGCAGGTCGAGGTGGTCGCGGCCCAGGTTCGTGAACACGGCGACGTCGAAGGTGGTGCCGGCCACGCGCCCGAGCGCGAGGGCGTGCGACGAGACCTCCATCGCGACCGCCACGACGCCCCGGTCGCGGGCCGCCGCCAGCGCGCGCTGCAGGTCAGGGGCCTCGGGCGTCGTGCGCGCGCCCGACAGCGTGCCGATCACCTCCGTCGCCCGGCCGGCGCCACGGAGCACGTCGCCGAGCAGCCTGGTCGTGGTCGTCTTGCCGTTCGTGCCCGTGACGCCGACGGTGAGCAGCGCGTCGCTCGGGTGCCCGTGCGCCGCGGCGGCGAGCCAGCCCGTCGCGTCGCGGACGGACGAGGTGACGACCTGCGGGACGTCGAGCGGCAGCACCCGCTCCACCACGAGCGCGGCGGCCCCGGCGGCCACCGCGCCCGGTGCGAAGTCGTGGCCGTCGCGGTGCTGGCCGCGCACGCAGCAGAACAGCGACCCGGGGACGACCGCGCGCGAGTCGAGGGTCACGTCGACGACGGCGACCGATCCGTCACCGACCACGCGCAGCGACGGCCCGCCGCGAGCGCCCTCGACCACCTGGGCCAGCGGCAGGTGCACGTCAGCCCCCGGGGCAACCGCCGCCGGTGGTCGGCGGCGTCACGTTCATCTCGTGCATGATCGACGGGACGATGGCCGCGAACACCGGTGCCGCCGCCGTGCCGCCGAAGCGGGTGATCTGGCCGTCGTCGGCGCGGGGCTCGTCGATCGAGACCAGCACCGTCACCTCCGGGTCCTCCGCGGGGAAGAAGCCGGCGAACGACGAGTAGTACGTCCGCCGTCCCCGCTCGTCGACGTACGAGCCGTCCTGCGCCTTCAGGCCCGTGCCCGTCTTGCCGGCGACCGTCACCCCGGGGACCCGCGCCCGCTCGCCCGTCCCCTCGTCGTCGCAGATGACGTCGCGCAGCATCAGGTTCATCTGCTCGGCCACCTCGGGCCTGACCACGCGGTGGGTCTCGCTCGGCAGCGTCGGCTCGATCCCGCCGTCCGCGCCCACGGTCGCCGCGACCAGCTTGGGAGCGACGTACATCCCGTCGTTGGCGATCACGTTCATCGCGGTGATGAGCTGGATCGACGTGGACGACACGCCCTGCCCGTAGGACATCGTGTACTGCTCCGCGCCCTCCCACAGCTTCCAGTCCTTCAGGATCCCGTTGGACTCCTGCGGGAAGTCGAGCGGCGTCTTCTCCCCCAGCCCGAACGCCCGCATGTACGCGTGCTGCTTCTCCTTCGCCGTGCGCAGCGAGCCGCCGCCGAGGCTGAGGAAGACCTCGATCGTGCCGATGTTGGACGACCGCACGAGGATCTCGTGCACCGGCCACACCCCCGTCTCGTGCTGCTCGGCGTCGTGGAGGACCGTGTCGGAGTACTGCTTGCGCCACGGCACCTCGAAGGTGGTGTCCGCGCCGACGGTCCCCTCGTTCAACGCCGCGGCCATCGTGATGACCTTGGCCACGGATCCGGGCTCCGCGGCGTCGACCGCGGCGATGTTGCCGCTCGTGACCTCGTACGTGCCGTCGTCGGAGATCCGCACGCCCGCCATGGCGATGATCTCCCCGGTCTTCGTCGACATCACGATCGCGGTCCCGCCGCGCGCCTCCACGGCCGCGACCTGGTCGAGGAGCGCCTGCTCGACGGACCACTGGACGGAGCGGTCGAGCGTCAGCACCACGTCGCTGCCGGCCACCGGCGCGACGGTCGTCGTCTCGGTGCCCGGCAGCGAGCGCCCGTCGCGGTCGTGCTGGCGCACCTGCTGCCCGTCGACGCCGGTCAGGATCTCGTCGTACTGCTGCTCGATGCCGGCGATGCCCACGCCGTCGATGTCGGTGCGGCCGATGACGCTCTGGCCCACGTCACCGCCCGGCATCGTGCGCCGGTCCTCGTCCACCGCCTCGACGCCGTTCAACCTCAGCGCGCGGACGGCCTCTCCCTCGGCGTCGCCCACCTGGCGGGCGACGTAGACGAACGACTTCTCCTTCGCGGTGAACGCGGCCAGCAGCGACTCCTGCTTCTCCGGGTCGAGGGCGAGCAGCTGCGCGAGGGCGGTGACCGTGCCCACCGGATCCGTGACGAGCTTCGGGTTGGCCACGATCGTCGTGCTGGGCACCGAGAGCGCCAGCTCGTCGCCGTTGCGGTCGAAGATGACGCCACGGCTGGCGCGGAGCGTGGTGCGGCTGGTGCGCTGGTCGCGGCCCGCCTCGCGCAGCACCGGTGCGTCCGCGGTCTGCAGCATCACGACGCGCCCGATCACGAGCGCGAACACCAGCGCGCTCAGGACGAGCACGGCGATGAGCCGCCGGCGCGACTGACCGGCGCGGAAGCGGTGCCGCACGACGCGCACCGGTCGCGGCGGCCGGCGCTGCAACGTGCGCGGCGGGTGCACCGGGCGCTGCACGGGGCGCGCCGGACCGGCGCGGCGCGCCGGCGCCGGCGCCGGTGCCGGTGAACGGTGGCGCGCCGAGGACCCCGCGCGGGACCGTGCGGGTCCGTGGACGGGGCGGTGGCCGTGGCTGCTACGACCCGCCGAGGTCCCACCGGGAACCCGCCCGCGCGGCGCGCTCACGGCGCGCCGCCGACGAGCGCCTTGACGGCGCCGAACTCGGCGAGGGGGTCGTCCGTGCGGCTGCCGGCGTTCGCGGCCTCGCTCGCGCCGAGGCTCTCCTGCACCGCCGCGACCGCCGCGGGGTCGAGGTCCATGAAGCGGCTCTCCGTCGCCGGCACCATCCCGATCTCGGCCGCGACGTCCGCGAGGCGGCCGGGCGACCGCAGCTCCGCACGCTCGCGCCGGAGCTGCTCGTACTGCTCGCGGGCGTCGCCGATCGACTGGTCGAGCCGGTCGAGCTCCAGCTGGCGCTGCGCGAGGAGCGTCTGGAACGCGGCGGCACCGAGCATCGCCAGGACCACCACGCTGCAGGCGAGCACGACGAGGCGCGTGGCCCGCCGCCGGCGTGGCACCAGCGCGAGCGCCGGGCGCGGCGTGACCTCGATCCCGGCGGTGGCGCGCACCATCGGCCGGGCGGGCATCGCGGCGTCGCCGTGGCGGCGGGTCTGCACCGCCGCACGGCGCTGCAGGGGCTGTGGCGGCCGGGGCTCGGCGCGCAGCGCGAGGCCCATGTCAGCCCGGTCCCGGTCCGTCGGACCGGCGGGTGGGCGCGATCCGCTCGACCGCGCGGAGGCGGGCGCTGCGAGCGCGGGGGTTGCCCTCCTGCTCCGCGGGCGTGGGCGTGCGGCGGATCCCGCGCAGGAGCCGCACGACCTGCACGGCGCCGCACACGCACGGCAGCTCCGGCGGGCAGGCGCACCCGCCGGTGGCGGCCTCGCGGAAGCGGTCCTTGACGATCCGGTCCTCGCCCGAGTGGTAGGACAGCACGGCGAGCCGCCCGCCCGGGACGGTGGCGTCGATCGCGGCGTCGAGCGCCGCGGGCAGCACCTCGAGCTCGCGGTTGAGCTCGATCCGCAGCGCCTGGAACGTCCGCTTGGCCGGGTGCCCGCCGGTCCGCCGGGCGGCGGCCGGGATCGCGGCGACCACCACCTCCGCCAGCTGCGTGGTGGTCTCGAGCGGGCGGGCGGCGACGATCGCCCGGGCGATGCGGCCGGCGAACCGCTCGTCGCCGTGCTCGCGGAGCACGTGGGCGAGCCGACCCTCCTCGTAGCCGTTGACGATGTCGGCGGCGGTCCAGGGCTCGGAGCGGTCCATCCGCATGTCGAGCGAGCCGGCGTGGCGGTAGGAGAACCCTCGCTCGGGGCGGTCGAGCTGCGGCGAGCTGACCCCGAGGTCGAACAGCGCTCCGGAGAGGTCGGTGATCGCGTGTGCTTCCATGGCGTGTCGGAGGTGGTCGAAGCGGACTTGCGTCGCGGCGAACCGGTCGCCGTACCCCGCGAGCCGCGCCGAGGCGGCACGGAGCGCGTCGGCGTCGCGGTCGAGGCCGAGCACGCTCAGGTGCGGATGCGTCCGCAGCACGAGCTCGGCGTGACCGCCGGCGCCGAGCGTGGCGTCGAGGATCCAGCCGCGCGGGACCGGGGCGAGGAGCACCACGATCTCGTCGGCCATCACCGGACGGTGCTCGAAGGGCGTGTCGGTGGAGGCGTCGTCGGTCACGTCGTGCTCCGGATCATCTGCAGCCCGCCGGTCGGCGGTTGCCGCCGGGATGTCTCCCCGGTCGACGAGATGGCAAGCGGGCGGAGTGGGGCTGTCCATCTTGCCGACCGGCGGACTGCGGATGAGCCGGGGCTCGAGCGGTGCGCTTCGTGTTCCTCGCTCCCTTCTGCTGGACGGGGTGGGCTGGTGCGGGGCGGGCGGGCCGAGCTCGTGGGGAGCGGTGGGGAGCCGGAGCGCTCATCCGGTCCCGGCGAGGTCGTCGACGCCTGCGCTCGTGATGCGTTGGTGGATCTCGGGTGACCAGATCTCGATCACCTTGAAGTTGCCGGCGACGACGACCCGCTGCTCGGTGCCGATGCCCGCGTAGTCACGGAGCCGCTCGTCGAGGTTGACGCGGCCCTGCTTGTCGACGGCGACGAGCGTGGCGCTGCCGGAGACCGCACGCTGGCGCTGGCGGCTCACCTCGCCCCGCTCCACCTGGGCCATGAGCTGCTCCGCCATCGTCTCGAACGTGTCGGCGGGGACCACGTTGATGCACTGGTCCTCGCCGAACACGAGGTAGCAGTGCTCGCCGAGGTGCGAGCGGAACGGGGCGGGCAGCGCCACCCGACCCTTCTCGTCGAGCTGACGCTCGTGCGTCCCGACGAAGAGCACCTGCGTTCACCTCGATCCTGCCTCGTGTCCGGGGGCGTCGCGGCGCCCGGGTCGTTGTCGTGTGCGGATCGCGCCGCGTCGCGTGCGATGCACGGCGAGATCCCCACGTGGCCCCCATCCTCGCCGCTCCGCCCCCCACTTGTCAACACTTCTCCCCATTCTTCCCCCTGACGCGCCATCGACGGCGCAGCGCCGATGAACCGGGCGCGCGTGCGTCGTCACACCCACCACCACCGGGGCACGTCCCCTCGAGCACCCAGGAGTCCGCCATGGCGTTCCTTCCGTACCTGAACTTCCCCGGCACCACGCGCGAGGCGTTCACCCGCTACCAGGAGGTGTTCGGCGGACAGCTCGACATCATGGGGATGGGCGACGCGCCGGAGGGGATGGAGGTCCCGCCGGGCGGCGAGGACCTCGTCATGCACGCCGCGCTCAGCACCGGCGACGACCTGCTGATGGCCTCCGACGACCCGTCCATGCAGCCCGGCACCGGGCACCGGGCGTGGGTGATGTGGTCCACGGCGGATCCCGCCGAGGCGCAGCGGGTGTTCGCCGCGCTCGCCGAGGGCGGCGAGGTGTCGATGCCGATCGGCGAGACGTTCTGGTCCCCGATGTTCGGCGTGTGCACCGACCGCTTCGGCACGCCCTGGATGATCAGCACCGACCCGCCGGCGAGCTGAGCGGTCGGGCCGAGCCGGTCGCCTGGGCCGGCGAGGCGGGTCAGCGCGCGGCGAGCGCGGCCCCGACCGCGGTCCGGAGGTCGTCGTCGGTCGCCGCCAGCTCCGCCACGGGCGAGAGCTCGGACACGGCGGGTCTCGGCTCGGCCAGGAGCGTCACGAGCAGGTCGGGACGCCAGCGCCGGTGGACCGCCGCCTGCAGCCGCATCCACCGGCGCGTGCGCCGCTGGCTGATGCCGACGGCCTTCGCCCCGTCGACGAGCACCTCGCCGGCGCCGATCCCGTCGAAGCAGACCGTGCGGGACCACGGCCGCGCGACCAGCGGGCCGCGGTGGACCTCGACGGCGGATGAGCCGAGCGCCGCCAGCGCCTCGGCCCACACGTCGCCGAACCACCACATGGCCCGCCCGACGTCGTCGTCCCAGAGGACGTCGGCTGCGGGGACCACGACGTCCAGCCAGGCGATCTCGCCGGGCAGCATCAGCACCGCTCCGCCCCCGCTGCGCCGGCGGACCACCTCGACGCCACGGCGCTCGCACGCGGCGTGGTCGACCGCCGACCACGGCTGGGCCGAGCCGAGGACCAGCGCAGGTCGCTCGACCGTGAACCACCAGGCCTCCGGCGCGGCGCCCACCGGCTCGCGCCGGTGGAAGTCGGCTGCGCTCCCCCGGTGGTGCCCGGTCCGCCAGCGCCCCGTCGGCTCCTCCACGCCCCGCGGACCGGGCGTCAGCTCGCGAGCGCCAGGTACGGCTTCCACGCGTCCGGCACGCGGTGCACCGAGATGGTCACCCACGCGAGCTCGCGTGGCGCCCGCGCCGGGCGCGCCAGGCGCATCCCCGCCTCGTCGGGGGTGCGGTCGCGCTTGGAGAGGTTGCACGGCCGGCACGCCGCGGCGACGTTCTCCCAGGCGTGCTCGCCCCCGCGCGACCTCGGCAGGATGTGGTCGATCGAGTCGGCCAGCCCGCCGCAGTACTGGCAGCGGTGCTCGTCGCGAGCGAAGACCGCCCGCCGCGACAGCGCGGTGCGACGGTGGTACGGCACCTTCACGACGTAGCGCAGCCGGATCACGAGCGGGTTCGGCACGCTGAGGTTCGCGGAGTGCAGGCACGTCCCGTCGTCCTCGATGACGTCGGCCTTGTCGGCCAGCACGAGGCACGCCGCCCGGCGCGCCGGCACGACGGAGAGCGGCTCGTACGTGGCGTTCAGGACGAGCGCGCTCCTCATGGGGCGGGACCCTACCGACCCCTCGGGGCGGGCCCCGGCTCGATTGGTCGCGGTCTCACGAACCCACTCGCCTGCACCACGACAGGTAGTTCACCACATCGCGCGGCTCCGGGCGGTGCCGCGCGTCGCCGTACTGGGTGACCATCCGGAACGCGAGGTACTCCGGTGCGGGGAGCGGCACGAACGGCCACCGCCGCCACCACCCGGGCGCGGCGGTCCGGCGCAGCTGGCGCACCGCCGTCACCCACAGATCCGGGCGCCGCGCGACCGCACCGGCGACCCGCGACCAGCTCAGCGCGGCTCCTTCGGCAGCCCGAGCACCATCTCGCCGATGATGTTGCGCTGGATCTGCGACGACCCTGCGTAGATCGTGCCGGCCCGGGCGTTGAGGAACGTGCCGACCCAGCTCCAGCTGCTGTTCGGCGCGCCCGCGTCGTCGGCCTGGAACGCGCTCGACGGGCGCCGGCCCGTGGGCACGAGCGCCTCGGTCCCGAGGATGTCCACCGCGAGCTCCGTCACCTCGTGGTGGTACTCGCTCCAGTACAGCTTCGACACCGCGCCGTCGGGGCCCGGGTGGTGGCCGGCCAGGAACCGCGTGAGCACGCGCATGCCGTTGTAGCGCATGATCTGCACCTTGGCCGCGCACGCCGCCAGCCGCTGGCGGATCCGCGGGTCGGTGTCGACGCCGCGCTCCTTCGCGAGCAGCAGCAGCCGGTCGAGCTCGGCCTGGAACCGGATGGGCATCGTCGCGGCCGCCTCGCCGCGCTCGAAGCCGAGCAGTGTCATCGCGACCGCCCACCCGTTGTTCAGCCCGCCGACGACCTCGTCCTTCGGCGTCACCGCGTCGGTGTAGAAGACCTCGTTGAACTCGCTCTCGCCCGAGATCATCTTGATCGGCCGGACCTCGATGCCCGGCTGGCGCATGTCGACGAGCAGGAACGAGATCCCCTTGTGCCGCGGCGCGTCGGGGTCGGTGCGGGCGAGGGTGAAGATGTGGTCGGCGAGGTGCCCGGCCGAGGTCCAGATCTTCTGGCCGTTCAGCACCCACTGGTCGCCGTCGAGCACGGCGCGCAGGCCGAGGTTCGACAGGTCGCTGCCGGCGTTCGGCTCGGAGTAGCCCTGGCACCACGTGTCCTCGCCCGACAGGATGCGCGGCAGGTACCGGCGCTTCTGCTCCTCGGTCCCCCACTGCAGGAGCGTGTTGCCCAGCATCTGGATCCCGAACACGTCGTTCGGCCCGCCCGTCGGCACGCCGGCCTTCGCGAACTCCTCGCCGATGATGACCTGCTCGAGCGCGGAGAGGCCGGCGCCGCCGTACTCGACCGGCCAGCCCGGCGCGAGGTACCCGCCCTCGAACAGCGTGCGGCGCCACGCGGTGACGAAGTCGGTCAGCTCCTGCCCCTCGAGCTGACCGATCCCGCGCCAGTCGGCGGGCAGCTTCTCCGACAGGAACGCCTGGACCTTCTCGCGGTAGGCCTCGGCTTCGGGCGTGTACATCGGGCGCATGCCCGGATGCTACCCGTGGGTAGCAGGGCCGGGAGCCACGGGCGTGCGGGCGAACTTGGCCAGCGCGGCCGCGCCGACGAGCGGCGCCCGCTGGCCGAGCGCGGCGGGCACCACCCGGAAGCCGGTGATGAAGCCGAGCTTGGCCCGCGCGTCGAGCTCCCGCTGCGCGGCGTCGAAGAACACGTCCCCGAAGCCGAGGGCGACCGACCCGCCGACGACCGCGAGCCGCAGGTCCACCATCGCACCGACCGATGCGAGCGCTCGGCCGACCATCGCGCCCGTGCGCTCGACGATCGCCTGCGGCGCCCGCTGCGGCGGCCGGCCCGTCTCCTCCTCGATCGACGGTCCGCTGCAGTACGCCTCGAGGCAGCCGAGCCCGCCGCACGCGCACGGGCGGCCGTCGGGCTCCACGACGACGTGGCCGATGTGGCCGGCGTTGCCGAGGCGCCCCTGCAGCAGGCGGCCGCGGCTCACGATGCCACCGCCGACGCCGGTGCCCATCACCACCGCGATGAAGTCGTCGACACCGGCGGCGGCGCCGCACCAGGCCTCGCCCAGCGCGAGCGCCTTCGCGTCGTTGTCGACGGTGGTCGGCAGCCCGGTCAGCTCCTGGACCTCGGCACGGAGCGGGAAGTCCCGCCACGTGGGGATGTGCAGCGGCGACACCGTCTCCTCGTGCGGGGCCATCGGCCCCCCGCAGCCGACGCCGCACGACACCGGCACCGCGGGCGAGGCCGCGACGACCCGCTTGACGAGGCGCGCGAGCGCCGCCCAGACGTCGCGCGGCGGCGTCGGGATCCGGTCGCGGACGAAGAACTCGCCCGCGTCGTCGACGATCGCGGCCGCGAGCTTCGTGCCGCCGATGTCGATCGCGAGGTACGGCCCGGCCACGTGCGGGAGCGTACCGGCCACCCGCCTGCGGGTCCCGCCGGGCCCGGGGTCGCTGTCCCCGCATCTGCGTCTACCCTTCCCGACATGACGGCGGTGTTCGATCCAGCCGGCGGCGCACCCGTCGCCCCACCCGACGAGCGGACGCGGCGGACCTTCGCATCGCTGTTCGACGCCATCACCTCCAACGTCGCCAAGGTGGTGCACGGCAAGCGCGACGCGATCGACATGGCGGTGATGTGCCTCCTCGCCGAGGGCCACCTGCTCATCGAGGACGTCCCCGGCGTCGGCAAGACGAGCCTCGCCAAGGCGCTGGCGGCGTCGATCGACTGCTCGTGGAAGCGGGTGCAGTTCACGCCCGACCTCCTCCCGACCGACCTCGTCGGGGTGAGCGTGCTCCAGCGGGCCAGCGAGACGTTCGTCTTCCAGCCCGGACCGCTGTTCGCGAACATCGTCCTCGCCGACGAGATCAACCGGGCCTCGCCGAAGACGCAGTCGGCGCTGCTGGAGGCGATGGAGGAGCGGCAGGTCACGGCCGACGGGCGCTCGCACCGCCTGCCGACGCCGTTCATGGTGGCGGCCACGCAGAACCCCGTCGAGCAGGAGGGCACCTACCGGCTGCCGGAGAGCCAGCTCGACCGCTTCCTGATGCGGCTGTCGCTCGGGTACCCGGGCCGGGCCGCCGAGCTCGAGATCCTCGGTTCGCAGGGTGCGGCCGAGGCGCTGGCCGAGCTCCGGCCGGTCGCGACGACCGCCGAGATCGTCGCCATGGCCGACGCCGTGCGCACCGTGCACCTGGCCGACGCCCTGAAGGCGTACATGGTCGACATCGCCGAGGCCAGCCGGCGCCATCCCGGGCTGACGCTCGGCCTCTCGCCGCGCGCCACGCTGCAGCTGGCCCGCGCGACGCGGGCCCGGGCGGCGGCGAGCGGGCGCGACTTCGCCACCCCGGACGACCTCAAGTCGGTGGCGTCCGCCGTCCTGTCGCACCGCCTCGTGGTTCGCTCCGACGCCTCGGCCCGCGGCCTCACGGGTGAGGCCGCGGTGGCGGAGGTGGTCGGCGCGGTCCCGGTGCCGACGGGGCGCGCGTGCTGACCCGCAACGGCTGGGGGGCCGTCGTGGTCGCCGTGGCGGCGTTCGCGATCGGGCGCGTCTTCGGCCTGCTGGAGCTGTACGTGCTCGGCACGGGCCTCGCCACCGCCCTGGCGCTCGCCGTGGCGGCCACGCTGCGGCGCCCGCCGCAGCTCGTGGTGCGCCGCCACCTGCGCCCGCCCACCGTGCGCGCGGGTGAGGCCGCCCGCATCGACCTGCAGGTCACCAACCCCGGGCCACGCCGCAGCCCGGTCGTGCAGCTGTGGGAGCCGGTCGGCGACACCGGCGGGGCGACGATGAACCTCGCGCCGCTGCGCCGCGGCGAGTCCGCGGTGGCCGCGTACCGCCTGCCGACGTCGCGCCGCGGCGTGGTCGTCGTCGGACCCATGCGCGCCCGTCGCCGCGACGTCCTCGGCCTCACCACGAAGGCGTTCACCCTGCCGGGGACGGTCGAGCTGCTCGTGATCCCCGAGCACCACCCCGTGCCGTTCGCGCTCGGCGGGAGCAGCGGCCGCCTCGGCGAGCACCTCCGGCTGCGCGCGTACGGCCAGTCCGGCAGCGAGTTCCACTCGCTGCGGCACTACGTGCAGGGCGACGACCTGCGTCGCATCAGCTGGAAGGCCTCGGCACGATCGGGCGAGTTGATCGTGAAGGAGACCGCGCTGGAGGGCGTCCGCCGATGCACCGTGGTGGTCGACGTCGAGCTCGGCGGGGGTGACGACGCCGCGGAGGGGTTCGAGCGTGCGGTGTCGGCAGCCGCGAGCCTCGTCACCAGCGCCGCGGCCGCCGGTCTGTCCACCCGGCTCGTCGCGCCGGACGTCGACCTCCGCGGCCCCGACGTCGCGGCCAGCTCCCTCGCGTGGCTCGCCTCCGTCCGTCCGGCGCCCGGCGACCCCGGCCCGCTGCCGTCGCTGCGCGCCGGCGAGGGCCTCGGGCTGCTCGTCCTCGTGACCTCGGGCCCGTCGAGCCGCTGCGCGGCCGAGGTGCGTGCGGGGATCAGCCCGGAGGACACGCTCGTCGTCGTCGCGACGGCCGGCGGCACCGCGGGTCGGTTCGTCGTCGACGCGTCGTCCCTCGAGTCCTTCGTCGAGTCGTGGAGCACGTTGACCGGCGCGCTGTCGAAGCGCCGTGGCCGGCCCGACCAGGCCGACGAGCGCGCCGCGGCGGCGGTGGGCGCGTGAGCACGGCCCTCGCCGCGACCGGGGGCCGGGTCCGGAGCGCGCCGCGCATCGCCCGACTGGGCGCGGACCACGTGCTGGCCTCCTGCGCCCTCATGCTGCTCAGCGTCGCGACGGCGGTGGGCATGTGCCGGGTGTTCGCCGACTGGGCCTTCCTGCGCCCGATGGTGCTCGTCGTCCTCGCGGTGCACACGGCGTCGCTCGCGATGCGGGCCCTGCGCGTGCCCGTGCTGCTCGCGATCCCAGTGGCGGCCCTCGTCGTCGTGGAGGTGGTGGCCCTCGCCTTCTACCGCGACACCACCACGCTCCTGGTGCCGACGGGCGACACGATCGAGCTGCTGCGCATCGACCTCCGCCTCGTCTGGCAGCAGTTCCCGACGGCGGTCGCGCCCGTGCCGAGCGAGGGCTCGTACCTCGTGGCCGCGACCCTGGCGCTCGGCGTCGTCGCCGTCCTCGCCGACGCGTTCGCCTTCCGCGCCTACGGGCGCGCCGAGGCGACGGTCCCCGGTGGCGTGCTGTTCGTGTTCACGGCAGCGCTCGGCACGGACCGCGACCGGGTCGCCGTCTCGGCGCTGTGGCTCGGCGTGGCGATCACGACCATCGCGCTCCTGCGGGCGCTCCACGCCGGCAGCGACGGGTCCTGGCTGGGACGGCGGGGCCGGGCCATGGGCGCGGCCCTGCCCGCAGCCCTGGCGGGCGCCGTCGCCGCGGCGGTGGCCGCCGCCGTCATCGCCCCCAGCCTGCCCGGCGCGGGTGCGGAGGCGCTGCTCGACACCCGCCAGCGCGACGGGAACCTGACCGAGGTCGTCAACCCGATGGTCGACACCCGGTCGCGCCTCGTCAACCGGTCGAACACGGAGATGTTCACCGTCTCGAGCAGCGTGGGCCGGTACTGGCGGCTCTCGGGGCTCGCGGAGTTCGACGGTTCGGCGTGGAAGCTCCCGGACCGCGTGCTCGAGGACACCGACGGCGCGCTGAACGAGACCGGCGAGAGCTCGGTGCTCGTCACGCAGCGGATCGAGATCAGCCGCATGGGCGGCAAGCTGCTGCCCACCGCCTTCAAGCCGGTGGCGATCAGCCAGGGCGCGACCGCGTGGCTGCCGGACTCGGACACGATCGTGCTCGGGCGGGAGCGGTTCCGGGAGGGCGACGTGTTCAACGTCGTCTCCGACGTCGGCGTGCCCGACGCGGCGACGCTGCGCACGGCGACGGCCTCCTCACCGCCGAGCGGCGAGTTCCTCGCGCTCCCCGCTGACTTCCCCGACGAGGTCGTCGAGCTCGCTCGGGCGGTGACCGCCGGCTCGACCACCCCCTACGACGCCGCGCGTGCGCTGCAGGACTGGTTCCACCAGAACTTCGAGTACGACCAGACGGTGCAGCAGGGACACGACGAGGACGCGATGCTGGCGTTCCTCCGCATCGGTCGCGGCTACTGCGAGCAGTTCTCGGCGACGTTCGCGGCGATGGCGCGCTCGATCGGCCTGCCGGCGCGCGTGGCCGTCGGGTTCACGAAGGGCGAGCTGCAGGCCGACGGGCTCTACCACGTCTACGGCCGGCACGCGCACGCGTGGCCGGAGGTGTGGTTCGACGGCCACGGCTGGGTGGCGTTCGAGCCCACCCCCGGCCGCGGGATCCCGGGCTCGGAGGGCCTGACGGGGTTGCCGGAGTCGCAGGACGGCACGCTCGCCACGCCCGGCACGGGCGAGGCGTCGGACGAGCCGGCGGCCACGACGACCACCCTGTCGGCACCGATCCCGATCACCGAGCCGGGCGTCGGGGAGGCGCCCACGCCCACGAGCGCGCCCGCGCTGGCGCCGGTGGGGCCGGGCGGCGGCGACGGCAGCAGCGGCGGCGGCCCCACGACGACGACCTGGGTCGTGCTCGGGCTCCTCGCGCTCGGCGCGTGGATGGTCGCCATGCCGCACGCGGTGCGGCGGTTCACCCGTCGTGGCCGCACGCCCAGCGAGCGCGTGATCGACGCCTGGCACGGCACCGTCGGCGCGCTCGTCCTGGCCGGCGCTCCCGCGCCGTCCAGTGCGACGCCGCTCGAGTGGGCGGGCCGCGTCGAGCGCGAGCTCGCCGTCGACCACCGCAGCCTGAGCGAGCTCGCCCGCTTCGTCACCCGCGCCGTCTACTCCCCCTCGGGCGTGGGCGAGCCGGCGGCGCTGCGCGCCGGGGTGCTGCACACGCAGCTCGACCAGGCGAGCCGGGAGATCACCCCGTGGCACCTGCGGCTGCTGGCCCGGATCGATCCGAGGCTGGTGCGCCAGCGTCTGGTGGGCGACCGCGGTCGGTCGCGCTGATCACGGGGACCACCGGGCCCTGACCAGAGCCCTGACCACCGCCCGCTGACCACGGACCGCTGACCATCGACCAGACCGGGTCCCGAGGGACGCGGTCGGGCGCCGATGAGGTCCGCTCAGGTGCCGTCGTGGCGGCCGGCGCCCGAGGCGTTCCGGCGCATCGCCGCGACCTGGCGCATCGCCTCGTCGCCCAGCGCCCGCGCGTGGCGCTCCGCGTACACCACCGCGGCCATCGCGACCACGAACGCCACGAACGCGAGGTACGGGCTGACCGCGAGCAACAGGACGCAGATGCAGACGGCCACGACCCCGCCGGCGACCGACAGCAGCAGCGAGCGACGGGAGGTCCCGGCCGCCGGGCGCAGGTCACGGGCGAAGCCAGGATCGCGTTGGAGCTGCTCCTCGATCTGTCGCAGGATGCGCTGTTCGTCTTCGGAGAGCGGCATGGGAACTCCTGGTGGCCGTGTCAACTCATCATTCCACGTTCGGCGGGGCGAGACAACGCGTCGGGCGGCCTACCCCCGGCCGGGTGCGCGTCGGGACCCCACTGCTGCGCACCGCGCCGCACCACCCGCAGCCCGTCCGGCGACACGGCGCTGGCCGGGCCGATGGCCCCGACGCCGAAGCGCTCCCGGATCGCGTCGATCGTGCTCGTCGCCGCGACCCAGTCCTCGGCGGGACCGGCCTGCTCGGCGAGCACGCCGTCGAGCGTGAGCTGCTCCGCCGGCTCCTGGACCAGGTTGCTCGCGCTGACCCCGAGGAGGCGGACGCCGCGGTCGAGCTCGACCGTGGCGAGCAGCTCGTCGGTCACCTGCAGGACCGCGTGGGCGGTCGTCAGCGGCACCGGGACGGTGCGCGAGCGCGTGATGGTGGTGAAGTCGGCGAAGCGCACCTTGACGGTCACGGTCCTGGCCGCGCTCGCACCCGCGCGCAGCCGGGAGGCCACGGCGTCGGTCAGCCGAACCGCCTCCCGGTGGAGCTCGTCGATCCCGAACCGGTCGTGCGCGAACGTCTCCTCGTGGCCGATCGACTTGGCCTCGCGGTCGGGCACGACCGGCCGCTCGTCCACGCCCCACGCGAGCTCGTGGAGGTGGGTCGCGTGCGCGGCGCCCAGCGCCGACTCGAGCGAGCGCCGCTCGATCCGGGCCAGGTCGCCGACGCTGGAGACGCCCAGCCGGCGGAGCCGGGCGAGCGTCGCCGGCCCCACGCCCCACAGCGCCTGCACCGGCAGGGGGTGCAGGAAGGCCAGCTCCTCGCCGGCCGGCACGAGCACGATCCCGGCACCGGGGTGCACCCCGCTCGGGTCCGCGCGCGGCTTGGCGGCCTTCGACGCGAGCTTGGCGACGAACTTCGTCGTGGCGCCGCCGACCGAGCACGCCAGCCGCAGCTCGTCGGCCACCCGGGTGCGGATCGCGCGCGCGATCTCCTCGGGCGGACCGAGGAGCCGGCGGGCCCCGGTGACGTCGAGGAACGCCTCGTCGAGCGCGAGCGGCTCGACGAGGGGCGTCACGTCGTGGAAGATCGCGTGCACCTCCGCGCTGACGGACGCGTACAGGTCGTGGTCCCCCGGCAGGAACACGGCGCGCGGGCAGCGCCGCCGGGCGACGACCGAGGGCATCGCCGAGTGGATCCCGTACCGCCGGGCCTCGTACGAGGCGGCGGCGACCACCCCGCGGCGGCCGGTGCCGCCGACGACCACGGGCTGCCCGACCAGCTCGGGCCGGCGGCGCAGCTCGACGCCGACGTAGAACGCGTCCATGTCGACGTGGAGGATCGTCCGCGGTCCGGGCGGAGCCGTCACGGCAGGAGCTCCGCCCGCGCGGTCTCGCGGTCGGCGCCGTGGAGCCGGAACCGGAACAGGTCGGCGTCGGGTCCCGGGCAGCCGACGCACCCGTCCAGCCAGTGGCCGACGGGCACCTGGATCCACAGCGGGCTGGCCAGCATCAGCCGCCGCGCCTCGTCGGCACGCACCCCGCGGACGTGCTCGACGATCCCGTCGGGGTCGTCGATCGAGATCGTCCCGGCCGCCTCCACCTCCCACGCCTCGACCCGCAGCACCCACGCGAGCTCCGGCGCCTCGACCTCGACGCGGTAGGCGCATCGCCGCCACGACCGGATCCGCAGCCCCGTCTCCTCGACGACCTCGCGGGCGAGGCCCTCGCGGACGGTCTCGCCCTCGTCGATCACGCCTCCCGGCGGCGTCCAGTCGACCGAGCCGTCACGGCGGCGGTTGGCGACCAGCACGAGGCCGTCGTCGTGCCGGATGAGCGCGCCGGCCACCGTCCAGTGCCGCACCGACGGCCCTCCTCAGCCCCCGAGCGCGCGGCGCCGTCGCCGGCCCCCGAAGTCGGCCACCCACAGGCGGATGACGAGCCCGAACGCCTCCCGGACGATCGAGCCGCTGAACTTCGACTCGCCCTCCATCCGGTCGCGGAACGTGATCGGGAACTCGACCACGCGGCCGCCGAGGCGGACGATCCGGTAGGTCATCTCCACCTGGAAGCCGTAGCCCTCGGCGACGACGGAGTCGAAGCGCATCTGCTCGAGCGCCTCCGCCCGGTAGGCGCGGTACCCAGCCGTCACGTCGTTCACGGCGAGCCCCAGGAACCCGGCGGCGTAGCGGTTGCCCCAGCGGGACACCCAGCGCCGCCGGCGCGGCCAGTTGAGCGTGATGCCGCCGGGCACGTAGCGGCTGCCGAGGGCCAGATCGGCGCCGTGCTCGGCGATCGACACGAGCGCCGGCAGCACGGCCGGGTCGTGCGACAGGTCGGCGTCCATCTGCACGCAGATCTCGGCGCCCTCGTCGATGGCGCGTCGCAGCCCCGCGCGGTAGGCGGACCCGAGGCCGCCCTTGCCCTCCCGGCGCAGCACGTCGACCCCGCCCAGCTGCTGGCCGAGCTTCTCGGCCAGCTCGGCGGTGCCGTCCGGGCTCGCGTCGTCGACCACCAGGACGCGCGCCGCGGGGAGCACCTGGCGCACCGCCCGGACGAGCGTGTCGATGTTGTCGGCCTCGTTGTAGGTGGGCACGACCACCGTCACGCGCATGGAGGGCGATGCTAGCGAGGGGGCCGCTCCGAGGTTGAGGCTCCTAGATTGAGGACGTGCCCGACACCGACGAGCGCCCGCTGTCGGCGCTGCCCTCCCCCGCCGCCCGGGCGGCCGCCTTCGCGGCGATCCTGCTGGGCGGCCTCGCCGGCGGGCTCATCGGCTACACCCTCGTGGACATCCAGTGCGAGGGCGACTGCGCGCTGCCGCTGGGCATCGGCGCCTTCACGGGGGCCGTCGTCGCCGCCGGCGGGATGAGCATCGTCGCCGTGCTCGTGCTCCGGGCGCTTGGCGAGTGGCGCGAGGTCGAGCGCCGCGAGCGGGACGCACGAGGGTGAGCCACCCCGACCTCGTCGACGAGCTCCGCGACCTGGCCGCCACGGCGGCCGTCGAGGCCGGCCGGCTCGTGGCGACCGGCCGGCGGGGCGGCATCACCGAGCGCGGCACCAAGTCGAGCGCGACGGACGTCGTCACCGAGTTCGACCGAGCCTCGGAGCGGGTGATCACGGAACGCCTCCAGGCGGCCCGCCCGCACGACGCGCTGCTGGGCGAGGAGGGCACCGCGGCCACGGGCACCTCGGGGGTGTCGTGGCTCGTGGACCCGATCGACGGGACGACGAACTTCCTGTACGGCCTGCCGGGGTGGGCGGTGTCCATCGCCGCGCTGGACGAGGCGGGCGCGCTGGCGGGGGCCGTGTTCGTCCCGGCGACGGGCGAGCTGTTCACCGCCGGCCGCGGCCGGGGCGCGACCTTGGACGGCGAGCCGATCCGCTGCGGCGCGACGACCGAGCTCGCGCAGGCCCTCCTCGGCACCGGGTTCAGCTACTCGCCCGAGCGCCGGGTCGCGCAGGCGACGCGGCTGGCGTCGATGATCGGCCGCGTGCGCGACGTCCGCCGGTTCGGCGCCGCGGCTGTCGATCTGTGCCACGTCGCCGCCGGGCGCCTCGACGCCTACTTCGAGGAGTGGCTCGGACCGTGGGACCTCGCGGCGGGCGAGCTGATCGCCCGCGAGGCCGGCTGCACGGTGTCCGACTTCGACGGCGGCCCGGTCCGCCCGGAGCAGGTCCTCGTCAGCATCCCCGCGCTGCACGAGCCGCTGCGGGCGCTGCTGCGCGACGCCACACGCTGATCGGCGGCCGCACCTGGCATCATGGCGGCCGTGGGCACCCGCATCCTGACCGTCGAGGACGACGAGCGCATCCGTTCGGCGGTGAAGCTCGCCCTCGAGGACGAGGGGTGGACGGTCGACGAGGCGGGCAGCGGCGAGGAGGCGATCGAGCAGTTCGGGCGCTCCTCCCCCGACGTGGTGCTGATCGACATCATGCTCCCCGGGATCGACGGCTTCGAGCTGTGCCGCAACCTCCGCCGCCACAGCGACGTGCCGATCGTGATGGTCACCGCTCGCAACGACACCCACGACGTCGTCGCCGGGCTCGAGGCGGGTGCCGACGACTACCTCACGAAGCCGTTCGCGCCGAAGGAGCTGTCGGCCCGCATCCGCGCGCTGCTGCGCCGCGTCCGCCCGATCGTCGCCGGCCACGCGAAGCTCAGGTTCGGCAACCTCGAGATCGTCCCGGAGGAGGGCAAGGTCCTGCGCGACGGCGCGGAGCTGCACCTGACGAAGACCGAGTTCCGGCTGCTCTGCGAGCTCGCCCAGAACCCGGGTCGCGTCTTCAGCCGCGAGAGCCTGCTCGACAAGGTCTGGGGCTACGACTAGTTCGGTGACGGCCGCCTCGTCGACGTGCACGTCCGCCGGCTGCGCACGAAGGTCGAGTCCGATCCGGCCAACCCGCGCCACGTCGTCACCGTGCGCGGGTTGGGGTACCGACTCCAGTCGTGACCGAGGCCGCCGCTCCCCTCGGCGCGGCCGAGGCGCGGCCGCGCCGCACCGGCTCCATCCTCGGATCGATCCGCCGCGAGCGGCTCGGGCTGCGCACGCGCATCCTGCTGATGTTCTCGCTGGGCGCCCTGCTCCTCGCGGGCTTCCTCGCAGCAGCCGCCTACGGGTTCACGCGCAGCAGCCTCGTGAACCAGCGCGACCGGGCGGTCGTGGACGCAGCGCGGCGCAACGCGTCGGTCGCCGAGGGCGAGCTCGCCGCGAACCCGTCCTCGGCCAACCAGGTGATCGAGCGGCTGCGGTCGCTCGGGGTGGAGTCGCCCCTGCTCAGCTACCGCAGCGCGTGGAGCGCCGCCGACGCCCGCCTCGGACCGGACCAGCTGCCGGACGCGCTCCGCCGGCGGGTGGTCGACGACGGCGTCGCGGCGCGCATGATCACCGAGGTCGACGGTGAGGCCACCATCGCGGTCGGGATCCCCCTGCCGAACGTCGAGGCGAACTACTTCGAGTTCGCCAGCCTGAGCGAGGTGGACCGCACCCTGCGCAGCGTGGCCGTCTCGCTCCTGTTCGGCGCGCTGATCACCTCGATGGTGGGGGTGATGCTCGGGTGGTTCGCCGCGAGCCGCGCGGTGCGCCCCCTGCGCGAGGCCGCGCAGGCGGCGCAGGCGTTCGCGAGCGGGCGGCTCGACACGCGCCTCGAGACGACGGACGACCACGACCTGCGGGTGCTGGCGAACTCGTTCAACGACATGGCCTCCGCGCTCCAGCAGCGCGTCGAGCGCGACGGCCGGTTCGCGAGCGACGTCAGCCACGAGCTGCGGTCGCCGCTCATGACGCTCGCTGCGAGCGTCGAGGTGATGCAGGCCCGCCGCGCCGAGATGCCGGAGCGGGCGCAGGTGGCCCTCGACCTGCTCGTCAGCGACGTCGCCCGGTTCCAGGGCCTCGTCGAGGACCTGCTCGAGATCTCCCGCTTCGACGCCGGCGCGATCCGGCTGCACCGCGAGGACCTGCTGGTGGCGGAGTTCGTGCGCCAGGCGGTGGCCGTCAGCAGCATGCCGGCGACGCCGATCACGGTCACGGAGCGGGGCGAGCGGATGGTGATGCAGGGCGACCGGCGGCGGCTCGCGCGCGTCGTGGCGAACCTGGTCGACAACGCCCGGCTGCACGGGGGCGGCGCGCCGCACGTGTACGTCGGCGAGCCCGACGGCGAGGACGAGCCGCTCGCGCACGTGTGGATCGCGGTGGAGGACGACGGTCCCGGCGTCGCTCCGGAGGAGCGCGAGCTGATCTTCGAGCGGTTCGCCCGCGGCGGCGGCGCAGGCCGGCGCAGCTCGAGCGACGGCGCCGGGCTGGGGCTGGCGCTCGTCGACGAGCACGTCCGGCTGCACGGCGGCCGGGTCTGGGTCGAGGACCGGCGCGACGGCGCGAGCGGCGCGAGGTTCGTCCTCGAGCTGCCGGCCGAGGAGGCGGGCGTGTGACCCGCCCCCCGGCGCGGCCCGCCGTCGTCCGCCTGCTGCTCGGGGTGCTGCTGCCCGCCCTGCTGCTCGGCTCGTGCGCGATCGGCCCGGAGTCGACCCCTCGTGACATCGAGCGGCCCCGCGAGGAGCCCCTCAACGTCTCCGCCGGAGCGGCGGCCACGGGGTCCGGGCGGATCTACCTGCTGGCGCCCGTGGTACCGGGGGTGCCGACGAGGTTGCAGGCGGTGGCTCGCGACGTCGTCGAGGACGCACCCGCCGTGCTGCGGGCGCTGCTGGCCGGCCCGAACGCCGCCGAGTTCTCGCGGCAGTTCCGCACGGCGCTGCCGATCGGCCTGGAGCTGATCGCGGCCCGGCTGCGCCCGGGCGGCGTCCTCGCCGTGGACGTCACCGACGAGATCCAGCAGCTCTCGGGCGAGGTGCTCGTCGCCGCGATCGCGCAGATCGTGTTCACCGCCAGCGGACTCGACGGCGTGCGCTCCGTCGCGGTGACGGTGGAGGGGACCACGACCCAGTGGCCGGCCGGCAACGGCGAGCTCCAGTCCACGCCGCTGACCGTGTACGACTACCCGGGGATCGAGCCGAGCTCGCAGCCGCCCTACCCCGGGCGGCCGGGCTGAGGCGCCGGCGCCCTCAGCCGAAGCAGATCAGTCGAAGCAGATCAGCCGAAGCAGATCAGCCGAAGAAGACCGCGGCGATGTCCTGGTACAGGTGCAGGTCGACCGGGCGGGTGCGCCCGACCGTCTCCGACAGCGGCACCATCACGATCTCGGTGCCGCGCAGCGCCGTCATCTGCCCCCACGCCTCCGCGTGCACGGCGTCGATGGCCTCGACGCCGTAGCGGGTGGACAGGACGCGGTCGAACGCCGTCGGCGTCCCGCCGCGCTGGATGTGCCCGAGCAGCACCACCCTCGACTCGAACCCGGTCCGCTGCTCGATCGCGTGGGCGATGGTCTCGGCGATCCCGCCGAGGCGGACGTGGCCGAACCGGTCGTACAGCTTCTCCCCCACCGGCAGCGTCCCCGGACGGGGCTCGGCGCCCTCGGCGACCACGACGATCGATGCGTACCGACCACGGTCGTGGCGCCGGCGCAGCAGCGTGCACACCTCGTCGATGTCGAACGGGATCTCGGGGATGAGGATCGCGGTGGCGCCGCCGGCCATCCCCGCGTACATCGCGATCCACCCGGCGTGGCGGCCCATCACCTCGACGACCATGACGCGATCGTGGCTCTCGGCCGTGGTGTGCAGCCGGTCGATCGCGTCGGTCGCGATCTGCACGGCGGTGTTGAACCCGAACGTCATGTCCGTACCGACGACGTCGTTGTCGATCGTCTTCGGCACCCCCACGATCGGCAACCCGTGGTCGGAGTGGAGCTGGCACGCCACGCTCAGCGAGCCGTTCCCGCCGATCACGACGAGCGCGTCGAGCCCCATGTCCGCGAACGTCTCGACCACCTGCTGCGGACCACCCGGGTGGTCGTAGGGGCTGCCCCGGCGGGTGCCGAGCATCGTGCCGCCCTTCGGCAGCATGCCCCGCAGCGACGCGACGTCGAGGGGGATGGAGCGCCGCTCGCGCACGCCGTCCCACGCGTCGAGGAAGCCGATGAGCTCGTCGCCGTGGACGATCTCGCCCTTGCGGACGATGGCGCGGATGGTGGCGTTCAGCCCGGGGCAGTCGCCCCCACCGGTCAGGATCCCGACTCGCACGTGCCCCGAGGGTACCGGGGCGTGCTAGGAACCCGGGCCATGGCTTGGGACCGCACCCGCCCGGTGCCGTGGGCGCGCCTCGTCCGCGACTGGGTGCTCTACGTCGGGATCATGTGCGTCGTGCTGCTCGTCGTCACCAGCGACGACCTGCGCGTGGCGCCCTTCGCGGGGCTGCTCGTGAGCGGGCCGATCTTCGTCGCGATCGGCGCGGTCCTCGCCAAGTTCGGCTACCAGCGGAAGACCTTCCGCGACCTGCGCGCCGAGTCCGCGGCACGGGCTCGCGCACGCGCCGAGCCGGTGTCGTCGGCGCCTGTCCGGCAGCGCCCGGCGCCGACCCGCCGCACGTCGGGCGGGTCGTCGCCGGCTGCGCGCAAGCGCCGCCGCTGAGCGCCCGCTCGGGTACGTTCCCCGCCGTGACCACCACCTCCCCGCCGCCCTGCGTGCTCGCGATCGACGCCGGCACCACGGGCGTCCGCACCCGAGCCGTGTTCACCGACCGGCCGGGCGTGGCCGCGTACCGCGAGTTCGCGCAGCACTACCCGCGTCCGGGCTGGGTCGAGCACGACGCCACCGAGATCTGGGCGCGGGTCCGCGAGACGCTGCTCGAGGTGCTCGAGCAGGTGGGCGGCCCCGGCGCCGTCGCCGCGATCGGCATCACGAACCAGCGCGAGACGGCCGTCGCCTGGGACCGCGCCTCCGGCGAGCCGTTCGGGACGGCGATCGTCTGGCAGGACCGGCGCACGGCGGCCCGCTGCGAGGAGCTCGAGGCGGACGGGGTCCTGCCGGTGGTGCGGGAGCGCACGGGCCTCGTGCTCGACCCGTACTTCTCCGCGACGAAGTTCGAGTGGATGCTCGCGAACCGCGACCTGCCGCGCAGCGGCGGCCTCGCCCTCGGCACGGTCGACTCGTGGATCCTGTGGAACCTGACGGGGGGCGAGGTCTTCGCGACCGACCCGTCGAACGCGAGCCGGACGATGCTGTTCGACATCCACGACCTGCGCTGGTCGACCGAGCTGTGCGACGTGTTCGGGGTGCCGCTGGAGGCGCTGCCGGAGGTCGGGCCGTCGAGCGGGCGGTTCGGGATCACGTCCGACCGCTGCGGGGTGCCGGCCGGCATCCCGGTGTCGGGGATCGCCGGCGACCAGCAGGCGGCGCTGTTCGGGCAGGCCTGCGTGCACCCGGGCATGGCGAAGAACACCTACGGCACGGGCAGCTTCGTGCTGCTCAACGTCGGCGCCGAGTGCCCCCCGCCCGAGGAGGGGCTGCTGACGACCGTGGCGTGGACGCTGGCGGACGGCTCCGTCGCGTACGCGCTGGAGGGGGCGATCTTCGTGACGGGCGCGGCCATCCAGTGGCTGCGCGACGGCCTGGGCATCATCGACGCCGCGCCCGAGATCGGGCCCCTCGCGGCGAGCGTGCCCGACAGCGGCGGCGTGTCCGTCGTCCCCGCGTTCACCGGTCTCGGCAGCCCCTGGTGGGATCCGCACGCCAGGGGGACGATCCTCGGCATCACGCGTGGCACGTCCCGCGCCCACCTGGCCCGGGCGACCGTCGAGTCGATGGCGTTCCAGGTGCGCGACGCGGTCGAGGCGATGGTCGCGGCGTCAGGCGTCGCCGTCCGCGACCTGCGCATCGACGGCGGGGCGTCGGTCATGGACCTGCTCGCGCAGCTGCAGGCGGACCAGCTGGGGGTCACCGTGCGCCGACCCCGAGATCAGGAGACGACCTCGCTCGGCGCCGCCTTCCTGGCCGGGCTGGCGGAGGGCGTCTGGCCGTCGCTCGACTCGCTCACGGAGCGGTGGGAGCTGGACGCGGAGTTCGCCCCGGCGACGGGCGAGGCACGCGTGGTCGCGGACGTCATGCACGCGCAGTGGCGGCGCGCCGTCGAGCGCGCACGCGGGTGGGCCGCGGGCTGACGCCCTCCCGCCCCCGGCCCCGTCGACCCGCCGCGACCGGCGGGGCGCCGTCAGGGCAGCAACGAGTCCGTGAGCCGGCCGAGCAGGGCGACCAGGTGCCGCTCCCGGGTGTGGAAGGGCCGGCCGCGACGGCCGACGGCGAGGGCGATCTCGTTGGTCGCGAGGCGCGCCCACACCAGGTCGCCGGGGGCGGCCGCGAGCCGTTCGGGCGCGTCGAGGTGCTCGCTGCCGGCGAGGAAGGCGGTGAGCCACCCGACGTCCGGCGCCTCGCCCAGCAGGATCAGCGGGTGATCGGCACCGGGTGCGTCGCGTCCCGCGGCGGTGTGCAGCGCGACCGCCCACTCCCCGTCCACCAGGTCGACCAGCGAGTGGCACAGCAGCTCCAGGCGCTTCGGTGCCTCCGCCTCGGCGATCAGGGCCGCCATCTCCAGCGAGAGGGTGGTCGTGTCCGGTCGGTCCGGCGCGACGGCGCGGACCTCCTCGACCGCCACGCCGTCCACCTGCACGATCTCCGCGACCAGCATCTCGATGTCGCTGCGATCCGGGAGGGAGACGACGAGCTCGTCGACGGCGCGCCCCCCGCCGCGCTCGAGGATGTCGATGCCGACCACGTCGCCGCGGAGCGCGCCGATGCGGCTCGCCACCTGGCCCAGCGCTCCCGGCCGGTCCGGCAGCCAGACGCGCACGACGTACGTCTCCACGGCGGCGAACGTACCGAGGCGGATCGCACCACCCGTCGCGTCCGCGTGACGGCCGCGTGAACAACGCCCACCAACCAGCCCGGTGCGCGCCGCTGCCCCGCTCGGCGGTGCCGTGCGGGGTGGGCGCTGGTGTGGCCGGGGCCTGTTGGTGGGGGCGGGTCCGGGGGTCAGGCGGCGACGGGTTGTCGCGGTTGTGGCCGTGGTTGGGGTGGTGGGGCGTGGATGTGGGTGCCGTCGGGTCGGGTGATGGTGAGGTGGGTGGCGGTGCCGGTCATGGTCCAGCCGGCGCGGTGGACGAGGCTGTGGTGGTAGGCGCACA
>Ga0164290_1000907_pt1 | contig 67327 bp, 48 predicted proteins | sample Micstemetagenome_FD_108782 | JGI IMG/M metagenome (GOLD analysis project Ga0164290, IMG submission 108782) | Contaminated culture microbial community from soil near Moab, Utah, USA - Microcoleus steenstrupii SON62 (Illumina Assembly) | ecosystem: Environmental > Terrestrial > Soil > Soil crust...
ATCGCCCCTACAACAGTTCGAAGAATCCTTTACTCAGTCGACTCTGACTCTTGCCGTTTTTTTGTAGGGGCGGCATTCTTGCCGCCCGCGCGAAGGCGCATGCAATGCGCCACTACGCAAACCAGGGCGATGCATGGCATCGCCCAAACAGAGACACGCACTACATACGGTGCCCTAGCGATCCCAGATGTGGATGCCTTTCTTGTCGAAGAAAACCGACAAAACCGCACCCTGACTATTTACCGTATAAGTCATCTGCACTTGCGACATCACGTTGTCGATCAAACAGCCTTCCGGTGTTCTGCGAATCATCAAAAGCGTTCTCAATGGACGCGCCAGTTTGAAGAAGTTGTTGTTGCTTTCGTGCTGCGAATGGCGAAAACGTCTGAATATATTGCGCGCCTCTTGCTCACGTCCAGCGACAAGCGCATCAGCAAGCATCTCCAATGTTTCCAGCTCATGCCGCGCCAAGCCTTTCAACTCAGAGCGCAATTGCGTATCACATCCAATCGCCCGAGCCCGTTGCGCCAGCCAGAGGTGCTCCTGACTAATCGGGTTCAGCGGCAGTCCATCGATAAAGACCCGCATATTGTGCCCAGGAACGATTTGACGTTGGTAAGGAAGGTAGACAGTATGCGACTGACCGCGTCCATCTTTTAAGTTAGTAACTGTGACGCTGCCGTCAGGGTTGAGAATCACATCGGCTCCGGCGACCTTTTCGTGTGTGGTTCCGGAAGCTGCAGTACGGGGTCCGACTGCCATGCTACCGCCTGTAGTCTGCACATTCCCGACCGGCGGAGAGAAAGGAATGGACATTGTTCTGGGAGGTGGTCCCAAAGACCAAGCATCTGACATAGTTTCAAGCCCCAAGGGATAGAGGAAGACGAAGGGGGTGTGATTGCTAACCTAAGCCAAAATTGTTAACGACACATAAAACGCCTTTTGGAGCGCTTTCCCGTCGTTTCCGCCTTAATGCTGAGAAGGTGAGCCTTCAGGCGGGCACAAAATTAGCTTAGACTGCAATTTTGGTATTTTCTTGGCATTAGCGTGCCTACCAAAATCTATGCGACTCCATTATCTATACCAATTGGGAAATTTTTGGAAATGCCGGTATCACCCAACACTTCAATCATGCCGCAGACTGCGAAAGTGGACTCCAGCGGGCACTTAAACATTGGCGGCTGCGACACGGTCGAGCTGGCGAAACGCTTCGGGACGCCGCTGTGGATAATGGACGAGGAAACCATCCTCCAGGCAGGCAGGGCGCTCAAAGAAGGGCTGTCCGTCTACCCCAACGCTCGCGGGCTGTATGCCGGCAAGGCTTTTCTCTGCCTGGCGATGTGCCATTTGGTTCGAAAGATGGGCATGGGCTTGGATGTGGTGTCGGAAGGCGAGATGTATACCGCCGAGAAAGCGGGGTTTCCTAAAGACCTCATCTATGTGCACGGCAACAATAAATCCGAGCACGAGATTCGTAAGGCGATTGCAAACAACGGACCTAAAATAGTCTTGGACAGCGTTTCCGAACTGGAGATGTGCGAGCGCATAGCAGAAGAATTGAACGCGCGCGCAAAAGTTTTGATCAGAGTGATACCAGATGTAGAACCAGATACGCACCACCACATTGTCACCGGCCACGCAACCAGCAAGTTCGGAGTGCCGCTGGGTGAGCTGGATGCCGTTCTTGAAGCGGCAAAAACAAAGAGCAATAGAATTGAACTATTAGGGCTGCATGCTCACATCGGCAGCCAATCGAAAGAACTCGAACCGTTTTTAGAAACAGTAAACATCCTGGCAGACTTGTACAAAAACGCGAAAGACAAGCACGGTTTGGATTTCCCGCTCCTGGATGTCGGAGGAGGGCTGGGCATCACTTACGTTGAAGCCGACAAACCAGCTCCAATCTATGAATGGGCACGTCAGGTAGCAGAGCAGACGCTCTCAGCCTTCAAGGAGCGCAATCTGACACTTCCCGAACTCCTCGTCGAGCCCGGGCGCTCAGTCATAGGACCAGCCGGAACAACGATATATACGGTCGGACACACGAAAAAACTGCCGGACGGAACCGACTACATCGCCGTAGACGGCGGCATGGCTGATAATCCAAGACCGATAACGTATGGCGCAAAATACACTCCAGCGGTCGCAAACCGCATGAACAGCAGCTCCAGCAAATCTCCGGCGGCTATTGTCGGCCGCTACTGCGAATCGGGAGATATAATCGTAGAGGAGGCTTATCTATCTGCGCAAACTGGTGATCTAATCGCCGTGTTCGCTACCGGTGCGTACAACTACAGCATGGCCTCCAATTACAATCGCACCGGACGCCCAGCCTGTGTGCTGGTCAGCGAAGGACAGGCTGAAACAATCATCGAACGGGAAAACAACGACGATTTAGTCAGCAAGGACAGGGTGCCGAACCGGCTCAAAGATTAAACGGTCGAAGAGCCAACGGCAAAGAGCAAGAGTCGAGCGGGGAGCGAGATCACAATGGATCTGGAAAGAATGCTTTCTCACCTCGACGGGGTTGTAGTAGCCAAAACCATTGTCCAGCTCTTCATTATTGTCTATGCCGTGCTCTGGGTCTGGAGCCGGATCGTCGGAACGCAAGCGGAAAGGCTCGTAAAAGGCGTCATCATCATCTCGATGATCTTCCTGGTGTCGTACTTCGCCGGGTTTACCATCATCACTTCCTTGCTCCAGCATTTGATTCCGGTCGCGGCAATGGCAATGGTCGTCGTCTTCCAGCCCGAAATACGCCGCGGACTTGGCTATCTCGGCCGGGTTAAAACCCTGAGGACGGACCTCTCGCTGGCAGACAGCGAGCAGGAGAAGTTGAAGCGGGATATCGAACAAATTATCGCCGCGGTGAAAGAACTCTCGCGCAGCAAGACGGGTGCGCTGATTGTTATCGAACCACCAGAGGGTGAGCGCGACTACGTCAGCCCGGGAACCCCCGTCAAAGCAGACATCTCGATGAATCTGTTGCTCACGATTTTCTTCCACAAGTCGCCCCTGCATGATGGCGCTGTCGTCATACGCAACGACAAAATAGTCGCCGCCGGCGTGATTCTTCCCATGACTTCAAATCCCAAGCTCAGCTATAGGTATGGAACTCGCCACCGCGCAGCCATTGGACTTTCCGAAATTTACGACGGTCTGTGCATTGTTGTTTCGGAGGAAACGGGCTCAATTTCGGCGGCCAGCCGTGGCATGCTGGTGCGCTACCAAAACGCAGACGAATTAGCAGACCCGATCGAATACCTGTATCACACCCCCGAGCAAAGCGACAAAGCCACCACGCCCTGGCAATCATTCCTCAACATGTTCAAGAAAGGTCACGAGCCGACGCCGTCAGCACAAGACCTTTCCGAAATCCACCACTTCACCGACTCAATGTCCAAAGTCCCCGACAGCATGGTGAAGAACAAAGAGGCTGGCAGCGAACATGCCAACGCCCAGCCTGCCCACCCTGGGCGCGCAGGCGACTTGTCCGCGCCAGAAAAGGAAAAACTGGAAAGTAAGCCAGTATCTAAGCCAGAAGAGACTGCAGAAGACATCGTCGAGTACAAAGAAGAACACCTCGCAGCGTCCGAACCACCTGCAGTTGGTGATGTTCAGTCTGCACGAAAAACGGCAAACGATGTCGACACCTTGCCGCCCGCCAATGAAATCAAACCGCACACCACATTTAGTGGCAAAGAAAAACGCAAGGAAAGACGCACAAATGATTTGCCATCACCGATGGCATTCGAAGAACCGGAAGGCGTTCACTAAGACGTTCGTGGCGTATTCGATGAAACGATTGGTTGTTTTGCTAGCACTGACTTTGGTGTCTTTTGTTGGCACCACTGCACTTGCAAGACAGCCAGTAAAGCAAAAGTCCAACAATCAAGTAGAGAACTCTTTCGCGAACCTAAAGGGCAAACCAGCATGGGAAGTAATCACACAATACTGCGATGATTCTCGAGTGATAGGAACATATGATGTTGAGGCAATTGGCTTGCTGTGGATAGCCGCTCTGCATCAAAAAGAACAGGATTCAAAAATTGAAAAAACGAAGAGCAAGTGCAACTTAAGTCCGGATGAAGTTCCACTCTACATTTATGTTCTTGGTGTTCTCAATTTGCCCGCATTCAAATCACTTCAAGAATCTGACAAAACCATCACTTTGCCGAGCGGCTACACAGAAGAAACGTGGCAGCTACTCTTTGAAGAAGCAAAGTCCCTTGTTAAGGCCTACAGCCGCTACGTTACACCGATTAAGAAAAACGGCGCATTTTCGCCGCGTGATATTGAGCTGAAGAAGGATTTAGTAAGGATCTGCGGCGTCGAAGCCATCGAGCTTTTTGACGATGACTATGTCAACGGGGGGAAAAGACTCAAGAACCTGGTGGACTCATACATTACCGACTTCCGGTTGAAAAGACTTGCGTCTATGAAAGAGGGCCTTGCTGATGACAAAATCATAGAGGCGTTCAACCCCACGGTGTGGATATTCAACTCTAGCGATGTGAAACCAGAAGACATCACAACAGTTAAGAAGCTCTGGGCTGTTTGCATAAAGTCCGACAATATGACGGCGCTGGCAATAAACGAATTACAGAAAGGGTATCCACAACTAAAGCATTTAGACAGACTTGAGTATTTAGCCGCCATCGCAGATGATTATGTAATCCGGTCGTCAAAACTACCGACATCGAGACCACATGGTTATCCGCCCAATGTAGGCGACTTTCCATTTTGTATTGGAATAAACGAGGCAATTCGCGTACAAGACGAAGAAAACGCACATCCGATGCCTGCGCAGCTAGAGTTTTTAGTTGGACGAGCTAGCAATCTCATTAGGAAGTATCGGGCATTTAAATCAGTCATAGTTCCCATTTCTTCACCGCCAAATCAGTATGGCTACGTTAATGGCGAACTCTATTCAAAGCCAGAAGATAGGGCAAAATTTGTTGAAAAGACCCGAGCGTCGATGGTCTCTCTTGTCGGGGAAGAGAATGTGCGAGACCTAGAAAAAAATTGGAGCCAAAGGAAGTAACCAGGCTTCTACTGCAGTCAGTGATGGCGCTCTTTCATTCTGGACCAAAGAGTGTCTAAGTTCCTTCGTGCCATTGAGGTGACGGAGTCGCGAATGATTCGGCTACAGTCATTCTTCAGCCACCACAATTGAATCATCTTGCGCTTAGTTGTATACACTCACCACAGCAGTAACTGTACGCTCAGATAAAGCGAGACTTGCGAAGTTCGGTGTCGTGAGCGGTTGCGGTTTCTATAGTTGCAAAATTTGGCTCCTGTCCTAGCACAACCTGGCAATATGCCTCGTACATCTGGAACGCGCACACCGCTGGTGGATACTTAGCACCCCCTGTTCCCATGCCAACAAACACAACCGACTCAATTTTCGAACCGCCGCTTTCATTCGCTTCTCGGATGTGCGCCGCGATAGCACGCAAAGCGGCACGGGTAGCCAAATAAGTGTTGACGTTGGTATTCGTCTGCCGAATCGGCACGCGCACTGTAGGCGCCACCACTACAAACTGAGGCTTGTCCATTCCCGATTTGATGATCTCAGCTTGACCAACCGGCAACTCACCGGCATGTTTATCCTGAATCATTTTGCGAATGCGGTTTTCCAGCTTACCCTGGCTAACTTTGTTGAGGCAGTCGCCGAGACCGCCTTCCATGATCCCGAAGCTATTTGCCGGGGTCACGATGGCAGTCGCGTCAAGGTCCATGACGTCGCCCTCACTAATCTCGACCCGACCCCCTCGGCTGAAAAACTGCTGCCAGGCTTTCACGACCTCTGGATTCAAATCTCGCAAATGAAATGTCAGCGCCATTTATGACCCCTTTCAGCGACTACAATATACGCGGCAACTATGATGCACCAACGGCTGCGGTGACTTTGTCTTTCTCACCGTGGCGTTCAGGACATTTGCCGTCTTTCGGCACCATGCGTTTTTCCTTGCCGGCGGCCTTGCATTGCACACACTCGTCAAGTTCCTTCAAGCAGCGCGGGCATCTGCCGGTGTCAGGTGTGACAGGGCAGTTGCAACCGCAGCACAGAAGAATTTCAGGCGACTCGAATATGCAGGAGTCGCTACCTTTGGTGCACATTGTTAGCTTTTCGAGCGCCGCGCTGCAGTATGGACACAAGTTGGTCCAAATAGAGCCGCAGTCCGGACAGAAAGTCTTGCCGGTGCTTTCCTTGCCTTGCTTCACGACCATCTGCTCGGGATTTTCTTTGCCGAGCGTGACGCAGCCTGGACACAAAGTCTTCTTCTGATCGATGGCAGTGCCAGGTGGGATGGTTTTTCTCTGGGCGGATTTTTCTTCGACTCCATCAATGACGCCACGGCATTCGGGGCACTTACGCGAACCCTTATCGATTATCTGCGTGCACAATGGACAAAGCATTTTGCCTTTGACGATAAGCGTCTTGACGCCATCGAGCGAACAGTGAGGGCAGAATTGAGTGTCGTCATCACAGCCGCCGATGTCGTGACCACGGTCGCAAACCTTGATGGTGACGCGGTCTGGTGACTTATACGACAACCACTGCAAATAGGGGTTCGGCTCCGGCACGAACTTCACGTCGGTATGCATCGGGTTCAGTTTGCGATCGGTATTCTTGTAATAGTTTTCGTAATCACCAATCGTCGCATATGAAGCCAGCGAGTACAGCGGGTCGTACTGCTTCACGACAACGCGCGGCTCAACATCAGAAAGGACAATGTCGGTAGTGCGGAAATTCGGAATGTGCTTCTGCACTTCACCTACGATGTCTTCTGGCAACTTGATACCATTCAGTCCGAGAAACGTTACAGGCTGGCTGGCAGAGCCAATCTGGTGCGTTTGAACGAACCAGAGCGGGTTAGAATGCTGAACCATCAATGTCAACAAATTCTCAGCACCAAAGTCTAGAAGCAGACTTCGTCCGTCTGCGGTAGTGTATGCAGGCTCTTTCCACTTGCCGGTTTCAGGGTTGATTGTGAAAACGCGCGGTAGGAGCTTCGTCTTTACGAACGCTCGAAGTTCAGATTCGATTTTCTCTTTGCGAGCTTGATCTGTTTGCGAATGATCAAACTGAATTTGGAGGAGTTTATAACTCAATTCAGATTCAATTAGCGCCTTGACGTCGTTTGAAAACGTTGGAACAACGGCTTTCCAATCGCCTTTATGCCAGAGCGGAGCAAGCAAGCTGTCGATAAATTTCTCGACTTCTTTGCGCCCGATCAAGTTCTTGTCGATCAGAATTCTCTCTTGAGTCATGTCGCCGAGGTCAGCGACAGTCTGGTCAAACTCGGCCCCCATGCTGTCGTCGAGAACCTTGATGTTATCGACCAAGCCTTTGACTTTCGAATATTGCTTTTCAAAAACCTTGCTCAGCTCTTCGTAGAAGCCAACCATCAGGCGGTGCGAGCGCAGCGCGCGACCGCGACTGTCGTAATACTCGGACAAACGCTCAAGCAGTACTTCGAGCGTGTCACGAAGCACAGGCAACTGCACATCGTTGCTGACACGTTGAAGCGAATCAATTGCTTCCTTTACTTGGCGAGTAGGATCTCCTTCGACTTGCGGAACAGAAGTGACTTGTTGAAGCTTCGACTTGCAGTTAGCCATCAGCTCTTCGAGCCACTCATAAAGGAAGACGTATCCGCGCTCCGGATCGTCCGCGAACACCTTGAAGGACTTCTCCAGTTCCGCGGCAACAACTTCGAGCGCATTCTTACGACATGTCAGTGCATGCTGCTCGCCCTCGAGCGGGCTGTTCACATCGATGCTTTCACTGAGAGCCGCATCCACCCACTGTTTCAACTTGTTGACGCAGGCCGGCCGATTGAGGCGAAACTCTTCATGGAACGGGCGTGAAAGGAAACGGCCGTAGGCAGGGTCCACACTCAAACTGTTTTTCAGAGTCAGTTCGTCTTCAAGTTTGGAAAGATGATCCGCAAAGAACTGCTTTGCTAACGCCTTTTCCGTTACTTCCGGGTCCGGTCTCAAAAGAAAGTCTATTGCGGAATTGCACAAGCGCGATTCAATCATTTTTGAGAAATGACTGATCGGCGGCACCTTGACGGACGAAACACCAACAGCGGAATAGGACTTATAGAATGTCCGATCCTCGACGGTTTCCGGATCTGCAATTGAGGTGAAGATGTTACTGAGAATAGACTCGCTACGCTCGGTCAGCGGAGACAGAACATCCGTGACGATCGCTTCCGACATATACTGCGCAACTCTGTCGTCCACTGCAACAGGCTTATCGCCAGAAACCTGACGCTGCGAGATGACTGCGCCGCGGCGGTTTTTGTTGCTGAAGAGGAACGTGAAATCGAACGGCGTCACGTCGCCCGAAAAATCTACAAAGGTATGATCCTTACCGCGGATTTTGTACGAGCGTTTGTTGCTATTCAAAAGATAATCGAGTTCTCGCAAAGCGGCATAGCCGTTAGCGTAAATGCGCTTGATGTGGGCGTTTTCAACCACGGGCTCATAAACTTCCGGCATGACTAACATACCGATGAATCTTCGCGTCGATGGATCAACACCACAAATTTTGCGCAGCATATAAGCCACGTCTAAGAACATGCCACTGCCTGTGCCACCACAGATTGAGCAGATTACGTACACGAACTGGAGATTTTGGTCGACGTCAAAGCCGGGGAATGATTCCCACGAAGCCGGGTCGGAAACATCGTGCGCGGACTGTTGCAACCAGCGATAGGTGGTATGCAGATTGTCGCCTTTGTAAAGACCGATTTTGCCGAACATGCGCACTTGTCCGGAACCACGCGCAGCTTTCGGGAAGTCGACTTTCAAGTCCGGATCGGGATACCAATCGAGAATGTGCTTGTTCTCCGGCGCGGACAGATTGCTTATGACCTGCGGCGTATCGCTTTGGTCGATAACACGCATTTCTGTGTTGCCGAGATTGATGAATTCGCCAGTCGTCTGACTGATAACTGGTGGATTGTTCACACCAGCACTATCGGTATCTATCGACAGCATGCGAATCCACGGCAGTTCTTCAACGCCATAAGTATCAAAAATGCGCCGTTTCAGGTGCGTCAGCGCCCGTTTCCCTGTTCCACCGAGTCCAACTACCAGCGACGGGATTGTTCTAATTGCCATGACTTTCTAGTCCTCTAAAGTTTGCCTTTGCTGACGACCACCGGACCAACCAATTCAAATCAAACAAAACTTGCTACGTGCACGCACTGAGCGCCTTGTCTCAGGTGGCGTTCCACGAATTAAAAATCTCAGTGCTTCGATAGCAGAAAATTTCCCACCAGTGCGAGCAGCGCAATGCCGCCGGCCGCAATGCTGGAAATGTTCGCCACCTGCGTCGCCTTCTCCGGTAACCAGCGATTGAATTTCACGAGAATTGTGTAAATGCCGAATCTGAGAGCAACAGCGATGAGAATGCTTACGATTGCGAGAATGCCATACCACCACGTCGTGTCCATCTCTGTAACTTCCTTCCCTTTGTCAGGCCGTTTGGAATAATTCTTTGGTCTTCTAATTACTAGGCATTAGCCCGCTGGGAATACTTCCTAAACACAAAAATCCAACTCTTAAGAATCTCACAAGAATTGGCGCGCCCATTGGGTTTACGGACATCCAATCATTGATTTTTCATGTAGGGTCGATGCAGCTTTTAGCGTCAGGTCGACGCCACGCGCCGACGGGTTTTGATTCGGCCGGAGCGCTGGCTTCCAGCCGGCATCGTAGGGGCGATGCCATGCATCGCCCGGTCCTATCTCCGACGCATACTATGAGCAAAAATGGGCGCGTGCAACGCGCCCCCACAACGCGCCCCCCACAACGCGGCCCCACAACGCGCCCTCTCGCCGCTCTAAATGAACCTATCCTCTTCGCTTCAGTGTAGACAACCAAAGAAAAATGCCAAATCCGCAGACGATTATGCAGACAATAATCAGAGGCACTGCTACCGGCGCTACTTCTTCCCATGGACTGGGATCTACTGCTACTTCAAACGGAATCTGACTTGGCGCCATCGTCTCCGAATCACCGCTCACCTTCACCGTCAACTTGCCTGTATACATGCCAGGCTTTTGCTTTGCGGGAATGGAGATATTCATCTTTATCTCTTGCTTTTCCGCCTTAGATGCATCGTAGGTAAATTTCAGGGGTTTGCCTTCATTGATATTGGCGACGTCGATTCTCTCGTTCTGATATTCGGCGGCGGCAGGTTTGCCAGGTTCTGTTTTCATTTGCGCAGATTCAGGCGTGACTTCAACGTTCACCGCAGTCTGCCGTTTTGCGCCATCCGACTGCCCGAACGCTGCAGCAATCTCGACTGCTGTAGGTTCCGGCCAGAAGAATCCAGGCTTTTTGACTTTCACTTTGAGGCTCTCAGGTGAAACAACCAGACGGCTGGGCACCGACACTACAAAAGGAACCAACTGCGGCACGCGTGCGGTGGATGACATCCTTAGAAAGCCAAGAAAATGTCCGGCAGGGCAATTGCTGTGAGCTTGCACCGTGACGGGAACGAGGTTGGTCGGTTTGTCGCCTTCGTATTTCCGTCCAGGAATGATTGGTGCGAGAAGCACATCAGGCTGAGTCAAAGCGACTGTAACAGCACCGGTAGGAAGGCTCGATACCAAGCGCATACCGCCACCGAACGAACTCGTTGCAGTGGCTTTCATGAGCTCTCGCACGCGCGCAGCAGAATCGACAGAAGACGAGCATTCCTCTACTCTTCCAACTTGTTCCGAATAACAAGATCTCAATTCAACTGGAAATGTGCAGTCGGACAATCCGTTTCCATCCACATTGCCAAAGTGCACAATGCCCGATTTCAGCCCCTTCTCGCCTGCACCAGAGCTCAAGCCTATACCAGCGCTCGAGGAAGAGCCCAGTACAATCTCGCCCTTCAGACTCTCAACAGTTTTCTTCAGCGCAGCAAAAATTCTGTCGGAGACTGTGCCACCAGATTGCGAATTCACATCGATGAAATCACCACCAATGAGAGTCGCAAGCTCTTTCGCCGTGGTCGTTCCCGCCTTGCTATCAGGCAGCCTCTGCAAGCCGACAACGCGTGTCTGCCAGGTATCTACGCCAACTTTTTCTTTCGATATACGTTTTTCAAGTAGTATCTGCTTCGACACATCTCGCACTTTATGCGGTGCTCCCGCAGGTGGTTCGTCCCAGCCGTCGGTAAACATCACAATGAAAGTCATCGTGCAGGCATCGCCCTCTTTCGCCAGCGCGCGCGCCTTTTCCACAGCAGCATGCAATGCGCCACCCATATATGTGTCGCCATGTTTGTCGGCTGCGAGAGTTTCAGGAGAAACAATTTTGCTGACTAGCGCAGTCCGCTGAGCCGGATCTGCAAGTTTTGTCGGCCAATCTGCTTTCTCTGTGATTGCGGTTCCAAATGTAATGAATGAAACTTGGCTGGCAGGACCAATCAGCCGACTGTCTTCAACCATCTGTTTGAGCGCCGCTCGCAAAGCCTCAAAGAGAGTAATGTCTTTGCCGTCTGGTCCCTTTACCATCGTCGACTTGAGCACCATGCTGCCGGAAACATCGACCAGGAAAACGAAATTTACAGGGCGTTCTCGCTCCTCGGCAGCTTGAGCGGGAGGAGGTACAAGCGTCGGTGCAAGCAACAAAGACGCAGGCAATAAGACCTGTGCAAGAGAAAACATCATCGTGCTGAAACACGCGCAAAGCGCAAGCAGCAATGCAAAAACAGCATTGACGAGCTTGTGTTTATCTTTTGAAAACGACATGAGTTTGGTGTTTCTTGTCTTTCTAGGGGCGCATTGCATGCGCCCGACTGTGTCAGCGACGTTTCGATCGAAACGCAGCTGCAATGCTTCTATACATTCAATTCATCAGCGATGCGCTTCGCTGCGTCTTTCATGTCTTTTGCGCGCGTGATGGGTCTGCCGACTACAACATAGTCAGTTCCCATTTCCACAGCATCTTTGGGCGTAACGATACGCTTCTGATCGTCTTCGGAAGCCCAGGTGGGGCGAATTCCCGGAGTGACGATGACGAAGTCCTTCCCGACTTTCGATCTGATGATTGGCACTTCTTTCGCAGATGCCACCACACCGTCTGCTCCTGACGCCTTAGCAAGAGCCGCATAACGAGCCACAACATCATCGACCTTGTCGGAAATTCCAAGATCGTTAGTCAGAATTTCTTGTGAGATGCTTGTCAGCACCGTTACTGCCAAAAGAATCGGTCGCTGGACTTTGGCAGCGTCAGCCGCTTCATGTGCGGCTTTCTGCGCCGCCTTGATCATCTCACTGCCGCCTTGCGCATGCACGTTGAACATCTGCACGCCGCGTCCGCCGATTTCTCTAGAAGCAGCTGCAACGGTGTTCGGAATATCGTGAAACTTGCCGTCGAAGAAGACCGGCGCCTCCAGCTTCTTCAGCTCTTCCAAAAGTTTCGTTCCGCAGTGCGTGAAAAGCTCAAGTCCAACTTTGAACATGCCGACTTCATCTCGCAATTCATCGACCAACTTCAATGCGTCAAACATCGTTGGCACATCGAGCGCCACGATTAGCCTGTCTTTGCCTTTTAACTCAGTCATTTTCGATTCTTCTACTTTCTGCACTGTGAGTTACTTCCTGTTGATTGTTCGTCGTCTAAGAGTCGCATGAGGCTCCATGCGCCGCGAAGGATTTATCCCGCCCCTACGTCATCGATTGTCGCCTGGGAGCGCCGGCGGCTCGCCGGCTTCGGGCGGCAATAATGCCGCCCCTACAGTCTGTTAGATGTTCCTCTATTCCAACGCGTTTGTCTTCTAAAGGGTAAATCATGCCAACAAAAAAGACTTGGCAAATTGATTGCCAAGTCTCCATGTTTTGGTTAGAACACCACTAGTTGCCTGCTTTGGCGCCTTGCTTTGCGTAGCGCTTGACAAATCTGTCAACGCGACCTTCGGTGTCTACAATCTTTTGTTGTCCGGTGTAGAACGGGTGGCAGGAGCTGCAAATTTCTACACGGATGTTCGGTTTGGTTGAACCAGTCAGAACTTCAGCACCGCAAACGCAGGTGGCTTTGAGTTCTTGGTACTTAGGATGAATGCCTTCTTTCATATCTTTTATTTCAACTCAGGTTGTGTGGGTCCCGAAAGAGCTACGCGGTCTCTTGCAGTTAACCCGGTCTGTTGATGACGGTTAACTCTACGCCCCCGGCAGTCAGCCGCAGCGCATAGCGAATACCAATGATAGCAGACCGCTTTTGATATACGCCCGGACGCACATTCTTTGTTAATACGGATTACCAAGGACCTTCAATTTGTCTGCTCTTAAGCTGCGCTAATCCAACTAGGAGCCTATTGAAAATGCCGAAGCAAGCAGGCTACCCGATTTCCGGCTGGGCGATGCATGGCATCGCCTCTACAACTTCTTGCGGATGTCGACGCCGCTTTCCGGCTGGGCGATGCATAGCATCGCCTCTACAAGTGCTTATGGATGTCGACGCCAATATCCGCTGTAGGGGCGGCATTCTTGCCGCCCGTGCGTTGCTGGCGTATCAGAAAACGGGCGCGAGCAACGCGCCGCCACGCTTAAAAGTTAATCGGTTGTTGGATTTCCAGACCGTCGGAAGAGGCGACGAGGCGCTTACCTTCAACGTTTAAGTAGACCTTGTGCTCGCCGACGACCGATGCGACTGTTCTCTTCAATTGTTCCATGCGGGTTTCCATCGAGGCGCCCCCACCACTGGCAGCAAACCGCCTGGACAAATCAATCTCGTAGTCATCGTCTAGAGCTCTCACGCCCAAGAGAATCGTGCCCTTAGGAATCTCTGTAGCCAGTCCCTGTGTCTCTTCTTCTCCAGTCGGTCCGTGGAGAAGTTCAGTCAAAGCCGCCTCCAGCTTGTCTTTGCCGGATAGTTTGCGGGTGACTTTGACCAGCTCGAGGTTCTCAGAGCCCGGTTTTACAAACCAAACTTCGGCTGTATTGCCAACCAGTTCTGCCTGAACAGCCCTCTCGGCTTGATTTTGCTGGGGAACGGCGGAACCGGTCAATATCTTGCGCTCTGCACAACCTGTAAGCAGGATGGCCGAGCAGGCAAAGCTGCAAACTGCAATCTGGACCAGTCTTGTCGTGCACGTTCTGATAGCCATCGATTCCTCTTTCTTAGTGGAGCTAATACACTTTAGCGGGTCTTGGGCCCAACTTCGGCAATTCCGGAAGATTTTGTTGAAGAGGTTGGTGCGCCAGCCAGTTGCGGATTTTTCGGGGCAAGTATCAGGCGTCCCTCACTGGTGAGCCCGCCCTGGTTTATGTCGAGTGTGGTCAACCGAAACGCATGGTCACGCCGATCCATTCTTCTCAAATCAATGAGCGGATTGAGCAACTCTTCGGCGAAGTTCGCGAACTTCTCCGGCTCGATAATGTCGCTGCTTTCCACCTTCAAATCTGCAATTTCAACCCTGTCATCGCCTTTCAGTCTCAGCTTGCCTGTGATCTTCAGCGGTACGCCGGTTGAATCATCAGCGCCCTCCGCCTTCAGCAGAGCATCAATGCAAACGTTATCCTCCACAATATCTACCTTTGGATTCACAACCTGCAATTGCTGTGCACCCAATCCAGGTAGATCCAGGTTCAAGCCGCGGAGCGACTTTGAGACCTTCTCGCTTTTCAACGCGCTGGTTATTTCATCTTTCGTCAGTGCTGCTTTCACATTGACCAGAACCGGCGTCTTCAATTGAATGTGCCGCTTGTCGTGCAAATCGAGCCACACAGGCTGGTTTGTAGAAGCACTGACTTGACCGATATTAACGCCTTTGATGTTTGATCCCTTGAGTGAGCAATCAACACCTTTGACCTTACCGGCAAGTAAATCGGTAAAACTGTAGAGTTTCACTTTTACTTTTACATCTCCACCAATTTTCTTTTTGAGCACCATTCTTGCTGTTTGCCCAGCCACAACCGAACCCAAAAGGTTAAGTCCAGTAACCGTTTGTAGGGTTCTTGAAACCTTGCCGGCGACCTTAAATGGTGGCGGGGTATCGGTTTTGGCCGCATCGGATTTGGTGGCACTAGATCCAGCAGTTTCAGTTTTTGCGGCTTCTGCCTTTGCACTAGAATTGGTGGCATCCAAAGTTTCCGCAGATTGCGAAGCGAGCGGGCAGGCGGAAAACACAAAGCACGTTGCCGACAGAGCCGAGCTCAGTAGTTTCAATCTTCCGTTTTTCATTTGCCTAATTCCTCCCACCAGAAGGGAGTTTTCTCCTTCGCCAGTGACACACTGTTTATTGTTATCGTGCCTTTTGTTTCACTACCCGGTGCCGCGGCCGGATACAGTACAAGTTGCTTGATGCGACTACCGGGCGGCAATTCGCAAAGTTTGAGATCATAGCTGCTCGTGTGTGTTCCTGTAGTACCAGGCAGCGGAATGCTAATAGTCAGCACCTTGCCGACTTCCGGCACTATGCTCACCTTGAGAGAACGCCCGAACATCCAAGGAGCATTCATTGAAACGAGCAGATGAGTGAAATCGCCGACTGGAATGGATTTTTTTGGAGTGAAGTACATCGCCAGGTAATCAGAGCAGCCTTTCTCTACACCTCGAATGTCAGTTGGCATCGCAACTTTCAACGGCTCCCGGCGCCACTCTGCCGAAGTTAGAGAGGGAAGTTCAAGCGTGCCTTGTGGATCGAATTCCTTTCCAAACTCAGCATTCAAATCAGTGTTGCGTGGTCGCCACAGAACGCTTTCCGAGCTCAAACGTTCAGCCACCGCCTTGTTTTCTTCCTTGCTGCGCTTGGGCAGTTTCACGTCAATTGTCGGATACCTGAACACCGAGATATCATCATCCGCGCCTTTGCCACCATTGGCAGTGAACACCAAAGTAACAGTCTTTCCTTTGAAACGCAAAAGATCGATCTCAATCGGAAGCCACTGTCCGGCTTTCGTTGCATGCACTTCTTGCAGAAGCTCTTTGTTCGGGGCAGAGCCCGGAGCATTTTCCACAAATGCAAATATTTGTCCGCTGACACCATCAGTGATGACGGGCTTCAATCGTTTGTTCGGAGAGCCAATGGTAAGGGCACTTTTGAAGAACGCGGCGCGTACATCAGCGGGCAGCGCCACCGTCCAACTGACGGAGTTTGGAGCATGTACATATATATTGGCGTGTTCGTAGTGGGACCAAGGCACGGTATGGTCGGCGGTTTGGTCTTCAATGAAACGCACCGGTGGCACTTTGGCTGAATTGAACACTCTTACGCGTGACAAAATAAAATCGCCTTGCAACGTCCAAGTTTGATCCGGTGCAAAAGCAGACAATTGGTGCCTTTCGAGAGGCAAAGCTAAGTCAGTGACGTTCTTCGGTCTTCCGTCACCCCATTGAAAAAGGGTTCCTTCTATATAGGATGGCGCTTCTCTAAAATTTCGCAAACCAGCTTCTGAAGCAGGAGAACGAGTATTGAGATAGACGTGCTTGTCCTTCCAAGACCGATTCGAAAGTCCATAGATAACTGGAATGACAACGAGGCAGAGCAGGCAGGCAACCTTGAAAAAATCCCCTAAGCTCCGCGCAACATAAGGCTTGACGTGCCCAGCAGTGGTCTCATCACTTTGAAGTGCGGAGATAAGTAAGCCAAACAATCCAATCCAGAAGTAGATCGCAAAGGTCGTATACCAGGGGCAGACATACCAGCGAACGCAGCTGAGCATCGCATCAGAAGCCAATCCATACGCGCACAAACCAAGCGAGGTCTTCACCGGCAAAGAGAAGTTTTTTGTTCTCAGATTTGCAGCAATGGCAATGACGAACATGATCAAACCGGCAACACCTGCGAACTCCGACATCGGCAGTCTGCCGACTTGCAAGCCTATTTGATTGGCGAATGGACGTCCAAGCATGTTGATGAAGAACAAAACATCAAACGGATGACGGCAATAATCAAGGACTGCAGGTCTGACTGCATGGAAATATAAGTAGGGCGCCATCGAAACGACAGCACCGCCCAGCCACGCGAAATAGACATTCCGCTCTTTCAGCCTGTAACCGAAAAGCACCAGTGCCACAAGCAAAGCAGCCCAGCAAGCAGGCACATTGCCCATCGAAGCGGCAGAACCAACGCCGCCCGCCAGCATCAATAACACGCCGCGCCAATCTTTAAAACGAATCACGCCCCACAAAGCAATGGTGAAGCCCAAAGTGCACAGACCGACCGGAAAAGATGCCTGTCCGAAGAAATGCACCGAGGCTTGCGTCATGGAAAAGACGAGCGCTAGAATTCCGCCCAAAATGAGCAGACGCCATTCTTTCTTGTATCCATGCGCGAGTAGGTCCCATAGCAGCACTGTCTTTACGATGTTGAGACCGACACCCATAAACAGCTCTGCTCGCGCATTCCAGTCAAAAAGGTAGGCGGCAATAAGGTGAAAAACAACAGGCAGTGCTACGAAGTGCTGACCGACTTTGAAGCTAGTAAGAAAGTTGGAGGCTGAAATTTGCCCCCCAAATGCTCGATTAATAGCAGGTACGACATCCAAATAATCGTTTGAGATGTTATTGCCGCCGACAGTGAGGATTATCTGGCAAACGCGAACAACCGCCACGACGCCGCACAAAAACGACAACACGCCGAGCAGCAGCACAAAGTTTGGCTTAACCCCACGACGGGGCGGGTTCAACGTCTCGGCGTTCGGTTCTTGGAGGGAGGTCGATTGCATGGTCAGAAGGTGCTCGAAATCAGCTGGACTTTACATCGTTCAAGTCCCGATTGCATGAGCCAGACTTGATAAGCAAGATTTTCAAGGACATAGCCCAGTCGGGTGACGCCTCAAAATCCCAGCCCTATATAATTTTGAAAGCGACTTAAAAATCGCTAATGTCGCCAAGCGGCCGTTACCATCCAACCAGACTTTGGAAGAAGGCGAGCACATCGCAATGGCGGAATAGGAAACCAACAAAACCTTGTTAATGCGTTTGGGTTGAATTGGGTTTGAAAAGGTACAGGAACATGTCGCACTCATCAAATAATCAGCATCGGACGTATGATTTCCGACTCGCTCGAAGCGCTAGCGGCAATACGCTGGCTCTGATCGCGGGAGTCGGTTTTATCCTCATAATCATTCTTCTGTTTGCTCTGGGCTATACCAGATTGGTCGGCAGCAGCCAGGAACAGCGGACCGCTATCGAAGCCGCTTCACTCGCCGCCGCGAAAGAACTTGGAAGAATCGTCATTAACGACCCGAATTTCGGCTATATCTCTCTTTCTGATGCGGCTCCAGTCGGCAAAGCGACTGCGGCAGGCGATAACTATTTCATGCCTGTATATGGCGTAAACACCTTGATGGGGACGATCAGATTGGATCTCATCATTGCTGACGCCCTGGGTAACAGTGCGATGAAGAACCTGGCCATTCGCGATCTTAATAATCTGAAGACCGCGAACAACGCTCTTATTGCAGAACTAAAAGCATCCCTCAACGGAACCGGAACAGCCAAAGACCTTGATGGTCAGCCGGTCAACCCATATGCCGCTGCTGAAAACGCATACAAACAAAACCAGGTCAGATTGACTGGCGGCTCTTCATATGTCGCCGGTTCGATGAAACTGACACTGGGCTGCATAGACGGCACAATGCAGACCAACATCCCTGTTCCTAAGCCGAGCAGCTACTCGCATGTGAGTGGCAATCAAGCTCAAAACAACTGCTACATGTCGGGTATCAACGTTCCTTACGACGGTCAAGACTTTGTCTTCGCCGCCGTCAGTGACAGCCTCAAACTCGTTGATCCTCGCAAGTTCCAAGATACTTCCTCGAGCGTACCTTATCAGATGCTTTCAGTAGTGAAAGCAGAGGCGGATCAGAAGACAGTTGAGCAAGGAAGCAAAACAACCAGCGTCGTGCACGCAGTAGGTTGCGCAGCTCCGGCCAGCGTTTACGACCCGAAACCAGCTCCAGGTACTCTCACATTCAGCTTCCCTGATGGTATGCCTCCTGAGATTACGAATGTCAATTCGATGCTCATTCTTCCAGGAATGAACGGCATTCCGGTCACTCTGCAAAAGTCGGACAACGGCGATTATCCTGAGCCAGGAGCCAACTTAGTGCCCATGACCTACAACGGCGGCGGCTCGCCTGATGGCAGCTCGATCATCGCCGGCAGCATGTACGACTGGATGAAACATGTCGGCGCTAGACTCGATGCGGGTCAAGCAGTCGCATTGCTCACCGAGCCGTTAAACAACTCCGGAGTCCCGAGCCTGCATATATTCTCAATCAAAGCTAACGGTTCGATCCAGTACGACAGCACAATTTCACTTGAACAAAACCCCTACTGGGTCGCTAGTGAAAACCAGCTGTACGCTATTGGTCAAGACGTCTTGAAGAGTTCAGACACGTTTGACTACGACGTGCATGTCAGAGACTACACGTACCAGCCTGGCACCATTAATGGTGGTAAACATGGTGGCGAACCTCTAGTCAACTCAGCTGTTGTGGTTCCGATCGTAAGCAAAAACACGACAGAAGTCGGCAGCCGTGTCCTCAAAATTGCATCTTCCGGCAAGAGCGGCACATTCGCAGCTGGAGATTGCGGAGGTTCTGGCGACGGTGCTACAAGCTGGGTTAACATCGGCGGACCACCCCCCGGACCACCCAACAAGGTCACAATCGGCGGCATCTCATACAAGATCTGGCCAAACGCAACAATAACCGCCCTCGGCAGAAACGACTTCGGATTGCTTGATCCAGCCCGCTCGCTGATTCAATTCCTGATCGGACCGGCCGGCGGCATGATGAGACAAACGTATCTTCAAAACGGAGCAGCAGTCGACATCAGATTTAGACAAGCCGTCGATCTCACTCCGGTCGGAATTCCGAAGAAATTCTATCCGAACAAGAAGAACGATCTGACCGACTAGATTTGACTACCGACAGTCAACAAGCAGGGCCCACTTTCCACGGTGCGCCCTGTTTTTATTAGGGTCCGTCACCCGATGGGGCGATTACACTCTGTGTACAGTTAAATACAATGTACTTGCCTTTATAAGGCCTCATACTTACCAGTTAGACAACATCGCACAGAAGCAGACCAAGTTTCGCACCAACCTTGGAATTCAGGCATTCTCGACTTACCGTCTGGAAACGAGCAATGAAATCAACATCCAAATCCGCGCACTTCACCCACACTTCCTCCGGAAACACTCTGGCTCTGATTGCGGCAATTTCAGCGGGCATTTTGATTCTTATCCTGCTGTTTGCACTTAGCTACACCCGTCTCGTTGGAAGCAGCCAGGAGCAGCGCACCGCTGTTGAAGCAGCAGCATTAGCCGCGGCGAAGGATGTATCGCGCATCGTCATTAACGACCCAAATTTCGGCTACGTCTCCATGTCGGACGCGGCGCCAATCGGGAAGGCGACAGCTGCCGGCGACAACTATTTTATGCCGGTAAACGGCATCAACACTCTGATGGGAACAATCAGACTTGATTTGATCATTGCCGACTCGCTCGGGAATCTACCGATGAAAGCGCTTGCGAAGCGCGATTTGGCAAACCTCAAACTGGCTAAGGAAAATCTGAGCAATGAAATTCGACAAGCGCTCACCGGCGCAGGAAGCTCGAAAGACATTGATGGCAACCCGGTAAATCCTTACACTTCTGCTGAGGCTGCCTACAATCAAAACCTCGTCCGAATGTCAGGAAACGCCAGCTACGTGCCAAACTCGATGAAGCTTACGCTGGGCTCCATCAGTGCTCCGATGCAGACGAACGTTCCCACGCCCAAGCCGGTATCTTATGCCAATGTCGATGATGACCAGGCGATGAACGGCTTTTACATGTCCGGCATCAACATTCCGTACGATGGAGAAGACTTTGTTTTCGCTGCTGTTGGCGACAGCTTGAAGCTCGTAGACCCCAGAAAATTCACGGAAAGTCTAGGCGGCGTCCCATACCAAATGCACTCCGTCATCAAAGCAGAGGCAGACCAGAAAATTCAAGATCAAGCCGACAAATCATTCCGCACTGTTCATGCGCAAACCTGCGCTGCAACCGCTAGCGTTTACGATCCCAAGCCGGCTCCTGGAAGTTTGACGATAAGTTTCCCAGACCAGATGCCGCCTGAAATTTCGAGCATTAGTACGATTTTGAGTTTGCCCAATATGAACGGTCCCGGCCCGATCGATATAAAGAAGTCGATCAATGGAGACTTTCCAGAGCCAGGCTCCTCGCTCGTTCCTACCCCGTGGAGCGGCGGAGGCACTCCCAATGGCAGCACCGTTGTCTCAGGAGGATATTATGACTGGCTTAGAAGAAGTGGTGCGCGTATCAATGCAGACCAGGCTGTAAAACTGCTCACAGAGCCACTCACAAACACTGGTGTTCCTTCGCTTCACATCTTCTCAGTAAAACCTGACGGAACAATCCAATACAACTATGACCCCACACTTGATACCGCTCCTTATTGGGTCGCAAGTGAAAATCAATTGTACGGTGTTGCTTTAGACGCACTGGGAAGTACTAACGGCAACGCTTACGATGTACATATCAGAGACTACGGATATCAACCAGGCACCATCAATGGTGGCAAGCACGGGGGTGAGCCTCTAAAGAATGCGCAAGTAGTTGTTCCAATTGCGATGCTACACCCTGGTCAAACCATTGCCACAGTGGCAAGTAGACGACTCGAGATAGCCTCGAATGGAATGTCGGGCACTATATTCGGTGGCGACTGTGGTGGTGGCGGCGACGGTGCAACATGGAACTGGATCGGCAACCCGCCTCCCGGACCTCCTACAAAAGTCACCATTAACGGCGTCAACTACAAGATCTGGCCGAACGCAACCGGCGGAGCAGCTGGTCTAGTCAGGAATGACTTCGGACTTCCGGGCGGATTGCCTCTTGTACAGTTCCTCCTGGGACCGGCTGCTGGACTAGATCGACCAACGTATTTGCAAAATGGTGCGGCTGTGGACATCAGATTCAGACATGCGATCCCCTTCGTCGATCCGGTCGATGGCTCCAACAAGAAAGGCTACAAGACCAAGAAAAACGATCCCGACGACTAGACATCGCAGTGGTGCTTGGCGGTTTGTAGCGGCTCATTGCATGCGCCATTAGCGTGGGGACGCGTTGCACGCGCCCACTATTGGATTGCCGGCAGCTTTCCGCCTTTCTTCTGTAGGGGCGATGCCATGCATCGCCCCTACGGGTTGGAAGCTGGCTTGGAAGCTGGCTTCGAATCAGGCTTTTCATCCGGCTTAGCGTCTTGCTTTCGATTCTTAGAATACTTCTCGACTAGAGTTCGAAGCAGGCGTTCTTCTTCTGCACGCTGTTTCTTCAAAGCTGGCGAAAGGTGCTCGTATTCAAGTTCTGCATCAGAAACCTTCGATTCGACTTTGGAAGCAGCATGGTCTTTCATCGTCATTCTGTCGTATAACCCAGATGTGATGTTTGCCTTGTCGACTGTTTCTTCGCGATATCGACGCGCAATGTCCTGATAGACATTTGTCAATGCACTTTTAATGGTCGCTTCAAAATCGGCACCGTGCGCGACAATTTCCTTTCCAATAACGTTAGTCGCGGCGTCCCGGGCCACCGCATCAGCTTGCTTATAGGCGTCGATGCAAATGGCAGCATGCCCTTTCTCGTGCGCAACAACATCTTCCGTTGCTTTCTCAGGAAGCCACATCGTAATTTCAAGCTTGAGTGGGATCTTCACTTTAGTGATCTTGAGAACGACGTTCTCTCCATCGGCAGCTCTCTCTCGTTTAACAAGATCCCAGCTAAGCTCGGGACTACATCCGAAATCCCAGTGAGTATTAGCGCACTCATTGTGCTCAGGAGTATTAGCTTCTGGAGGTCGTGCTCCCTTGTCAAAATACTCAGTTTTTATAACAGGCGGCTGCTTCTCGATTGAGACCGGGCTCTGCGAACAGCCGGTCACGACAGAAGACAAAAGCGCAACAAGAAACACTGCTAGAGCACGCTGTAGGGGCTCACGAAATTTCCAAAGCCGACGAGCCGCCGACGCTCCCAGATCAATCGCCCGCCCAAGGACTGATAGCGTAAACTTTCGCTGTAGGGGCGGCATTCTTGCCGCCCGCCGGGCGACGCATGGCATCGCCCCTACAAAAACGGGCGCATGCAATGCGCCCCTACGCTCTTTCTGAACAATAGACGCAGCCAAGGACTTATATCTCATCCTAAAAGCTTTAGTCTGTAGGGCTAATCTTCTGATTGAGCGCTTCTTTAAGCAGCTCGTTCTGCTTCAGGAGGGCTCTCAAATGCTCGTTGGCGATAGCAAGCTCGGCTTGAAGCTCGGCAACGGTTTGCTCGTGCGTGACACCGGTGACAGGGTCGCGTCCGGGCATCTTCGGCAGGAGCACATAACCCAACTGCACAGCCTTCAGGGCGGCAGCGGTACGCGTAGGCACCTTAAGCTTCGCGAGAATACACTCGATGTGTTTCTCTACTGTACGGAGTTTCATATCTAATTCTTCTGCAATTTCTTTGTTGCGAAGATCAAGACGGATAAGAACTTCAATTTCGCGATCGGTCAAATTGCAGTTGGGCATGCTCGTCGAAGGAGCCTGTTTCACCAACTGAGTAATCTTCGGATCACAGTACGGAAGCGCGCGAGTAACCTGTTCTATAGCTTCAAACAGGGTTCTAGGACCAGAACTCTTGAGGCAGAAACCACGGGCGCCGGCTCTCATGAGCTGGTTGTGGTATTTGGTCGCATGATAAGAGTCCGTCAAAACGAGCACATTGGAGTTCGGAAGCTCCTGGCTGACGCGCCTGCAGACTTCAACGCCATTAAGCACATCAAGGTCTACGTCGAGAATTACAAAGTCTGGACGTTGTCTACGGATCATTTCCGTGGCCGTCATCCCATCGGCGGCTTCACCAATGATGTCGACCACTTCCGAGACGACTCGCTTCAAGCCGAAGCGAATTAATTCATGTCTTTCGCACAGGATCGTGCGGGGACGGAATGGATTGGAGCGGAATGTTGAGTCCAAGAATGTCTCCGGAATTAATCACAACGCCTGGACGGTATATGCGAGGGACATAGAGCTCGTTTTGGCTAAAGGCGTTTGTTATCAGCCGCTTGAGTCTTCCTCGCCTTAATTCTAACAATGCCACAAATTTTCGGAGTAAAACGGTTTTTGATCCCCGCGGGTGCGTTTGCTTGCAGTTTTTTCTGAGCAGTAATTCACATAAATTCCTCTTTACAACCGTTCTTTATTCGTTTTCTTCTCACGCTATCTAAATTACAGTGTCGTAATGGCGGCTTCAAAGCCTGAACTGGCGGCGTTTTCCGTTTTTTGGACATGGCGTGATGGGAAATATACGAATGGCGTGGGATTCCCCCCAATAGACTGACTACCCCCCACATCGTTAAGCTGTGCTCACATTCGCCCCTCGACAACCACGGGGTCGGACAGACAAACCAGCTTCTACGACAAATTCACCTCGATTCTGCAAATGCTCAAACAGTCCTCACTTCTAAAAGTCTCACCCACCCTCCTGGCAGTAGCCCTCACGGTTGCCCTGGGCACTCAAAGCGCGCAAGCCACGAAACTGACGGGAGCACCCCTTCCCTACGAGCGTGAGACAAAAGATTTCAACGACAACAACGCCGTAGCCATTCCTCCAAGCGGCAGCCGATTCCAACGCCGCCTGGACTATCGCGAAGAAGAGAAGCTCAAGAAGCAGCAAGAAGCCGAGGCCGCTAAGAAGGCTGAAGCAGACAAGCTGAGAGCTGTTGAAGAGGCAAAGAAAGCTCAACTTCAGCAAATCGAAAACGCCAAACAATATTTACAGATGGCAATCGACGCTAATAACAGCGCGGTTGCTTTCGGCAAACAAGGACGTTGGAACGAAGCAATCGTTGCTCACGAAAAAGCCGTTCAATATGATCCTTCCAATAAGCAATTCAAGATCAATCTTTCCGCCGCTCGCACCGCCTACGGTCAACAGCGGCTTCAACAACATGATTATGCCGGCGCCGCCCATCTATTTAGACAAGCGCTCGCCGCCGCAAACGATAACTCGATGGCTGCTAAACATTTGAGCGAAGCTCTTAAGAAGCAAGGCATCGATCCCGGTTCCGTCGATCAAAGACTGGACTTGGCTGAAAAGCTTATGGGCTCCGGCGACCTCGTCGGCGCTTCGATTGAAATTCAACAGTGCATGGCTCTCGAGCAGTCCGCCCGCGTTTATCAAAAGATGGGCGACCTGTGTGTTCGCTACGGTCAAGCTACCAATGCGATGGCATACTATCGCCAAGCCATAGTTAAGGATGCAGATTATGGTCCGGCTCACAGACAGCTGGCATTCCTGCAAATGTCCAAGAACGACTTCACCGCGGCTGCTGCGTCTCTTCGCAAAGCCATCATCTGCGACAGCAAGGACGTAGCTGCCGGTCAGGCACTCGTCGAACTCTGGCGCAAACAAGTAGCGCAAAACCCGCTGCTTGCTGAAAATCATTTGGGTCTGGCTGGCGCCATGCAACTCACGGGTGACTTTGCTGGGGCAGAAGGCGAATATCGCCGCCTCGAAGCACTCGATCCACGTAACCCGGGATTGGAATCGGGACGTGCAAGCCTGAAGAGGGCTTATCAGCATGCTATTGCAGAAAAGCACAGAATGGCTGCTGAAACATTGTTCAGCCAAGGGCTCCGTAGAGAAGCCCTTGGTGAGATCAATCAAGCGGTAATGATGGAAGACAAAAATCCCAAGTACCTCTACTTGATGGCGGAATGCCTGGAAGGTGTGGGCAACTATCAAGCCGCTCATGCAGCGTACTTGAAAGTAGTCATCCTCGATCCGACCAAGGTCGAAGCTGCCGAACGCGCAAAAGAAATGCAAAAGAACATGGGCATGAGCAGTGCTCAAGTTGCACAAATGAGCGGTCAAATTGCCAATCAAATCACCGCCCAACCAATGCAACATCAAGCTCAGCCGCACATGCAGCAACCGCAACCAATGCAACCGCAGCAGATGCAAGCTCAACAAATGCAACAACAGCAAATGCAACAGCAGCAATTCGCAGCGCAGCCTCCGGGCAGCTTCCGCGTTGCACAACCGGAAGAACAGCCGCAACAACTTCAACAGCATGATCCTTCTAGAAAGAGCATGTTCGAAGGCGGATCGCAGCGTCCGGCATTCAATCCGCAAGCGATGAATTTCAGAACGCACGACGAATCTCAGCAAGCTCAAGCCGAAATGGAGCAAGAGATGCGCCAGCAGCAAGCACGACAAGCTGCGATGCAAGCGCAACAAGCTCAGCAAGCTCAAGCTCAACAAGCAGCTCAACAACAAGCTCAAGCCCAGCAACAATCAACACAAGCTGCGCCGAGCATCAACGATGCCTTGAGCCAAGTAAGCGTTCTCGAATCACAAAGAGACTATCAAGGTGCAGCCACTCTGCTCAAACAATTGTGCGAAGCCGACGTACAAAATCCTGAGCTTCACCACAGACTGGCGACCAACCTTCTCAACCTCGGACAAATCGTTGAGGCAATTCCCGAGTTTCGCATCGCCAGTGCACTCAAGCCTACGATGAAAGCCTACTCGGATGATCTGGCACGGGCAATGGCCATACACAAGCGGTCACTCATGAGTGACAAATCCGATTCTAGCGTTAGCGGGAGCAAGTAATGACGTTTTACTTTCAGGCACCAGACCTAGCTGAATTCCCGAGACGCTCGTACCGGCGCTTCACGGAAGAGATCATTGGCAATCTCTTCACTGAAATTTCGCCGATTTCCAGCGACTTCTCTCCACGCTTTGAATTGTCCTTTATCGGACCAGATGGAAAACCGCACTGGAGATTCGAAGACTACGCTGCCGATTCCGGTTATCCAACTACTCCAGAACAAGCCAGAAAGACCAACATGACTCATGCAAAACGCATGATGATGGAAGTTTGGTTGCGCGATATTCAAACCGGCGAAATCCGCAAGTCGACCGCCTACATGGGCGACGTTCCGGTAATCACCGATCGCGGAACCTTCGTTATCAATGGCTCTGAGCGCGTCGTTCTCGGTCAGCTCGTCAGAGCTCCCGGCATCTATTTCTCCAACCCCACTCACATCACTTATAAAGCTTTGATGTTGGCGGAACAGGGCGCACCAATCACGTTTGAATTGGAGCTCGACCCGACAATTTCCAGCCGCGCATCAAAGGCTAAGTGCCGCGTTAAATTGCCGAAGCGTGCATGGGTTTCCGCCCAAACGCTGCTTTTGGCGATGGGAGTCGACGAAGCCATTCTCGAAAAGAGACTGAAGCCGCTCCTGGAAGCAAGACGCATTGAGTGGAAAAACATAACCAAGACTGAAGCACTCGCAGTCATCGGTCGTTCGTGGAAACCGGACGGTGGCGGTGGCGCCGGCGGTGGCTTGGTCGCATTGCAAGAACTGACCGACAAGAGAAAGTATTCGCTCGGAAAGCTGGGCAGAAGACGTTTCAACAAGAAGATGGGACTGGATGAAGAAAGTCATCAAGTCACCGGCATGGACTTGCTCAACATCTTTGAATACCTTTTGAACTTGCCCAACGGCATGGGTCAATTGGATAACCCGGACAGTTTGGAAAACCGCCACCTGCGCGGCGTTGGCGAAACCATGACCCGTGCAGTGCGTCCCGCTCTGGCACAAATGGTTCGCTCGCTCAAGACCAGACTGGAAATGAACGAAGACGAAGAAATCGGATCGCCTAACGACATTCTCGATTGCCGTCCGTTCGCCAATGCAGTCATGAAGTATTTCTCGGGCAACCCGCTCGTTCAATACCTCGACCAACAAAATCCTCTGTCCGAACTTTCGCACAGAAGAAGAATTACCTCCTTCGGTCCTGGCGGTATCGACCCCAACGCTGCACCTACCGAAATGCGTGACGTTCACCCGTCGCAGATTGGTCGCGTTTGCTTGGTCGAATCACCTGAAGGTAAAAACTGCGGTATGGTCAGCTACATGGCGACCTACTGCCGCATCGACGAAGACGGCTTCATGACCGTGCCTTACCGTCGTGTAATCAACGGCACTTTGACTGATGAAGTTGTATATCTCGCACCTGGCGACGACAAAATCTACACACTCGCACCGCCCGATGCCAAAGTTAACGGCAACCAGCTTGTTGGACCATTGGTACCAGCAAGACGTGGTGAGAAATTCTTTGAAGTGCCGCCTGAAGATATCGACATGATCGGTATCACACCGCAAGGTTTCTTGTCTGTAGGTTCTGCTCTGATTCCATTCCTGGAGCACGACGACACGGGACGAGCCCTCATGGGTGGTGGCATGATGCGCCAAACTTTGCCGCTCATCAAGCCTGAGCGTCCGCGCGTCGGAACAGGCATGGAGCGCATCGTCGGACGTTCGTCCGGTCACTCGTTGGCTGCAAAACGCGCCGGCACCGTGACCAGCGTCACCGGCAAAGAAATCGTCATCACACAACCGTCCGGCGAAAAGCGCTACTATCCGCTTATTCGTTACGACAGGACCAACCAAAACACCATTCTCGACCAACGCCCGGCAGTCAAAGTCGGTCAGCAAATCGAAGCCGGTCAAATCATCGCTGACGGTCCTGGTATCGACCAAGGTGAATTGGCGCTCGGACGCAATTTGCTCGTAGCCTTCATGCCCTGGCGCGGTTACAACTTCGAAGACGCGATCGTCGTCAGAGAAGGTTTGGTCAAAGATCAAAAACTGACCCACATTGAAATTGAAAAACATTCGACCAACGTTTATCAAACTCTGCGCGGTCCTGAAATTCTGACGCCTGAAATGCCCAACGTAGCAGGCAAAGACCTCGAGCACTTGGACGAACGCGGCATCGCCAAAATCGGCAGCTACGTCAATCCCGGCGATGTTCTGGTATCGAAACTGACACCGAAAGAAGCACGAGCTCTATCTGCAGAAGAAGAATTGCTGCAAGCCGTGTTCGGTAAAGTGGCAGAAGAAATGGCCGACAGCAGCCTGCGCGTACCGCACGGCTCCGGCGGTCGCGTCATCGACATCCGCATCTTCACTCCGGAAACAACGCCCGAATTGAAAGCAGGCGTCATCTGCGAAATCGAAGTTCTCATCGCCAGACTCTGCCCGGTTGAAGTGGGCGACAAGCTGGCAGGACGGCACGGAAACAAAGGTATCGTCTCAATCATCGTTCCGGATTGCGACATGCCCTACTTGCCGGACGGCACACCGGTTGACCTCTGCTTGAACGCACTCGGCGTACCTTCCCGTATGAACGTCGGTCAGGTGTTCGATGCGCAGTTGGGTCTCTACTCGCAAATCTTGAACCGCTATTACCGCATTCACCAATTCGACGAGTCGCTCACCGAAGACGCATCCTTCAGATTGATCAACGAAGCGCTCAAAGAAGCACGCAAGATGCCGGGTTACGAATGGCTGCAAGCCAACGGCAAAGTGCAACTCTTCGACGGCAGAACCGGTGAGCCATTCGATCGCCCAGTATTGGTCGGTCGCCAGTACATGTTGAAGTTGAACCAACTCGTACTGCACAAAGTCAACGCACGCTCCGGTCTCGGTGGACCGTACGCAGCAGTCACTCAGCAGCCGGTCGGCGGAAAAGCCAACCACGGCGGTCAGAGAATGGGCGAAATGGAAGTTTGGGCAATCCAAGCTTACGGCGCCGCCAATATCCTGCACGAGATGATGACCATCAAGGCAGACGATATCCAGGGCAGACACCAAGCCTACGCAGACATGGTACAAGGCAAGGAAATCACCCAGGGCGGACGCACAGCTGCATTCGACGGTCTGTGCTGCGAATTGCGCGGATTGGGCATGGAAGTCACTTTAGGCAAGATCGTCGACGATTTCGAACCCGTCGCAGACCGTTCTTGCAGCAAAGAACAAGCGCCCAAGACGCTCGAAGAAGAATATCAAGTCATGTCTGTGGACAAAGTGGAAGCGGCAGATGGCTCCAAGATCCTGGAAATTCCAGCCGGAGACTACGTGCCCCAAACCAAGCCACTGGCAGCACCAATCATCACATCGCTCACCAACGGCAAAAACGGTTCCAAGCCGAAAATCGAAATCTCGCAAGAGCCACTCATCGACGATATCGACGATACAGAAACAGAAGATTCCGAAGATATGGGAGCGGCAGCAGACGGCTGGACCATCAGAATGCCAGTCCAGCAAGCACCTGCATTCGACGCGACCAAGATTTCCACACCGATTCCGAGCATGCCCGGCTCGTTTGCGGCTGAATCCGCAGACGGCGCCACACCGCCTGCCGACGACAAGGTCAAGTCGATGTTGGATTCCTTTATAGAGGAACAAACCAAAGACGTCCTTGCCGGCATCGACCTGGAAAACCTCGACCTGTCCAACCTGGACATGTTCGATTCACTCGAAGCTCAGGAAGCGCTCCTGGCAGCATTCGATGCTCAAGACCACACTGCGGACGACGAATCCGAGTCGAATGACATTGCAGCAGCACCGAGCTCAGCGGAGCGTGGCATTGCTCCAGCGGAGCGTGGCATTGCTCCAGCGGAGCGTGGGGGCGCATTGCATGCGCCCGCTTGGGAAACACCGAAAGCTCCTCAACCTGCACCGGTCAACCTTTTCGCCGATCAGCCGGCCCAACCGCTCAAAGTCGAGCCGGTTCAGCAGCCTATGGAAGGTTTCGGACCACTCAGCATGCGCGTTAATGCTCGCAATCCGAAGAATTTCGGAACCACCGAGGCGCCGGAAACAACCGCAGCTCCGGAAACGACCGCTACGCCGGCTATGACCGAAACAACAGCTACGGACAGCGAAGCTCGCAGGGGCGCATTGCATGAGCCCGTCGAAGTGACGGAAACAGCGCCAGTGGCAGAAGCTCCAGCCCCTGTGCCAGCGCCTCCAGCGTTCCTGCCGTTCCCGACTGCACAAGCACCGGCAGCGCCAGCGCCAGCGCCCGAGACAGTTTCAGAACCTGCACCGACTCCGGCACCCTCAATCGTGCCCGTAGTCAGAGCCGCAGCACCTGTCCAGCAACCTGCACCGGCAGTTCAGCCGCCGGCACCGGTCGCTCCGGCAGCGCCAGCTCCCGTGATTCAAGCTGTAACACCCGCTCCAGTGATCCAACCGGTCACCCCGGCTCCGGTCATCCAGCCTGTAACAGCTGCACCGCAAGCTCAAGCGCCCGCACAAGACAGTTTTGAGCCGTCTTTCGAGCCAACCGCTGAGGACGAACCCGATTTCGGCTCTATCCTAAGTATGTCCATACTGCAGACCGCCGACACAACGGCAAGTCAAACGCAGCCAGCCAGCCAGTCCGGACTGTCAGCCCTCGGCAACGAACTGACAAAGAACGCGGCGGATCCGCTCGTTGACTTCCCATCGTTGACGGAGCTGAAGTCGCTTGCCACCGAACTCATGAGCATGAACCTCGTGGACACTCGCGTGGGCGTAGGTGCCGGTTCTGACGAAAAATTCGCACAATCTTCGTCAAACCATGAGGAAACTACGAAAACAAGTGACTGAAGTGGGTAATCTCCCCATTGGATCCTCGTGAGTATTTCGTCATTATGTACTCACAAACCGATGGAGGAAGTCCCTAGATGGCGACGCGAGCAGAGAGCACCTTTAGAAAAACGGCAAAAGCGATTCTCGTCGCCTGCCTGATTTCTGTTGGTATTTCCTTCGCTGTTCCACAAGGTTCTTCCGCACAGTTTGCACAACCGTTGCCTCCCTATCAGGCGCCGCCGGAAGGCGCACCGCCGCCGATTGGTGATGGCAGCGTCCCGCTCCAAGTTGAGCCGGGAGATGTGCAGGCACCACCCTCGGTTCCATCTGGCGCAGCTGATTCCACACCAGGACACAACTTCCCGGTAGGCAACGGCAGCGACAGAACTGTTGTCCGCATCTATCGTCAGCGTGCTGGCGGTGCGACTGGACAAAATCGTGGCGAAGGCATGGTTCAAACGATCCGCCCTGATCAACTCTCGGCAGATCAAATCAGTCAAATTAATGGCATTCTTGGAATCAACATGCTGAATGGTCAGCAGTCGCAAGATGTTCAAGCATCGAACGACCAAATTGAGCAAATACAAAACGTACTGTTTCCGTATCCTCAAGCGCAAGACCAGGGCGGCAAGAAGTTCATCAACAGCGATTCTCCTGCACAAGGCTACCCTAGGCCGGGCGCAGAAAGCAGCTACGAATTTCAAGGTCCGCTTCCAACAGTAAGAACATTCTGCCGTTACCTGGTGATACTAGGTGTGGTGAGTGCCACCATCTGGATGGCATTGTCAATGTACGCGATGGTCATGGGACACCCTTACGGCGGTGCACGTGTAGTCGGCTCAATCGCTGGATTCATGCTGCTCCTCATGGGCTACACCATCTGGAAGATTGTGCAGATGAACACCTTCAATGCGATGAGTGACAGACCGGCAATCGTTCAGAACAGACCGAATGATGCGCAAACAAATCAAATGAATGCGCCGGATTTACCGCCCAACAATCCTGGGGCGGGCGGCGGAAGACCAAACAGGTCAGGCGTGCCGGTTATGCCTCTGTACAACGCTCAGAATCCATAACGCTGAAACAAGCGAATTGGCAAGCGACAGAGTCAAGTTCTTAGACATCTAAAACATCGTCTAGTAGAAACACGTAGTCTTAGGGGACACTGAGATGGCATTGGGTAAAACAGCTAGTCTGATTCTCGCGGCAGTGACTGCTTCGACTCTCACTGTGTCTGTTTCGACTTCCGAGGCTCAAGCCGGTCGACCGGGTCAATCCGACTACTTCTCTACCGGCGGACACTCCGTTCCCCCGGCAAAAGCTCAACCAGCACCAGATAACAGCAAGTATCCGAAAAACACCGATCCGCTCGCTGGACGCCAAGGCGCAGGAGCACTCTACTCAGACAAAACTCCGCAGTTGGATTGGTTTGAAATCTTCGATGAGTATGTCTGGACACTACTTCCGAATGAAGAAGACAAATCAGTTCTGTCCCGACCAATCAACAACGAACTGGAAAGAGTGCAGGACTACATCAAGGTCTGCTCAAAGATTTCAAAGAATTACAGAACTCTCGCAATCAATGTTCGAAGGCTTCCTGTACCGCCAAACAGCCCAGGGCTCGCAAAGTATCAAACGCTCAAGGCTGACTTTTATGTAGATATGGCGACAGTTTACGAAGACTTGATTCGACCGAGAAAGACGAGAACACAAGAAGAATTGCAAGCACAGCTCCAAGACATCAAAGAAAGAGCAGAACAACTAAAAGTAAACAGTAATAACCTGCTCACTATGGACATGGATCTTAGACGAACCTTCAGAGTACACCAGCCGAAACGCACAGATGCCTTGAGGCGATACGTAGAAAACAAGTAACGGTAACAACAGCTCCTAATTCGCCCCCGCGAATCTCTCTTTCACCCAAATCACACCCGCAGAGGACGCACCCAATGGCTATCCAACTCAACGACAGAGATCTCCTGATCTTCCAATTGATTGATGAGCACAGGGTCCTGCTTGAAAAACATATTTCCTGGTTCATTTCCGGCGAAGACAAGCCTGTTCTTATCCGCGATCGCCTACGGAAGTTGTTCTATCTGGACTACCTGCTCTGCCACCGTCATGGCACCAAACTTCCGTGGTGGACCACACCAACCAAACCGCTCGTCTACATGCTTTCCGGAATTTCCCGCTCGGCAGCCAACGTTAGCGAAGAAGCACTCGATCTGTATGACAGCGAAATTCAGCGTCACTTCCTCGAAGTTGCCAACCTGAGAATGCTTGGCCTCATCGATCAGAAAGACGAAAAGCTCTCGAAATTCACCTGGACGACAGTGAAGACCGAAACGCCCGGCAAAACCGTTGACGCTTTCGTCACCTTCGTTCAGAACGCAAGAACTCACAAAGTCGCAGTCGTCAACCATGCTGCAGTAACAACCGAATTGATCTCTTCGATAGACGAAGCCATCAAGTCCGGCGCTGAACATGTGTTGCTCGTCTCACGCGACGACGCTCACCAAGCCGCTTTGCAAAAGGTAGTTGCTCAAAGTGGATCGATCAACATCAAGCGCTGCTTGTTTGCGACCCACCACGAAATCTACCGCGAAGGTTTGATCACGACAACGTGGACTACCTGCGACAACGCAAAAGCGACTGTGTTCGCAAAGCCTGTGGAAACAGCACCAACCGCAAATTGGGCGAACATGCCGGTAGCAACAGCAGTATAAGCAATTGCCGTGGGGGCGCATTGCATGCGTCCTAATGTAGGGGCGATGCCATGCATCGCCCGGTCCCAAAAAATGTCCGTTGGGGCGACGCCATGCGTCGCCTGGTCCGAGAGACAATCGGACCGCCGAAGTTGACCGCTATGCTAGCAACTTGCGCAACGCGTAGCATTCTTGGTTTTTGACCCAAGGCGTCACATCGGGGTATGCGAATGAGCATCTGGTATGTGGAGTAATTTAAAAAACTCCCTCCTGAAAGCGTGGCAAACAACATACCTGTTATCTCCGATGTGTTTACTAGACAGAAAATTTGAAAGCATTCGTTGATTCATTCAACGCGGCTTCTCGTAAACCTTTTCATGATCGAGTTTGATCGTAGAACCATCGGTTTGCTTCTGCATTTGCTCAAGCATCTGCGGACTTTTATCTGTGTTTTGCTTCGGCGGAGTGTCCTGTCTATTCGAGGCAGAATGATTGCCATCCATCTTAAATCGATGCCGCAGATCAGATGCGGCATGAAATTGTTTTCTCAGATAAAACCAAAGCCCTACGGCAGATGCAAGAATGCCGACTGCTCCAAGTATGGTCAGCATTACAGGTGGACTGTATCTCATATGACCTGTCATCTCTGGCGACAAAGAGTATTCGTTCTTCTGAAGATTGTTGCGGTATACAGAGACGGTGCTGGCCTTAGCCAAATCGTTCTGCATAGTTTCTGCTTTTGATCGAGGAATTGAAAAGAACGCGTCTTCTACAGAATGTCCGTCGATTTTCATCCGTACAACGAGTTTCACTTTGTACTTCTCGCCCCAATCGCGAGTGACCTCGGTGCTCACAACGTGCGCCGTGCGTTTCGTCCAATGACTCATGTCCGTGAACTTAGCCCACTCAGAATTGAAATGGTTGAACAAGAAAGCCGACACAGGAATCGTCCCGGCAATAACGGCACCAGTTATGATGTTCAAACTTAGTAAGCGCTTTTGCTTCCAGGTTTCCGAGTCCGAATGCATATCAGAGCCTCCATGAAGCTTTCTCCACTATATGCATTTCGAACGCCTGGGCAGAGTTTCATATTGGAAATATTAATCTCGAACTTTCGCAATTTTGTTTCAGCGCTCCCTTGCCGAGGGTCGGGCATTCATGGTTGCCTGTAGTCGGAGTCTATGCGCAGGCGGCAGCTCATGAGACAGATCCGAAATCCGCCGTCCTGCAGACTCCCTGTCGGCGCGAACGTCTTGTGAGTTGGCAAAACCGCCGGCGGACTCCACTATTCGCCAACGCTCTCCATAGCTACGAGCAATTTGTCCAAGTGTTCGAGCATACTCGTCATGCGTCATAGTAGTCCGAGCGCGTGCGAGGCGATCGAGGAGTTCATTTGCGCGCAGCACGTGCGTTGCACGATAGAAAGTCTCCAAACTCACAGGTCGGTCATTTCGATCTGACTCGGGACCATATTGGTCGTCGTACCGCACCGTGCGCGCCACAGGATCGTATCCGGTGATAGTGACAAAGTGACCGTCATCAAAGAGGTTCTGTGGAATCTCAGCGCGACCTTGAGGTGTTTCGCCGGGTCGCTGCGGAGTAAGCAATTCGCTGTTTGCATGGACGAAAATCACAACAGGCATCCGACCGGCCCTGGTGAGGCGCTCCAAACTTTGTCCAAGCTCTTCAGCGCTGTTGAAGACACCAGCACGGGTGGAGGTTCTTCCTTGCCTCTCGCGATTCACCAAGAACGCGTCACTCTCATCTCGCCTTCCGGTGATGCTTTCATTGGCTGCAATCAAACCATTCGGACGCCCGGCTGCACCGGGCTCTCGTTCAACAACGCGCCCAGTGCGAACATCGACCAGCGCTTCTCCGAAGTCACCTCTTCTTTGGGGCGAACGTTGTTCATAGCGTAGATTTCGGAAGTCGCGGTCATTTATATTGGCGATATTCGCTGCAGTCACCTGAAAAATCTGGCTGGCAAAACTCCGCCGACTCGGTTCTTCATCGAGATTTGTCGTCCCCAAAACAGACGGCGTGAGGCTTCGATTATCTAGGCGCACCGTTGTCCCGTCGTGCCCAGTAAACGAACCGCGTGTGACAACATCAGCAATCAGAGCCGCCGCTGCAGACGGCTGGCGCAAATAAGTTCTTACTTCGAGCGTAGTGACATTGCAGGTATTTTCGTTTTGACGAATTTGAGTTGGGAACGCTGCGTTATGGATCACTTGTGAAGCCAGTACAAGTCGCTGCTCGTGCGAGAGTCGCCCATTGGGACCACCATCAAGGATTCGCCCAACATGGCGATACGTCTCTGCAACTTCATTCTCACTTATGCCCGCTGCCCTCGCTCTCTCTGCGAAGGTGACCATATCACGGGAGAAACGCGCACCGCGCTCTGCCATTGCAGGCGAGGCGTAGTCTGATGCGATGCGACGCCTGAGGGAACTTTCAGGGGTGTCGTAAATATTGGTGCGGGCAGGTTGACCATCGACAATTTCGACACGCGGCAGATGCTCAGACAGCGTTCGCAGATTTTGATTCGGAGAAAAACTTCTAAACTCACCTATATCTAGATCGTTTATCGAAAGATCGGAGCTTCTGGAAACGCCCCTGTCGCCATCGCTAAAACGATGCGGCTCTCTGCGAGATTCGGTTTCGATAGGCATGTTTTTCCCAGGGGGACACAATCGAATCCAATCAGCAGCTTCGCCAATGAGACGCGAAGCAACCCTATTTTTTATCGATTGTTGTTAGTAACGTGTGCGCAAGCGCGAATTCACCACACAATCATTACCAATCAAGTTGACACCTAGGTAACATTTCCGAATCGAGTTGAAATTTTGGGCAAAAACGCACCGGCGCTCCGATGTTTTCCCCATGTCAGATTGGTTCGGTATTGTCAAAACGAACAATCGCCCGATAATTCTCCCCCGTTTACCAACAAAGTCGGTGAGTGCACGCAATGCACCCCCGCCTTGTTTCTACTTGCAGGTGATGCATGACTGACGCAATAAGAAATCAGACTGACAGGCGGCTGGACGTCCCCGCCTCCGTCCAGAGAGAAGGCGAGGCTTCCGTTGCAATGTTGGCTGAGGTCTTTCAGTTAATTAGAGACAGAAGAGCCGATACTACGCCCTCAGCTCCAAGCTTGCTAGGCGGAAACCCGATTGAGCCATCAGGAGAGCCGCAAGGAGATGGCAACTCCACATTGAGATTGGGTGATATCTGGAGCCAGATGGGAATCCGCAACGATAGTTACTTACCACGCCCAACAAACAATGACAGCGAAGTTGAAGGAAGCAATCGACGTGAGGCAAGTGAACGGATAATAGGAAATCTAACTAGAGGAATCCGGGCGCAGCGAGATACGCGACCGGAGATACAGTTCGATCGGCAAGGCAATCCGAACTTTTTTCGTGATCACTTTGGTGAGTGGACGAGCACAGATGGCGGAAACACCTGGAGAATCGGCGATGTAAAAAGCGAATCAGGACCGCACCATGTTCGTTATGGGCGCGTCAGTATGGAAAATGGAAGCCTCGTCTTCGACAATTCCGCGTACGGCGTTCGCACGACAATGGCTGATCGAATGACGACCAGAAGTTTTACAGCAACCACAGGGCATCAGTATTCCATTACACAAAACGAACGTGGGCACACCGTATCGTTCAGAGACCAGCATGGCGAATGGACAAGGGAAGGCGAGTGGCACTCAAACGGGATCAACTCATGGCGACATACTGGCACTGGAGAATTACGCGAGGGCCGTGTATCGCTAGGTGAGCATGGCGCTTTCAGGTTTGAAGCAACGCGCCAAGGTAGAGTAGTCGAAAGGCATGACAGTTCGACGAATTTACTTGCCGAACTTAGAACAGTACAAGCAGATCTAAACCGTCGATTCGGCATCACATTTGCTGAGCCAGGAGATGTCAGAACTGATCAACAAATTCGTTATGTTGCGGGGATGCCAACACTGGCAGAACTGCGCACGCTTGAAAGTGTTTTGGAACGCAGTCCTCACATCAGCTTTCAAGGAGTGAGAATGTGGTTTGCTGCGTCAGGCGGTGAACACCACGGTCACTACACCAACAGTGGACAAGATCATCGCTGCGGAGGTGAATGCCAGTCGCGCGGCAATGTGAGCCTGACACAGGGAGACATGGTCATCACACCGCGCGGACGTATGCATACAGAAGGAATGTACTCACTCGAAGGCACCCTTCTGCACGAGCTAGCACACCATGAACAAGGTGAATTGTTTGGTCAATCCGACTTTAACTGGGGCATCGGTCCGATGAGAACCTGGAGAATGCAACAGCAAGCCAGAGAACTGGGCTGGATTTTCAGCACCTTGCCGTCAAGAGAAGAAGACAGAAATGGAATCAACCACGATCTTCCTGGAAGACCCCTCTTAATCGATAACCAAGGAAGATATTGGAGCAGAAATGGTACAGACCGTGAAGGAAATACACGCTGGACAAGAGTCATCGGAGGCAATGATCGAAGCGGGATTTTGGTCGGCGGACAATTAAGCGGTGACAGAAACGACACGATTACTAATGATCGAATGAGAGAAATAGCTGCCGTGAGACCGGCAACAGGGTATTTCATTGCACCTGATGAGATGCAAGCCGAAGCTTTCAGTGCGTTCAGGATTGACGCAAATCGACCGGGAGACAACAGAAGAACACTCTTTCTAGCTTCCAGGCGTTTGTATGACGTAATCCGCGATCAAGATCAATCGAACATAGACCGCCGACTTGGCACAGATAAGACAACTGGGCTGTCGCTCTTTGTTCGCGATATCAACGGCGCCGTGATTCGCAATACACAAGAAGTGCGTGACAGAATTAGGCAGGCAGAATCTTCTTGGAATGAAGATGCTGCGGCAAAACGTCGAGAGCACGAAGCAGAATCACGACAGCGAAGAGACGGTCGGCATCGTCAGCCGTAGCAATGACTGAGCGTAGAGGCGCATTGCATGCGCCTTTCTTGTAGGGACGATGCCATGCATCACCCGGTTTCATTGGTAAGCAATGAATGGTGCATGCGATGCGCCGGCTACAGATGGCGCGTCGGCAACGCGCCATATAAAAACGGGCGTGTGCAACACGCCCCCACGCTATTTGAAAAGGACGAAGTCCGCTCCCCCTTAATGGAACGGACTTCAATCTTCGCTCTCTTCTTTCGTAAAAACTAATGGCTATGCTTTATTGCGGTAAACTGCGTTTGCCTTCTTCTCTTTGATCACGTCCATGCTCGGCTCACGTTCGAGATGTCTGATCTTCTCGGCGTATTGTTGCGGGCTAAGACGCTGACGAGCGCCGCGAGTGTTCTCTTCACTACCGGCCGGCTGATCTGCCAGACGAAGATCTTTGGTGCCACCACCAACCAATTGAATGATATTCGGGTCTGCGCCAACAGGACGACCGGCATTGTCAGACAGGCTAAATTCAGGAATTGGCAGGTTGCCTGTCGGTCTCGCCGATTCAAAGATACTTAGTTGTTGAAACGATCTTGGATTCGACCACGGCGATTCAATGGCACCATTAGCAGTACCAGTATCGTTGAAATTATTCCTGCCGATATTTCTCTCTGTCATGACGTACGATCTCCTGTGGGGCAAATCAGAGTGGCTGCTGGGGTCACATGCCGTAGCCGCAGAATCGCTACGAATCGCAAGTGTCGTTAACTGATGCAGTCATACTAAAGTCCACGATTGACATGGAGACAACACGAGAATTCACTTGATTGAAACGTGAATTCTGATACATTCCTATGTATTCGAAATTGAGTCATTACTCCGATAAACGCGAACACGGTATGCCAAGAATACTTCTTGCAGAAGACGACGAGCTAGTAGCGGAAACAGTTGCAGACGCACTTCGACTTGCGAAGTACGAAGTTGAGATTGTTGAAAATGGTCTCGAAGCAGAAGCGTGTCTCAAGGATTCCTTATATGACATTGCGATTCTGGATCGGGGACTGCCGGAAAAAGACGGACTGGAAGTTTTAGAAAACTATCGTGCTTCCGGTGGAACGATGCCAATTTTGATTCTGACGGGCAAAAGCACCATCGAAAATCGAGTTGAGGGATTGGAGACTGGCGCGGATGACTACATCTGCAAACCTTTTGCAATGGACGAACTGCTAGCCAGGGTTCGCTCTCTATTGCGCAGACCGCAGCCACTAATGACGAATGAAGTGCAAATTGGCGGACTCAAAATTGATCTGCAGAGGGGAACAGTTTCAAGAGATGGCGAGCCCGCAATCTCACTGCTCGCGAAAGAAATTGCGTTGCTTGAGTTTCTGCTGAAAAATCGCGGCAAATATTTCACTGCGATTGAGATTCTAAATAAAGTATGGGCGTCGGAATCTGACTCCACTGAAGATGCAGTCCGGCAGTGTTTCGTGCGGTTACGCAAGAAAATCGACAAACCCGGCGAAGATTCTCTTATAAAAACCAGCCGAAACATGGGCTACATGATCGAATAGTGTAGGGGCGACGCCATGCGTCGACCGGCCCATCGCACTAAGGATCTTGCGACAACTTCCTTGCTGTTTCCAAATCACTGCGAGCAGCATCTGCTTTACCAAGTTTTTGGTAAACCGCTGCACGACTCTCATACCACTTTGGGAAACTAGAATGCTTTTTTATCAATCTGTCCCAGTCGGTCAGCGCTTCATTCCAGCGCGATAACCCTTCAAGCGCCCGTGCCCTAAGTTCGCGAGCTTGTGTATTGTTTGGATAAGCGACAAGAATCGAATTCAGTTTTGGCAACGCTGTACCGTACTGTTTTAGGGCAATCTCCAGACGGCAATATTCGATTGAATCCCTAGCAAAACCGCTGTTCAATTGTTTCACGTCGCCGCGCATGAGATCGAAACTGCTGATCTTGCGCTCCAGCACGTAGTTTCGCTTTCGAGCTTCGAGAGCACCTTTGAGATCGCCCAAGGACTCCAAGCATTCAGCCAATGTGCCGTTTGCAATGACCATAGCAGATGGATCCAGCTTGAAAGTTTGCAGCTTGCGAACGTCCTTTACAGCTGCTTTGAAATCTCTCTCCTTTTGATACCTTTCGGCGCGTTTCTGATATGCGTACAAGTGATCAGGTTTTAAAGCCAAAACCGTACTCAAATCAGCAATAGCATCTTTGTTCTTACCCAACAATTCCCATACTTCGCTTCGCAAAATCAAAGCTCTTAGGTCTTTCGGATGTTTCTTCAAAAAATCCGTCGCGTACTTAACTCCAGCAGAGCCCTTAAATCGCCCCCTCGACATACGGATCTTTGCACCAACAACATCAATGCTGTCTGCGTCCACGTCCGCAGCTTTCGAAAGTGCTTCTTCCGCTTTTGCGTCGTCACCCATCCCTCGAAAAACTTCAGAAAGAATGGCCAAATTCCGCGCAGATGGTTTCGATTTCACAGCTTCCGTTGCGGGACGAAGACCAGCGGATGCTTTCTTTGCCTTGTACAAAATCCAAGCTTTTGATGCCAAAACATAGTCATCTCTCGGACTGAGCTTTTCAGCTCGTTCAATCAGTTGAATAGAGTCATTGACCCAACCAATAGCTGCATAGTTCAGTGCAGATTCAGCAAGGGCGCGTGAGTTGTTATGCAACTCAGGATGGTCGTCGAAAAATGCGCGTACAGAATAGCGATCGTCTGCAGAGCGAAGTCGAAGTAAATGAGCGAGGCTTTTGTTAATGCTATCGGGAAGCCGGTCGACCGGCATGGCTTGGTTGCCGGGAAGCTGGCGCACTGGAGGCTTAGCATGAGCTGCGTGACAAAACGACAGGCAACTAACTGTTCCTAGTATCGAAACAGCGAAGTAAGATACAAAAGCTGCTGCGCCTAACTTCCGCACGGCACACTCGCAAAAAACCTGGCGCCCTTTCCTGGTTCACTTTCAACCCAAATGAGTCCGCCGTGAGCTTCGATAATCGCTTTGCAAACGGACAGGCCCAACCCGACTCCACCTTTAGACTGTTTCCGCCCCGCACTCGTCTGTGTGAAACGCTCGAAAAGTGCTTCTTGATCTTCCTTGTCGATTCCGGGACCTTCGTCACGAACCTCAAAAACAGCATTCGAATCACGCTTTGCGGCAACGACGGTTATCTTCGAGTCGGTGGGTGAGAACTTGATCGCGTTGCTCAATAAGTTTGTCACGACACGCACAAGACGCGCCTTGTCAGCGCTGAAAGAGAAGTCACTGATATTCTGCACAAGCTCAATGTTCTTCTTATTCGCCAATTCACCGATCAAACTGAAAGATAATTCCACCACATCGCGAGCGCTAATTTCAGCTCTCTCCAAGGTGTAAGCTGACGAATCGATTTTCTCGAGCTCGAGAAAATCATCGAGCAAATCGACCATCTGAGAAAGCGACATCTCCGCCCTATCTATCCGCTGTTTCGCAGCATCCGGCAGCTCACCGATTGAACCGGACGATAGTATGTTCAGAGTAATTTGCAATGCAGACATTGGAGAGCGCAGGTCATGACTTATCATCTCGACGAGTTGTGCTTTCATTCGTTCGAGTTTTTTCCGCTCCGTTACGTCGTGTGCGACACAAAAAATCTGTTTCATTTCCTGAGAGAAAAATGTATTCCATTGCATCTCGACGAGCTGATTATCGCCTGTTACTACATTCGTTTCGAAAGTCGTAATTCCTTCATTTGATACCACCTGAGATATAGTCTGCTGCACGCGCTCTTTCTCGTTCGGCGCAACCAGACTCAACAGACTCTTGCCTAAGATTTCATCGCTTTCGAATTTCCAGAGCCGTTCTGCGGCCGGATTGACTTGTTGGAATTTGCCTTTCTCGTCCAGCGCACAAATGACGTCCACGGCTTGTTCTACAATTGCTTGCTCTTTCAACCGCGATTCGCGCAGTACATTCGAAACTTTGTGAATGACTTTGTCTAGTTCGACAATATCGTCCTTACCTTCGATTCTATGTATCAATGGCTGGTTAGCGCCAAGGGACATAACGTTCTCAGTCAGATGAACAAAGCGCTGCGATGTGGTGCGATCAAATCTAAGAATGAATAGAATCAGAATAATCACGTTAGCTGCGATTGTGGCGTAAATGATCGCGTAGATGCGTCCGTGCGTCTCCAGCTTGCTGAGCGCGATGTCTCGACGTGCTTCAGTGATGTGTTTCAGCATATCTCCGGTCACACCATTTACTCTGTTGAGAACACCGCGCAACTCCATGAATGCAACAGCCTGATCGATTTGATCCTGAGACTGCGTCGCTTGCGTTGCGCGCGCAGACGCTTGTTTTAATGACAAAAACAACTCTTCCAGGGCCTTCGCTTCTTTGCGATCACCAGCGAAGTCTTTTGCCTTTTCGCGCAGAATCTCGCTCTGAAGCACTGCCGCCTGAACCTTGTTGCGATATGAAGCTTCGTACTTTGGCTCCCTACTTACCTGATACATCGCCTGGACACCAGCACAAGAAATCAGCAGCTCCAAAAACTTGACGTTCTCACCCAAGTAATTGGCAGCGCGCGCCTCACCGTTGTAGCACTGTTCCAACTGTTTTATATTGGATGCAAGGAGGTATACGAGCGCAATTTGCACAACAATCGGAATACAGACAAACAGCAGAATTTGCCTTGTAAACTTGAGTCGGAGTTTCACGATTGCGTGGACCGGAGGTTATCGACATACCTATTTTATCGGCGTGACAACCGAGTTAACGCGATAGAATTGGCATGCAAGCCAAATTATGTCGCTATACCTTTGGTGGCACCAGCATGTATCCGACGCGATGAATCGTGCGGATTATTGACTCCTTTCCCGGCTCGTCTATCTTGTTGCGCAAGCGCATGACGTGCAAGCGCACTGTGTCCGGCGCCGCGTCAGAGCTGGCGGTCCAAACGCGATCCATGATGGCTTCTGCATTGAATGGCTGGTTTGGGTGCCTGAGGAGAAATTCCAGAAGCGAATATTCCTTTGGTTGCAGATCAACTTCATTGCCACTGAGTGTCACTTTGCGGCTCGTGGGATCAAGCGACAGATTTCCGGCCGTAAGAATTGTTTTCGTGACATTGTTCGTCCGCCTCAATAGGGCGCGCAGCCTTGCCGACAGTTCAATAACATCAAAAGGCTTGGTCAAATAGTCGTCAGCGCCGGAGTCCAGCCCTTCCGCCTTATCGGTAATCTCTTTCTTGCCCGTCAGCATGAGTATAGGGGTCGTGCCACCCTCATCCCGGAACTGACGGCAGACTTCAACGCCCGATAATCCTGGCAAGTCCCAATCCAATATGACAACGTCATACTTGTAGAACTTTAGCCGCTCGAGCCCATCCGTGCCTTTGTAGACCGCCTCGGTGGCATACTTTTCGCCCGTCAGCCAGTCGACAACAAGGGCGGACAGCTGTTTGTCATCTTCGACAATTAGTACTTTGGCCATACACAAAACCGATACTAGACAGGGCTATCATATTAACAGACCAAAAGGACCGAAAAGTAAGCTGGATAAAGGTCAAACAGCCAAGGGATATGCTCAATTTCAGCCATTTGAGACTTTCGCAACAGGGATTGATTCTTGTTGGCGTGCCGATTGGGCTGATGTTGGTTGTTTTGGTTTCGTTGTTTGTCGTTTTTGCTCAATTGGAACAGCAAGCCGCTGAGTCCGAGCGTTCGAAAAAAATTATGGCGCGCGCCAATTCTCTGGTGAAGGAATATCAGAATGCCGCCAATCAATTGATGATCTATAAATACACCAAACTCGACAAAGCGCGGCAGAGATGCGACATGCAACTGACCAAAACTGAAGGTAGTTTTGTAGAACTGCAAGAACTTCTCAATGGCGAGCCGGAACAACTTGTGCTGCTGGAAGATTTGAAGGGGAGCGCATTCAAGGGCATGTCGTTGATGCGCCAATTCGCAGGCAGAATACAAAAGGAAGGCGATATACATGCCATCGAAGCAACCGTAATGTATCAGCGGCTTATGGCTGCCGGAGCACATTTCAGCGAGAAGCTGGATGAGCTAGTATCGAATGAGGCGAAGCGCAACGAGCTGACCCTGGCTGAAGAAGAGCGCAGCCGCCTGATGGTAAAGATTTTCCTTATCGCCGGCGTACTTTTGGCAATCGCTGTCGGATTTGGTTTGACCTATTTGTTTATCAAAAACACCACCAGCCGCCTTGGGATGGTTGTCGAAAACACTGTTCGCATGAGCAAAAAGGAACCGTTGAAGCCAACCTTGAGAGGCGAAGACGAGATTGCGATGCTCGATCGTTTTTTCCACAAAATGGCGAATGAAGTCGCAGAAGCGACACGAAAAGAGAAGCTTATCCTCGACTACGCAGTTGACGTGATTTGCTCACTCGATCCCAAAGGTATGTTTGCAGCGGTGAATCCCGCAGCCCAGCAGGCTTGGGGTTACTCGGAAGAACAGTTGATCGGCAAAAGCTATACGGAGCTGATTTCGACCGAAAACATTCAAGACTTCAGGGAAACCTTGGAGCGCATCAAGAGCGAGAGCGGAACGATGGCGAATGTCGAAACACGCGTCCTCACTACTTCAGGTGAGCACGTTGATGTGCAATGGTCGCTGCGCTGGTCGGATTCCGAGAATTTGTATTTCTGCGTAGCGCACGATGTTTCCGATAGAAAACGCGTCGAGCAATTGAAGCAAGATTTTGTCGCAATGATCAGCCACGAATTGCGCACCCCGTTAACAGCCATGCAGGCGATGCTTGCCCTTCTTGCAAATGGTTCTTATGGTGATTTAAATGAAAGCGGGTCAAAACGAATAAAGAGCGCGAAGACGGGCGTCACGCGTTTGATCATGCTGATCAACGATCTGCTCGACATGGAGAAGATGGAAGCAGGAAAGTTGAGCATGACCTATGCGGATGTTGAACTTGCTGAAGTCGTCGAGCGTTCGGTGGACACCATAGAAGGATTCGCAGAAGAGCACGACGTAAAAATAAACGTCACGAGCAAACCGGTAACGGTTCTCGGCGACTGCGATCGTCTTATTCAAGTATTCGTGAATCTCCTGTCAAACGCCGTGAAGTATTCAGAAGAGGACGGCACGGTCGAACTAAATATAGAAGTTGACGGCGAAGAGTGCGAAGTCCAGATAATCGACCACGGGGACGGAATCCCTCAAGGCTTTGAGGAGAAGATTTTCGAACGGTACGAGCAAGCGCCGACAGCCGGCGGAAAGCGCCGCAAGGGTACCGGGCTGGGACTTCCAATCTGCAAAGCCATCGTTGAGCAGCACGGCGGGACTATAGGCGTCCGGCCAACCCCCGGCGGCGGCAGCACCTTCTGGTTCCGAATCCCTAGAGTCGGAGCTTAAAGCGTGGGGTCGCATTGCATGCGACCTGAATATCAAACGGGCGCATGCTATGCGGCCCCACATTGTCCTAGGCGCCTGTGGGCGTTTCCGGGTTTAATCTAGCGCTTGCGAAAAAGTTTCCGGGAGTAAACAAGTTGGATACAACTCCGCCGTATTGTGTGTTCACTGACCCCCAGCGAACGGCTCACATCACAAAGGACTCTCGAGGTATCGAGGTCAGCTTTTATGCGCCGTAAGGAGAAATCATCATGGCACACGAATTCAACGAATCTTTCAACTCCGTAGAATGCCAGGACAACGGCGCATGCGCACTCGGCGACTTCGCTATCACACGCCAGGACATGCAACTGAAGTTCGACAATCAAGCCAACAATAAGTTGGAAGATGCAGGCGTACTGCCGAAGTTCGACTTGATGCTCGCAAATGGCGAAGACGAACCGATCGAATTGAAAAATCCCTTCAAGCAAGACCTCACCACCAAGGAATTGAAAGAAGCAGGCATTAAAGCCTCAAGAACATTGGAAGATGACGGCACTCACACAACACATACTGAAAGAAAGGACGGCGTTAAGGTCCACGTCGGCGAAGGCAAAGATGTAACCCGCCCAAGTGGCAATGTAGTCCACATCGACGGAACCGTAACTATCGAGCCCAACGGCAAGATCCGCCCGAAAGACAAATCAGGCGATGTCTGGGTTGATGCCAAAGGCAGAGAAGTCCTCAAGAAAAACGAAGATGGCAGCGTAACCATCGACACGGGTGACGGCGGCTTCATCAGACAAGACGGACAAGGCGTCAAGAAAGTCTCTGCAATCAGAAGCCGCGACGGCAAGACATTCGAAGAAATCGATACCGACAGCCCGTTGGGTGGCTTGAAACCGAGCGACCTCGGCAAACCAAGAAAGTAAGAATTCCACAAGTGTTAGAGCAGAGCATTCGCAGAAGAGAGGCTGCGTAATTCGGAAGAATCTGGGGGCAGAGAATTCGAATTGACCCATTCGGAACTGATATCACCAAGAAAAGGAAACCAATGCGGTGCTACGCGTTCTGAATGGGTTAATGCTCTAACAAATTTCGCAGATAAACAGATTGGATACAACTCCGCAATAAAGTGTTCTCACTGCCCCGAACAAAGAGCGTTTCCGCAAGAACATTTGACGCAATCGGCGCAAGATTTTCCCCGAGTCTAAACGAAGGATTACGACAATGGCAAACTTTGAAGCTTACGAATCCGCAGCAGCAGCCGAAGCAAAAAATGTTGGAATGGGCAGTCTGAGCGATTATGCAATGGTTCGTCAGAGTGCACCACTGGCACAATTCGACCGCCAAATGAATGAAGATCTCGTAGGCAACGGTCTCCTTCCAGTACTCGAATTCGCAGACGGCGCAGGCAAAGAGAGAGAGGCCAAAGAAGCACCAAAGGCTAAAGACGGCGCTCACAAAGCAGCCGACAGCGCACCCAAAGCTAAAGACATTACATCGAAAGAGATGAAGGAATCAGGCATCACCGCCAATATTGAAGTAGAAGGAGCAACGAAAACCACCAACGCAAGATATCCAGGTGGCATCGACGTTTCAGTCAGCAATGGAAGAACAATCAAGACGGATGACGGAAGAGAAATCAAAATCACGAATGCCAACATAGTCACAGTCAGAGAGCCCATTCGTGAGTCGAAGCCAGGCAGCGGCGTTTTCGTTGACGAAAGAGGCAGAGCAGTAGCGAAGGTGAATGACGACGGAACCGTTACCGTGGACACCGGCAAAGGTTTTTACACCCAAGGACCGGACGGCATCAAGAAAGTTACAGCATTGCGCTCACGCAACGGCAAGGACTTCGAAATCCTCAACACAGATGATCCGCTCGGCGGCATGGCACCGCCGGACAACCTCAGCCATTCCAAGCGCAGAAAGTAACGGATTCCACAACCATGAGCAATCCATTCGTTTCTAAAACACCGATAGAACAAGCACGAACGAATCAAAGTTACGACGTGCAAACATACAAAAACTTTTACGAACAAACGTACAAGAGTTTTGACCAAAGCCACCAAAGCTTTGATGCACAAAGAGCACAGCGATTCGACGCACAGCAATGCAGCCTAGAACTAACAAGAAATTTGTTCTACGAAGAAGCCTATCGACTGTTTTCCAAAATTGAAAAAACGCAGCCATATCCGGTGCGCAATTCATACAATTCAGATGGACGAGTTTTCGAACTCTCTCGTCTCGATAACAACACGGGTCGCCATAGAACAGCTGATGCAGTCGTTTTTGTGTCCAACGTGTTCGATCCTAAAAAACCAATAAAGCTTGTGGTTTATAACCATGGTTTGGAAACAAATGCCAGCGATGCATTCAAAAACTCCCTGGCAAAACAGATGAGCGGCGCAGATGGCAACACGGTGCTGATCGTACCTGAATGGCAAACCAAGCCGGACAGTCGAATAAGCCCTAATGATGCAAAATTCCATGAGCCACAATTCTTCAGAAAGATGCTCACCGAGATCATGAGTAAAACACCGCCCCTTCGAAATTTGACCATAAACAACATTTCCAGCATCGGGATCATTACGCATTCCGGCGGTTATAAAGCCGCAATGTCGGAGATGTATAAAAATGGACTGTACGACAAAGTCAACAGCTTGACTGTTCTCGACTCCATGTACAATCCGTTCGCTTTCGACCGCTGGATGCAGGACAACATCACTGACCTCGCATACGGCAGAAAGCAGTTGCAAGTCATCTACACCGACCATCTTTCTGAAGAAACCATCGGTTTCGCCAATCGCACCAAGCAAGCGCTTCAGCGAAACAAACTCTCCAGCACCAATCTCTATTTTGACCATGGAACTTCAAAGTCGGTTCTTGGATCCGACACATTCTCAAACCATGGAATCGTCTTCAAGAAGAGCGATTTCAAAATCAAAGATGAAAGCGCTCATGGGTCGATGACGCATGTCTACGTACGGGAAGTTCTCGCCGCACAAAACAAAATCAACAACGGAAAACGAACAAAGGAATTACTCGCCCCACGTTACTCTCAGTAAAAGTTTGCCCAGCCGAGTTCCGTGTTACCGTCTCCGACGCGGAATTCGCCCGAGCAAGTTTTGTGATGACCGAGGAACCGTGAACAAGCCCGCCGAAAGGTGGGCTTGTTCCATTTGTGCAAACTGTGGCATATTGAGGCAGAAGCAGAAGACAGTTAAGTTTCAGAGCCAGTGCAGCGCAGCAGGCTGATGTCAGAAGATAGAATGGACAGAGACATTGAAACAACGAAACAAGCGGGCTCGACAGGTCCGGTAACTTCTGACGCTTATCTGGAACTGGAACCGGGCAGCGTCCTTCTTGAGAAATACAAGGTCATAAACCTTCTCGGACGCGGTGGCATGGGAAACGTTTATCGCGTTGAACACTTGCACCTGCAGAAACAATACGCACTCAAGTTTCTGCACAAGCATCAAGCCAATGATGCAGCCTGGAGACGCTTCGAAACAGAAGCCCGCGCAGCCAACAAACTAGACCACCCGAATTTGGTGAAAGTTCATGACTCAGGTTTGTTGGAAGATGGGCAACCCTATTTCATCATGGACCTAGTCGAGGGCGAAAGTCTGTCGGAAATGTTGAAGAACATTGGACGCCTTCCTTTAGAGAAAGCACTCAAGATCTTTATTCAAGTTGGATTCGCTCTAAGTTATGCACATTCAAATGGCGTTATTCATCGTGATGTAAAGCCAAGCAACATCATGATCGCTTCAACGAACACAGAGGACGCGCAAGGTGTTCTTGTGAAAGTGGTTGATTTCGGCATAGCAAAACTGACCAGACAAGATGAATTCAATCAACAGACCTTGACGAAGACCGGCGAAATCTTCGGCAGTCCACTATACATGAGCCCAGAACAATGTCTGGGAGGGACGATAGACAAGCGCTGCGATCTCTATTCACTCGGTTGCGTTTTTTTCGAAGCTCTCACCGGCGCACCACCCCTGGTGGGTGACAACGCTTTAGCGACCATGATGAAGCATCAATCCGAAACGCCTGTCAGCCTCAAAGAAGCCTCGATGGGCATTGAGTTTCCAGCAAAGATGGAAGCAATCGTAGCTCAGCTGCTTCAAAAAGATCCGGAGCTTCGTTATCAGTCAGCACAGCATCTTACGGCAGATTTGATCGGACTTGATTCCGGACAAGCAAGCATATTTGAACCGCTCCGACCAAAGCCGCAACCCATCATGCGCCGCAATACACACAACCCCTATGTACTGCTGTTTTATGCCGCATGCTGGTTTTTTGGCGGCACTGTAGTGGGATGGATCTTTCCACACCCTCCTGCAACTAAAGAGAGTGCGCTAAAGCTTGCAGCGACAAAAGAAGATTGGGTCGATGTTTGGAATCCCACGTCTGAGCAAAGTCGCGCTGTAGAGATCGCGAAAACCGAAGCCGAGAAAAATATGCTCGAGCTCGAAAAGCAACCAGGCTATTTCTCAGAACCTGGTTCTAAGGCCGGAGAAAGGATTTTCAACTTCCCACATTATGAAATCGGAAATCTCATTTACAGCAAGCGGCACAGACCGCCAGCTAAAGAAAAGCAGATCTTCCAAAATTTTGAAGGGCTAACCTTTGCTCCATCCGAAGAGTTTCAAAAGCATCCGAAGCTCTTCAAAAAGTTTCGCTCAGACGATCTTGTCGGTCTAGATCTTCAGTCCAACGCACACCTTTTGAATTTGAATGAGAAAGATATGTCGAGCGCAAATACCGCACTCTACGGCATCAGCCATTTGACTCGCTTGCAAATGGTTGACTTGGGAGACACAATCATAACGCCAGGTGGATTGGCTCAGCTCGACAAACTGCCAAATCTCAAACGTTTACTTTTAACAAGAATAAATTTGCCAGGCACTGATATTGCCAAACTTAGATGTCTCAACAAGCTGTCTCATTTGAAGATGGTGAACCTAAAAGACATCAAGCCAGTCATTCAAAAACTCCACACCTCCAAGAACATTTTCTCCCTTGTACTCACTGGCTGTGACGTAGACATATCAGATCTAAAAATGCTGGCAAACATGAAAGAACTAAGAATTCTCGAAATTGCAGACAACGAACAGCTCAACGACGACGCCATGGCCTTTTTACCTCCGCAGGTTGCAGACCTTGATATTAGAAAGTGTCCGGTGACGAGCAAGTGCGCAAAACATTTGCTCAGGCTCCGCAATCTCCGAACTTTGCGCTTAGACAGCAAGGGATGGACGGACGCTGAGATAACAGCACTCAAGAAGCGTATAACTAATGCGACTTTCTTTGATGGTGGTATTCAAAGATGACGTCTATGGATAATGACGCCACAAGACCTATAGCACACGACAGTGATATCGGCGCTTCTCGCACTACGAAGAATCACGGCAACTTCGATGCACCAGGCACGGATGCAGCACTTGAGTTTAGTCCGGGCGAAACAATTCTAGACAGATACAAAGTCATCCGCCTGCTTGGACGTGGTGGCATGGGCAGTGTCTACGAAGTAGAACATTTGTTTTTACACGGGCGATACGCGCTTAAGTTTCTAAATAAAAATCAGACAAATGATGCGGCTTGGCGACGATTTGAAATTGAAGCAAGAGCGACGAATAAACTCGAACATCCAAATCTCATCAAGGTACACGACTTCGGTTTGCTGCCCAACGGACAACCGTATTTCATCATGGATTTAGTCGAGGGTGAAACACTTGCAGAACTGTTGAAAAGAAAAGGAAGATTGCCTGTCGACCAGACGATCAAGATGTTCATCCAAGTCGGTTTCGCACTCAGCTATGCGCACAGCAACGGAATTGTGCACCGAGACATAAAGCCGAGCAACATCATCCTCACGAATGCAGACTCCGGCAAGACTGAAGACTCCCTTATAAAACTCGTCGACTTTGGCATTGCAAAACTGACGGGGCAAGACAGTTTCAATCAACAAACTCTCACTCGCACAGGAGAGATATTTGGCAGTCCTTTGTACATGAGCCCGGAGCAGTGTCTCGGTATCGGCGTAGATCACAGAACGGACCTCTACTCGCTCGGTTGTGTAATGTTCGAAGCGCTAACTGGAGCTCCGCCACTTGTGGGTGATTCGGCGCTGGCAACGATGATGAAACATCAAACTGAAGAACCACTTTCTTTGAAAGCGGCTTCACTTGGCGTCGAGTATCCCAAGCGTGTCGAGCAAGTAGTAAGTCGCCTGCTCACTAAAGATATAAACGCGCGCTACCAATCTGCAGAACTGTTGACTGCCGATCTTGTGGGTTTGGATTCTGATCAGGTTCTCACTGCGGCAATGACGGCTTTGCCACCTCCCGCCGTTGAGCAAGGCGGTGTTCGGTTGTCCAAGCAGGTGCACACCTTTCTTGCTACCTGTCTCTTTGCCGGAGGTGTTTTGTTCGGCTATACCAATCCGCAAATCCCATCAAAAATCTTTGCTGTCAATCTTGCCAGAGAGGCTAAGCCTGATAAAGAGGAAAGGCATCTTCCTCCAATCTTTGTATACAATCAGGGCAAAGATACGATTCCACTGCCTGAGTCATTGGCAGAAAAGAAAGTTGATTTGCAATTTGAAGCGGAGGCGAAGAAAACCACGCCTTTCTCTGAGCTGCTGCCCAACAACACTCGGGTTTTCAACTTTCCAAATTTCGAGATTGGTGAATATCACGCCCCCCGCACTCCACAGACCGCGCCTCCTTGGACAGTGCATGATTTTGAGGGGATCTACTTCAAACCAACTTTGAATTTCAAGAAACACCCTAAGTTGTTCTTGAGATTTCGCCCTGATGATATTTGCGCACTCAATGTTTCCAATGCCAGAACTTTTATGAATTTGGTTGCGGACAACCTTTCCGACGCAGATGAGTTTCTTCCATTTATCATTCACCTGACGTCAATAAATTATCTATTTGTGGCGGATTCCGAAATCTCCGAAAAAGGCGTGAAGTACATCAGCCAATTACCTAACCTGAAAGTGCTGGATTTGGACCGTACGACCGTCAAAGCAGAAGCGATTGCGAAATTGACAAATCTGCTTCAGCTAGAGAAGTTGTGCGTTTACGCACTGCAGGACGCAGGTCCCATTATCAAAAACCTTACCAGTTCAAAAGTTTTGAAAACTCTCCGCTTGGTCAACTGCAATGTGAACGTTTCCCAGTTGGAGCGTATAGCTTCCATTCGGACACTCACCGATTTGGACCTATCAAAAAATCCGCAAATTGGCGATGCGGAAATGAAGTTGCTTCCTACTCAGCTACTAAGCCTTTCGGTGATTGGTTGCCCGGTCACTTCAAACAGCACAAAGCAGATTGGTCGCCTGAAGAAACTGCGTTTTCTCTATCTTGACGAATCACTCTGGAAGCCTGAGCAGCTAAACACACTTCAAGCATTGTTGCCAAAAACGGCAATTCAACTAGCCAAGGAAAAGCGCCGCCACACAGGGACTCCAAACCCAGAAGATTTGGACCAGCCTCAGTAATCTACTCTCGTTCGGTTGTTCGATTGCGGGTCAGTAAATAGAAAGAATAGACACAGATTCCGCCGTAGAAAAGCATGGCTGCCGTTGCGGCAGATGTTTCCAAAATTGCGCGCTGCAAATCACTGTTGACGAATGCTTGCAAGAACACTGACGCCAGAGCCAATGGCATGAAGAGAAACACCTTCTGGCAGTGCTCAATCCAGAAGCGGAACTCACAAGTGCTGTCGCGCTTCTTGCATTCGCAGATATTGCCGTGGCGCATGCCTCCGCGGGGCAGCAAAGTCAGGTATCCAGGCGCGAGCGCAATGGCAAAAGGAGCGCAGATTATGAACTGCTTCCAGTCACCTGAATAAACTCCGTATGCAATCGCGCAAATAATTGCGCCTGCAATTCCAATTGAAAGAAAGACTTTGAGGTCGTTTGATAATTGCATCAGGATTCCAAAGTATGCGGGTGCGTTGCAGCCTTATTAAATCTTCCCACGCCTGGAGTTGCCATATCCCGCGTGAGTAGGCTCCTCAACGATACTTTACATCCTTGAAGGCAGATGGGCAACCCGCCGTCGCCGATTCGTTCAAAAGTCGAGCTCGGCGTGCAAGAATGTTCGCCACAGACCGCTGCACGTTCGACTCCGTACACAGACAGATATTGGGATTTCAGATATGAAAAACAAACGCGCATTCATTCCTTGCCTGACCGCACTCATTGTTTCGATAGCCATGCCACTGCAAGGTTTCAGCGCTGACACCCCAACTGCAAAAGACGCTCTGGAGAAATTGAAAGCCGGAAATATGAGGTATTTGAGCGGTGTTTCGTCTGTACCGAGAGTCGACCCTCAGCGCAGGGAAGAGACTGCAACCAGAGGGCAAAAACCAATCGCCACCATTCTCGGCTGCTCCGATGCGCGCGTCCCTCCAGAACTTGTCTTCGACCAGAAGTTCGGAAACCTCTTCATAATCAGGGTCGCCGGCAACGTGACGGGCACTTCGGAAATCGCATCTGTCGAGTACGGCGTGCAGTATCTGGGCACGCCGCTGGTTGTAGTTCTTGGACACTCGGCTTGCGGCGCGGTTCAGGCCGCTGTCGAAAAGACTCCTCTGGATGGAAAGCTGCCCAGGCTGGTCGAGTTGATCGCTCCGGCTGTCGATGCAGCGAAGAAAGCCAAGCCAGGGTTGAAGGGGCAAGAACTTATGGAGGCCGCGGTAGAAGCTAATGTACGCCATCAAATCAGCGAACTGACCTCAAAGAGCGAGGTGCTCAAGAAAGCACTGGACTCTAAGAAGCTGTCCATCATCGGCGGGATTCGAAACATAAATACGGGCGCAGTCCGTTGGCTAAATTAGAGCGTGGGGAGCATTTCGCGGGGCGCATTGCGTGGGGACTTCATATATTTGCTGCGGGCATTGCTGCGCGCCGACCTCCGCACACATCCGATCTCGCTTCTGACGCCTCCTCGGCGACCTTCGCTCGCCCGTCGGCATCGCACTGAAGGCTTAGAACGCGCCCTCCTTTTGTAGGGGAGACGCCATGCGTCGCCCGGCGGGCGGCAAGAATGCCGCCCCTCCCCGTGAGCATCGCACTGAAGGCTTAAAACGTACTAAAATATGCAGCCTCATCACACCACAAGATCGAGGTTGTCAATAATGTCTAAAGGTAAGGGGTCTGAAAAGCTGTACTCTTCTCGCATTGACTTGAGCGAAAAAGTTCGCTCCGAGATGACGCAGTTGCTCAACGAATCACTCGCATCAACACTTGATCTCTGGACTCAAATCAAGCAAGCCCACTGGAACGTCAAAGGCAAAGAGTTCTATCAATACCATTTGCTCTTCGATCAAATCGCCGGTGAAGTCTACGAGTACATCGACATGATTGCCGAACGCATCACCGCTCTCGGCGGCGTAGCAAACGGCACGACTCGCATGGCTGCAGAACATTCCGCATTGAAGGAATATCCGACAGATCTGGTTCAAGGCGAAGAGCACGTAGCAGCTCTCGCTGATCGCCTTGCTGTTTACGGCAAGCATGTACGTGCCGGCATCGAGAAAGCAGGCAGTGCAGATGCCGATACTGCAGATCTCTACACAGAAATCTCGCGCACCATCGATCAGCGCCTCTGGTTCCTCGAGTCAATTCTCGTCGGCAGCAAATTCGAAGCGAAATCAGGAGAACTTGCTGGTTCGCGCCACTAGGCTCCCGCATCGGTAACACAATTGAGTAATCGCGCAAGGACGGCCAAGAACTGCATGCATCATTCGAGGGTGCGCTCGGCCGTCCTCGTGTTACTCCTGTGCGCTGGTTTAACTGCAGATATTCTGCCGTTCCATTTGGCTCACCAAGCTCATGCTGCGCAGTTTTCCACGTACGATGATGTTTTCTTTGACGCTCTTATACTCAAGGCAAAAAAGAAGTACAAAGAAGCGGGAGAACTTTTCGCAAAAGCATGCAAGATGCGTCCGTCGGATCCTGAGGCATGGACCCTTCGAGCGCAAATGATGTTGAAGACTGGTAGGTGGAAAGAAGCAGAGGATTGCGCGCGAAAAGCAGTCGCGTTAGACAAGGAATACGAGCAGGCATTCCAATATTTGGCTAATGCACTGCTCTATCAAAACAAGTTGAAGGAAGGGATTGCGGAATGCAAGAAGTGCCTTGCACTCAATCCCGACAATGATTGGTCAAAACACTATTTGAGAATCGCCGAACAAAAGCTTCGCCTTCCCATCACCGATATTTTCTACGGACGAATCACGGAAGACCGTCCGGCCATGGAAGCGATTGCAAAGTATCTGCAAGAGCAGAAATACGACGACGCAATGAAGTTAATCAATAATCACATCGCAAAATATCCGACGAACGCGAGCGGGTATTTGAAGCGTGCCTATGTGTACGAAGTGATGCGCAGGCGCGACCTGGCGATAAAAAACTACGACAAAGTTCTTTCTATGTACCCGTGCCAGGAAGAAGCGCTCGACTTGCGAGCGCAAGCGTATCAAGCGATGAAACAAGCAGGCAAGTCGGTAAAGGATTTGATCAAGCTCGTGCGCAATGACACAGATCATTGGAACTCTCGCTTCCGTTTAGCGTTTGCATACATGGAAGCCGGAAATTTCAATGCTTCCAAGCGAGAGTACACAGGGCTTTTGAAAGTTTATCCAAATTCAATTGAAGGATTGACAGGGCGCGGGCTCGCACACTTGCGCGCAAAAGAATATAAAGAGTCCGTTGCTGATTACTCACAAGCCATTAAATGCGATCCGGATCGCAGCGCGAGCATGCATTACAAACGCGGTATAGCATACGAAAAACTTGGCGAGAAGAAAAAAGCCGCTGAAGACATCGAGCTTTCGAAGAAGATGGGTTACGACCCCAAAGAGTTTTAATGGGCCGCTGTCCTGTTCAGGTTTTGCACTAAGAACGCAATTTCCCAAATTGTCTGCTCAATGTCCTTCACATCTGTGATTGCAGTGAAGACTTCAGTTTTTCCGCTGTCGCGCGGCACAAACGCCGACACTGCAAACATCGTGCCACCATCACTACTGGGCAGCGTAAATTGAAATGAATAAGCACCGGGGTGATATCTGTCCCATTGCTCAACCTTTGTGACCTTCAAATGGAGATAATCAACCCATTTCCGCATAAGGTGTTTTACCCCCGCAGGATCGGATTCCAGAGACATCACGTCAAGCCGCTTCATGCCTAGTGGTGCGGTACGCGTGAAGGAAGTAATCTCAGGAAATGGCTCTTTTGGCGGTTGCGTTTCTTTGAGAATCCAATCATTTGCAAGCAGCACGGAGTGCTTTAAAGATGGGGTCTCGCGAAAAGAAAACGCCTTTCGACTCGGCGAGCAATAAGTCACAACTAAAAAAACTGATGCGAGCGCCACAGCAAAAAAAGCTGTTTCTGTGTAGGATAAAAGGGCATTTGCTGCGGGTTTCTTCTCATCATCGAGTTTGTCGGCGTTGGTTCGACTTGAGTCGAGAGTTTGCAACACCAAAACGATCTGCGCCACCATCACGGCACCAAAGACAACCATCGAAGAAACGAGCTGTCCGCTAGCGCGCAAAAATACTTCCAGATATTCGTAACCGACAAGGATTATTCCGCCCGACATCGTCGCAGTCAGAGTCACCCATGGCAATGCCTTTGGTCTCTCGGGTTTTAAGGCAGCAGCCGACATCAATAATGCGGGCAGCCAGTATGCGAGATAGAGATGGAAGACATTAGCATTGAACAAAACCTCCTGGCGCAACGGAGCCAGAGCAACGCGTAATTCGTTGGGTAAAGGCAAGTCGACAAACGTATACGAAAACGTCACCACTCCGCTGGCAAAGGCGAGCATCGCATATACCATCCAATGATAGCGACGGTTTGGATGAGTGGAATCTTGCTCTTTGGCGCTTTCCGAACCTGCGAATTTTCGAACCAATGCCAATAGTGCTACAAAAATTGCAACTTTGAAAAACAACCAATAGCCAGAAACGCTAACGTCAAGACTTAGATTTCCAGTTGTTCTCAAATTCTGCAACTGTGTATTTACGACTTCCCAAAAGCCAATACTGGAAAAACACTTATCTAGCGCGTTGAACAACATCGAAGCGGCGGCACCGGCAGAATAAACGCCGAGCAGAAAGCCTACCGGTGGCGTAGCTTCCTTGATACGGCGGTTTGCCCACAACAGAAAGTAATAAGGTAGCCCAACATCGATGACGCCACGAAACATTGTGAGAAACAATTCGTTTACGATGCGATAGTCAAAGCAGCTTGCGCGCGCATTCACCTGCAAAATGATTAATCCGACAATGCCGCCATAGATGGCTAGTCTCCCGCGCGAAGGCCACATCGGTGAATCATTGATGCTGAGCTTCCAACCGATTGTGTGCATCAGCCAGAGCAGCCAAATGGCAAATAGCCAAATCAATACAGAAGAGTGAATCGGGCTGCGCGCAAAGGAGGACATTTGAAAGATGTACTCCCAAAGAAGAAGCGTTGCCAAACAACTGAGGAAAAATAGTCTTGATAGGACGGATGAATTAAGACGTTTTTGAAACGCAATGACGGAGACGATGCCAATCTCGCACAGAAGCACCCACTTCATCCAATGCGCGGCCATGCCGAGTAGCGGATCACGCCAGATGACAGCTTTGACCGCTGTGAAGAATGGCAAAAAGAACATGAATAGTTGCTGGCCAATTGGGCTCGTTTGGAAAGTCAGCAAATTAATGATGTCTTCGCTCCAGGCGGCGAGCGTAGCGACCAAAAGTAGAATCAAGAGTAGCGGGGTCGCGAGTGATTTCGGCAAAATGGTGCTGACGGACGCAGCCACAACATTGCTGCTACCCATTAACTTGTGAACGATGCCCACACCAACAAAATAGAGAATTGGCCAGAGAAGTGCATTGCTCGAGTCCAGCGCCGAAACTATCGCACCACCAAGCGGAGCAAGTCCGCCTCGCAAAGCTGTAGCCGAAAGAAATGCAGCCAATACAATACTTGTGGAGAGAAAAGCAGCTTGAATCGAGATCAACGGTTCCTGAACAGTCCCTTCAGTTGATTCTCTTTGCACTGAGCGCAGATAATTCGCCAGAGCCAGGCAAGCCAAACCTGCACAAACGCCGATCGAGCATCCAACACCAATTCCGACGGCGGGTCCGTCGAATGGCAAAACGGTTGCTAGCCAAGGACGAAGCGGTGTCAGGATGGTGAACTGAAATCCAGAGGCCGCGCCGACAATTACCGCGGTCACCACGCGCACTATTCTCGCTCTCTGCCCCACATACGGCAACACTGTCAGATTGAAAACCAGTGAGAACAAAATCGGCAGTGTCAGTAGAGCGTTCCAATAGCTGCGAGGCAAATACAAAATGGTGCCGGCAAGAAAGTAAAGTGCACCAACTGCGGTTGCAGAAAACGCAACGCGATTGCAGACCGCAGTGCCTATCAATAGCGAAGCCCACGCGCAGGGCAAACACAGTATCCAAAGAAAAATCGGCCAGCGTGCCATCTCGTGCTTGTAGCCGGAGAAAGTCTCTATAGAAACTGAGCCAATACTGAACGGCGCGACCTGCATTTGCGTGAGCGGAATGACCAGGCTTAGCAGAACGCTCAATTGAATCATCAGGCGCAACACCGGAGCTGTTTCAGCTGGCGCAGCACCCAGCTCCATTCGATCTTTGGCGTAATCACGCCAGTAAAAACGCTCGAAAAACTTCCAAATCGCCTGTCCCGCACTTGACTGCCCAGCGCCGTCAACCAGCGGTTTGAGCAGCGGCAATTCGCCAATCTTGCGCAAAAGACCATAAATGCGATCGCCAATCACAGAAAGAAAAGGGAAAATCCCCGCCAAATAGTTGGCGAATTTTCTAAGGGTTGCAATTGCTTGAATGGGATTCATGACACACGGATCTCAGGCTACTAATGATAGAGGCTTGTTCGTCTGATTTGATATACGTATGCGATTTTTAGAGAACGCGAAAACAGGCTCCCCCTGAAACTTACAGGGATGCCTTCGGAGCCAAGTCCGATGATTTGGCTGCCCTTAACTCCACGAGTTTTATCGAATAGCGGCCTGGTGGAAGCGTGAAGCCGACTTCTTTGATTGGACCGTTCAACAACCAATTGCGGACGTTATCGGGCTTAAAGACGATTACCTTCAGGGATGACGCCGACTCCATTCCCCTCGCTTCGTAATCGCTCCATTTCCCTGGTGGGCCTTGCGTGTAGTCAATCCAACTGCGCGGCTGTTTAGTCGAGCGCCAGAGTAACTGGGTCTTCTCGCTGAAGTCGGTGTCTGGGATTGAACCATCGACAATCAGTTCAATACGATCGATTGCAAATGGATCGAGCGGTTCCTTTAATTTTGCCCAAACCATTTTCCCGTACTTAGGCTTTTCAAATGTGGAACAGGCAACCATAGCCTTTCTTTTCAATGTCGAAAATTCATTGCTGGAGAAAGTCTTCGCGCCAGTGGGGAAAGTCCAATCAAGCCAACCTTTTTCACCGGTCATCCATAAAAGCCAGTGCGCGTCTTTCTTGTTTTCATAAGTTCGCTTCAGTAATCCAACATCCATCACACCTGTTGATGCTTCCGATGGATCTTTGTAAATTGAAACTTTCCGTGAATAGTCTGCGTCGGTCACCGGTGGCTTCAACATACGATGCAAAATTTCTTCGTTACCGACCATGCCCGCTCCCTCAAAATCCTGAGGCAAGTTTAGAAGAATGACTGAATTGACCTGCCCGCCCTTCGCCAAGTCCACAAGACGAGAATGCAACACCTGCATTTGCCTGCCGGCATCGATCCAGGGATAGAGATTGTGCTGAAGAGCGACCGACCACGTGATTGCCAAGGTAAGCAGAAATGCGCAGCCTAGCAAATGGAAACGGCTGGATTGTAGAAAGGCAAGAATTTTGTGATTCTCTGTTGCGGCTAGATGCTTGAATGTGGGAACCAAGATCAAAGCCATCAAAATGCAAAGCCCGGCAGAGCCGAGAAAGAAGAGTCGGCTGCCAACAAGGTTGGGCGAGATTTGCCAGATCTGAAATGTGGGCAGAACAGACACAACAATCCAGGCAACAACAAATGCAAAAGTGCGAATTCGATTCAACGGCTGCACCAACCGGACGATCGTGAGAGCAAAAATCCCAATCCAACTCGAAAAGGCAATTTTTCCGAAACCAGGCGCTAAGAGCTCCTCTTCATTAACGCCAAAGAGGATTTTACTTAAGGTCGCAGCATTGAAAAAGCGGTGCCTTGAGTGAATGAAATCACGCAGGTTTCCGGCACCATAACCTCCCACAAGCGTGCCTAAAAGTACTGTTCTCAAAACAGCAAAGGCGACAAGCAAAGCCGCAAAAGCCGCGAAATAAGCGGCTCGCCGTTTTACGCTTTGCTTTATCCATCCGAGGGAATTGGGCAAAAGCACTTCAGCTATTGCTATCACCACAGGAAGTGTCACAGCCATTTCCTTCGAGATCAAGGAAAGTAAGAAAGCGATCAAAGAAAGAACGAAAAAGAGATACTGCCCGCTCTTGCGAAAACGGAAATACAAACTCAGCGAAGCCAAGTAGAAGACTGTGCAGAAAAGATCCACGCGACCGATGATCCATGAAACCGATTCGGCATGAAGCGGGTATACGGCGAAGAGAATCGCAGCGGTCACGGCCGTCGATGCGCGCTGTTTGAAGGAGTCGCTATCGACCAGCTGATATGCAAGTACTCCGCAAAATACAGAACAAATGGAAAAGGTCAACAAATTGGTGGCATGATACCCAATTGGATTGAGGTGGTACCAGAAATGATCCGCCACCATAGACAGTGAAATTCCCGGACGGAAACTCGTCAGCCCATCGGCTTGCCCTGTCCAATTTCCCGTAAAGGCGCGCATGAGACCGCTTGTGTCACCGGCACAGGCTTTAGAAGCGTAGTCCAAGTGCACAAAGTCATCGAGAAGAAAGCCGATGTGCAGTGTTCTCGAATACAAAAGGCAAGTAAGAATCGCAGATACAAGAAAAACCAGCGCGAGTACTAACAGGTGGCGTCTACCCAACTGAGTATTGTCGCTGCCGGTGCTATTTACGGAAAAACTCAAGACACAGGGGTACCGTCAGAAAGCTCTTCAATTATCGAATCGTTCTGCAACGAAAGTGTGATCTTCTTGGTCAAATCAGCGCTGATTGACAACTGGCGAATCACTTTCGCTTCGTACGAACCGTCCAACGGAGGCGAGAAGCGGAAGATGTAAACACCGGAAGGCAAAGTCAGTCTGCAGATTCCATCGTCCGGCGTGACATAGTATCCGCGAGGCATTCCAGACTGATCAAACTGTTGGCGCTCGAATTCGTGTCCATCATCATCGTCGTCGGCAAGCTCTTTTTCGTCATTGCCATACGGCGCATAGGAAACACGGCAACGCGGAACGGCATACCCGTCCTCACCTTGTACTTCGAAGCGAACCTGGCACCAACCATGCCATGTGATGTCTACATTTACCGGCTCATTTGAGATTTCGACCATGCGCGCGTTGACGAAGTCTTTGTGCACGACAAGCCAATAACTTCCAGGTGACAAGAAGATACAGTAGCGTCCGTCACCGTCTGTAATACCACTAGCAAGTGCCCGCGATTTATCGGCGTCCAATTGTTTTTCAGAATCGGAATAAACCGATACTCGAACACCCGGACGAGCTTGTCCTTGTTCGTCGGAAACGCGACCTTGGAGAGCGGTTCCATTCTGGATCTTAACTGCGACGTGCGTGTCACCGCCAACTACAATCATGCGAGTCCAGGGAGCCAATCCGTTATGCTCCTGATCGTTGATAATAACGGTCGGTGCATCTTTTGGATGCGCCGTCACGACAAGCTTGTAATTGCCTCCGGGAACAGCGGCTGAGAATTGCCCTTGCGCATCTGTTCTCGCCAAGAATTCAGTCTTGCGATCGGCAGCGCGAATCCGCACGAGAGCTTGCGAGATGGGTTCGTCCTCGTACAGGACCTGACCTCGCAGACGGTGCCCTTCAGAAACTGTGAACTTCTGGAAAACGCTTTCGCCGACAGTAAGGCCTGTTTCCTTTGTAGAAAACAGCAAGGCACCATCATCCGGTTCAATTGAAACATCGTAATGTCCGGGCGATACAAGAGCGCGAAAGCGGCCGAGCGAATCAGTGAAACAATGACCGGTGAGATTTAGCTCTTGCGCCAGCATTTTGTCTCTGAAGTCCATGGATGCGCGCGAAGGTGCCACCGAAACATGCGCGTGAGCAACAGGCTGTCCGAAAATATCGTGCACTTCGCCATCGAGGGGAACCAGCGGCGGCAACACGAGATCCAGCTCGTCATCGTTGCCGAAAATCATCACTTGAACAGTCGTGCTCACAAATGTATGCGAGGGGTCGGTGTTCATCGGTGGCTCGAATGACTCCTGCTCTTCATCAGTATCTTCGAGATCTTCTTCGAGTTCTTCGTCATCTGCGGCGAAATCAGCTTTAATGGCGCGAGCGGCTACATGATACTTGCCGCGCGGAAGTATGAGGCTGTAATGTCCTTCCTCATCAGTCTTTGCAGAGGCTTTGTACGACGAGGGCTCAATTCCCAAAGCAACGACTTCGCAACGTCTGACGGGTTCTCCGGAATGTGCGGTGACTTTTCCGCTCAGTATGCAACCGGTAGTCAGATTGATGTTGCAGTTGGTATTGCTCATTACACGAGCTTCGGAAATCGATTGTTTTAGAAATCTGGTGGAAGAGTCTGGGCTGACCTCCAGCCTGTAGAGCCCAGAGCGGACAGCAAAGTTGAATTCCCCGCGTGTCCCGGTGCGTTGCTCGGCTACTGGAGTTTCGCCGCCATTGCCGTTTGCGGAGTTTTGTTGATAGACATCGTAGACATGCACCAGCACGTTTTGCACTGGCAAACCCTGGTGGCGTATGTGTCCAGCCAGATTGAAGGTCACTTCAGATGATGTCAAGAGAACCTCGTTTTCTGCACGAACTCTCACCCAAGGCAAGATTTTACCGTTAAGTGGCGATAATTCATACCCAAAGAGTGGCATCAGCGCCCAAATCTATGCATGCGATACCTTGTCGATACCCTTCGGGGTGCTTAACGCATATTGGACAAAACAAAGAAAGTGGAGAGGTCGCTAAACCTGAGTATTGCTGAGATAGCTGTCTTCGACATACGTATATCCGAAGTGTTGCATCGTCTCTTTTATTGCCGCAAATGAACCGGAGATGACTATAAACTCATCCCTTTCCTTGCTTGCTCTCGCGGCATCGACTGCTGCAGCGATGCTCGGAAAACTCTTGCCTTTGGCCCCTAGCAAAGTCAGGCAGTGCAAAAGAAATTCCTTGCTGTGACTGGATCTACGGCCTTTCGCTTCAGCCACAAACACCCGCTCACCTTTATGGACGAGACTGCTGAGAAGCTGTCTAACATCTTTCGTTTCAAAACTGGATATTACAAACAGCGGTCGAAAGCCAGGGTATTTCTGGTCCAAGAAAGCTCGCAAAGCCTGCGCACCAGCCGGATTATGGGCACCGTCCAGAAGAATGTCTTTGTTTTGCAAATATTGCAGGCGCCCCGGCCATCTAACATTTTTTAGCCCGGCGCTGAGTGTTTCCATATCGCACTTGTAAATCACGTCCACCAGTTCTTCAGGCGAGGGTGGGGTTTTACCGAGCGCAATCTCCGAACTTGAACCGGACATTTGCACTTTCACGTCCTTGTCGACGATTAAAAACTTCGCCACCGCTAGCAGTGCCAGCAATCCGTTTTGAATCTGATGATTTCCCAGCAGAGAAAGGTTTTCCTTAAGCAAACTCAAGAGCGGAGCAGCGGGACTGGAAGCTTCTCGCTTTCCATTGATGTAGAGAACAATTTGATCGTTGTTGGCTAAAGCATAGACAGGCGACATCTTCTCCCGCGCTACGCGTAAAACCTCATCAAGAGCAGCATCATGGCATGCAGTTATGACTGAAATTCCGGGCTCGATAATGCCTGCTTTCTCAAATGCGATTTTCTCGACAGTGTCACCAAGTAAATGAGTGTGATCGAGACTGACATTTGTGATTGCAGTCACAAAAGGATTTGTTCGCGCCGTAGTAGCATCAAACCTGCCACCCAAGCCGACTTCCACAACAGCCACATCAATTTTGCATTCGGCAAAATGCATGAATGCCATGGCGGTGAGAAACTCGAACCACGTTAACGGGCCGACATCTTTATTTTCTTGACCAAACTTTTCCGACATATCGCGCAGCTTTGTGGCCAGTCGTGCGAAATCCTCATCACTGATGGCTTTTCCATCGACGTGAAAACGTTCATTCCATCTCAATAGATGCGGTCCGGTGAATCGCCCCACCTTGTATCCGCGCGATCTCAACACACTATCGGCAATTGCAACAGTGGAACCTTTGCCGTTAGTGCCGCCGATGTGAATGCACGGAATATCAGCTTCTTGAGACAGATATGCTGCAACGAAGCGATTCATTCTGTCCAAAGTCGGACGAGAAAGCGTCGGAGCAAGACTCTCCAAGTATGTTTTTGCTTCCAGATAATTCATCAAAAGGTCATATTAAGGCGGGCGGGAAATTATAACCATAAATGAGTAGCCAAATGGGATGATGCTATTCTCAAACAGGCATCCGGCAGAGAGGGATACTAGTGGCGTTATTTACACGCGAACACACATATAAAACCGACAGGATTCACGAAGGGCACATAATCAATTTGCGCATCGACTTCTTGCGCAACCCTGAAGGTAAGGAGGTTGTCCGCGAACTTGTCGAACACAACGGCGGCGTAACTATTTGCTGCAGACCTGATGAGCATTCAATCGTCCTCATCAAGCAATATCGTTACTCGGTCGACGAATTGCTCTATGAACTTCCGGCCGGGCGCATCGAGAAAGGCGAAGACCTGCTTGCCGCCGCCAAGCGTGAGCTGGCAGAGGAAACCGGCTACGTTGCCAAAAACTGGCGGGAAATCTCGCGAGTCTACACGGCGCCCGGATTCTGCAACGAGATGCTTTACATGTACGAAGCAACGGACGTTACTTTGACCCAGCAATCTCTTGACGACGATGAAGAGGCAGAGGTGATTGTCATGTCCCTAACCGATGCCTGGCAGTTAGTTTTGGACGGAAAAGTTTGAGATTCTAAAACTGTTGCGGGATTGGGACTTTTGATCGGCAGCAAAGGTCCTGCAAAGTAATTCCCAAATGAAAGAGCGCTAATAACGAGTTGGCGAAAAGTCCGTTACCAGCCTGCGTGCACGGCCTTCATTTCGCTGCGGGCTTGGTATACTAAGGCGAAATTTTCCGACGCGGATATCAGTCTGAATCGCAAAGCAGTAGGTCAATGAGCCTGCACCCGAGGCCAAGAGGTAGCAATGACACCGAAGAAAGTTGAAAAGAATGACGGTCCCAGTCTCCCGTTGAATGCCATGTTCATTATGGCGGCGCTCGGGTTTGTGATTGTCGGAGCCAGCTTCGAGGTCATCAAATACTACCCGTTGCCTGCCAGCGTCGACCCTTACTTCGACTGGGTAACTGGCGGTTGCTGGGGTCTCGTAGTCGGCGCAGTCGCCGGACTCGTGCTCGGCTACCTCACCGACGACAAATATTTCGAACAAAAGTAATTCACGCTAGTACAAGCGTAGGGGCGATGCCATGCATCGCCCTTTTTTGTAGCCGGCGCATTGCCGTGGGGCCGCGTTACGATTGGCGTGGGGGCGCATTGCGATTGGCGTGGGGGCGCATTGCATGCGCCCAATTTCGCGGGCGGCAAGAATGCCGCCCCTACAGTCGATCCGAAAGTCTTGCTGTTGGGCGTGGGGGCGC
>Ga0164290_1000908_pt1 | contig 67268 bp, 65 predicted proteins | sample Micstemetagenome_FD_108782 | JGI IMG/M metagenome (GOLD analysis project Ga0164290, IMG submission 108782) | Contaminated culture microbial community from soil near Moab, Utah, USA - Microcoleus steenstrupii SON62 (Illumina Assembly) | ecosystem: Environmental > Terrestrial > Soil > Soil crust...
GCTTTGCATTTGCTTCCAGGTGCTGTTGACTATGCTGCTGTAGCCAGTGGCAAGCTTGTGCTGGAATGCGCTGACTGTTGCCCAGCCTCCGTCCAGTAGCACCGTTCCGTGGCAATACGGTGCATGCACAAACGGATAAACAGGAAGCATGGTGACGGCATCGGCCTCGTTGGCCACGCGGTACACATGCGCTGCATTCATTTTTCTGCTGAGGTGTTCAGCATACGGCACCATGCCCACACGCGGTGCGGCCACGGTGTACAGGTATGAATTCAAGCCAAGTTCAGCGCAAGCTGCGGCATTGAGGTTGGCTAACGCACCACCCAGGCTGTGGCCCATACAGTGCACTGCGGTGGGCTTGAAACCCAGGTTTTGTCGTTTGATGAATTCGTTAAGCTGCTGCACGTAGCTTTTGAAGGTGGTGTTGAAACCTTTGTGAATGGCGTGGCCAGTGAGGCCCGGGGTGGGAATGGCGTTGATATCAGTGCCGTAGTCTGCAAGTGAATTAGTAGTGCCCCGAGTGGCGATGACGATTTCGCGAGAGCGACCACCGTTGAGCTGTGCCATGAAGCCAAAGCCGCTGGCAACAGGGGAGATGAGGCCAGAGGTGGCGGTGATGACTTTGACGGATTCCTTGTCGACGAAGGGTGATGCGTACTTCACCACGTCTTTAAAATTTCCGAGTGTGCTGTCTTTGGCCTCATAGGCTTGGTCAGCCAGCTTATAAATTTGACCAGGATTCAATTCCATTTCTATTAAACTCCGTTGTGTTTACAGCGAACAATTTGGCTTTCGCCACCCGCTTCGGAAATTGAGAGGTCACAATCAATTAGAAGCACTCCATCTCGAGATTCAGATCCAAGTTCATAATTCGGTTTTCTGAAATACCAAATCAGGTAATCAACACCCCGATAACTCACCTTGAGGCTCTGAGATACAACCGGATTAGCCGACAACAAATCAGGCCTTAAGAATCGGCGCTCAGCGACCATTTGAAATTGGAATCGTCCCTGTGAATCTGTCTGTACTTGATCCGTGTATTCATCATTTTCAAACCCGCCACTGCGCAAAAGTCGAGTCACTTTTAAGTTGGTCAGCGGCTTTCCCTGCCAATGAATAAGCCCCTCAATGGGCGAGCAATACACAATTTTTCTGAACACAAAAGCCTCCGTGGGCTGGGGTGCAAGGGGCAACAGCAAGACCAAGGCGAGCAAGATGCGGTGCATGGTTTAAGCCTGTCCGTTTTGGATAAACAAACACGCTAGCACTGGGTGGGGCGGGAGGCAAAAACCAGATTGGGTGTGTAATCAGGATGGGGCTGGAGCTGCCGAACATTGCATGGACAGGTACGCTCGATTACGCTAGTCAGATAACTAGTGACCCATGGAAATTGAATGCAAACGTGGCCCGTTCAAGACGCAAAAGCCAGATTCAGCGAACTGCTTGACACCTGCCTTCGCGATGGCCCACAAGCTGTTAGCCGACGCGGTGAAGAACAAGCAGTGCTTGTACCTATCGCCGAATGGATCAGACTAACCCAACAAAACCAGCCTGGCCTGAAAAGCTTGCTACTGGCCGAGGAAGCACGTACGGAGTGCCTTGTGCCCCCTCGGGGGCAGCTAAAGCGCCGAACGACAAGCGGACTGGAAGGCTGAACCATATACCTTCTCAACACCAAAGACTTTCACAGGTTTGGTGTGGCGCAGCTGAATCCCTTTGAGCATGAGAGGGGTAATCCACCCCTGTAGTTCGGGATTTGAATAAATGATCGATTAATGATACATTAGTACGATAAAGCTCGATTTAACGATCATGAAAATTCCACAAAGCAAAGTTAGCACCCCTGAACAAGCCATAGAAGCGCAGGAAGTAGGAAACAAACTGGCCAGACTAAGGCTGGCCCGCGCAATTACCCAGCTTGAGGCCGCAACACGGGCAGGGTTGTCCAGAAACACGGCTTACCGCTTGGAAAAAGGTGACCCGGGTATTGCAATTGGGCAGGTGATTCGCTACCTGCAGGCAATAAAACCTGGTGGCACTTTGCTCGACTTGCTTCAGGAAAACGACCCTGCACTTGCCCGCCTGCAGGCAAAAGAGCAAACACAACGAGCGCGCCCGAAACACCTGAGCAAAGACAAGCTTTATGACTTCTAAAGCAAACACCGAAAACCTGGTGGTATTTGCACACCTGAACCCGGAGGAGTTTGTGCCCGCCGGGCTACTGACCATGACCGAAGTAGCAACCCAGCTGCTAGGCAGCGAATTCGGGTATGGGCGCCGTTATGTGCAACGGAGCAACCGCCTTGAAATTGATCCAGTCAGCTTGGCCCTAAATAAAGAAAGTGCAGCATTTGACCGCATTCAGCTACCTGCTGGAAATTTGTCGCTGTTCGGAGGCATTCGCGATGCAGCCCCTGATTCCTGGGGGCGACGAGTCATTGAAGCCAAACTGAAAGTGCCCGCCAACAGCCTGCCAGAATCAAGGTACTTGCTGGAAGCAGGTTCGGACCGAGTGGGGGCCCTAGATGTGCGCCAAGCGATGGACTCACCGGAAATATTAAACCCGGTACCAGTTTCAAAGCTTGAATATTTACTCGACGCAGCACAACGTATCGAGCGGGGCGAACCCATTTCCACGGCATTGATGCCAATTTTTGATGCAGGCACTGCCTTGGGTGGCGCGCGCCCAAAAGCAAGCGTACGGGAAACGGACGGAACACTGTGGCTGGCCAAGTTTCCAGGCGTGAATGATTCTGCGTTAATTCCGGAAATTGAAGCCGCTGCCTTGTACATGGCGAAGCACTGCGGCATGCGGGCGCCCACAACAAAGGTTGTTCATCTTGGTAAACAACCCGTGATGCTGATTGAGCGGTTTGACCGTTACTGGGCAAATGCGGGTAGTGGTACCGCCAGGAAAGAATACCGGCTCGGCTTTAACAGTGCATTGACTTTTTTGGGCTGCACAGAGCAGGAAAATAGCCCAAAAAGTTACGCTTATATTGCGCAGGCTATTCACCGTTATGTGGCTTTCAATTCGATTACGGCCGACTGCGAAGAACTGTTTCGCCGCATGGTGTTCAATATTTTCGTAACCAATGACGACGACCACCTGCGCAACCATGGCTTTATTCATGACCCTGAATCCGAGGGCTGGCGCTTAAGCCCGCTTTACGACGTGATGCCAAGGCCAACAGTGACCAATTCACAAACCCGCTACCAGAGTATTGGTGTGGGCGAACAGGGCACCTTGTCGACTTTGGACAATGCGTTTACCCAATGCCTTCGGTTTCGTATTCAGCCTAACAGGGCTTATGCCTTGATGAATGAGGTGTGGACTGTTGTCCGGCAATGGAAGCAGTACTTCGAGGAGTTTGGCGTGAGCGCCAAAGCGATCGACCAGGCTACCTTGGCTATGCGGCACATTGATGATGTGGCGAGCCCGGACTTGAAACGAAAAGTTTTGAAAGCGGATACTAAAGATTGACCCTGAAAAACAACTGCAAAAACTCCACCTGCCGGTTGTCGCGCAGTGAATCAAACCCCAGCCGAACACCGCCGTATTTGAAATTCGCGGCGATGTCGATGGCTTCAAAATGCGCTTCATAACCCACACCCACGCTGTCTAGCCATTCAACGGGCTTAACCCAGGCCGCGCTAAGGCGCGGTAACACCAAGCCTTGAATATGGCGAACGTCCGCCCCCACAGTGTCAACCCAGTTCAAGCCTGTGGCATAGGTGAGGCCCAAGTGTGTTTTAACAGGCAGGCTGAAATCGAATGTCTCGCGGCTGTTGCGGCCCTGAATGGCGGGGTTGTAATTCAAGAAACCATCGGCATCAAACTGGTTCACATTGCTGTTGATTGTTTGAACTGTGGTGGGTGCGTTTTTAATGCTGTTGTGGTTCAACAAATCTTGCGCACGGGCAAAAGCCTGCAAGGTGGGGTTAACTTGCCAAGTTGCGGCAAGGTCAAATGCATAACCCATGCCGCTTGGGACATTGCCAACTGGGAAGGTGAAGTCGGCTTGGGTGTCGCGTTCGGCGGTGTTCACGGCAATGTCATAACTGCCGTCGGCGCGCGCAGCCGCAAAACCACTGGCCTGAATTTCACGGTATCGGTTGATGTTGTACACCCGTGCAGCGGGGCTTAGCGTGAATGTTTGAGTACTGCCAAGGCCGCTGAACTGAAAGGTTTTTGACACACCAATGCCGGTTTGCTCAATGCCATAACCATCGAAATCAACGGCATAAGGCCTGTTGGCGCTGGGTGGAATGCGGGCATTAATATCCGCATACAACTGCCCGGTTTCTCGCCCTGCGTTGATGAATATTTCCTGCTTTTTGTACGCCTGCAATGTAAAGCCGGCACGGCTGGCTTGAAGGTAAACCCCGTTTTCACCAAGCCCATAAATTTGGCTGTGATTTGGGCTGTAGCCTGCAAAGTTTGAATCGAATTGATCAATTGAAACTGCGTTGTTGGCTTGGTAGGTTTGGCCACCCAGTTCGATCGCGTAGTTGCCTTGCGCATCAGCCTGAGCGCAGGTTGCGCTGCAGGCTGTGGCCAATATTACTGCTGTTGTTTTTATTGTTGTCATTGAAAGGTTGGCGCTTAGAATTGTTCGAATGTACCGTCCACGTAATCAATGCGTGCGGTGTTTAAGTTGTAACGCCCAGCCAGGCGGCCGTCCCGCAGAATGTCTACCGTGCCATTGCCCTGTGGGTTGAAGGGCCCAATGCTCACCAGGCTGGTGGGCGATGTAATGGTAAGGCTTGCACTGTCGCCCTGTTCTTCACCATCCAGAATAACCGTGATGCCATTTTGCTGATATGTGAAATTCAGCAAATTGCTGGCTGGTTCATCCAGCGCGTCGGACACTGCAGTGAGCAACAATTCAATGCTGAGCGTGGGTCGCTGCGGCAAGCTGACTGTGCCTGTGAACGCAACAGATTCGCTGGGCGCAGCCTGTTCGTTACCAGGTGAGGTGGTCAGGGTAATTGCGCCTTCGAACAACTGCGATTCGGTTTCGCCGTTGATCAAACTGACTGCACCATTGAGGTCGACAGACGCCATGCCGGTGTCATCGCTGTTAGATTCAAACATGCCGCTGAATTGACCAAGACTGGTGCGCACAGACACGTCGGCGCTGATGGTGCCGATGGGCTCGCCCTCTTCGTTTTCAACACCATTGATTACAAAACTGTTGACCGTGCTGGTGAGGGTATTGCCATTAAGCACCGAGACAAATTCGCCGCTGCCGCTGATGTCGGACGAGGTTTCAGTGGGGTTGTTGGACACAAAGGAAATTGTGAATGTGGCGGTATCGGCCAGCTCTACGCCTTGCACTTGATTGTTGATCACTTGAAGTTCGAATGGGGGTACAACTTGCCCATCGAAATCGCCGGTAATTCGAGCAAGGCGACCTTCAACAAAAGTTTGTGTGCCCATGGTGGTGGCCACATTCGGACCCGCTACACCATTGACCACTGTGCCGTTGGCCAGGCTTAGGCAGGTGTCTGCGGTGCCGGGGGTTTGATTGCGGCAAACGCGCGAATCGCTTTCTACATTGAAGGTGTTGTTGGTGCCATTGATGGGCGTAAGCAGCAGGTAATGGCGCGCCTGGTAATTCACGCCGTTGAACTGTAGGGTTTCGCCAAACACGGTGCAAGCGGCAAAATTGGCATTGTCAGCGCCATTGGTGTTGGCAGTAGTAACGCCAGTCACCGGCATATTGGGCTGGCGCTGAACTGCGTTTAAAACAAAGCAGCGTGCGGTACCAAACCGGGATTGATCAACAGAACGCTGAAAACTGGGGAACATGTTTGCCAGAAACTTGTACCGCGCATACATTTCAATGGCCAGTGAAGTAGCCTCGGCAATTTGGAATGCCCCGAATTCAAGGCCAGTGGCCTGGGCTGACAGGCTGTCTGCAAAATCAGCAAGCTGGGTTTCAACCGGCCCATTCAGGGATTCATTCTCCAAGGCTGCCGCATTGGAGCGCAGGTTGTTGAGCAATTCGCGAACCGCAACAATGTCGCTGTTGTTGGGTGTGGGTGTAGCCACTGTTTGCTGCTGCGGCGTTTCCGGATTCATTTCAGCTTGGGCCAGGCTGTTGGTGGCCGGGTCGCTTTCAGGATCTACAGTGGCACCGGTTTGATTAATTTCCGGATCCATCGATACCATTGCGATGGCTTCGGTGAGGCCAGTCAACGCGCTGCCATCAATCACAATGGTGGCCTGTTCGTTGCTGATTGTAGAACCTGAATACGCCATGGCCAATTGGCTGGATGCACAGGCCAACTGCGCAGCGCGGTCGCCCAATGCAGCACAGGTGGGGTTGTCGGTACCAAACTGGGCGAGGCCCGCCAGCAAAATAGCCTGCTTTTTGGAAGCTTCATCGGCATCGGCAGTTGCGGGGTCGCTGGGGTTTAAGGGCTTGGTGGCAATGGGGTTAAAACCCAGAGTAGTGGTAATGGCCGCTTGCGCCTGCTGTACCAGAGCCGTTGTTATTTCGGCCTCACCAGCCGAGTTTTTGGCCAACTGGGCTACCAGTGTGGTGAGCGGGCTGACATTGACGTCGACAGCTTGCCCAGCGGTAATTGTGCTTACCGACTCCAGCAGCACACCTGAAACATTGGTGGCGGGCTCATCGGTACCAGTAATTTCGTCTTGAATGGTGGTCATGCTGTCGGCGGAAATTTCAACAAACACGGGGCCAGCGTAATCGCCCACATCCACGCTGTAGCTGCCGTCGGTATTGTTGGTGCGCCCAGTGCCAATGACCTGGCCATTCGCGTTTTTGACGGTGACGATGCCGTTTTTCACAATGCCCTTGGCCGCTGCCCCTGTAACGGTGCCGCCACCCCCACCGCCTGCTGCGGGGCTGCCATCGCCACCACCGCCACCACAAGCTGACAATGCGAGAAATGCGGCAAAACCAGCCGCCTTGAATAGATTCACTACGGTTGGTTTCATATGGCCTCCGCGCCCGCCGTTGGGCTGGTAAATGGACTAATAATTTGATTAATTAATACTCAAATAATTAGCCCACTATAGGAGTGCGGATGAGGAGTAGCAATTCGGTATTGTGATGATGGGAGGATGACTACGGGGTTGAGTGGTAACTAATCACTCCCAAACAAATCGCGTGTGTAAACCTTGTGCTCTACATCGGTAAGCTCGTCCACATGGCGGTTACACAGAATGATGTCGGCTTGCTGTTTGAACTGTTCCAAGTTGTTCACCACCCTGCTTCGGAAGAACTCGGGTTCTTGCAGCACGGGTTCATACACAATTACTTCAATGCCCTTGGCCTTGATGCGTTTCATGATGCCCTGAATGGCCGATGACCTGAAGTTGTCACTCCCCGCTTTCATCACCAGGCGGTAAATGCCCACCACCTTGGGGTTCTTGGCGACTACGTCTGCTGCAATGAAGTCTTTGCGGGTGGTGTTGGCTTCCACAATGGCTTGGATCATGTTTTGTGGCACATCGCTGTAGTTGGCCAGCAGTTGTTTGGTGTCCTTGGGCAGGCAATAGCCGCCGTAGCCAAAGCTTGGGTTGTTGTAGTGGTTTCCAATACGTGGGTCGAGGCTTACGCCATCAATAATTTGGCGTGTGTCGAGCCCGTGTGTTGCGGCGTAGGTATCCAGTTCATTGAAGTAAGCAACTCGCATGGCCAGGTAGGTGTTGGCAAACAGCTTGATGGCTTCGGCTTCAGTACTGCCCGTAAACAAGGTGGGTATGTTCTGCTTGATGGCACCTTGCTGCAATAGCGATGCAAATTGCTGGGCACGCTCGCTTTGCTCACCCACCACGATGCGGCTGGGGTACAGGTTGTCGTACAAGGCTTTGCCTTCTCGCAAGAATTCCGGACTGAATATGATTTGGTTGGTATTCAGCTTCTTTCGCAGTTGTTCGGTGTAGCCCACCGGTATTGTGCTCTTGATCACCATGGTGGCTTTTGGGTTAATTGCCAGAACATCGCCAACCACCGCCTCAATTGACTTGGTGTTGAAGTGATTGGTTTGCGCGTCGTAATCGGTGGGGGTGGCAATAATCACGAAGCTTGCACCCACATAGGCTTCTTCCTTGTTGGTGGTGGCTTTGAAGTTCAGTGGTTTGTGAGCCAGGAAGTGCTCAATTTCAGCATCGTGAATGGGCGACTTTTTCTGGTTCAGCAAATCCACCTTGGCTTGAACAATATCAAGCGCCACAACCTCGTTGTGCTGGGCCAGCAGCATGGCGTTTGAAAGGCCCACATAGCCCGTGCCTGCTATTGCTATTTTCATGAGTAATCGGGCCTTGCGCCCTTCAAATGTTGAATGGCTTTAGAATACCGGATTGCACCAACGGCTAGAGCGGAATACAAGCGAATGAAAAACAGAATATTGGTAACTGGCGGTGCCGGCTTCTTGGGTTCGCACCTATGCGAACGTTTGCTGGCCGAAGGCAACGAAGTAATTTGCGCTGACAACTATTTTACGGGCAGCAAAGAGAATGTTGCGCACCTGCTGAGCAACCCCTATTTTGAGTTGATTCGGCACGATGTCACTTTTCCGCTTTACATTGAGGTAGACCAAATTTACAACCTGGCCTGCCCTGCAAGCCCGGTGCATTACCAACACGACCCGGTGCAAACCACCAAAACCAGTGTTCACGGTGCAATCAATATGCTGGGCTTGGCCAAACGCGTGAAGGCGAGAATTTTTCAGGCCAGTACCAGCGAGGTTTACGGCGACCCGGAAGTGCACCCGCAACCGGAGGAATACTGGGGCCGAGTGAACCCGATTGGTATTCGCAGTTGCTACGATGAGGGCAAACGCTGTGCTGAAACCTTGTTTTTCGATTACCACCGCCAGCACAACCTGGACATTAAAGTAGCCCGAATTTTTAACACTTACGGCCCACGCATGCACCCCAACGATGGCCGTGTGGTGAGCAACTTTATTGTGCAGGCATTGAAAGGCCAAGACATTACGATATTTGGCGACGGCAGCCAAACCCGTAGTTTCTGCTACGTAGACGATTTGATTGAAGGCTTTGTACGCTTGATGAACACTGAACCCGGTTTTACCGGGCCTGTGAACTTGGGCAACCCGGGAGAATTCACCATGCTGGAATTGGCCGAGAAAGTAATTGAATTAACGGATTCAAGGAGCAAGCTGACTTTTATGCCATTGCCCCAAGACGACCCTCGGCAGCGTCAGCCCAATATAGCGCTGGCTAAGAAAAAACTAGGATGGGAACCCAGAGTAAACCTTGAACAGGGATTGCGAAAAACAATCGAATTTTTTGCATCAACAATCTAAATCTTCAAATCTGGATTTGCAGCACGCAATTCCGAGTTTCGTTTCAAGCGATTGAGGATCAACGGCAGTGCGGAGGGAATAGACCAAAGAAACTCCACCATACTTCCGCGAGCCTCACGCTGACTAAAATATCTGAAAGGTGAAATCCAACCATTACGCCGAACAAAGTCGATCCAAGTTAACAACAAAAATCCCAACAGAGTCGAATTGCCGAGATAGTTTTTGGCGAACAAGGCCAGACTCGAAATATATGCACTATGCACCTGATTATTCAAATTCTCTGCTGTGAATGAACCGCTATGACTTCTGAAGTACACGAGCGGCTGGTTGACATGCGCAACATTCTTGTATTGAGAGGCTGTAATCAGTTGAACCATGCAATCTGGCCCCGCGCCATGTTTATCAAATGGGTGGGGTTGCTCTGTAGGAAAATCCAGATGCAAGTTTTCCAAGAAGCTACGTTTTCGCATCAAACTTGCGCAAGGACTATAAGGAGCCCTTGCAACTAACATTCGACGACCATAGTCCAATGAGCTCATCTGACCTGAAGTTGCAGCACTGTAATAAGTCGGTGCCGTGGAATGCTCCGGACCAATCGACGCTGCACAATATGCCAAACCTGCATCCGGGGTTTCTTCGATTGCACGGACAAGCGCCTCAACACAGGTTGGACGCAGAATGTCATCGCTAAAAAGAACTTTTATATAGTGCCCAGTGGCCTCTTCAGCACACCTTATCCAGTTCCTCACAGGTCCAATATTTCGATCATTCTGAAAAACTTTGACTCGCGAGTCGAGATCCTGAAACTCCTTACATATTGACAATGTGAGGTCGGTGCTACAGTTATCCACTATCACAATTTCTATACGGTCGTATGTTTGATTGATCGCCGATAGAATACAGTCCCTTATAAAAGGCTCACGATTAAAAGTGGGAATCAGAATGCTGACAAGAGGAGATAATGACATCTTAGGTTTTGATTTCTAGATTCAGATACTTGTTAAACGGCCTGCCCTATACAGAGCCAGATAGGGTAAAACCAACACACAAAAGTAAACTAAGACATTTGCGGCGACTAGTCCGCTAATACCAAATGGATGGATGACCCATAACTTAAGGGGAATTACAATACTAACGAAAATTAGCGCCAATCTGACCTGCAGCTTGATAATACCCATTCCGTTTAAGTACATGGCGAGAGAGTTGCCAACTATTTCCATTAATACCCAGGCAGCAAAAATCCAAATGAAAATTTTATCCACAACAATCACCTGATTTGATAACTCAGAAATCAACCAAGAACCGACTAGGGCTAAGGAGGCCACACCAATACCCCCGCCCACAATGGACACCATAAAGCTACGCTTGAAAAGCAGTTGAGTGTAGGCGTAGTTGCCCTTGGCTTTGGCATCGGCGTAAGCGGGCCAAAAAGGCGCATTAAGAATGGCAAAAGGCTGTGAAACAAATTGGAAAATACGCTGAGCCACCGCAAAGGGCGCAACAGCCGCGACGCCTAGAGCCGATGAAATTATCATACTGTCAGATCCCCAGCCGACAATCACTGCCAACTGAAGAACAAAAAACAAACCACCCACAGACAGTACGTTCGAGGCATTGTCACGAATTTTAGCGGCAACTGAGTCACATTTTAGTAGGCCTTGACGGTAAAGATCAAAACTCAAAAAGAGGCCAACAACACAAACCGGACCTAGGGTTATCGCCAATAAATATGTAATCTGAAACTGATATTCTGATGAAAAATATAACAATCCAAGTGCAATAGAGAAAGCAATAATCTGAGATATATTCGCGAGATGCGCTTTTTGCAAGCCCGCATAAATTTTTATAACAGCGTTTGAGAAAAGAAGCACTGAAAATAGAAAATAGAATAGCCGAACGGTAGCATCGATTTCCAGCAATAGCGTTTCAGAGTTCGTTTTGAATAATTTAACCCAAGGAACGAAGGGGTGCAGGAAGTTTAGTACTATTAAAATCCCAACTGATATAAGAGCAACGATTGCTAACCCACCAGTAACAGCCGAAATCAATACAGGCCTGCCTTGATCTTTGGCCCTGATGACATGATTCGTTAAAGAGTTACCCACTCCAAAATCAAGAAAAGACAGTACGGTTGCCATACTCAAAATTGCCATCCAGGCCCCAAATCTTTCTTGCCCGAGATAGGGCACAGTCCACGCTACCCCGGCAATCACCAGCAACATTGCTGTGCCTTTGCTGCCGGCATTGGTGATCATGGATAAAAGTGCTACTCGATTGCGTTCTCTATCTTGGCCCTCTGCCGTAGCAACATCAAAGGCCCTAAGACGCAAATAAGGCTTTAATTTGTCAAAAAACTTTTTGACCATGGGCACGGTAGTTCTCGATTTAATTGAACTGTCTTTAGTAGTTGACCTACCTGACCAGATGACAAATAGGATATGGCGCGAATTAGCTGATGTTTAGTGGTGATGGGATAATTAAAGGGCTCTGAGAGGATCTCACTTAGTTGACCGCGCATCTTACTGGAGTTTGCTCCACTTAGCGAATCTGGTCTAATTCGAAAGCCTGCGATTGGAACTGATGCTTCGACCTTACCCTTTTTTTGCTTGCCCATAAGGAATTTGAGTAGTTGATATTCAAAAGCCAATGTGTACTGAATCGAAAACTCTCCGAACTCTTTCCACGTGCTTTGACGGAAAAATAAAGCTCCGGTGAAGATATTTGAGTAACCTTGGAAACTGAAGGGTGAACGAACAATCCAAGGTAGCAAGATGCGGTACAGTTGCCCCTCTTCGGAAACCATGCCACACATACCTACCAGATAATCTAATTTTTCTTGGGCACGGAATTGCTTGGCAACCGTGAAAAGAGCCTCCGGATGTAGATACATGTCGTCACAATTCAACCAACACAAGATCTCCCCACGGGCAGCAGCGAACCCTCTGTTAATGCCGTCAGGCAAATTGCGATCTGATCTGGATACTATCTTTACACGACTGTCATTCATCTTGTTAAGTATTCGAAGGGTATTATCTGTAGATCCCGCATCACAGATTAAAAGTTCAAAATTTGAATAGTCTTGCTGCCTCACACTTTGAATTGCATCAGAAATATATTTTTCTCCATTGAACGTAGGCATTACAATTGAAATCAACGGAGTTTGATCAATATTGACACCCATCATTCAGCCCTCCAACGCCGGAGCCTTTCTACGTGCTTTTTCAGGAAACCGAACAGCCTAGGACTCTTTCGGACACTCAACTTTAAGTACGCGAATAGTCCTATATTATGAACTCGAGATTCCATCACTTGAGCAAATATAAAATCGTCCTGAATCACCAAAGGGCCTTTATAGGGGGCGCGTAATTCCTGCAACCTCATTTTCTGTGCATAAGTGGGTATAGAACCGGAAGTGTGAGTGGCACCCGTCCCAAAACCGAGATTAAGAACCATATTTTTGGATGGAACGATACTGAGAGCATCGTTCTTCCAATGGGCAAACACCCACTGGTGATCCCAAGTCCCGATGCTTCGAAGATGCACAAGGTCAAACACCAACGTCCAAAATGATTTGGCAAAACCCGTTGGCAGCAGAGGAATGGCTTGGTGACCTTGTGCACTCAGTTGTGGCCAATCCGATAGGCTCTCATCATACATTTTCCATGCACGTCGCCACGATGCCCAACCCCAGACACACATATATCGGGTAAAAAAGTAATCACTTCGGGAATCGAACCAAGGATTTGCGAGATTACTGCCACAGACAGAAAAAACTTTGAGCTCGTCCCTGTAACGCTCAAGCATGGCATCGCAAAACTCAAAAAAACTACTGTTGGGAAGTGTGTCATCCTCTAAGATAATTCCCTCTTCCTCATGCTCAAAAAACCAGGAAATCGCGGAAGAAACAGCCATTCGGCAACCGAGGTTTCGTTCTAAATAACGAGTATTTAGCTGGCACGGCCAGTCTATCTTTTCGAAGATTTGACGGACCTGCTGACATTGAATTTTGTCTGAGACATTTCCATGCCGAGGGCCGTCAGCAGCGATGTACAATCGGGGCGGTTGCGCTCTCCGCACTGCCTCAAAAACCATCTCGGTGGTCGAAGGCCGATTAAACACCAGCATCAAGACGGCGCTGCTTGTTGCCATTTATGACTCTCTTAGATATACAAGTCTGCAATTCTACCCGTAATTGCCGACAGCCTTGGATTGGTAAATTTGAGTAGCGACTTCATTACCAATATCTTCAATTAGCTGTTAACTGAATTATCATCAACCCAGAAGCAATCAACACAAATCTAAAAAAGAAGAATCTTGAGATCAGAGCGCCTAATCGGCCTACCCCGGTGGGCAAAACAGATACTGGTGATGTCCGTAGACATTGCCATGGGCATTGCCGCCACTTGGCTGGCATTTAGCTTGCGCATTGATGGCATGCACGTGCCCAGCGGCAATGAATGGATTCCTTACTGGTTTGGTCCATTGGTGGCCTTGCCCATATTTATTCATTTTGGCCTGTACCGTGCCATATTCCGCTACACCGACCTGGCTGCCATCAAACAAATCGTGAAGGCGGTAGCTGTGTATGCCGCCATTTACACAACGGTGGTATTTGCTTTTTATATTCCGCCCAACCCCCGTTCAATTGGGGTGCTGCAACCGTTTATCTTGAGCGCCTTTATTGTGGGGGTGCGGATGTTTGCGAGGTTTTGGCTGCTTTCAAGCACCATTGACCCCAGGCTGCGGGTGCTGCGCCGACGGTTGCTGATTGTGGGGGCAGGCCAAGAGGCAGTGCAACTGGCCAATGCGCTGAAGGGATCGCCTGAATACATTCAGATTGGCTTTGTAAGCGATGACAAACAGCTGGTTGGGCGCAATATGGCTGGCCACCGGGTGTTTGCCCTGAATGAGCTGCGCCGGGTGATTGAAAACTATGAGGTTTCGGACCTGGTAATTGCCCTGGAAAGTGGCGCGCAAGGTGCTCGCCGCCAAATTATTGAAGAATGCAAGGGCTTGCCCGTGCACATTCAAACCGCCGGCTTAACGCTGGATAGCGAACATTCTTCCATTCGGGAACTGGACATTGATGACCTGTTGGGCCGCGACCACGTGCCCGCGAATGTAGAGTTGCTGAATTTGAAGAACCACCAGAAGGTGGTGTTGGTAACAGGTGCCGGGGGTAGCATTGGCTCGGAGTTGTGCCGTCAAATTTTAGCAACCCGCCCTACCCGCTTGGTGCTGTTTGAGAACAATGAGTTTGCTTTGTATGCCTTGCACCATGAGCTACAACAAAAGGTCAATTCCTTTTACCGCGAGGTGCAGTTGTCCCCGGTTCTGGGGGATGTTCGGGATGCTCACCGGCTGCGTGAGGTATTCAAAGCGATAAAACCCGACACGGTTTACCACGCAGCCGCATACAAGCATGTACCCCTGGTTGAACTGAACCCTTTTGAAGGCATGCGAAACAACTTTCTGGGCACACGCCTGACCGCTCAAGTGGCTGAAGAAATGGGTGTCGAAGACTTTGTGCTCATTAGTACAGACAAGGCAGTGCGCCCCACCAACATCATGGGGGCCAGCAAACGCCTGGCCGAACTTGCCCTGCAAGCCTTGGCCGCAGAGCCGGGTGTAAAAACACGATTCAGCATGGTGCGATTTGGCAATGTGTTGGGGTCGAGTGGATCGGTAGTGCCACTGTTTCGCCAGCAAATTGCCAAGCTTGGGCCGGTTACCATTACTGACCCCGAAGTGACGCGGTTTTTCATGACCATTCCTGAAGCGGCGCAGTTGGTTATTCAAGCGGGCGCCATGGCCAAAGGAGGGGATGTGTTTGTGCTGGACATGGGCGAGCCGATTCGGATCATCGACCTGGCCAAGCGCATGATTACCTTGGCGGGCTATTCAGCGAAAGAACCTGAGCAACCCAATGGTGATATTGAAATTAAGGTGACCGGTTTGCGCCCTGGTGAAAAACTTTATGAAGAGCTGCTGATTGGCAACGACCCGAAACCCACGGAGCACCCACGCATTATGAAAGCCAATGAGAAAAGTATCAGCGTTCAGGAACTAGACCAGGAAGTTGAAGCACTGCAAAGTATTTTGCAGAACAGAAACGTGCCTGAGCTAAAGAACCTGTTGTTGCGCTTGGTGGATGGTTACCAGCCCGAAAGTGAAACGTTTGATGCCTTGGCCAACGCTGGTAAGCCAGCGGCCTGAAACGCTACTTCAAGATTGCAAGAAAAGTGCGGGCAATTATTTGAATGTCCAGCCACAGGCTTTGCTGCTGAACGTACTGCACGCAGTAAGCCAGTTTGGCAGGCATCACTTCTTCGATATAAGTTTTTTCCGGGTTGCTGCTTTTAGCCAGTAACTCGCTTTCACTTCGATATTCAATACTTGCCAAATCGGTAATGCCAGGCCGCACGGAAAGCACAATGCTTTTGGTGGGCTCGGGGTACAAGGCTACATACTTGGGCACTTCTGGACGAGGCCCCACCAGGCTCATGGTGCCTTGAAGCACATCGATCAGCTGCGGCAATTCATCAATTTTGTAGTGCCGAAGGAAAGAACCCACCTTGGTAATGCGTGCGTCTTGCCCCACTGTAATTTGCATGGCTGTATCGGGTTGTGCCACAGTCATGGTGCGAAACTTGTGAATGCGAAAGGGCTTGCCATGCAGGCCAATGCGTTCTTGCCGGAAGAATACCGGGCCCGTTGAATCGCGTTTAATCAACACTGCAATAAGCACCAGCACAGGGCTCAGCAATAGCAAGCCTGTGAATGCAAGTACCATGTCGAACAGACGTTTTATCACGGGTTTTATTTCGCCAGAATGGACTGAACTGCCTGGATAACACGGTCAATTTCAGACTGCGTCATTTTCGAATACAGGGGAATTGACACCATGCGTTCGTAGGCTTTCTGACTGACAGGGAAGTGTTCGGTTTTCAGCTTGTACGTGTCACGCCAATAGGGCTGCAAGTGCAAAGGTATGTAATGCACACTGCAACCAATGCCCTGCGCGTACAACGCCTCTACGAACTGATCGCGCGTAAGTAGGCATTGATCACTTAAACGCAACACATACAGGTGCCATGAATGCAGGCCATTGGTGGGTGCACCTTGGGGTAAAACGACTGGCAAATTTTTAAAAGCGGCATTGTATTGATCAACAATAGCCTGGCGTTTGGCACGAAACAATTCGGCCTTTTTCAGCTGATGAATGCCCATGGCCGAGGCCAGATCTGTGAGGTTGTATTTGAAGCCAGGCGCAACTACTTCGTAATACCAACTGGGTGCCTTGGAGGTGAAGCGATCAAATACATCGCGATTAATGCCATGCAGGCGCATGGTTTTGCAGCGCTTGATGATTTGCGGATTGCGCGAGACCACCATGCCACCCTCACCTGTGGTGATGGTTTTGTTGGCATAAAAACTGAATACGGCGGCATCGGTTTGCAGGTTGCCCACCGCCACTCCATTGACCACGCAAGGCAATGCGTGTGCAGCGTCTTCAACCACTTTTAAACCATGCTCTTGAGCAATTGAAACGATTGCCGACATATCCGCCGCCAGGCCGGCAAAGTGCACCGGCATGATGGCTTTTGTTTTATTGGTAATGGCCGCGCGAACCAAGGCAGGATCAATGTTCAAAGTACCCGGCAGTACATCCACAAAAACAGGGTCTGCCCCCAGGTAACGCACCACTTCGGCAGTGGCGGTAAAGGTGTGGGTGGGCACAATAACCTCATCGCCCGGGCCGATGCCAATCGCTTCCAGCGCAAGGTGCAAACCTGCCGTGGCTGAGTTGACCGCAATGGCCTGCACTGGCTGATTACCCGCAGCTACGCCGCCGCCTGCTGCGTTTAGCATGGCTTCGAAATCAGTTTCAAATTGCCGGGTTTTGGGGCCTGTGGTCAACCAGCCTGAGCGCAGGCAATTGGCCACTTCCTGTATTTCTTCCTCGCCAATTTCGGGCAAAGCAAATGGCAAAAACGGTTGAGTGCTCATGCGTTTAACTTAATCAAATATCGGTTGAGTATACGGCCATGCGGGCGCTTGCAGGTACCCGCAAGCCCAAAACCCAGCCTTGTGTAGAAGTGATTGGCCTTGGCATTGTTGCTTTGGTCAGTTGTAAGGTACACGGCCGTTGCCCCGGCAGTTTGTGCATGGGCAAGGAAAGCGGATACCAATTGTTGACCAATTTGCTGCCCCTGCGCTGCGGGCTTAACGCCCAAGCTGCTAAGCAAGGCGGCATCGGGTTGATCGGGCAAAGACTCGCCCCTGTAAAACAAGGCTGACCACAATTTTACGAGAACCAGGCCAGGCCTTTTCAACAAGGGCCACAAAGAGGCCAAGGCAAATGCAAGCCAACGCTGCCTGAGCAATTGGGAAAAAAACCCCTGGGGTTGTGTTGTACCCACTACGAAACCGATTACTTGGGAAGGCTTGGCCTTTGAACACGCCACCAATGAAACGCCAGTGGGGTGATTTAAGAACCCGCTGTACAAAAGACGCAGAAAACGGGGACCCATGAGTGTGAGAAAGAAACCGGGGAAAGCCTGAATGTGTACCTGAACAATTTGAGCAATGTCGTTGGCTTGCGCGGGGCGAATTTGGATGGGCTCTAGCTTTGTCATGGCTTGTGCCCTTGCAGTGTTTGTTGAAAAAATTCGGCATACTGCGCGCACACTTGGGTTCGACTGTAACGCTGCTCCAGAAACTGCCGGCCCTTTGCACCAAGCTCAAGCGCGTTTTGCGGGCTGGCAAGAAGTTGCTCTACGGCGTGCAACAGGGCTTGTGGGTTACCGGGCTCTGCGACCAAACCACAGCCAGCCTGTTGCACCAGGATACCGGTTTCACTATTGGCGTCGACACTGGCCACAACGGGTTTTGCAGCGGCCATATAACCAAGCACCTTGCTAGGCACCGAGAACGTTCCCTTACGGGGCAACAAACTAACCATGGAAATGCTTGCGCAGTTTTGTACAGCGGGCAAAAGCTCCCTGGGCTGAAACGGGAGAAAGTGCACATTGGGCAAACCTTGCGCCAAGTGTTGCAAGGTGGGCAACAAGGGGCCTTCCCCGACAAAAAGCCAATGAATTGTTTTGCTTGAGTTGTGTTCTGAAGCAAGCTTTGCAGCATGTAAAACAACTTGCGCGCCCGACACATGACCTATTGTTCCAGCATATAAAACTACTGGAGCGTGGGCTGGAATGTTTGCCATGTCGCGAATTAACTGCCCCTTTTCAGGCTGGGGTTTTATTTCGTCGATGTCGATCCAATTGGGAATAACCTCAACTGCACCTCGCGCACCGTGCTGCTCGACATGATTTTTGAAACCCTGGCAAATCACAGCCAAACCGTCTGCCCTTCGGTAAGCAGTTTGTTCAATCCATTTCAAGGCGTTGATCACTGGTTTGCTTTTGATTAAACCCAAATCAACCAATACATCGGGGTGTAAATCCTGAACGTTGAAAATCAGTTTGAACCCACGCAATTTAGCCAGTAAGGTAAGCGTGGCACCAAGCGGCAACGGCTGCAACACGGCAAACACCAGGGCTGGCTTTTTGCAAGTGAGCAGATACAAAAAACTGCTGCCAACGAAGCTCAGAAAATTAAGCGCACGGCTTACAAAACTACGCGTTTCAGAGGTGTAAAGCCACAGGCGTGTAATACGAACCGGGCCTGAGGTTTCACGCAAAATTTGTTGCTTGACATACGGTGCCTGTACCTTGCCACTGGGGTGATTGGGAAAGCCGGTAACCACTTCAACGTCCCAACCCTGAGCGGCCAAATTCTCGGCGAGCTCTTTGAGCATGTAGCCCATGGGCGCGTGTTCAGGCGGAAACCATTGGCTCAAGAACAGCACTGAACGCGAATTCATGATTCTTCCGTGCGATAAGCCAAAGCAGCCAAGCCGAGTACAAAGAACACACCTTCGGCGAAATCATAGTGAAACGAATTCAGCAGATTGAGCAACACATAAGCCAACACAAAACCATGCAGCAGCAACAGGTGCTGCGAGTTGTTCCGCAGTAAAACCATGGCTACAAAAACCACATACAACGCCAAGGCCACAACACCGCCTTGTACTGCAAACAACAAGTATTGGTTGTGCGGATTATTGAATGCGAAAGTGAAACCTGATGCTTGCGCATGCGGTGTAACGGCGGCCTCAAAACCACCCATACCGTAGCCAAACCATGGTGCCTGGACAAATGCCTCAATTGAATGAAGCCAAAAGCTCAGTCTGCGACCGTTGCTGGTTTCTTGCGCAATCGCTTGCCCGTCGATCCACTGCTGAACTTCAGTAAACACGGCATTGACCCGGGTGTTGAAGAATTCAGAGCCAAAATACATGGCAAGCAGTATGAGCAGAACAGCAAACGCTGCGATGATCGACCCCTTCAAATCAATACGTTGATAGGCGATGACGACAGGCAACACGGCCATGGCCACCCAGCCTGATCGCCCTTCAACCATGAAAAAGAAGTTGTACAGGGCCAGGCCCAATGCCAATAAAACCAAAACCTTGATTGCTAGGTAAGTTTGCGACCATACCGACTGCAGGCGATAGGCCACGTAGCCCGTGGCCAACGCGATAAAAAAATTGTGGGTAATGTGGAGCTTGAATAGCAATGGTGATTCCGAACCCTCGGGCCATGGGAAGAACCCCAGCGCCACGGCATAACTGCCGAGTACGCTAACAAACACGCCAACACAAAATGTATCAAATACGGTGGTGCCGTCTTGTTTGGTCAAGAATGCCGCAGCCAGAATTGGCAACAACAACAGGCGAAGATATTTGCTGAGATAGTCGCTGGCCGAATCGAAATTACTGGTGTCGAATGAAAGCGTAAACACCAGCCACGCCACAAGCGCATACGCCGCCACGGTTATAGGATGCTTGAACAAACCGGGCAGTCGATTGCGAGTTTGTGGATTGACCAACACAAACACCAAAGTAAGCACCAACAGCAAATTCACCGGCGCCGGCTTGATCGGCAAAAAAAACGCCGCCCCTGCCAGAAACCAGGCTGGGTTAATTCGCTGAAGAAAACTCAAACCCACCCCCACCGTTGCCAGTGCATTTTCAGGAATGCATAAGTAACGGGCGCGGTAATCAGCCCCGGCAGGCCGAAAGCCACTTCGCCCAGAATGATGGCGATGAGCATTTCAGGCACGCTGGCACGCACGTTGCGGCCAATGATGTAGCCGTTCACAAAGTATTCAAGCTTGTGAATGATGAACAGGTAAAGTACCGAGCCCATGGCCACAAACACGCCGTAGCGAATGGTAAGCACCAGAATAAGGGTGTTGGCCATGATGTTGCCGGCCGCCGGGATAAGGCTGGCCACGGCGGTGAACATGAGCAGCAACTCCCGGAAGGGAAGCACCACATCGAATGCGGGCAATATGCCGTAGATGAACACGGCCGTACAGAAGGTGTTCCAAATGCTGACATACACCTGCGCGCCCATGAGCAAGGTGAAACAGCGCACATACTTTTCAAGGGTTTGCAGCCAGGCGTCCGCCAAAGGTTTAGCAGGGCCACCCGCCACTGGGGCTGGCACCATGAGTGCTGCGGAAACACCCAGAATAAGGGCGAATACAAATTGCAGGAAGATGAAGAAGCTGGCGCCGCCGAAGCTGCGAATGTAGCCCACAAAGTCGCTGTCGTCTTTGCTGATCATGCGGAACAGTTCGCTGGGTTTGCCAGGTATGTGTTCTTTAATGGCCTGGGGCAGGCTGGCGGTGACCGAATTCAGGTTGCGCAGTGCTTCCTCAACCAGTTGTGGGCCTTGCTGGGTCATGGTGGCCAGCACAAAGCGCACCCCACTGTTCAAGCCGATTCCCAACAACACCACGGCCGCAGCCACCACAGCAGTGGTTAAAAAGGTGGGCAACCAGCCAAACAGGCCGCGCATGAAACGGCCCTTGAATTTGTTGATGTGCGGCTGCAACAGGCGCACAAAGCCGCGTCGAGTAAAACGGGTTAAGGCAAAAATAGCGAGGCCGGCAATAAGGCCGACCCCGATTTTCAGGCTCAACATGCTGACCCAAATGGCCAAAATGCCGACTACGGACGCATATTCCCAACGAAGGGTGGTGTGTTCTTGATGCTGCGGTACTGGGCTGGGCATTTGGATTCTTGGCTGATTGTCGGTTGAGGTATGACCAAGTGAATCCCGATTCTATCCCAACTTTTTCAGGCAACCCCAGGCCTTTGCCGCCAAACCCCAAACAGCATCAACATACCTAGCAATCCTGCCAACCCCAACACTCCCCCACCACCGCCACCACCGGAACTGGTGGCCACGGGAGCTGGGGCGGAAGTACCCGTGCCCGATCCACCCGTGCTGGTGCCACCGCCGCCGGCGCTACTGGGAGTGAAGGTGCGCTCGTTTACAGAGGTATTGGCCAAACGAACCACGCTGGTGTTGCTGCGGTTGGTGGTGGCATCAGTTACCGTAAGTGCAAATTCAGCAATATTGCCCGCCATGCCCGACTGCACCTGCAGGGCGCTGGTGCTGGTACCTGCCAACGCAACCGGGTTGCCAAACACCTGTTGCCAGGAATAGGTGAGGTTGGCATTGCCGCCGGCGCTGTTGGTGGACAAAGCCGCATCCAGTACAAACGGCCCGTTACTGGCCACCACCGCCGACTGCTGCACATTGGCCACAGGCAAGGGGTTGGCCAGTGAACGTGCAGCTTGAACCGCGCCCAGAACATTCAGCAAACCCACGCCACAGGTTGAACTGGTGCAATTTCGCCGGGTAAATCCGAACAAACCTTGGGTGAAATCGGCATTGGCCGGGTAAGCCAAGGCGGTATTGCTAAACAAACTGTCAATTTGACTGGGCGTAAGGCTGGGGCGCACAGCTTTTAGCAAGGCAATGGCACCGGCCACCATGGGCGCGGAAAAACTGGTGCCTGCAAACAAAAATGCGGTGCTGCCATTGGGATTGGGTGAAGAACCACCGGTGTTGCTTGCACCCAGGTACAAGCCATTTGAATTGCCAGGCGCGTGCAGGGTTACAAAGCCGGTACCTGCTCCCTTGGCTGTGTAAGTGGCCAGTTGGCCGTCTTGCTCGGCTGCCCCTGCTGCAATAGTGCCCGCGCAGTTGGCCGGGTATTGCACAGCCCCGCCAGAGTTGTTGCCTGCGGATACCACCACAGACACATTGCGCGCCCTTGCATCAGCAATTGCCAATGCCACCATGTCATTTGCAGCGCAACCACCGCCAAACAGAGGTGTGTCGGTGGCGAAGCTGAGGTTGATTACATTGGCTGGGTTGGGGTTCACGCCAATGGTGGGGTCAACCCGGCCTGAGCCGGTGGCCCAATAAAAGGCATCCACAATATCGGAGCTTGTGGCAATGCCGCACCGGCCAGAAACACGCACCGGCAGTACCTTGGCATTCCAGTCCATACCGGCCAGAAACTGCCCGTTGTTGGACTGCGCAGCCGCAACCGAGGCCACCGTGGTGCCATGCCAGGAGCTGGTCGTTGAACCATCGGGGCAATTGAAACCGGGGGGCGGTGCATCGCCAGGGTCGGAGGGATCGGGGTCTCGGCCATTGCCATCGTTGGAACCCGAGTCAACGACTGTGCCATTTTCCTGAGTACCGGTGGGCGGGGTGACTCGGCTAACAAAATCATACCCGGGCAACAAGCGCCCTTTCAGTTCAGGGTTTTCAAACAACACGCCAGAATCGAGCACAGCAATCACCACGTTGCTGCTGCCACGGGTTTGCTCCCACACGTCCTGCATGCGCAGTGAGGCATACGCGCCGGTGTGCATGTAACTGGCTTGGTTTACCGCATAGGCGCCATCGTTTGGGGCAGGCACTGCCGTGCGTTGCAATTGAATGTCGGGGCTGGCAAAGCGCACACCCGGCAGGGCCTGAAGCGCCGCTCGAATGGCTTGGGGTGTTTGCAAACTGCCCAGCACAGGCAGGCTTTGCATTTCAACCAGGTAGCTGTTGGGCTGCAACAGGGGGCGAACCATGCTGACCGGAACCCCCAGGGTGTTTTGCAAAGTTTGCAACATACCGGCGGGTGCGGTGCCCTGCGTTTGATTGCCCATGTTGATCACCCAACGCATGGGGGTGGGCGTGGCGGTGATGGTGGCTGGGGTTGTTACCGGATTCGCGTGTACATGGGTCAACTGCACCACACTGAACATGCACATCAGCGATGTGGAAACTTTTACATACAACTTCACATCTTTCCCCTGATTATTAAAAGCCCGCTCGACTATCTATTCTTACCCTTGAAGCCCCAGAACGGATTCACCCCGCAGTGCGTACACACTGCGGGGTGACTGGGTACTACTTCGTAACTAATGCCTGTTGATTGGCTGCTTACTGACCAATCACACCGCCGTCAATACGTGTCAGCACAATGGTAGCTGAGCGTGGACGGATGTTTTGGTTTGGCGTTACACCAGCAGCTGGGTTGCCGAAGCCGCCACCAGTCAACGGGTAAGGCCAGGAGCTGGTTGGGTTTGCGAGATCGCTGGTTTCCTCACCGGGGTGCTGAATGTTGATGAACAACGCTTTGCCGTCACCGCTTTCAGTCAAACCAGTAATTTCACAGTCTTTCGGGCCAACCACCAAGCGACGCAGAGTACCTACGGCACCGATGCGTGTGGACACAGTGCCGCCACCTGCTGCGGTGTTGTCTACTGTTACGGTTTCGCCATCGCCCACTTCTCCGGGCACAGCAGCCACCAGCATACAGTTTGTGGTGTCGGTGAAAGCGCCGTCATCGGTCTGGATGTACAACACGCCGGTTTTTTCAGAGAACCACAGACCATCGGGGCTGGAGAGTACGTTTTCGCTGGTCAAACCAGACAGGTTCACGTTTGGGTTGTCGATGTCGTCGTCTTCTGCGCCGAAGAGGTAAATATCCCACTCGAAGCTGGTGGCTGCGGGGTTGCTGCCATCTTCTTTCCAACGGATCACGTGGCCGTTGACGTTGCCCTGTGAACCCGCATCACCAATACCATCGCCATCGGTGTCATTGTCGAAATACACACGTGGGTTGGCTGGATCGGCTACACGGCGGCTGGTATTGTTAGTCAAGGTCATGTACACCTCGCCGTTGCGTGGGTTCACGCCACCCCACTCTGGGCGATCCATTGGCGTACCACCTGCAATGTCAGCCAACAAACGTGTGTTCCAGAACTGCTCATTGGAATCGGTCACGGTGTAGGTAATTGCGGATGTGCTCAAAGAACCAGAGCCACGCACTGCCGTGATAGTTGTACCAGCAGCTACAGTGGCCAGGTCGATCCACTCACCAGTGAAGTCGGCGTCAAATTTGGCAACATACAACTTGCCGAAATCGAGGTACTTGTCGCCAGCTTGCAGGCCACCCATCATGTCGGCGGGGTCCCAGTTTGCAGTCGATACAAACTTGTAAATGTATTCATAACGGGAATCGCAACCCATGTAGAACACCACTGGTTTGCCAGCTTCTACAGGGCCTACCCATGCGCCCTCGTGGGCGAAGCGGCCCATGGCTGTGCGCTTCTTGGGTGTGCTGTTGGGGCGGAACGGGTCAATTTCAACGTTCCAGCCGTAGGTGTTTGCAGCATTGCGATAATCGTCGGCTGCAGTTGCACCCACAATACCCACGTTCCAGCGGCTGAATGGCTCGCCCACCTGGCCCACTTCACTGGCGGTGTTCCAACCTTCGCGACCATTGCCTACAGTGGCACGTACGCCATAACGGCGCATTGAAGCCTGTTCGTTCGATGTTCGGGTACCTGGGTTGCTGTTGCCGAAGTAACCGGCCCAGTTTTCCTCACAGGCCAGGTAGGTGCCCCATGGGGTGTAACCGCTTGCACAGTTGTTGATGGTGCCGCGTGTGCGTGTACCGTTGCTGGAGTACTTGGTAACCATGAATGGGTTGCCGCGCAGCGGGCCACTGATTTCCATGTCGGTCAATGTGTGAATGCGGCGGTTGAACAGGCTGTTCTGAACCACGCTGTACTGACCATTGCTGCCACGGCGCACTTCCACTACGGACACACCGTGAATGTACATTTCTTTCAACGCTTGGTTGGCGTCGCGAACACCCGCAACGCTGGTAGGGCCGTTCACATGAAGAAAGATTGGAGTGATCGCTTCATGGTTGACCACCAGCAAACCACGATCGCTGGCTTCTGGGTCCCAGGCGTTATTGGCACCCAAACCAAAAAAATACATACCGTCGTGGTGATCACCAGAGCGGAACTGGAATTCTGAGGGATTATTGGCTGCATCAGAACCGTCGTTCATGTAATCAGCCACGCCTGCAGCAATTGGATCACCCAGCTTGTACAGAACCTGATACTGGTAACCTTCGGCAACGATGACCGAGTCAGCAGTGCTCAAGGATGTTGAGCTGAAACCGACTGCATTGAGCTGGGTACTGCCAGGAGCGCTGGCCACTGCGCCATCACCACCGCCACAGCCTGCCAGGCCTAGAAAGCCCAAAGCAGCAACGCCCACAGAGCCTTTCAAAATGGTTCGGCGTGAGGGGTTTTCCAAGTGCTGGTTAATGATTTGCTGGAATGTAGGGCTGGAAAGAATTTCCATTTCTTTTTTGGTTAGTGATGACATCTCGACCTCCGTTTAAGACCCACGGATTGTCTGGCTGCTGTGTTACAAGGTTGTGAGTATTTTTTTAAAGAAATATTTCAGCCTGAACAGGCGCTGAACAAAGCTGGGCGCGGGTTTTGGCAAGATGGAACAAAGTGGCTTGTTCGGCTGGACAGTTCATGGCACACTTGAACGCCAAGCGATTGATTCCATTGGAGGTAGTTGGTAAATGCCGAATCAAGTCAATGAAGTTCCCAGGCGCAAACAAACCTTGGACAAAGAAAGCAGTTTCAGGCAAAAAATTTGGAAGTTGTGGCTGGTATTTTTTGCAGCTGGCCTGGCAACACTGCTTACCACCAGCCTTACCCACGCGGGCGAGGTTGAAGACCAACAGCAAACCAGGTCAGTCATCGAAGCCCAACTCGAAGCCTTTAAACAAGGCGACGGCCCCAAGGCCTTTTCCTACGCAACCCCCAATATTCAAACCATGTTTGGCGATGCCGAGACTTTCATGAAAATGGTTCGTGAAGGCTACGACGTGGTGGTGAAGCCCGTGACAGTGCGCTTCGTGAAATTCGAGACCGATGGAATGAATGCACTACACGCGGTGCAGATGGTCGACCGCCAGAAAACGCTTTGGAACGTATACTACGTATTGCAAAAGCGCCCGGACGGCACCTGGAGAATTTCCAGCTGCGAGACCGAGAAAGCGGAAACCAACCTGATTTGACATGACCACTGAAGCAGCAACACCCACTTGTAACATTGCCCTGACCGACGCGGCCCAAGAGCGAATTCTGGATCTGCGTGACAATATGCACAAACCGGCCATGATTCGCCTGTATGTGCAAGGTGGCGGCTGCTCAGGTTTTGAATACAAAATCGACTTGGCCAAGGAAACGGACGAGGACGATATACTGGTGCAAATCAACCCCTACATTCACATTTATGTAGACCAGGTCAGCGCCCCCTACCTGGAAGGCACCACCATCGACTATGAAGCCCACACCTTGGCTTCACGTTTTGTGTTCAACAATCCACAGGCAAAAAGTACCTGTGGCTGTGGGTCGAGCTTTTCGGTGGAATAAGCGATAATTTGTTTCTGGTTGTATACAAAACTCTATTTTTGTATAGAATGGGAAACACTATGCCAGCCAAATTCAATTTACAAACTGCCACACCGCGAGATCAATTGCTTGCTTTGGGCAAACAATTGAAGCAATACCGCAAGGCCAACAAATTAAGTGCCGAGGCGGTGGCCACTGCCGCAGGCCTTTCACGAACTACTCTGCACCGGATTGAACTGGGGGAGCCCTCTGTAGCCGCGGGCGCCTATTGGGCTGCTGTGGCCGCACTGGGCTTAAGGTGCGGAATTGTGAGTACTTGCGATGATAGAACTGCACCGATTCCTGAAGTGATCGCTTTGGGCAACTACCCTCAATTGAAATCGCTTGCCTGGCATGTGCAGGGGGCTGAATCGATTACTCCCCGGCAAGCCTGGGATATTTATGTGCGCAACTGGCGGCATATTGATGAAACGAAAATAACTGAGGATGAACAACAGTTGATCGAGCGACTGCAGGCGAAGTTTGAACCTGGTTCGAAGGACGGTGCCTGAATGTTTAAACGCACACACCACCAGGCGATTGAACAGGTGCTTCGCTTGATGAATGCCGACTTGCTGAAAGTACACCAGTGCTACTTTGGCGGAGGTACGGCAATTGCGCTGCGACATGGGGAATACAGGGAGTCAGTGGACATCGATTTGATGGTATCTGACCTTGCCAGCTACAGGGCCTTGCGTACATTGGTACGAGAGTCTGGAAGCGTGCTGGGGCTTTTCAATGAAAACACCACTTTGATTTCGCAACTTCGAGAAGTGCGTGCAGACCAATACGGCATTCGCACTGCAATTGGACTGGGCCAACACAACATCAAATTTGAAATTGTGCTGGAAGGCCGAATAGAGTTTGAGATGCCCAAACCTACTGATGAAGTGTGCGGGGTTGCCACGCTGAGTGTTGTTGACTTGCTTGCAAGCAAATTGCTCGCGAATTCCGACCGCTGGGCGGATGAAGGTGTGTTCAATCGCGACTTGATTGACCTTGCCATGATGAAACCAGGTTTTGACGTGTTTGCAAAAGCGCTTGCCAAAGCTGAAACAGCTTACGGCCAGAGTATTCAGCAAGACCTTGATAAAGCAATTGGTAAATTACTGGACAAGCCCGACTGGCTGGAAAAATGCATGCGTGCCATGGGTATGAGTGACACTGCGCCAGCCAGTCTTGTCACGGCAATACTTTCGCTTCGCGGTGTATTGCGGAAACTCAACGGCATTTGATTTCTTCTTTGAACTCGTCGTATTTGGCCTCTCGCTTCACCTTGCATTCGCCATCGCGATATTCCTCTTTCCAGGGTGCATCGGCCACAGGCGAAAAGCCATCTTCGCATTTCACTTCTTTTTTGTATTCATAAGGCTTGGATTCAATTTTGACCAGGCACGGACCATCCCAATACTCCTGCTTGCTTCGTTCCCAATAACCATAGTCGCCGCCACCCCAAGCCAAGGCAGGTACAGTGAATGCAAATGCGGTCACGGTTGCGGTTAAGGCGATGAACGGCTTCATGGGTACTACCTCGAGGTGTTTACGGTTGAGGTAATAACGGGTGGGGCGAAGGGGGAGTTGACGGGGACTGATTATGGTTACCTACAATTTACGCGAATTTGCACGGGTATACGGACTACGCTCAGAAAGTTGGGTAAATCCAAAAGACGGTAGCACCTAGAGACGGGGTTGATTGAACCTGGCCAGCGCACCGTAGGTTTTGAAGGTGCTGGACCACACCACTTCGGCGCGGGCGTTGGTAATTTCTCGTGGGGTGCCTGATTGGCTTTCACCAGTTGGGCCGAGCAATTTGGAGGCAAAAGTTGCTTCCTCTTCACCATAGCTTTGCTGGGCGTTCAGCAAGCGGCCTAACTTGAACTACCTTCACGAATTTCTTTGCGTTAAGTTAAATCATAAAGATCAGTAATCCCCTCCCAAAGCCTGCATGTTGATTTTTTTTATTTGATCCACGATCACCAACTCTTTGTCAGAAAAGTATCCGTGGGCCTCCATTCCGGCCAATGCCTTCTTGAGAAGTTCGATGACTCCACTTAGCTCGTTACCATCTCCACATTGGTCTATCCTCGTCAGGATATTTCGATATACAACCAACCCTTGATTATCGGATCGCATCTCCGAAAACTCAATCAAGCTAAGCACGAGAGACTCTAATTGCGCTGTATCCACAGTCACCAACCTTTAGGCAATAAATCTGTTCTCACGACCGATGAATTCGGAAGGTTCTTGACATCAATAAGTCCTTGATAAGCACCTCCCGGTCTAAACTCACCGGTCACACCGGTTTGAGGGGAAGCGATCCCCTCAGTTATCCATGCTCCCTGTGCGGGTTTAAAAGTAGTCACCCGATCGATCTTTACTCCCCACTCGTCCAATATTGCTAGATCATCTCTAAGCGCTTTTTCGCTAACGTACTTCTTAGTGGTCACATAATTATGAGTTCGACCGGTTCGATTATCTACACCATGGTATTTGTAGAAAACCTCATGACCATTTACCTGCCTATTTTGATAAACACCGTTCTCAAAGTTGTTAACGTGATTAACCAGAGACTCCCGGCTGGGGCCAATTTTAGATGGGCTCGAATAATCCTCTTTACTCTTCAACCCCCACGGATCTACCCAGGTCAGCGGGTTCGGCGCGTAATGATAGGCGTTCATTCCACCCAGCAAACCAATGGGGTCTTGCGTGGTGAACTGCCCGCTGTTGGGGTCGTAGTAGCGGTGCCTGTTGTAGTGTAGCCCCGTTTCTTCGTCGTAATACTGACCTTGAAACCGCAGTGGGTTATCCACTTCGTTCACATGCGCAAGGGCCAGCGCACCGTAGGTTTTGAAGGTGCTGGACCACACAACTTCGGCTTTTGCGTTGGTAATTTCTCGCGGAGTGCCGATGTGGTCGGTGTGGTAGTGGTAGACCTGCCTGTGTTGCACCAAGGCCAGCGGTTTGAAGCTGAAAGGTTCAAACAAATAAGTGCGGCTGGGTTTGGTACTGCCATCACTGCTGGTGTTGCTCACACCCTCATTGATTTCACCCAACAGCACATCACCATTCCAGTAAAAGGTGGTGGTGCCCTGCTCAGTGCTTTTTGAAATTCGCCTGCCCAGTGCGTCGTAGGCGTAGCGGGTTATAACCCCCGCCACGTTCACTTCAACAAGCTGGTTTTGGGCGTTGTAGCGGTAGCGCGTTACCTGCCCTTGGCGTGGGCCGCGCTCAACAATTTCTTCTATGCGGTTGCCGCGATCGTCGTAATTAAAGCGCCTGTTGCCTTGGCGCTTTAACCTGTTGCCCGGGGTTTGTTGTGGCCTGCGGGCATTGGGGCTAGCAGGCTCTGGCAAGGCAAGGCTTGCTTGTGCATCGGTGGCCTCTTGCCCCTCCAGCGCCTCAAGCAAATTGCTTGCGGGGTCGAATAAAAATGCTTCCGGTGTGGGGCCTTCCACCACGCGCAAGCGGTCCAGCAGATCGTAGTGGTAAAGGCTGGTGCCGTGGCCTTGGTCGTCAATGCGTACCAGTTGGTTGCGCTGGTTGTAGCAGTAGCGCCGGCGGGAAACGGTGGGGGAAAGTTCATCCCTTCGTTCGGTTTTAAAATCGTTTGCTCTGCGATTTACCTGCCCCACCAGCCTGCCCTGTGGGTCGTACAGGCTTTGGGTGTGAACCTGGTTGCCCAGCTTGCGCACCACTTCACGGCCCAAGGTGTCGCGCTCGAACTGCGCCAGCAGTTCACCGTTGAAGTTAATTTCGCTGAGCAAACCCAATGCGTTGTACCGGTAGGCCAAAGCACCCGAAGGTAGCCCACCACCCATTGCGCCCCAGCTGGTTTGCTTGAGCCAGCCTGCCGGGTTGTATTGGTGATCAATTCGATGTTGGTCTTGACGCTCGGCCAGTACGCGGCCTTCGGCATCTACCTCCCATTGCAGGGTGCGGTGCGTGTTGCTGGCTTGAACCAACTGGCCTTGCGGATTGTAGGCAAAGGTGGCTTCTTCACCATCGCTATGCCGGGCTTTCAGCAATCGGCCCAATTCATCGCGCGTGTAGCGCGTGTAGGCCAGTGGCTGCTTGGGTATTTGATCCAGACACAGCCCGTTTGCGGCACCGTGTAACACGCCCCATTCCTGCTTTTCAAGCAGGTGGCCCACTGCGTTGTACTGGTAGGTTTGAACGCGGCCATCGAAGCCGCTTTCTTTGGTTAAGCGTTCGGCCAGGTCGTATTCAAAGTAGCAGCTTTGACCATTTTCGTTTTGCAGTTCGATCAAATTGCGTTCGCTGTCGTAGCGGTAGCGAAGGGTAAAACCTTGTGCATCAATGCGTGCGGTGGGCTGGCTTAATTTGTCGGCATATTCGTAAACCGTACTGCGGCCGGTGGAGTCGGTAATACGTTCAAGCTGGCCCAGTGGGCTGTAGCTGTATTCGGTGCTTAAGCCCTCGTGGTTGGTGGCGCGGGTGCATCGACCCAGTAAGTCGTAGGCGTAATAGGCACTGCGCCCCAGCGGGTTGCTTATGCTTGCCAGCCGCCCCCAGGCGTCGAATTGGTAAGTGTTGCTTTGCCCCAGTGCATTGGTTTGCGCTTGCAGCTGGCCTTGCGCGTTGTACAACATGCGCGTGCTTTGGCCCAAGGGGTTTGTTACTTCACACAACAAACCCAGGTGGTTGTAACGGTAACGTGTGGTGGCACCTGTGGCATCGGCGTGACTGGCCAGCAAGCCTTCAGGCGTGTAAGTGTTGCTGCGCACATGGCCTGCAGCATTGATGTGCTTTAAGACCTGCCCCTGTGCGTTGACTTCAAACCTGTGCAGCTGCCCAAGCTTGTTGGTGTAAGCCACCAAATGGCCTTGGCTGTTGTACTGAAACTGCTCGCGGTGGCCCAGGGCATCCACGCGCTCCAACACCTGCCCACTGCTGTTGTAGCGTGTACGTGTAACGCCGCCTTCAGGGCCCTTTTCAAGCACGGGTAAGCCTTGGGCATTGAATTGGTATTCAGTGCGCGCACCACGGCTATCCATGGCAACGTTGGTAGCTGTGCCATGAATATCCCATTCAAACCGATAGTGATAAGTGGGTTGACCGCCTATGGGGTCACCCCACTGGCGCACGCAGCGGGAGTGTTCGCCCGCCTGCTCCCATTCAAAATAAATGTTGTAGCCGCTTTTTAGCGTGCGCTGAACCAGCACATTGCGTTTGTTGTAGGCGTATTGTTCTTCAAAGCCTGCGGCATCGCTTACAGCCACAAGCTGGCCCTGTGCGTTGTAACGGTATTGAACCAGTACCAGTTGATTCAAACCCAATTGGTTTTGTTCAAAGGCGGTGTCGGTTTCGTCTGCTGAATAACCTTTGGCCAGTTGGGCAATTTGTGCAAGCAAGCCTTGTTCGTTGTAACCCAGCACCCAACTGCTTTGGCTGCTGTTGATGCGGGTGGGCATGCCGTGCGTGTAGTCGATTGCAAGTGCATTGCCAAAAGCGTCTTCAATGCGAATCAGCGAGAAGCGCTGTATTTCGTTTTGCGTGGGTTCGCTGCCCTGCGCCATTTCAAGCTGTTCAAAATGCCACGCCAAACCCAGACCGTTGCTGGCTTGCAGGCGATAGGCTTTTTCTGCGGTGCGCGTCAGGGTTAAAAATTCACTGGTGTTGGTACAGCGCTGGCCTACCTTCAAGGGCTTGAAGTAAACCGTGCGGCCTTCCTCGTCGATGTAGCTTACGCTGCCGTTGAGGCTGCCCGCTTGCACTTGAATGTGCTGGCTTAAGGGATGCGCCCAACCCACACCCAGCCCTGCATTGAAGCCCTGCTCGGCAAGACTGCTGCGATAGGTGCGCTGCCAGTTCAAGCCCACCAGGCCGGGCATTGAGCAATCGAGCAATTGCAGCAGTTCTTCACCGTTGATCATGCTGATGGGTTCACCGGCTGTTTTGGTGTCGGCCACTTTGGGTGTGTTTGCACTTTGTGTATTGCTCGCTGCCGGCTTGCCGGGCTCAGCAGGCTTTGCCGCTGCGGTGGTGGTGGTGCTGTTTTTTGAAGATCGGTTGCCAGAGGGCGCACCATCGACTGAACGCAGTTTGGAGGCCTGTGCCTTTTCAAGCGCTTTGGCGTAGTTGGCCAGGTGGCGAATTGCCGCCACTGTGAATGGCCCCACTTTGCTGGCACCGTTTGCAACCCTTGCACCCACTCGCGCTGCGCCCACGGCAAGGCTTCCGCCGAATGTGGCCAGGGCCAGCAACACTTCAATGCCTATGGCCACCACCACGGTGGCTGCGTTCCGCAAGCGCCGCAGGTGGGGCACGCTTTCAGAATAGCCGTCCAAAAATTCAAACAGGCCTGTGCGCAACAGGTGATCTGATCCAATCAGGTTGAACAGGCGCATGCCTTCCTTCAGGGCAGCGATCATTTCTTGCGCGGTGTTGTAGGCCGCCATGCCTGCACCCACCAGCATTTGCTGAATTTGCGCAAAGTTGGAATTGATCAGCGTCTCAAACCCGGCGCAGGTGGCCTTTACTGCATTCACAGTGAACTCAACACTGATCTTGATCAGGCTCCACAAACCTTCAATAAAGCCCAAGGCAGCAGCACCTGCGCCTTGTCCCAAGGCTTTGCCTTCTTCCCACAGTTCATGAATGCGGTGTTTAACCTTGAACTCCAGGTTTTGTGCGTCGTGCTCGCGCCAGCGGGCCAGCAAAATAGTGGCCATTTCAACCAGTGCTTTACCGCGTTCGTATTCTGTGCTGCCAGCATGGTGTGCAAGCAGTTTGGTTTCGCTGGCCCAGTAAATGCTGTTGGGGTTGAGCAGGTCTTTTTGCGGGTTGGCTGTCAGCGGTATTTTCACAACCAGTACATCGCCAGTGAATGCTGCCGTGCGTTGCCTTTCGCTGCGGCCCACAAAAAAACCGTCGGCATACAAGTCACCCTGCACCAGGCCAAAGTGGGTAAGCACTTTGCAATCCACGGTGTCGCCGGTGCGCGTGCGCGGAAACCCATGCAGCATCAGTTCATCGAGTTCGGTGTCGTTGATCGACTCTCTGTGCAGCGCCAACCAGGGTGACAGTTCGGTGCGTTTGTCGAAAAACGCCCAATAGTTGCCGCGAAAACGCAGCCCCAAACCAGACTTTACCGATTGACCAAAAACGGGAAGTTGAACGAAATCCATAGAAGCGGTGCTGGCGAATAACCGTGCGAAGTTACTTGCCAGCCTGGATTTCGGCGAATTGAATCAGTTTGGGTGATGTTTACCGGGTGATGGGGTGAGCACCCGGCTTTGAGCTTGCCCCTAGTTAAACGATTTTTGCGTTTCTAAAAAGCTGGTCAACAGTGAGGCGAGCCAGGCTGCTTTCATCGCGAGGATCGGTAGAAGAATATATGCTGACCTGCAAAGCATCCAGCACAGCGAACAAGCGGTTCACGCTGATCGACCCCGGGTTTTTCTCCAGAGAAGACACCGTGCGCTGATCTATACCAAGCCTCTCGCCCAATTGTTTTTGGGTAAGGCCCAATTCTCGCCTGCGCGTGCGAATCAGCACGGTGACATCACTCAGATTTACTTTTTTCAGTGCCATAGTATTTTGAATCTACTCGGTAATTACAACTTGATGACCGCCATTTTTTCCTGCGTCATGTCGTGCATGGTGTGGCCAATTCCGCCAACCCCGTACCCCGACTGCCGACGACCGGCAAATGGCATCCAATCAACACGAAACGCAGTGTGGTCATTGACCATGACCGCGGTGGCATCAATTTCACGCACACAGCGCAGGGCCACTTTCAACTTTTGGGTAAACACCGCAGCCTGGAATGCAACCGGCAGGCTATTGGCCTGCGCAATTGCATCGCTCAGCGATTCGGTACCGTATACACACACCACGGGACCAAATACTTCCTGGGTACTGACCTTGGCATCGAGGGGTGGGTTCAACAACACGGTGGGCGCATAACTTGTTTCGCCCAACTTTTGGCCACCACACAACACCTGTGCGCCGCCTGCTACGGCTTCATTTACCCACTGCTCAACGCGCTTGACTTCATTCGGGTTGACGAGTGGGCCGCATTCGGTATCGGCCAGTATGGCGTTGCCTACTTTTAGCTTCGAGGCCTTGTCAGCAATGGCTTGCGCCAAGGCGGTGGCCATGTCTTCGGGCACGTAAACCCGCTGCACGCTGACGCAAACCTGCCCGGAATGATAAAAACCACCCTTGACCAAGGCCGGGATCATGGCCTCAAGGTCGGCACAGTCGTCGACAATAACCGGGGCCACACCACCATGCTCAAGCGCACAACGCGTACCCGGCGCCAATTTGCTTTTTAGCCGCCAACCAACTGCACCTGAACCAATGAAACTGAAAAATGCCACGCGGGGATCGGTCACCATTTGCTCGGCCACGTCGCTTTTGCAAGGCGCAAAGCGGCACCATTCTTCGGGCAAGCCTGCCTCGTACAGCATGTTCACAAAGGCCTGGCAACTCAGGGGGGTGGCACTGGCTGGCTTTACCAATACAGGACAGCCCGTGGCAATGGCGGGGCCCACCTGATGAACAATCAAATTCAAGGGGTGGTTAAACGCAGACACCGCAACCACCGGGCCAATCGGCTCGCGGGTGGTGAATGCCATGCGGCCTGAACCCGCAGCGGTCAAGTCCATGGGGATTTCTGTGCCGGTGAGGTGGCCCAATTCTTTGATGCACAGTTCAACCCCGTCGATTGCGCGTGTTACCTCAACCTTGGCATCCATCAAGGGCTTGCCGCCCTCGTTGGCAATTTGAAAGGCGAGTTCATCAAACCGGCCTTGCATCAGCTGTGCCGTTTTTTTGAGAATGGCGATTCGCTGGTGCATGGGCAGCCAGTTGGCGCGGGTTTTGTGCAATTGGCTGGCGGTGTTCAACCAGGCATCGATGGTGGGCCAATCGACCAGCTTTACTTCGCCAATCGGCTTTAGATCGAAAGGGTTGACCACCTCCAAAGTGGCGTTGTTCACTGAGTTATTCATATCAAACACACCTTTGCGGCCAATTCGTCAATCAGCACACGTTTGTTTTCAGAATAGTCCACGGGCACGTCTACGATGTGCACGCCCCCGGCTTTGAAGGCCCGGTCAAAGGTGGGCACCAGTTCCGCGGCGCTTCCCACCCGGTGGCCGGTTGCACCATAAGCCTCGGCGTACTTCACAAAGTCGGGGTTGCCAAATTCAAGCCCCCAATCCGCAAAGCCCGCGTGCTCTTGTTTCCAGCGGATCATGCCGTACGAACTGTCGTTCAAAATGGTAACGACCAAGTTGAGCTTCAGGCGCACCGCAGTTTCAATTTCCTGCGAGTTCATCATGAAGCCGCCGTCACCACAAATGGCCATTACCCGCCGATCGGGGTACAACATGGCGGCCATCATGGCCGAGGGCAAACCGGCTCCCATGGTGGCCAGCGCGTTGTCCAGCAACACGGTGTTGGGTTCGTAGGCTTTGTAATTGCGGGCGTACCACAATTTGTAAATGCCGTTGTCCAGCGCAATGATGTCTTTGGCGCCCATGGCTCGGCGGGTTTCTGCCACCAGGCGCTGGGGAATAATCGGGAAGCGGTCGTCGTCTGCCCCCTCTTTGATGTGCAGTTCAACTTCATCGCGAATACGGTTGAAATAGGCGAGGTCACACACCACCTTGCCACCTATTTTCTGGGTCAGCTTTTGCACAGAGCGGGCCACATCGCCCACCACCTCGCATTGCGGAAAATACACCTGGTCTACTTTGGCGGAACGGTAATTCACATGGATTACTTTTTTACCACCGTGGGCCATGAAAAACGGCGGCTTTTCAACCACATCATGGCCCACATTGACAATGAGGTCGGCACGTTCAATGGCGCAGTGCAAATAATCGCCGTCTGACAATGCCGCGGTGCCCAGAAAATGGGGAGAACCCTCATCCACCACGCCCTTGCCCATTTGCGTGCTGAAAAATGGAATGCCGGTGGTTTCAATGAATTCTTGCAAAGCCAGCCGGGCCTGTTTGCGGTTTGCACCCGCGCCCAGCAGCACCAGCGGCATGCGGGCAGAGCGGATCATGGACACCGCTTCGTTGAGCACCACATCGTCGGCCACGGCGTAGTGCCGCTCGCTGCGGGGAATGATGGCCGCGGTGGTTTGCTCAGCGGCAATGTCTTCGGGCAGCTCGAGCAACACTGCACCGGGGCGTTCTTCTTCAGCAATTCGAAAGGCCTCGCGAACCAAGGCGGGAATGTTGTTGCCATGAACGATTTGCTTGCTCATTTTGCAGATGGGCGCAAACAGATTGACCACATCGATGATTTGAAATTGGCCTTGCTTAGACTTCTTGATGGGCTTTTGCCCTGTGATCATGATGAGCGGAAATGCACCCAGGTGGGCATAGGCAGCGGGCGTGGTGAAGTTGGTCGCCCCAGGGCCCAAAGTGGCCATGCACACGCCGGCACGGCCTGTAAGGCGACCATAAGTGGCGGCCATAAAACCCGCCCCCTGTTCGTGGCGGGTCAGCACCAGCTTGATGCTGCTGTTGCGCAGGCTTTCAACCATGTCCAGGTTTTCTTCGCCGGGTACAGCGAATATGTGCTTTACGCCTTCTGCTTCCAGGGCCTGAACAAAAAGATCCGATGCTTTGGTGCCTTGGGTCGACATGGTTGCTCTCCTTTTTTGGGGGAACGACCAGTGTCTGCCTCTTGGATTTCAATATCAATACCCTTATCCATTCTGGGTAGTAGAGCACATGTTTTACTTAAGTAGGATTTTATGTTCTACTAAAATTATACTTTTATGTTGGGAACTAGCATGCGCCAAACTTTACGAAAAGCAGGTGGATCGTTGGTGATGACGATTCCAAAATCGTTTGTTGCCCAAAACGGGCTCTCTGAAGGATCGCAAGTGGAACTGGTATTGAGCGGAAAAAAGATGATGGTGGAAGCGATGCCGAAGCCAAAATACAAGTTGAACGAGTTGCTTGCGGAAATGCCGCAAGAATTTCCATTGGTCGAACAGTGGGACGAACTGCAAGAAACCGGGTTGGAAAAAAACTGATGCCCTACGTTCCTAACCGCGGCGATATTGTTCACCTTCAATTCGACCCAGCCAGTGGGCAAGAAATGAAAGGACCACACTTTGGTTTGGTAGTCAGCAGCAAACCATTCAATCAACGCGGATTGGCGATGATTTGCCCCATATCCCAAGGGGCCGCGGCCGCAGCACGATCATTCGGTACCGTGGTTACATTGATGGGGTGCGGCAGCGACACGCAGGGCGCAGTGCACTGCCACCAACTGAAATCACTCGATTGGCGAGCCCGCAAAGCTGCAAAAAAGGAAAGCGTGCCGCAACATGTTTTAAACGATGTGATGGCACGCCTCGAGGCCATTCTTTTCGAATAGCCACGCCGGTTTGTAAAGCTTTTATGCGGCTTTGATCGCCATCAAACCGGTGCTGATGTGGTCTGTCACTTTCGGCTTCACCGTTTTGCCATTGCTGGCCGTCAGCACATATTCTGCAGGGTTGAAACGTGCAATTCGCATGCGGTATTCAGCGTTCAAGCCAGGGTACAAAGTGTTGTTGCGGCCATTGGGGCTGAGGTACCAGCTTGCGCAACCGCTTTTCCACACCGTGTGTTCGCTGCGGAAGTCCATGGTATTTACAAACTTCTGTTCCACCTCGGGTTTCACAGAAATGGCTTTAAGCTTGCGCTTTTGGCGCAACTTGATGGCCTGAATCACATAACCAATTTGCGCTTCAGCATAAGCGATAACAGACGTGTGGCCAGGGCCAGTGAACGGACCCACGAGGAAGTACAAGTTGGGGAAACCCGCAGTTGAAATGCCCTGGTAGGCTTCCGAACCGTCTTTCCACTTGTCGTTCAAGCTTGCGCCGCCAATGCCTTTGGCGTCGATTGGCGAACCTGTGTGGCGCACTTCATAGCCTGTGGCGTAAATGATCACGTCGAGTTCGTGCTCTACGCCATCGGCGGTGCGAATGCCTTTTTCGGTGATGCAATCAATCGCATTGGTTTCCAAATGCACATGCTCTTTTTGCATGGTGGGGTACCAATCGGAACTGACCAACACACGCTTGCAACCGAACTTGAAGGTGGGCGTCAGCTTTTTGCGAAGCTCAGGGTCTTTCACCTTGCGGGCCAGGTAGCTGCTGGCCATTTTCTCGGGCTGGGCCTTGAACATGTCGTACTTCAAAATCAAAAACGGTGCAGTCAGTTCGTTGAACCAGTACACACCCAGGCGGTTCATTTTCATGTTCAACGGGGTTTTGCGATTCAGTGCTTTTTCAGCTTCTTCAATGTTGCGGTCTGGGCGCGGCATGATCCAGTTGGCCGTGCGCTGAAACACCACCAGGTTTTTGACCTTGTCGGCAATGGCGGGGCCAACCTGCACGGCCGTGGCGCCAGTGCCAATCAGGCCAACACGCTTGCCTTCCAGTTCAACGGAATGGTCCCAAGCGGCGGTGTGTACCGTTTTGCCTTTGAACTTCTCGGCGCCCTTGAATTCTGCAACCTTGGGTGCGCTGAACGGGCCCACTGCTGTAACCACATTGCGGGCCTGAATGGTTTTGCCATCGGCTGTGGTGATGTTCCACAAACCAGCTTGCTCGTCGAATACTGAACCAGTGATGCTGGTGTTGAATTGAATGTAAGGGTACACACCATACTTAGTGGCGCAGTGGCGCAGGTACTTGTAAATCTCGCCCTGCTTGGCGTAGCTGTTGCTCCACTCGGCCCAAGGCTCGAAGGAATAGCTGTACAGGCTGCTTTTAACATCGCAACCACAGCCGGGGTAAGTGTTGTCGCGCCAGGTGCCGCCCACATCGTGGCCTTTGTCGAAAATCTTGAAATTGGTTTCACCTGCCTTGAGCAATTGAATACCCATGCCCAGGCCTGATACGCCTGCGCCGACGATTGCAACTTCAAGAATGTTTTGTGCTTCTTTTTTTGAGCTGGCCATGTAGTGTGTCTCGTGTTGTGTTGGTTTTCGATGAGATGCAGTGTAGGGGTTTGGGTGCAACAGGCGTGAGTGTGAAAAGTGACGACTTTAGAGTCAATTTGGGCCACAAACTCACCCCACTGATGCACAATCAATGCTCGAAGTAACTTTGCAGCAGGTGATGTATGGAATGGTTTCAAGCACTGACAACCTTGGCCCTAGGTGGTTTGTTCGGCGGCATTCTGGCCTTCTCGGCCTTGTTTGCACCGCTGGTATTCACCAAATTGCCAATGGAACAAGCGGGGCCATTCATTCGCGCTGTGTTTCCTTGGTACTACCTGTATGTGATCGTGTTCGGCTTTCTCAGTGCCATTTTTGCAGGGCTTTCCGGTGGCGGCTTTTGGGTGTTGTTTCCATCGGCGTTGGTCGGCTTGGCCAGCGTGTACACACGGCAAATTCTGATGCTCCAAATCAATGAACTTCGCGACCGGGAACTGGCTGGGGACAAAGCCGCAGGCGCTGAATTCAATACCAAGCACCGGCTTAGCGTGATCATCAACAGCGTGCAACTGCTGGTAGCGGGAGCAACCCTGGTGTACTGGGCATGGAACTGAAAGACCTGCCGCAGCTTCGGCTGCTGGAACAAACCACGGTGGCACAAGCCTACCCGCTGTTTTTCGTGAACTATGCGGTGCAACGCGGCTTTGAGGCCGATCAAATTCTGGAACACAGCGGGCTGACACTGGCTCAGTTGCAAGTGCCCAACAGCCGCATCGCCGCGGCCCAGCATGGCATCATCGTGATGAATTTGCTGGCACTGTTTCAAAGCGAACACATTGCCATCGACATGGGTTTGCAAAGCAGTCTGACCAAAGCGGGCATGATCGGTTTTGGTTTGATGAGTTGTGCAACCCTGCGTGAGGCCATTGAGCTGGGTATTCGCTTTTTGCCCACCAAAGTGCCCTTCTACACCATCGACACCAGTGAAGACGAACGCACCCTGACGTGCCACGTGCGCGAAGCCATGCCGCTTGAACCCGTGCGCAAATTCGCGATTGAAAATTTTGTGATTGAAGTGTGGCGGCTGTTTGAAAGCCTGTTCAACCCCATGGGCAGCAAGCGCGAGGCCAGCGGAATTGAATTGTGGTTTGACTGGCCTGAGCCGCCTTATTATGCGAGCTATGCCAGCAGCCTGCCCAAGTGCCGTTTCAATGCGGCTGGTAATCAAATTCGAATTCCCGGCAGGTGGCTTGACCTGCCCTTGCCCACCGCCAACTCCACCACTGCACAAATGGTGATTCAGCAATGCGAGCAAGAATTGATTGCTCTGGGCCTAGGCGACAATTTAAGCGGGCGCGTGAAAAACCTGCTGATTTGCCGGGACTGCCGCTACCCGCAACTTGAAGACATGGCAGAAACCCTGCACATGTCGGTGCGCACATTAAAGCGCAAGCTGCAGAATGAAGGGCGAAGCTTTACAGATTTATTGGGCGAGGTGATTCAACGCGACGCCTGCCTGTTGCTTGAGACCAGCAAGCTTAATGTAGATGAAATTGCGCAACGTGTGGGTTACCAGGACCGCGCCAATTTCACACGTGCATTCAAAAAACTGACTGGCAAAACACCCAGCGAATACAGGGAGTGGGTAAGCTACGTCGTCAAGAAATGACTGACCAAACCTTGCGCATCGGTATCGTGCGGCAGGCTGACATGGTCGGTGCCTTTCACTGTGGCCACCAGGGGTTTCACAGCGAAGTGCTGCATCAAGCGCAATGAGGAATCGTGGGGTACCACCTCATCGTTTTCAGCCAGCAACACAAAGGTGGGGTTGCGTACATTCGCGGCACATTCATTCGATTTGAACTTGCTGCGCAACAACAGCGACACCGGGGCCAAAGGCACTTTCTTTTTGGCAATGCTGATCAAGCTGTCATAAGGGGTAAACAACACCAGTTTGTGCACTGGTGTGCTGGCGGCCAACTGCATGGCAACCCCTGTGCCCAGGCTGCGCCCGATGACAGAAATTTGATTGCGGTCGCACCAAGGTTGTTCGGCTACCCATTTGTAAATGGCACGCGCATCGGCCACCAAATTTTTCTCCATCGGCGTGCCTTTGGAATTGCCATATCCCCGGTAATTGAAAAACACCAGGGGCAAATTCTTGAAGCCTTGCGCTTCATTGAGCAACCAGCGCACGTCTTCGCTGCGGCCACCGAAATAAATGGCGCACGGTGCCTTGCTGCCTGCACCACCCAGGCCAGCAGGCATGCGCACCCAACCTTCCAGTTCAATGCCGGGAGCCACTTGCAAACGCAGTTCAGTGAATTCGTGTGCGTGGTGGGTCAGCACCTCATGGTGCTTCAACGCAGGGCTGAAAATATGCCGGGTTTGGCTGAAGTACAGGTAAGTCCAGTACGCAGCAAAACCCATGGAGGCAGACAGCGCCATGCGGGGCACCAAACGCGACTCGGGGTTGCGCACTACTTTCTCTTGAACATACTTCATGGATGTACTTCTTTACAAAATGGTTACTGGTCACACTACACAGTGTATTGAAACCAAACTGTCACAAAGGTTCAAAGTGCTTGCAGAAATGGCGTTAAATCAACGTTTGGAAGGAATTGCCCACATGACCTGTCACAATGACAATTCATATTTCAGGAAATCTTCCCGGGACAAAACAGGGAAACTTCCATAGCGTTGAACGATTAGAAGGGAGAGGACAAGAACATGAAATTCAAAACAAGCGCGATTGCGTTGGGTTTGGCTGTGGCATTGGCGGCCTGCTCCAAGAAAGAGGAAACAGTTGCCCCGGAAGCAGCAGCCCCAGTTGAACAGGCTGCACCACAAGCAGTGGCCTACGTAACCCACCAAGACGGCCCAGTGACCATTTACTCACTGGCCGACTACACCAAGATCGGCGAAATTAACGTGGGTGAAGGTGGCCGCGGAGTAGGCTTGACCGAGGACGGCAAGCTACTGGTGGTGGCCGTAAAAGAAACCAAAGATTTGGCCATTGTAGATACCGCCACCAACCAGGTGGTACGCCGTGTGCCTGTGGGCATTAACCCCGAATTTGTGCGCGTGTTGGGTAACCTGGCCTTTGTGGCTTATGAGCCTGCCTCCAAGGGTGGCCCTCCACCCAAGCCTGGTTCAGCAGAAGCCAAAGCCATCGAGAAAGAGCGAGAAGAAGGCGATGAACTGCCAGCACAAGTGGCCATCATCGACTTGGTGAAGGGCGAAAAAATCAAGGAAATTACGGCGGGGTTTGAGACCGAAGGCATTGAGTTTTCTGCCGATGGAAAACACATCATTGTGACCAATGAAGCCGATGAAAATGTATCGGTACATGACATTGAAACTGGCGAGAAGATCAAACAGATCGATACCGAAAGCTACGGCATTCGACCACGCGGCGTGAAACGCTCGCCCGATGGTGAGCAATTCGTGGTCACACTTGAGTACGGCAATAAAATGCTGATTCTGGACAAAAACTACAATGTGATTAACGAGGCTGCCACGGGCGAAGTACCCTATGGCGTCACCTACACCCGCGATGGTTCCGAAATTGTGGTGGCATTGGCGCGGGGCAAAGCCATACAAGTGTTTGATGCAAAAACGCTGGAGCTCAAGCGAGAAATGCCGGTGGGCGACCGTTGTTGGCACTTTAGCTTTACACCCGATGACACACAGTTGATTGTGGCCTGTGGCCGCAGCAACAAGATTCTGGTTTTGGACTACGCCACTGGCAACGTGATCAAAGACATTCCCGAAGGCAATATGCCCTGGGGCGTGATGGTGTCGCCGAAGTCTGTAGGGTCACTGGACATTCCTGGTTGATACAAGCCCGAATGGGTATTTTTTATTGTTTGTACTCCTAAACGAATTTTCCGCGTTAATCAATAAAACGGTTGCCACCATGCAACACTTTGATGTGATTAACGTGGTTTAGGAGTTACCTATGAGACGCGTATTTAATGTAATCGACAGAGGCATTGCAAACAGCCCAACGAACACTGAAACCGCACCAGACAATAGTATTGAAGCCATTCAAGGCACTTGGGCGCAAGCGCTTCGCTGCGACTTTGGCCGTACTCGCGATGCCATGCTGTGTCGTTTGGCTGAATCCACACAGGAATTGGCGCACCAATACCCGAATGACGCAAAGGTTCTACTTTGGAACGGTATTGTGCTGACAGGGTACGCGAAATCACTGGGAGGACTGTGTGCGCTGCAGTTTCAGGCTCACGCAAAAGCTTCACTTGAACGTGCAATTGCATTGGCACCAAACGATGGGGCAGCCTACCTTTACCTGGGCCTGCTGTACGATCATTCCCCAGCAGCCCCTTACGGCTTTGGCGATGAAAACATTGCCAGGTCGCTGCTTGAGCAAGGTTTGAAACTGACCTTGAATTCAGCCGAGCAACTGCGCCGCGCATAAAAAAAGGAAAGCCAACTCTGCTTGGCCTTCCTTTTTTATTGCTGCAACAACCGAAAAAAATTAACGGTTTGCAATGTACATGGTGATTTCAAAACCAAAACGCATGTCTACAAATTGTGGGGTGGTCCAGCTCATGTCTATTTCTCCAAAGTGTTGTAAAAATCAGCAAATGCCTTTGCCGTTGAAATAAGCTTATCCCTACTTCTTCAGGAATTTTGCCCGACTTCACTGCGTAATTGAAGGACTAGTCAGCCCCCAAGCAATCGCAAGCTTGGTGAGTTCAATGTCGTTGCTCACCTGCAGTTTCTTTTTGATTTGATAGTGAATGTTGTGAATGGTTTTTGCACTTAAAAAAAGTAGCTCGCCGATTTGCTCGGCCGACTGACCAGCCACCAGCAAACACAGCACTTCGAACTCGCGGCTGCTCAATTCATCAAGCCCGCCCCGGTTGTCGCGCAAGCGGGAAAGTGCCATCAAACGCGACAAGTCAGCACTCATGAAAGTGCGGCCCGCCAACACTTCGCCAATGGCGCGCAACAGCACTTCGGGCCGGCTGCTTTTGGTGACATAACCTTTTGCGCCAGCGTCCATACACGCACGCGCCAGTTCGATTGAGTTGTGCATGGTAAACATCAGAAATTTAACCTCAGGCCAACGCCCCAACACCCGCTGAACAAGGTTCAAGCCCACCGGCTCTGGCATGCTGATGTCGCAAATCACCAGCGCAGGCAAGTCTTTCTGGCAAGCGGCATAAGCCTCCTGCGCGTTTTCAGCCTCACGCACCTGCTTGAAACCACCCTGTGTTTCCAACAAATGTCGATATCCGGCGCGCACCACAGCATGGTCATCCACCAGCAAAATATTCAGGTCAGCGTTGTTCATGAAGTACCTTTTTGTTGAAAACGGGCAGACACCACAAACCGGTTTTCTTCAACCTGGGCTTTGAATACACCACCATGCACCCTTACCCTTTCAGCCAGCAAGTTCAGGCCCATGCCGCCCGATGGCACCTGCGTTTCAACCGGTTGGGGCAAGCAATTTTCCACACACAGTTCAAGCACACCGGCCTGCCATGCCAAGCCCACATTCACGGGCGCCCCCGGCGCTGCGTGCCGCCGCACATTGGCCAGGCACTCTTCCACGGTACGGTAAACACACAGGGCGCGGTCTTGGTCCAAACTATTCAAGGCGGCAGGTTCTAGACTCAGGTTCACTGTCCAGCCACTGCCCGCATTAATTTCCCAGCGGGTACAAAGGTCTTGAATGGCCATGCCAAGATCAGCCCCTTCCAACACAGGCGGGCACTTGTTCACCAACACCGCCCGCATACGCTCGAACGCGCCCTCAATTTGCAGCTCGATTTCCTCCAGCTTTTCTTGCACCTCCGTATCCCCACTCTTGAGTTGCGCGCGCAGCTGGGCGCAATTCACCGCGATCAGGCTCAGGGACTGACCCAAATCTGCGTGCACCAAGTGGGCCAACTCCCGCCGTTCATCTTCCTGCACATTGAGCAGCTTCATCATCAGGTTTCGGCGGGTTTGGGTAAGCCGCCACAAACGCTCGTTCAAGCGGTTTACCCCTTGCGCAATACGGCCAAACTCCCGTGGCTGCACATCGGGAAGTTGCGCGGGCGGGGGGCTGTCCTCGGAAATGGCAATCGAATCGATTTTTTCGACCAAGGTTGCGGCCGGCTGCAAGGCGCGACCAATAACCACATAGGTTAAGGCGGCCAGGCTGGCCACGATCAGGGTGCTAAGCAACAGCAAGTCGCGCAGCGTATTCCAGAATTTGGCCAGCACCAATTGCGGATCGGCAGTGATGGTCAACTCGCCAAACGGTTGACCCCACAGGCCAACGGGGCGCGGCTGCGCTTCAATTTGTACACCCAACAGGCGCATCAACTGGGCCTCGACAGGATGGCGTACCAGCTGCTCACAACCCTCTTGCCGCACCTGTCCGTTCCAGCCCTCGTAACGTATGCAATAAGGTGCCAACAACAAACCGTACTGGCTACCCACCAGCACAGGCGAGCCCTCGATTTCGGGATTAATTTGCCGCTTGTACATGGAGTACTCCACCATCTCGTGCAAGCGCGTGGCATCGCTGGCCAAGGCATCATCTACCTCATTGGCTGTGCGCAGCACCACATAGGCGGAAATTAACACCCAGCACAACAGGCCCAGGGTGATCATCCGCACCAGCAAATAGCGTTTCAGGTTCATTCAAACAGTTTAATCGGCGTTTGGCTGCAAGTGCGCCAGCGCGGCCTCCCCATGCAGGCGGGCCGCCAGCTTTCTCGCAACCGAATAATTGCTTACCGCCTCGCCACGGTTTTGAACACCCAGCCGCCCAAAGGCTTCCTTGATGTGGGCATTCACCGTGTCGGGACTCATGCCCAGTATCTTTGCAATTTCCTTGCCTGTTCTACCAAGGGACACCTGTTCCATCACCTGTGCCTGTTTGATGGTCAAAGGCTTGGGGCTACCGGGCATTTGAATCAGACTTTGAAACTCGTTCCGTTGTGAAATTGAATTCAGGTTGACTGAATCACGTTTCAGGAAAGCTTGAACCTGAACCATTAATTCTTTGTAATGCTGGCTTTTGGAGAGCAGCAGCGCACCCGAATTGGCCACCTGCCTTTCAATTTTCGCATCGCCCAGAGCGGTAAAAAAAATGCGAAGTGAGCTGGAAAAACGTTGTGACACCATATCGATTACCTCAGCAGGTTTGCTGTTGGGCAACACCAGGTCGGAGACCACCAGGTCTACATCCGCTGGCTCAATTTGCTGAAGCTGCTCAACAGAATCAACCACCCGAGCAGTTAAGCCCGGCACGACAGCAGCAATAATTTCCTCAACGACCATGGCCGAGGTCGGGTGGTCTTCCAGTATCAATAAGTTCTTCAAACCCTTTTCCCCAAAAGTGTGGTTGTCGCTTGGCGTTTTCAAATAATTTTTTTATGAATTGTTAGTGCGATTATCAATTGAAATGTTTAGTTATGTAAAGAATGCAAACAGGCTTACAACTCTGTCAGCACTTTTTGAATAGCTGCGTTTCAAGTGAATGGGCGCAATTCTCGAGGCGACCACAATTGACTGGGGAAGTAGAATGTCACACACAGACGATGAGAAATTAAAAGCAAGAAGGGCCATGCTGGCCAAAGTGGGTTTGGCCGTGGGTGCGTTGTATGCCGCGCCTGCCATGGTGGGCTTGGCCACGGCACAGGCGGGTAGCCGTTCCAGGCCCAGCCGAAAGTCGCGCCCATCCCGGTATGACCATTACCACACACGCTATGGCCGGGGCTACCGCTCTTCCCGGCCCTCACGCCCAAGCAGATATTCACGATATTCCCGATACTCGCGTTATTCCCGGGTAAGCCGCCCCTGGTTTTATATTCGCTTCTAGACAATGAACGCAGTACCGCAACAAAGCCCCGCCTGCCTGTTGCTGAGGTTCGAAGGCACGGCAGGTGAAGTGTGCGTGCCCAACGAGCCAGCATTGCTCCAGGGCCTCACACAGCTTGTTCCAAGCTGGAAATACACCTGCACACCAACACATGGCAAAGCCTGTGACATGCCACACAACTGCATTACGAGGATTAACAACAGCCAGAACACCCCCTTCACTTTTGACATTGAATCTGTTTATCTGGACGAGCCATTGCTTGGCTTGCCCGCCGCCAGTGCACTGTGCGCACTGCTGGCCGATGTGCTTGAAACCCACATTGAGGAAAGTCCAAACCCGATTGCCCTGCATGCCGGGGCTTTTGCAATCGGGGGTCGGCTTATTGCGGTTACAGGCCCGCGACGGGCAGGCAAAAGCACGCTGATTGCAAGACTTTGCGCCGAGCCCGATCTGCAAATTTTCTGTGACGATGTATTGCCCATCAGCCCTCAGGGGGAAGGTGTGGCGCTGGGTGTAGCACCACGTTTGCGCCTGCCCCTGCCCGCCAAGGCGAGCATGCATTTCAAGCAGTTTGCCAGGCAACACATGGGGCCACACGACAGCCGCTACGGTTACCTGTGTGCCAGCAACGTGGCACTGCACGGCGTGCGCCTGCCGCTTGGCGCAATCGTGGTACTGGACCGGCAAACCGACACCCCGGCATGCCTTCACACCGTGAACGAAGACGATGCCCTGTTTTACACACTTGAACAGAATATGGGGCAGTTCAACTCGCCCGGCGAAGCCTTGGCAACAACGCAAGCACTTCTGGGCAAAATTACTTGCGTTCGACTGGTGTACAGCAACCTGGAGGAAGCCGTGCAACTGCTTCGAAAAGCTTTTGATGGCAAAGAGGCCATTAATCCTGATCTTCAGGTGAAGCCTGCACAGGGTTGGGTGCCGCCAACCCCCGAGACCCATACGCTTGCAGACACGGGCCGCGTATTCAAACGAGCACCTACCGCAGCCTTGCGCCGCATCGGTCAGTCCGCCTTCCTATGGCAAGCTGGCGAACACACCCTTTGGCGCCTGAACACCGAGGGGCAAGCCGTGTGGGCGCTGCTTGAAATGCCGGGCAACGCCAGGGAGCTGGCCGAAGCATTGGCCGAGGTATTTGTAGAAGTGCCACAAAAACAACTTGAGCACGATGTCCAGAAGATGCTTGGCAAAATGTGGGCTGAAGGTTTTTTGATCGAGCAATAAAGCGGCAAACTCGGGTAGTGACATATTTTCAAGAGAACCATTATTTCAATTTAATTGATAATGATTCGCATTATTGTTACTATTACTAAATCCTTATTCCGATCACTCAAACATCCCCCAGAACCTTGCCATGCAAAAACCCCAGCAACCCTATGCTCTGTTACACCTACTCATCGTCGCTGCCCTGAGTGGGCACACAGCTGCCTTCGCCAACACAACTTCCCCGGCCGGACAAACATTGCCCGAAGTGAAAGTGGTAGAACAAACCCCAGCCCAGGAAAATCCTGCCGGCCCTTTTGAGGGCTATGCTGCCAGCCGCAGTGCCACTGCAACAAAAACCAATACAGCAATTGCTGAAACAGCCCAAGCCATTTCAGTGATTGGTCGCGATCAACTCGAAGATCAAAACGCAAACGATTTGGGCCAGGCATTGCGCTACACGCCCGGTATTCAGGGCGAGCCATTTGGAGTGGAACCCCGTTTCACCTTTTTCAGAATTCGTGGCTTTGATGCGTCCACAACAGGGCTGTTTCGCGATGGCCTTAAACTCAGCAATCCCGGGTTTTCAATCAGCTATGGCCTGGAGCCCTTTGGTGCTGAGCGAATTGAAGTGCTACGCGGCCCCTCCTCCGTGCTGTACGGGCAGGCCAGCCCTGGCGGTTTGGTTAATTTTGTGACGCGCCGGCCCAGCCAGGAAACACACCGTGAATTTGGCATTGAAGTGGGCAGCTTTGACAGAAAACAAGCCACTGTGGACATTGGCGGTGCGCTTGAAAGCAATGATGAATTCAGCTATCGCCTGACCGGTTTATTGCGAAACAGCGACACACAGGTGGATTTTGTGCACGACGACAGAATTTACATTGCGCCAGCAATTACCTGGAAACCCAATTCTGACACCAGCTTAACGCTACTCACCCACTACCAGAAAGACGACACCATTTCTTCACAGGCTTTGCCTGCTGCAGGTACGCTTTTGCCCAATCCAAACGGACCAATTCCACGCAACCGCTTTTCGGGCGAACCCGGTGTGGACAAATACGAAAGGGAGGAATTTTCTGTCACCTCGCTTTTGGAACACAAGCTCAACGACTCCGTCACACTTCGACAGAACACGCGTTACTACCAAACCGATCTGAACGATGTGGTGGTGTTCAGCAACTCACTTCAGGCTGACCAACGCACAGTGGACCGTGCTTACTTCAGCAGCTTTGGCAATTTGGCTTCCCTGACATTGGACAATCAATTGGAATACCGCTTTTCCCTGGGGGCTGCAAAGCACACCTTGCTGAGCGGTATCGATTTCCAGAATGTCGAGCTTGATTCCATACAAGCCTTTGGCGCAGCCCCTTCGCTTGACATCTACAACCCAGTCTACGGATCGCCGGTCAATATTCCCGCGCCGTTCAGAAATGACAGCACTGAGCAGCAACAGTTGGGTTTTTACCTGCAAGACGAAATTCGCTACGAGCAATGGATAGCCACCCTGGCGGGCCGCTATGACGAAGCAAAAAACAAGGTTAACGATCTACTAATGAATAGGCAAAGCAGGCAAGACGACAGCGCCACAACCGGGCGCGCAAGCTTGATGTACCAATTCGTCAACGGTGTGTCGCCATACCTTAGTTACACCGAGTCTTTCCTGCCGGCTTTGGGCACCGATGCGAACGGGCGGAATTTTGATCCCGAAACCGGTCAGCAATTCGAGGTGGGGGTCAAGTTTCAACCCAACGCTGCCAGCCAGTTCAATGTGGCCTTGTTCGACTTGACTCGCGAAAACTTCCTGACCACAAACCCAAACACATTTGCTCAAGAGCAAACGGGCGAAGCCCGATCCAAGGGCATTGAACTTGAGGCACTGACGGCAATCACCGACCAACTCAACCTGATCGCGAGCTACACCTACACCGACGTTGAAATTACGCGCTCAACCGACCCAGCGGAATTGAATCGCCGCCCGGTTCAAACACCAGAGCACTTGGCCTCATTGTGGGCTGATTACACCTTGCGTGGCGATGTGCTGAATGGCGTCGGTATTGGCCTGGGCGCACGCTACCTGGGTTCTACCTTTGCAGACGCCAGCAATACCTTGAAGGTACCCAATGCAACAGTGTTTGATGCAAGTATTCACTATGACTGGAAACAGGCCCGTTTTTCCCTGAATATTCAAAACCTGTTCGACCGCGAGTACGAACCCAGCGCCTACATTCGCGGGGGAACGCCGTTCACGGTTGCAGCACAAGAGCGGACCGTTCAGGCGCAAGTCAGTTATCGCTGGTGATTCCAAGGAACTTTTCCAGGTGATTAGCACTCTTTCGCAGGGAGTGCTAAAATTAACTGGAAATTGGTTCATTAATTCGGAGAACACCGCAATCATGACCACCGCATTGACACTTGCTAACCCACGCGCCGCTGGCAGCAGCCTTGCTGTGCGCGACCCATGGGCCTTGGTGGCCCGTGGCCCGCTTGGCAACCTAGATGCCTATATTTCAGCCACACACCAAATTCCCATGCTGTCGCCCGAAGAAGAAGTGGAACTTGGCGAACGCCTGCAACGCGACAACGATCTCGAAGCGGCCCGCCGCCTGGTGCTAAGCCACCTGCGACTGGTGGTTGCAGTGGCACGCCAGTATCTGGGCTATGGCTTGCCCCACGCCGACCTGATTCAGGAAGGTAATATTGGTCTAATGAAAGCCGTGAAGCGATTCGACCCCACGCGCGGCGTGCGGCTGGTCAGCTTTGCGCTGCACTGGATCAAAGCTGAAATTCACGAATACATTATCCGCAACTGGCGCATGGTGAAAATGATCACAACCAAAGCGCACCGCAAGCTGTTTTTCAACCTGAACAGCTTCAAGAAGTACGGCCAAACCCTGTCGCCTGATCAAATCAACGAGGTGGCCAGTGAGTTGAATGTACGCCCCGAAGATGTGTACGACATGGAACGCCGCATGGCGGGCCATGAATTCAGCCTGGACCCGGTGGTAGACGTGGACAGCGAAGAAAACAGTTACAACCCCGTGCGCTATTTGGCCGCCGAAGGTGCCGAGCCCACCGAGGTGCTGGAAGGTGTCAACATGGAGCGCCTGCACAGCGAAGGTCTGGACCTGGCCTTGGCCAGCCTGGACGAGCGCAGCCAGCGCATTATTTCCAGCCGCTGGTTGGCCGGTGACAACGCCAAAACCCTGCACGACCTGGCTGCAGAGCTGGGTGTGTCGGCCGAGCGGGTTCGCCAAATTGAAACCCAGGCCATGAAAAAAATGAAAACCGCTTTGCTGAAATATGAACAGGGCGAGGTTTAAAACAGGGCTGTAATCATTTTGGGTGAAAACTAACCTACACTAAGGGCTTGGCAACAAGCCCTTTTTTACGACCATGATTGAAGTACACCACCTGGAACACTCGCGCTCGCAGCGCATTATCTGGCTGCTTGAAGAACTTGGCCTGCCTTACAAGGTAACCCGCTATGCGCGCGACGCCAAAACCTACCTGGCCCCTCCCGAATTGCTGAAAATTCACCCCCTGGGGAAATCGCCGGTGATTACGGATGGCGACATTACCGTGGCCGAGAGCGGTGCCATTGTGGAATACCTGATCGACAAGGCTGGCGGCAAATTTCGCCCTGCTGCAGGTACCCAGGCACACCGGGACTACACCTACTGGATGCACTTTGCCGAGGGCACAGCCATGCCCCCACTGGTCATGACCCTGGTGTTCAATAAAATTGAAAATGCCCCTGTACCCGCTTTGCTCAAGCCAATTGTGCTGCCAATTGCACGCGGCATTTCCAAGCAAGTCAAAACCAGTTTCATCAACCCCAACCTTGAAAAGCAGTTCGCTTACATTGAAAGCGTGCTGGCCAAAAATGAGTGGTTTTGCGGCAGCGAGATGACCGGCGCTGACTTCATGATGAGTTTTCCACTGGAAGCAGCCATGAGTCGCGCCGAGAGCATCAACAGCATGCCCAAAATTGCAGCTTACGTAAAACGCATCCACGCAATGCCCAGCTTCAAAAAAGCACTGGAAGTGGGCGGTCCTTACAATTACGCTTAATTTCGCTGAATAACGCATGAACGCAGTAAGCACGTCGATAGAACAACAGGCAAAAATCACCAAAATCAACGGCAGTGTGCAGTTGATTAGGGATGGTTTCTTCCTGCCCGCGCAAGCAGGCATGGTTCTATTGCCGGGCGACCGTGTTCTCAGCGATGCGGGCGGCAAGGCAGTCATTGAGTTCACTGGCGTGAAAGATGCGCTGATTATTGAGAATGGTGCGGCTGCCACCTTCAACCTGGAAGTGGTTGAAATGGACGAAGCACCGCAGTGGATCGCCACCGACCTGTATGGCCAGGGAGTGTATTTCGACGGCCAACAGGCTTCCGAGAACAACGCAGGCACTTCGGACAACCCGGACCTGTTCGGACTGTTTGGCACCACCAACGCCAATGGCGAGTCGACCGGCTACCCGGTGCTGGAAAGCCTGGTGTTTTTAGGTGCCACCGCAGCCATATACAGCGACAACGAAGACAACACAAACACCACTGAAACCACCAGCACCACCGAATCGGGCAACAACGACTCAGGCACCGGTGGCAACAACAACCCGCCACCTGCCCCTGAACCGAATCCCAACCCGGAACCTGAAGAACCTGCTGCCAGCCCCCTGGACGCCGTACTTTCCCCGGTGACCGATGCACTGGATGGTTTACTCTCCACCCTTGGTGCGCCCTCCCCTGTGGGCAGTTTGGCCGTACCTTTGCAAGCAAGCAGCAACAGCCCCGATTTGCCAAGTTAAGACCCTGGCACTTGAACACTCGAAGGGTTGGCCTGTCCTCTCAATAGGATATGACTCGTTAGTAACTTAAGAGACAATTCATTTGCGGATCGAGCGAAGCTCTGTTCTGCACAACGGAATTAGCTTTGTGCATAGAACTATGCGTGACGAGAATACGCTCATTCACTGAATAAGATGTGAATTGAGTTTGGCAGCAAAGGACCTTTTTTTATGAGCGGTAACACCAACTTCGGACTCGATTTTTCAGAGGCCAAATCAATTGTCAGCACTGGCAAACCTCTCGAATTCACCACAAACCCCAAATTCGATTTATCAACCCTTTACGCGTTCACAGCACCTGAAGGTGTACAACGCGCAAGCGGCCCCTGCGCCCTGGGTACCATTTTGCACCACCATGAAATTGGCTGGAACCACCTGCCCAAAGACCGGCACGGCCACCCCTTGAATGACCCCTACATTCACGAAATCATGCGCTGGGCCGAATGCCCAGATTTGCTAGGTGGCAGTATGGGTACCTCGCCCGCGACCATGCTGAAGGGCCTGAAAAAGGCCGGGCTTGTTGCCAACTGGTACGCAGGCAACAAGCCACAAGCCACACTGAACCTGATCCGTAGCGAACTCTTTGAAGGCAGACCCGTGATTGTACTAATCAATCACGGCCCGGAAGGCGAACCACTGTTGCTGGAATGGGAGGTGGTGTTCAACATTGAAAACGACACGGTGAGCTCGAAACAGACAAGCATGGCGCAGCGGCACAAAAAGCGCAGCATTGCCGAATTCACGGCTCAAATGGCCATGAACCTGCAACAGCTCAGTTGCAGCGTAATTACTGCGAGAAAAGACTAGTTACTTGCCGTCGAGAATTTGTTCAACATCGCTGACCACGGGTGCAGAATCTGCGTTGTGGCGAACCAGCAAACGGGCGCGACCTTGCTGGTCGAACACATAGCTTGCGGAGGTATGGTCCATCAGGTAGTTGTCGGGCCTGCTGCCTTCCACCTTGCCGGCGTACACCCGCAAGCCAGCCAACAGGGGCTTCAATTCTTCGGAAGATTCCGCGGTAAGTGCATCAAAGGTAGGGTTGAACTGGGGCACATACTTTTTCAGCAACTCGGGCGTGTCGCGCTCTGGGTCAACAGACACAAACAGCACCTGCAAGTTGTCGCCCTTCTCGCCCAGCTTGGCTTTCACCTCGCTCCATTGCTGCATGGTAATGGGGCACACATCGGGGCAATGGGTGTAGCCAAAAAACATGGCCACCACTTTGCCTTTGTAGCTTTCCATGGTGCGCTCTGTACCCGACAAGTCTTTTAACTTGAAGTTGGCCACCAAAGAAGAACCCGTGATGTCTGTGTTGATAAAGCTGGCAGGGCCTGCACTGCAGGCGGCCAACAGAGCCACCGCGCCGAAAGCCAGCCATGTTTTTACCCAACGAAACTGTTTGAAACTGCCCATACTGCTTACACCGTTACATAGTGATCGACCAACAAGGCCGCGAACAAAAACGCCAGGTAGGCGATAGAATATGTGAATGCCTTTTTGGCCAAGGCATCGCTGTAGTTTTTCCAGATCTTGTAGCCATACCCAATGAATATGGCGTTCAACACCACAGCGCTGAGCAGGTAAATCAGCCCGCTCATTTTCATGGCGAAAGGGATCAGCGTGGTAGCCGCCAGCATGATGGTGTACAAAAACACATGGAACTGCGTAAATGCAGCGCCGTGGGTGACAGGCAACATGGGCAAGCCCGCGCGCGCGTATTCTTGCGTGCGGTACAGGGCCAGCGCCCAGAAGTGCGGCGGCGTCCACACAAAAATAATCAGGAACAGTACCAGCGCTTCAGCCGAAACACTGTTGGTAACCGCTGCCCAGCCCAGCACCGGTGGCATGGCACCCGAGGCACCACCAATCACAATGTTTTGTGGCGTGTTTGGCTTTAACAGCAAGGTGTAAATAATGGCGTAACCCACAAAGGTGGCCAGTGTCAGCCACATGGTCAGCGGGTTCACGAACACATAAAGAATCCACACCCCAACACCGCCCACCATGCTGGAAAATACGAGTGTTTGAAGCGAATTCAGTTCACCGCGGGGCAGTGGGCGTGCACGCGTGCGCGCCATTTTCGCGTCAATTTGCTGCTCAACCAGGCAATTGAAGGCAGCCGCAGCGCCTGCCACCAGCCATATACCCAAAGTACCCGCAATCAACACCTGGGCATTGGGCAAACTGGGTGTTGCCAAAAACATGCCAATGACCGCACAGAATACGATCAAGGCCACCACGCGTGGCTTGGTCAATGTCCAGTACTGTTTGGCCACGTGAGAAAAACTACTCACGGCTTTTGTTTTTTCAACGGATGGCATGTGGAGCCTTATGAAATTCGATGGCGATTGCCCGCAACCCGATAGTTTACCAAGATCAGGGTGACCAACAACAGCGCTGCGCCCCCATTGTGCGCCACGGCCAACCACAAAGGCAATTGAAACACCACGTTGCCAATGCCCATGGCAATTTGCAAAGCCAGCACGGCCACCAGTTTAATGGCCAGGGGCTTGGTGCCCGGGTTGCGCCACAGGGCAAAAGCGAGGAAGCCCAAAATGCCGGTAACCACCAAAGCGCCAATGCGGTGAATGAAATGAATGGCCGTCAGCGATGCCACATTCAAAATTTCACCTTCAGGTGTTTCACCCAAATGACGAACAATGTGAAATGCATCCTTGAATTCCATGTGCGGCCAGAAGCTGCCCTGACAGGTGGGAAAGTCGGTACACACCACCGCAGCATAGTTGGTGCTCACCCAACCACCCAGAATAATTTGCGCTGCCACGGCCACAAAACCCACACGCGCCAGCACACGCAACCCGCTGAGATCGCGGGGAGGCGCCACGGTACGGGCCGGGCTGGTTTGCCGCAGCCACAGCCAGGTCAGCATGCCTAAAATGGTCATGCCACCGATCAGGTGACCGGTCACAATGGCCGGCTTGAGCAGCATGGTGACTGTCCAGGCACCAAAAGCACCTTGTAAACACACAGCGAAAAACAGCCAGGTGGCCAAGGCGGGGGACTGTTTCAATTCAGCCCGCTTTTTCCAGGCCATCACCATGATGCCGATAATCAAGAAACCCAAAAATGTGGCCACATACCGGTGCGCCATTTCCTTCCAGGCTTTGGGCATTGAAACCGGACCGTGTGTTCCACCTTGAATTTCAACAGCTTGTGCAATTTCTTCGGCCGCATGTGTGGGGGTCAGCTTGCCATAACAGCCCGGCCAGTCCGGGCAACCCAAACCAGCGTCGGTCAGGCGTACAAAAGCGCCCAACATAATCAAAAGGAATGTAAGTACTGTGGTGAATGCGACCAAACGCTTGTAACTGCTCATGCTGCTCTCGTTTTATCCGATGTTTGAAGCCCACAACAGGCGGCTAACGTCTTTGCGAAACTTGTCGAACTGAAGGGTATTGTTGGGCGGAAAACGCATCATCACGTGGCCCAATGGGTCGGCCACAAACACGTGGTCGCGCACAGTGCCAATGTCGGCACTGCCTTTGTTACCCACAATGCCTTGCTCCAGTGGCAACCAGCTTTTCAACTGATCTTCGCTGGCGCGCACAAAATGCACATCGGGGAACTGGCGCAACAGCAGGGTTTCAAGGGGGCCGTCATCGGTAACAAACACCACACGTTCAATACGGCCCTGCTCTTTGCCTTTTGAAGCACGGGCCTGCCGCTGGAAGTACATGGTGTTTTGGCACACTTCGTCGCAATTGCTGTTGATCACCTGAATCAGCACCCACTTGTCGGCCACCTGCTGCATGGTGAAGTCATCACCATTGATGTTTTTGAACACATCGGTCGACACATCGACCTGTGGATCAAGAATGGTGCCGTAATTGTTGGTGCCTTCGGGCTTGTCGAAAAAATACAAATAGAAAGCTGCCGCAATGGGCAAGGCACAGGTGAGGAACACCAGCAAAATGGTGATTCGGCCTTTGTTCAGCTTCGCGGGTGCGCTGGCTGCGTTCATCTTTTATTCCCTTTGTAAAACTCGCTTCGAAAAAACTCTCGGTAGACAAAAAACAGATTCAGCAACACCAACACCGCCGACATGGTAAACCACTGAAAGGCATAACCCCGATGCTTGGCCACTTGTTCTTGCAGGGGCACCGCCAGGTGATAAAAACCACCTGCAATACTCGCCTTTGGCTGTTGCCCAGCGGTTTGCGCCACGGGCTGCTGGGTTACCACAAAATTGCTCACTGGCTCGCCAGTGCGCTTTTCAAATTCATTCACACTAAAATTTGACCACACATCAAAGCCATTGCTTTGGGCCATCACAATGTTCTCGGCATCGCCCAAGGCAATGCCGCGCAATTCAGCAGACTGGGCGAAGCGCGGCAAAATGGTGCCCTGTAAATTGAACATTTCACCGTCCCGCATGGCCCCAGCTGGCATATTGGGCGCAAGCCGTGGCTCGGCAGGATTTCGCAGCAACAAGCCCCGATCAACGGGTATTAAAAAGTTTGCACCCTCTGGCCGAAAACCCTGCACCACTTGAACGGCCGGCCTTCCGTTTACTTGACGATTGTCTATATATATCAGGGCTTTGGCCTCGAACCTACCCCTCAATTCAATTTTCCGGTAGGACAAATTGTCCAAGTCCAGCAGGGCACTGGCTGGAGAGACAGGCTCGGCCGCCAATGCGCGCGCTTGCGCATCAAACAGGGTTTGTTTTTCCTGCGCCCGCCCGGTTTGCCATTGCCCCAAACTGAAGGTGAGCCACACCAGTCCAGCCCCGATCAACAAGGTGAAGAGCAGCTTGACTTTGCCAGGTGTTTTCACTGCATTAACCATGACATACTTCCACTTGTGTGCTGTACACGGTTAGTTTTTGAAAGGTGTTCACCATGAAGTTGATCATTGGCCTGGCGTTCCTGGGCATTCTGGCAAGTCTGGGTTCGGCTTTTTTCTTTCTCATGAAAGACAAAAGCAAGTCCAGCCGAACTGTAAATGCATTAACCATGCGCATCGGTTTGTCCATCGCGCTTTTCCTGCTGATTCTGTTTGCCTGGTACATGGGCTGGATAGAGTCAACTGGCATTCGATAAGCTCAATGTAAGCTCGATATCCAAAAAAAAGCCACCGGAGTTTTCCAGTGGCTTTTTTCATTGTGTGTTTTACAGCCTGCCGGGAAAAGCCCGTGTTACAGCCAGTAAACCACCACGTACAAGCCCAACCACACCACGTCCACGAAGTGCCAGTACCAAGCAGCAGCTTCAAATGCAAAGTGGCTGTCTGGCGTGAAGTGGCCCTTGATACAGCGAATCATGATGAAGAACAGCATGATAGCGCCAATGGTCACGTGGAAGCCGTGGAAACCGGTCAGCATGAAGAAGGTTGAGCCGAAAATACCGGAGGTTAGCTTCAGGTTCAAATCGCGGTAAGCGTGAATGTATTCATAAGCCTGGAAGCCCATGAAGATTGCGCCCAACAACACGGTTAGCGCCAGGCCCCAAATCAGCTGTGAACGCTTGTTGGCGATCAGCGCATGGTGTGCCCAAGTCAGGGTAAGGCCTGAAGTAAGCAGCAAGGCGGTGTTGATGGTTGGAATTGGCCATGGACCCATGGTTTGAAACGCATCCACAGTGCCTGCCGGGCCAGTGTTGGGCCAGTTGGCGGTGAAGTCGGGCCACAGGAATGCTTTGTTGTCGATGTCGCCAAGCCAGGGCATTGCAATTTGACGGGCATAAAACAAGGCACCGAAAAACGCGGCGAAGAACATGACTTCAGAGAAAATGAACCAACCCATTGACCAGCGGAAAGACACATCCACGCGGGCGCTGTACTGGCCACTTTCAGATTCGCCCACCACATGCTTGAACCAGCCTGTGAGCACATAAATTAGAATTGCCATGCTGAGTGCAAACAGGTAAGGGCCCGATGCAGCGCCGTTTACCCACTGGGACATGCCCAGTACAAAAAAGAACATGGCCACTGCGCCAAGCACAGGCCACTGGGACAAGCCGGGCACAAAGTAATATGGTGCATTCGCACGCATGGTGGTTTCTCCTATTTCTTTAATTTAGATGCTTCAATACTGCAACAGCAAATTCCGTACGGCTTAAGCGGAACTCACCACAAAATTTACCAACACCAGCAACCCGATTACAAAACCCGCGGCTGCCAGGAGGCCCACGACAATGACGTGAACCGGATTTAACTTTTGCATGTCTTCAGAGTGGTTTTTACCCTTTCGGACACCGAAAAACGACCACAAAACAGCTGACAGGGTTTGCAGAAAAGTGGCGGTACTCGCTTTACGCGATGCGGCCTCTTTGATGTCTTTCGACATTATTCTGCTGCCATGGCTGTTGCGCCGGCCACTTCAAAAAACGTGTAACTCAATGTGATGGTATGTACGTCTTGTGGCAACTTGGGGTTGATCACAAACACCACCGGAAACTCTTTGGTTTCACCCGCTTTGAATGGTTGCTGCTTAAAGCAAAAACATTCCAGCTTGGTGAAGTGCTCAGCCGCTTTGCTGGGCAAATAACTGGGTATGGCCTGGCCTGCGGTGTCGTTCTTCAGGTTGTTGTACACCACATAATTCATGGTAACCAATTCGCCGGGGTGAACCATCATTCGATTGGTCTCGGGCTTGAACTGAAACTTGCCCCGCTCATTGGCATCAAAAATCACTTCAATGCTTCGGCTTTTGTCCACCTGGGTGTTCTTGACGATTTCTTCCGCATTCTTGGTTTGCGGTGTGAGCACGTTGATCCCGGTGATTTCGCAAATGGCCTTGTAAATAGGCACCAGCGCGTAACCGAAGGCAAACATGGCCACAACAATCACCACAAGGCGCACAACCATTTGTTTGTGCAAACCGCTTGTTTTCTGACTATTTCCGTTGGCCATGCTGCTTTACCTCTACTGCGAATTCATTAAAACCTAGTTCACCAAACTCAAGATGCTCGGTTCCATCACCTTGCGAATCAGAATGCCGATGAAAAACACGGCAGCCACCGACAGCAAAATCAAACCAGTGCGCTTGTTTTGTTTGGCTTTCTCTTTTTCCTCAGGGGTCACGCTTACTTCCTTGCTGAACCAATTCGTTGTGTAAAAAAGCCTTGTGTGCCTAACACCTGCACAAAGCCGCTTTACGCAACGGGGGGTTGGTGAATACCAAACCCCCATTGTTAAACCCGTGGGTGAATTACTTCACCGTGGGTGGATCTTCAAAAGTATGGAACGGCGCTGGTGATGGAACAGTCCACTCCAGACCTTCGGCACCTTCCCATGGCTTGGCTGGTGCTGCTTCGACTTTCTGGAACATCCATGCGCGCAGTACACACCACAGGAAGATCAACTGGGACAAACCAAACCAGAAAGCACCGATGGTGGCAATGGCGTGGAAGTCAGTGAACTGTGTGGCGTAGTCGGCGTAGCGACGTGGCATACCGGCCAAACCCAGGAAGTGCATTGGGAAGAAAGTGACGTTGAAGCTGATCAGTGAAGACCAGAAGTGCCACTTGCCCAATGTTTCGCTGTACATACGGCCAGACCACTTGGGCAACCAGTAGTAGGTGCCTGCAAACAAGGCAAACAATGAACCCGCCACCAGCACGTAGTGGAAGTGAGCCACCACGTAATAGGTGTCTTGCAGCTGAATATCAACTGGAGCAACAGCCAGGATAAGACCAGTGAAACCACCCATGGTGAACACGAAAATGAAACCCACTGCAAACAGCATGGGGGTTTCGAATGTCATGGAGCCTTTCCACATGGTGGCCAGCCAGTTAAACACTTTCACACCAGTGGGCACCGCGATCAGCATGGTTGCATACATGAAGAACAACTGGCCGGTTACAGGCATGCCGGTTGTGAACATGTGGTGCGCCCAAACAATGAAGGACAGAATCGCGATGGACGCTGTGGCGTACACCATGGAGCTGTAACCGAACAGTGTTTTGCGTGCAAAGGTGGGCACAATGTGGCTGATGATGCCGAAGGCCGGCAAGATCATGATGTACACCTCGGGGTGACCGAAGAACCAGAAAATGTGCTGGTACATCACGGGGTCGCCGCCGCCGGCCGCATTGAAGAAGGATGTGCCGAAATGGCGGTCAGTCAACACCATGGTGATGGCACCGGCCAACACAGGCATCACTGCGATCAACAGGTAGGCAGTGATCAACCAGGTCCAGGCGAACATCGGCATTTTCATCAAGGTCATGCCGGGAGCGCGCATGTTCAGGATGGTGGTAATGATGTTGATGGAACCCATGATCGATGAGGCACCCAGAATGTGCATCGCGAAAATGGCAGCATCCATGCCGGGGCCCATTTGCACAGACAGCGGTGCATACAGAGTCCAGCCAGCAGCGGTTGCGCCGCCGGGCATGAAGAACGATGCCGTCAGGATAATCGCTGCAGGAACCATTAACCAGAAGCTGAAGTTGTTCATGCGGGCAAAAGCCATGTCAGAACAGCCGATTTGCAGCGGAATCATCCAGTTCGCGAAGCCCACGAATGCAGGCATTACCGCACCAAACACCATGATCAAACCGTGCATGGTGGTGAGCTGGTTAAAGAACTCGGGCTGAACCAGTTGCAGGCCAGGTGCAAACAGTTCTGCACGCAGCATTAGCGCCAACACACCGCCTTCCAGCAGCATGATGAACGAGAAAATCAGGTACATGGTACCGATGTCTTTGTGGTTGGTTGCGTACAACCAACGGCGCCAACCATGCGGATGGTCATGCGCGTGGTCATGGTCGTGACCATGGCCATGGGTTAAATCTGCCGCGGTAGTGCTCATATAAATCTCCTAAGCAATATTAACGTGCAGCCGTAACAGCACTTGGCTGAACAACCGGGTCTGTACCTGTGCCAGCATTGGCCCAAGCGTTTCGTGTGTAAGTAATGACTGAAGCAATTTCAACATCGCTCAACTGCTTCCAGGCTGGCATGCCAGCACCTTTGCCGTTCAACAGAATGTCAATTTGACCCGCTTGCGGACCCACTACAGAAGGAGCAGCCACTAGCGCAGGGAAAGCACCGGGAATGCCCTCGCCAGAAGCCTGGTGACAGGCCGCGCAGTTGGCGTTGTACACCTGCTCACCACGGGCAACCAAATCTTCCTTGGTCCATTCCTTGGTAGGGTCGTCTTGCTTGGCCTTCATTTCTTCCAGCTTGGCCTGTACCCACTTGGAGTAATTTTCTTCGGACATCACTTCAACCACGATGGGCATGTAGGCGTGGTCTTTGCCACACAATTCAGCACACTGACCGCGATAAATGCCTTCTTTTTCAGCCTTGAACCAGGTGTCACGAACGAAACCGGGGATCGCATCTTGCTTCACGCCGAAGGCTGGGATCATCCACGCGTGGATAACGTCGTTGGCCGTGGTTACCACGCGAACTTTCTTGTTCACAGGCACCACAACGTGGTTGTCCACTTCCATCAGGTAGTTTTCACCGCGTGCCACAGCCTGACCTTGGTGGTCGTCAATTTGGTCGCGTGGTGTAGTGAGCGTGGACAGGAAAGCAATGCCTTCACCTTCACCGGCCAAGTATTCATAGCCCCACTTCCATTGATAACCAGTGGCTTTGATGGTGAGGTCGGCGTTGGAGGTGTCTTTCATCGCAACCACTGTTTTGGTTGCGGGCAAGGCCATGCCGATCACGATCAGGAACGGAACAATGGTCCATGCGATTTCAACTTTCACGCTTTCATGGAAAGAGGCTGACTTGGCGCCCTTTGACTTGCGGTGTGCGTAGATTGAGTAAAACATCACGCCAAACACGGCAACGAAAATGACCAGACAGATCACCAACATCAACGTGTGCAAATCATAGATTTGACGCGCGATTTCGGTAACCGGTTCAGCGAGGTTGTACTGCAAAGGTTGCCCAGAAACATTCTCGGCAAACGCTGCACCTCCGAAGGATGTCATCGCAATTGCAGCGGCCGAAGCAACAGCTTTGCGAATACCCAAGGACGACTTCAACATGGCGATCCTCAATCTCAAAAAAATATCAAACTGGTGGAAGCCGCATGCCTATACCGCACATGCTGCCCTTGCCAGTGCTGCCTTTAATTCCCGGTGCAGCGCTGACTTGTCTTTTTCGGCAATAAATTTGCCCATTTTTACTTGTTGGCCCCTGTGACTGAACAACAAAGGCGCTTTGTACTTTCCGTTGTAACTTAATTTGGCCCATTGGGGTGACCATTCAAGCTGGGTTAGTTTGGTGCCGTCTGCCATAACCAGAATAAGCTGGTTGGGCTGCAGTTCGATCATTTCGTAATCGGCCGCATGCCTCGCGTAAATTACAAACGCCGTTCCCACCAACAACAACTCGATTCCAGCGAACGGCAACACAATCCAGAAACCTGCCAGCAAAAAACCGGTTGCAATCACCAGGGTGATTGCACACAAGCTTAAATACCACTGCAAAAGCTGCTTTGGACTAAGCGAACAATTGCGCCGGAACACCCACCTATTGCCCTGCGGCGTGTAATGTTGCCCGCCGCCGCTGGTGCAAGGTGTGCCACTTGGTGCAGTAGCTGAACTTGAATTTTCTGGAATCATGCCCATTTACCTCTTAGAGAGCAGTCATTCAGACCCAATGCACACCCAAAAGAGTGCATCAAAACCTTCGAATTATAGGCTCAAGGCTCTAAAGCAAGCAATAAGACAGGTGCAATCCGCGCCTGATTTCCCCGAAATAAGTTAAAAACAATGCGCTACATTTGAAAATGCTGCGCAGCAGCACGCTATTTCGAGCCTTTGCGCCCCTTGATGTCTGAAATTTTTACGGTGGCCACGTCGGTTTTGGTTTTTCTTTTGACCTTCCAGGCGTGCCCATAGACCAGCTCCAAGGTGAGAGGAATGCGCCCTGTTTCCGGATCGCGCAGCCGCTCAAGACAAAGAATGGCTTCAGAAAACTGACGTGACGTTCGCAAACCTTGCTTGCGCGTTTCCAGGTGATTACCGCACAGGGCACGCCAATCCTCAAGCAACTTGGCTGGCGAGCTGTAGGTCAAGGTCAGCTTTTCCATTTCCATGACCGGGTCAGAAAAACCCTGCTTGCTCATCAGGTCGCCAAGGTCGTGCATGTCTGCAAAATCGGGAAAAGATTCGCCCATGGCCTGCGCAAAACTTTGCAATTCACGGGCTGTATCGGGACCAAAACAGCTGAAAAACACTCCGCCTTCAGGTTTTAATACCCGCAGCCATTCGGCCATGCATTGACCTGGGTCGGCCACTGCATGCAACCACAAGGGCGACCAAATCATGGCCTGGCTTTCGCTGGGCAAAGGCAAAGGACTGTTGGTTGGCAGTGCGATGGTCGAAGCGGGCTTGGGTGCCGCCCGGCCGGGCCAAAGTTTGGCCAAAAAAGAAGCGGCAGCCTGTTCAAGCTGCTCTACCGGCACGTGGATTGCCTTGGGCGCAAACACAGCAAATTCACGCCCAACAAACAGGTTTTTTACATTGGGCAAGGCCGCAGGGTGTAACCAGCCTTGATGCACCACCCCTCCCTCGACCGGGCGCATAATTTGCGCGCGATTCACCATGCGTTGGTTTACCTCTTCGAGTATGAACGGCAATGGTTTTGCTACGCGCCGGGACCATTGTTGCGCCAAGGCGGTGTTTGATCGGGGAATTTTCCAGAACTGCGAGGACATTGTGGGGCTAGCTGTTTCAGCAAAAAGGTGGTGCAGTCTATTCTATAGAACTTGCCAGTGTATGGGCGACGCCATGGTGCCGGGGCGCTGCGTGGCCTGCCAAATGCCGATGCAAAACAGTACTTCCGGTTTTAGGCGCTTTGTGTGCAGCCACTGCGAGCCCCTGATTCACCACCGCGAGGCTGTGCGCTGTAAACGCTGCGCACTTGCACTTGGTCCGCGCCTCCAAGCGTTTGGATGGACGCATTGCAGGCATTGCAAACCCATGGTTGAGCATGGCGCACAAGCGCCTTTGGAATGCGTGGTGTGCAGTGATTACCTTGCTCCGGTTGATCAATGGATTGCTTTGTTGAAATACGGCAATAACCATGGCATGGCCCGGTTTTTAGGCCACTGGCTGGGAACAAGGGTACTGAAATTGGGCATGGACCTGCCCGATGTATTGGTGCCTGTGCCCGTGAGCCCGGACAAATTAAGGCAGCGCGGCTATAATCAAGCCGCTTTGATTGCCCGGCATCTGGGACGGCACATTAATAGGCCAGTGACGACTGATTGGCTGATCAAAACCCAGGAACTTGGTGCGCAGGCGACCCTGGGCCGAGAAGATCGACTGCAGAATTTGCATGGGGCTTTCAGGGCCACGCGTCGCATCTCTGGCAACATTCGGATCGGCCTGGTTGACGATGTGATCACCACCGGGGCCACCATTCAAAGCTGCGCCGCAGCGCTTCGCAAAGCAGGCGCTGAATCAATTGTAACCATGGCAGTGTGCAGGACCCCAGAATGATTCATGTGGTATTGGTTGAACCGGAAATTCCGCCCAACACGGGCAATGTGATTCGCTTGTGCGCCAACACTGGCGTGCAGTTGCACTTGGTTGAGCCTTTGGGTTTTCCACTGGAAGATGCCCGTATGCGACGCGCCGGGCTTGACTACCATGAGTACGCCAACATGCTGGTTCATCCAAGCTGGCAAGCATTTCTCGACCGCTGCCTACCCGACCCGCAACGCTGTTTTGCAATGACTACCAAAGGTAAAAACTCGCCTTTCGATGTGAAATTCCAAGCGGGTGATTACCTGATGTTTGGCAGCGAGACCCGGGGGCTTTCTGAGGACGTGCGCAACTGGTTTGCCCATGAGAACTGGCTGCGCCTGCCGATGCGCCCGGAGAGCCGGTCGCTGAACCTGTCCAATTCAGTGGCGGTGATGGTGTATGAGGCTTGGCGGCAGCTGGGGTTTGAAGGCGGAAGCTAGGGGTTATACTTGCAGGGCACCAGTTTGCTTGGGTTCCGATCTCTCGGAGCTTATTAATCTCCCTCTCGGCTAGGGTTCCGATCTCTCGCCAGAAAACCTGTTGATCCCTTGCTGAGCCTTGCGATGCCTGAGAACGACCCTCCTAAACTTCGGGTCGGGTTCGTTCTCTGTTGCCCATGCTGGGCAACACCGGCCCTGCTCGGCACGCAAGGGCAGGTTTTCTTGAAGGCGAGGCGATCGAAACACCGCCACCGAATGGGCGTTGCGCCAGCGGTGACTCGGAGCTGAACTTGCAATGGGTCGCACGATGACCAGTCAGAAAACTTGCCGGCTTGGCGCGCCGAGACCAACGATCGCGCCCTGGCGCGAAAGCCAAGACCCGACAGTTACTTTTGGAGGGCTTGGCTTAGTGCAGGCTCAAGACGACAAGCCGAAATGCCAAGTTTTCGGGCAGCGGTGACCCTTCAAGTTTAGCTCCCTAGTCACCTGTCCTATGCGGCACAAGCAA
>Ga0164290_1000909_pt1 | contig 67164 bp, 71 predicted proteins | sample Micstemetagenome_FD_108782 | JGI IMG/M metagenome (GOLD analysis project Ga0164290, IMG submission 108782) | Contaminated culture microbial community from soil near Moab, Utah, USA - Microcoleus steenstrupii SON62 (Illumina Assembly) | ecosystem: Environmental > Terrestrial > Soil > Soil crust...
ACGCCTCATCGCAGCCGGAAAGAAGCCAATCCTCGCAATCGCTGCCGTCATGCGAAAAATGATCGTAACACTCAACGCTCGGCTCAGAGACGCTCAATCACAGCAGAGTTGATGACGATCGCGTAGGGTGGGCGTTGCGCGGGGCGGGCGAGACGGATGGCTCGCCCCGGCAAGGGACCGCCGAAGGCGGTAGAGGGGGCGCCGGGGCCGTGGCTGCTCGACGGGTTCAGACCGCTTACGCGCCTTCGACGATCGAGAAACCCTCGAAGGTCGGGTGGCCGAGATAGCTGGGCTTGGTCGTGCCGGCGTTGCGGTGCGAGGCGCGGAACTGTTCGGACTTGGTCCAGGCGCTGAAATCGTCGAAGCTGTCCCACACCGTGTGCGAGGCATAGAGCGTGTAGCCTTCGGCCTCGTTGACCGGCCCTTTCAGCAGATGGAACTGCTGAAAACCCTTCATCTCGTGCAGGCTGGAATCGCGTCCCTTCCAGACGTTCTCGAAATCCTCCTCGGAGCCGCGAACGACCTTGAAGCGATTCATGGCGATATACATCAACGATTTCCTTTCAGGCTGCGGGCGTCGCGGTCGGGCAGCTTTTCCTCCGCTGCGCGGCCGACGACGCTTAGAACGTTGCCGGGGACAAATAGGCCGGAGCGACCGGACGGGGAAGGGCCTGCCTGCTCCGGCACGCCGTGATCGGCGAGGCGCACGATCTGCGGATCGGCCTCGAGGCGCGCACGCTCCTCGAACAGGCGGAGGAGATCGGGGTGGAGGCCGTCGCCGAAGGCGCTGGCGAGCTCGTGAAGGCGAAACAGGTTCATGGTCACCTCAGCCCCAGCGGGAACGAGAAATTCCACGACTTGCGCCCGTCCGGGATCGGCGGGAAGGGCGCGGCGCGGCGCACGGCCTGAAGGGCTGCATTGTCCAGCGCCGACGAGCCCGAGCTGCGCGTCACGCTGACGCTGGCCAGTGCGCCGCTCGTTGTGACGGTAAAGGCGACATGCACGTCGCGGTCGGCGCCGCGCCGCTTGCCAGGCGATATGCTGCGCACCGCGCGCTTCAGCTTGGAGACGACCTTGCCCGGATAGTTGGAAACGGCGGCATTGCCCGCGGTCGAGCCCTTGCCCTTGCCGGCATTGTCGGCGCGGGTTCCGCGCGCCTCGCCGTCGGCGACGCCCCTGTGGGCGTCGGCCTTGTCCTTGCCGCCGTGGCCGGCAGCAGCCTTCTTCTCGGCCTTCCTGGCCGGGGCGTCGGCCTTGGCGGGCTTCGTCTCCGCCGGCTTGGCCTCGGCCTTCTTCACCGGCTTTTCCGCCCTGGGCTTCTCGACCGGCTTGGGCTGCGGCTTCGTTTCGGCCACCTTCGCTGGCGGGGCAGGCTTCTCCGGTTCCGGCGTTTCGGCCACGACCGGCGCCTCCGGCACCTCGACCACTTCGTCGGGCGGGGGAACCGTGGCCGCCTGCGGTACGACGGGGGCGACGGCCTTCTCGTCGGGGACAACCTCAGCCGTATCGACGGCCAGCACCTGCTGCTGCACGGGGGAGGGCGCGGCCGTCGCGGCATCCGCCGGCACCGGCTGCGCATGTGGCGTCTCAGCCAGGTCCGCAACCCGTTCGGTGGCGACCTCCTCGACCGGGGTCACCATCTCCTCGACCGGCTGTACCGCCTCGACGGGCTCGACCGCGGAGGCGTCGACAGTCTCGACCGGCTGTGCGGGCGTCATGGTGATGATGGCGACGTTGGTCGCGTCTTCCAGGCCCTCCAGCGTCAGGTTGGCGGCGGAGTTGCCATACATCGCGACACCCGCCTCCTGCGAGCCGGCGATCTGCACGCTCTCGTCGCCGCCGCGCAGCAGAAAGAAGCCGGCGATGGCGGCGTGGAGCGCGACCGAGGCGACGAGCAACGCCAGCCATCTGCGCTGCGCGCGGGGAGCGCCGGGCGTCGCGGCGAGCGGCGCGACCGGCAGCGGCGACAGGTCGGGATTCTCGGTCTCGATCCAGGCGGGGCGCTGAGGCTCGCGCAGGAAGACGTGGTGCGGCGCCTGGAACGTGTTCGGCGGGTCGAGGCGCGCGCGCCGCGCCACCGGCCGGAGCGCGACCGGGCGGCGGGCAAGCGTTGGTGCGGGCTGGACCGACATCGAGCTATCGTCCGAAGGAGACGCCCGAAGTGGACTGGGTTTTCAGCGCGGCGAGGCAGGCGTCGGGCGCGGTGCCGGCGCCGGTGCACTCGGTCGCGTCGTTGATCAGCACGCGGCTGACATTGGCGCAGTCCACGCCCTTGAGATCGAACCGGCTCACCTTGGTCTTGCCGGCGGGCAGCGACCTGAAGTCGAGCACGGTGAGACGGTCGACCACGCCAGCCTTGTCGAACAGCGCCATCTCGAAAGCCGCGCGGTCGATCGGGGTGGCGAGGTTGTTCGCCACCACGAAGGTCAGCCTGCAGCCGCCTTCCGACGGCTGCAGGGCGTTGAGATCAAGGGAGACATGCTGCTCCGGCGAGGCGCCTTGCGCCGCCGCCGGAGCCAGCGGCATCGCGACCAGGGAGGTCAATACGAGGAGGGATGCCGCAACCCGCATGATCACCAGCCGAACTGCTTGGACAGGGAGAGCTTGAACGTACGGCCCTTGGCCGGCTCGTTCATGAGGAACTCCTTGTACTGCTCGTTGAAGATGTTATCGATGCCCGCCTGAGCCTCCCAGCCGAACAGCTTTCCTTCGGTCGGCTTCCAGGACACGAAGACGTCGTGAACGTTGAAGGAGGTGGAGTAGCGGGTAGACCCGTTATCCGGCGGAATGTCAGTGTTGCGCTTTGGGTCCTGAGGTCCGGCAACGAAGCGTGCATTCCATCCAAAGCGAATGCCATGGTCAGGCAGTTTGCCGCCGATGCCGAGCTTGAGTTCGTGAGGAGCAACCGTGTTGAGGTAGCCGTATTCACCTGCAGTCGCGTCCCGGTGACCATGGCGCTCACCGCGAACATGTGAATAGCCAGCGTTCAGGAAGAAGTAGTCCGAGTCATAGGCAAGCTCGAACTCCGCGCCGTAGATCGTGGCCCGCTCGACGTTCTGGTAGTGATCCGGGTAGGTTCCAGGCAGACCGCAGCTGTTGCCGGACCGGCAGCTGACGATCATGTCCTTCACGTCGTTGTAAAAGCCGGTGGCCTTAAACTGCAGTGCGTCGCCCGGCTGGGCGATATCGAAGCGCGAGACAGCGAAGCCGAGCTCGAAGTTGTCCGAACGCTCCTTCTTCAGCGCATAGCTGCCATCGGGGGCCCAGTCCCACTGGAACGTCTCGTCAAGCGTCGGGAAACGCTCGGTATGGGCGTAGGAGCCGAAGACCGAGAAGCTATCGTTGAACTTGTAGATCGCGGCCAGCTTCGGCGAGAATGCCCAGTCGTCGGTCTTTTCCTGATTGGAGATGCCAGCACCAGGCGTCAGCTGGCGCCAGTCGACGCGCACGCCAGGAATCAGAGTGAGCCGATCGTCCCAGACGAACTCGTTCTGGGCGTAGAAGCCGGTCTTGAAGTCCGTCCCTTCCGGATGGAAGGGAAAGATGAAGGCGTCGCCGTCGGCATCGGTTGCTTCGCCGACACGGGACTGATGCGAGGTCTGCCAGCCGTATGTCAGGTGGTTCTCCCAGTTGGCGCCCTGCCAAGTGCTGGTGTTCTCGACCTTCAACTGCCACGTGTTGTAGGCGAAGTCGGTGTCGCAGAACATCGACGCCGTGCCGGGAGGCGAGCCGGGATTGGTCGGGCAGACGAAGCCCACTGCAGGGATGCCAGAAGCGTTGCGCTGTTCGACCGCCGTATTGGAGTAGGTCAGAGCGATCTTCAGGTCGAGCATGTCATTGTCGGAGAACGGATTCTCATAGGAAGCGACGAAAGTTCGGTCGATGACGTGACGGTCGACCGTGCCGAAGCCACTGATCGTCTCTGGAAGACCCGGGAAAAACGCGGACGGCGGACCGCCGATCTGCACATAGTCCTGATTCTTCGCATCGGAATCCCACTGCTGGTAGGAGAAGCGGAGCGTGCCCTCATCTCCGACCTTGCCGGTGACCTTGGCGAGGCCTGACCATGCGTCGACCTCGCTGCTGCGGATAAGGCTGCCGTCGCCGGTCTTGTAGCTGTCGGAGGTGCGGTAGTTGCCCGCGAACAGGAAGTCCCAGTTTTGTGACAGCTTCTGCGCGAAGATCGCCGATCCGAGCCAGCCGTTCCCGTTCGAATCATAGCTGGTCTTGAGGCGGAGGGCGCCGGAATTGCCCTCCTGGATGAAGTCGGATGCATCCTTTGTCGTGAAGTTGACAACGCCGCCGAGAGCACCCGACCCATAAAGGGTGGAGGAGGCCGGGCCACGAAGGATCTCGACGCGCTTGTAGAGCTCAGGGTCGGTGAACAGGCTGCCCATGCGGTACTGTTCGTAGAACTTCACCGCACCATCGACGTTGATGATGATGCGACCTTCCTCACCGGCCGTTTCCGAACCGCCAATGCCGCGGATGTTGAAGGACTGGCCGAGCGTACGCTGCGAGCCAGCCGCGTTGACGCCGGGGACTTTCTTGATGACGTCGCTGACCGTGGACGCCTGAGCCTCGTCAATCTCTTCCTGATCGACCACCGTCACCGCCTGCGGCGTATCGATCGCGACCTTTTCCTGGCCGGCGCCCAGCACGAGGCGCTGGAGTTGCGTGACGCGGCCTTTTTTCTGGCTTTCGGCCGTCACCTGTTCAGTCGAGGCGTCTTCCTGCGCCTGAACCATTCCCACATTCGCGAAGATCGCGAGGGCGGTGCCGCATAGCAGCGCCCTGTTTCGTCCCACCAGCCCCATAGTCCGCTCCTGACACATTGTGATTGTGCTGGCTGGCCCTCAGAGGCTGGCTGGCGTCAAATTCGATCCCGAATTTAAACTTGACTCGTTTACTCCGGTATTGCACTCCCTAATAAAGCTGATAAGCAGTGTCAACAATCCATATCACGATGTCGCCAAGCCAGCCAAGCGAGCAAGGCGCGATGAAGGGGCCGCCGCCGTGAACACGAGATTTACCTTCGATCACTCCACAGATGCCGACCGCTCGCTGCTGCGGCGCGAAGGCCTCGCCCGACCGGTCTCTCCCGTGCCGGCGCGTCGCGTCGACAGCGCGGTCCTGTTCCGGGGCGAGCACGAAATCGGCATCGAACACCACGGTGCGCTCTACCGCCTCAAGATCACGCGGCAGGGCAAGCTGATCCTCAACAAGTAGCCACACAGACAGCCAAAGCAGGACCAGGATTATGAGTGCAGACCGACCCACGCCCGACGCGATCCGCCGTGCGCGCGCCGAAAACCCCAAAATGCGCGAGCGCGACCTCGCCGGCCAACTCGGCATTTCGGAAGCCGAATTCGTCGCCGCCTGGGTGGGAGAGGGGACCCGGCGCATCCGTGCGGACGTCGATGCCTTCCTGACCGGCATGGAGACGCTGGGCGAGGTTATGGCGCTCACCCGCAACGAGAGCGCCGTGCACGAGAAGATCGGCGTCTACGACAAGGTCGTGCTCGGCGAGCACGCCGCCATGGCGCTCGGCGAGCAGATCGACCTGCGTATCTTCCCGAAGGTGTGGGCGCATGGCTATGCCGTGTCGAAGACCGACGAGGATGGCACTGTGCGGCGCAGCCTGCAGTTCTTCAACGCCAGCGGCGAGGCGGTGCACAAGGTGCATCTGCGCGCGGCCTCGAATGTCGAAGCTTACGAAAAGCTGGTCGCGGCCCTGATCCATCCCGAGCAGGAGCAGACGGTGCATGTGGTCGCGCCGGTGACCTCGATCGCGCCGGCGGTCAATCCGTCCGTCGATGTCGAGGAGCTGCGCGCGCGCTGGTCGTCGATGACCGACGTGCATCAGTTCATGTCGATCCTGCGCGACCTGAAGCTCACCCGCCAGCAGGCGGTGCACCTCGTCGGCGAGGAATATGCGTGGCCGGTCGATCACGACTCGGTCGCGGCGATGATGCGGATCTCGGCGAACGAGGAGATCCCGATCATGTGCTTCGTGGGAAATCGTGGCTGCATCCAGATCCACAGCGGGCCGGTGAAGGAGATCAAGCCGATGGGCCCGTGGATCAACGTGCTCGACGAGACCTTCCACCTGCACTTGCGGCTCGACCACATCCGCGAGGTGTGGGCGGTGCGCAAGCCGGCGAGCGAAGGCCATGTCACGTCGCTGGAAGCCTATGACGCGGCCGGCCAGCTGATCATCCAGTTCTTCGGCAAGCGCAAGGAAGGCGCGTTCGAGCGCGACGACTGGCGCGGCCTGGTCGAGAACCTGCCGCGCGGCCCGCGCTCGACCGCAGCCTGAGGAGAGAATGCCCATGACCCTCTTTCTTCCCAATGCGCGGACGCGCCGCGCAGCCATGTGGGCGGCGGCCGTCGCGCTGACGCTCGCGGCGCTCGCGGCACCGACGCCGAAGGCGCATTCGGCCGAGGATGTCGCCGGCATTGCGAAGGCGAAACGCATCGTCGCGATCGGCGGCTCGGTGACCGAGATCGTCTATGCGCTGGGCGAGGAGGGGCGGCTGATCGCGCGCGATTCGACCGGCCTCTATCCGCCGGCCGCACTTGCCCTGCCGGACATCGGCTACATGCGGGCGATCTCGCCGGAGAACGTGCTCGGCATCAATCCGGACGGCATCCTGACGATCGAGGGCAGCGGACCGCCCGAGGCGATCGAGGTGCTGAAGAAGGCGAGCGTTCCCTTCGCCACCGTGCCCGAGAAATTTGACGAGGCCGGTATCCTGGAGAAGATCCGCGTGGTCGGCACCGCGCTCGGCGTCGAGGACAAGGCAGCGAAGCTGTCGGCCGAGGTGAAGGCCGACATCGATGCCGCGATCGCCGCGACGGCCGGAATTGCCGAGCGCAAGCGGGTGCTGTTCATCCTGTCGATGCAGGGCGGCAAGGCGCTGGCGTCGGGAACCGACACCGCGGCCGACGGCATCATCAGGATGGCCGGCGGCGTGAACGTGATCTCGGAGTTCCCGGGCTACAAGGCGCTGACCGACGAGGCGATCGTCACTGCCAGGCCCGACCTGATCCTGATGATGGACAGGGGCGGCGACCATTCGGCGGCGAATGCCGACATGAAGGCGCACCCGGCGCTGTCGCAGACGCCGGCGGTGCAGAACGACGCCATCGTGCGGATGGACGGCGCCTATCTCCTCGGTTTCGGCCCCCGGACGGCGGCCGCGGCGCGCGACCTCGCCAAGGCGCTCTACGGCGACCGCGTCCTGAACTGAGTAGGGCCGGTGCTACAGAAAGTATCAGATGTGCCGGCCGCGGTCCGGAAGCCCTCAGCCGAGGGCGACCGGCGCCAGCGGGCCCGGATCGCCATCGTCATCCTCGCCGTCGCGCTCTGCGCGGCTTTTCTTTTCAGCCTGGCCTCCGGCGCCTCGGATGCATCCGCGCTGTCAGTGCTCGGCGAACTGCTGGGGATCGGCGCGGAGGGCGCGATGTCGGCGCGCGACCGCATCATCGTCATGGACATCCGCCTGCCGCGCGCCGTGCTCGGCGTGCTGATCGGCGCCGCACTGGCCGTGTCCGGCGCGGTGATGCAGGGCCTGTTCCGCAACCCGCTCGCCGATCCGGGCTTGGTCGGCGTGTCGGCCGGCGCCGGGCTTGGCGCGATCTCGATCATTGTGCTCGGCGGCACCGCGCTTGCGCCGCTGACCGCGCTGCTCGGCATTTACTCGTTGCCGCTGGCGGCGTTCTGCGGCGGCCTGCTGACGACGCTGGTACTCTACCGCGTCGCGACCCGGCGCGGCCAGACGTCGGTCGCGACCATGCTGCTCGCCGGCATCGCGCTCGGCGCCATGGCCGGCGCACTGTCGGGACTGCTGGTCTACATGGCCGACGACCGGCAGCTGCGCGACCTGACATTCTGGGGGCTCGGCTCGCTCGCCGGCGCAACCTGGATCAAGATCGCGGCCGCCGGCCCGATCATCGCGGCGGCACTCGTCGCGGCGCCCTTCCTGGCGCGCGGGCTCAATGCGCTGTCGCTCGGCGAATCGACTGCCAACCACCTCGGCATTCCCGTGCAGCGGGTGAAGTCGGTGGCGATCGTCACGGTGGCCGGCGCAGTGGGCGCGTCGGTGGCGGTGTCCGGCGGCATCGGCTTCGTCGGCATCGTGGTGCCGCATCTGTTGCGGCTGGTGATCGGCCCGGACAACCGCTACTTGCTTCCGGCCGCGGCCCTGCTGGGCGCTAGCCTGCTGCTTCTGGCGGATTCGGTCAGCCGCACCATCGTGGCACCCGCCGAACTGCCGATCGGCATCGTCACGGCCGCCGTCGGCGCGCCGTTCTTCCTCTGGATCCTGCTGCGCAAGCGCGGCGTCATAGACCTGTGAGAAGCGCCATGATCGAGCTCAGCACGGTTTCGGTCGACATCGGATCGAAGCGGATCGTCTCCGACGTGTCGTTCGCCGCGCAGGCGGGCGAAGTGACGGCGATCGTCGGGCCGAACGGCTCCGGCAAGACGACGCTGCTGAAGGCGATCTCGGGCGAGTGGGCCTATCACGGCTCGATCAAGCTCGCCGGCCGGGAACTGCGGACGATGAAGCTGTGGGAAACGGCGGGTTTCCGCGCCGTGCTGCCGCAGGCGACCACGCTGTCGTTTCCCTTCACCGTGCTCGAAATCGTCCGGCTCGGCCTGACGAGCGGGCGTTCCGGCGTGAGCGGCTCGGCGCTGGAACTGCTGGCGGAGGAAGCGCTGGAACGCGTCGACCTGGCGGGCTTCGCGGGACGTTTCTACCAGGAACTCTCGGGCGGCGAGCAGCAGCGGGTGCAGCTTGCCCGCGTGCTGTGCCAGGTCTGGCAGCCGGTGCTCGACGGCCAGGCGCGCTTCCTGCTGCTCGACGAGCCGGTGTCGAGCCTCGACATCAAGCACCAGCTGATCATCATGGGCATCGCGCGCGACTTCGCCAAAGCCGGCGGCGGCGTGATCGCCATCCTGCACGACCTCAACCTGACGGCGATGTTCGCCGACAGGATCGTGATGATGCACCGGGGCAGGGCGGAGGCGGTCGGAAGGCCGGCGGAAGTGCTCGTGGACGAGCGGATCAGCCGGGTATTCGAATGCGGCCTGCGCGTCGGCGTCACGCCCGCGGCGGGCGCGCCGTTCGTGCTGCCCCAGTCGGCGACGCTGTAGAAAAGACGTTCGTCATGCCGGAGGCAAGGCCATCCGGTATCCATTGGCGTGGGCGATTGGAGCGCGATGGATGGTCTGCCAGCTACTCCGCCGTCCTTCCGGGGCCGCGTAGCGGAACCCGGAACCCGGAGCGGCGACGGAAGAGGCTGTCGACCATTACTCGTGATCAGACCGGAGTGAGGACGGCGTGTTGTGGCCAACGTCGGCCCTCTGGATTCCGGGTTCCGCTACGCGGCCCCGGAATGACGGATGCTGCGGTGCTAGGCGTCCGGGCGAAATACCCCTGCAGCGAACGGAATTCCTACGCCGCGGCTACGGGCTGCGCGGGCTGCGGGATGCCGAGAAGCAGGCGCACGTCGGTCCGATCCTTGACGAGATCCTCGATGGTGAAGCTCTCCAGAACCTCGAAGAAGGCGCCGAGCGCCTTGCGCAGCGCGCTGTTGAGCGCGCAGGAATCGATCAGCGGGCAGTCGACGGCGTCATTCTCGAAGCACTCCGCCATGGCGAAGTTCTCTTCCGTGACGCGCACGACGTCGAACAGGGTGATCTCGGACGCGGCGCGCGCGAGCCTGACGCCACCGTTGCGGCCACGGACCGTCTCCACCAAACGCGCTTCAACGAGCGGCTGCAAGATCTTGAAAAGAAACAGTTCCGACACGTTGTATGCCGACGCGATCTCGGGAATCCGGCTCAGCCGACCGCTGTTGGCCGCGCAATACATCATGATGCGGACGGCATAATTGGTCTGACGGGTAAGGCGCATTGGATCGCTTTCCTTGGACGTTCCGGATTTGCCACCGGTTAACGCCTATATGCGCCCCTTTTTGGAATTATTCCAGACTAGATTGAGATAAGCTGACAAAAAAGTTCAACTTAACCTGTCTGCTGTCGAACGCCGCCGCCTCTGCCGGTGGCCGCCTCGTAGGCGGCAGCCGCGCGCAGGACACTGGCATCGCGGCGGGGCGGGCCGACGAGCTGGAAACCCATCGGCCGACCCTGGCCGTCGAAGCCCGCGGGCAGGCTGATGGCCGGGCAGCCGGCCATAGTGGCGAGCGCCGTGACCTCCATCCAGCGGTGGTAGCTGTCCATCTTCCGGCCGCCGACCTCGTGCGGCCAGTGGATGTCGACGCTGAACGGGAAGACCTGCGCAGTCGGCAGAGCGAGGAAGTCATAGCGCTCGAACAGGCGCAACACCGCCTTGTACCATTCCGAGCGGACGACCGAGGCGGCATGGATGGCCGGGGCCCTGAGATCGAGCGCGCCCTCGATCTCCCAGACGGCCTCGGGCTTGAGCAGCGGCCGGCGCGCCGGATCGTCATAGTGCACCTTGAGCGCACAGCCGCTGGTGGCGTGGCGCAGCGTGATGAACGCCTGCCAGATTCGCTCGAAATCGACGTCGGGGAGATGCGCCTCGACCGAAAGGCCGATCGGCTCGAAGTCGCCGAGTGCGGCCTCGCATAGCGCCAGCACGCCGTCCTCGGTGGCGAGATGCCCGCCGAGATCGCCGAGCCAGGCGATGCGGCCGCGCTCGAGCGGGCGCGACAGCTGCGCGGTGAAATTAGTGTCGACGCCGCCGAGCGACAGCGGTGCGCCCGGCTCGTAGCCCGCCTGCACGGAGAGAAGCAGCGCGAGGTCGGCGACGTTGCGGGCCATCGGGCCTTCCACGCCCATCTGGCTGATGAACAGTTCGCCGCCCGGGCCGCCGGGTACGAGGCCCTGCGAGGGCCGGAAGCCGTAAATGTTGTTCCAGGCGGCGGGATTGCGCAGCGAGCCGCCCATGTCGCTGCCATCGGCGAGCGGAACCATGTGCAGCGCGGTCGCCACCGCCGCACCGCCGCTCGATCCGCCCGAGGTGAGGTTCTGGTCGAAGGCATTGCGGGTCGGGCCGAACACCTCGTTGTAGGTCTGCGAGCCGAAGCCGAATTCCGGCACGTTCGTCTTGCCGATGAAGATGGCGCCGGCGGCGCGCATGCGGGCGACGAAGAAATCGTCTTCCGCAGGCACGAAATCCGCGAAGATGCGCGATCCATAGGTGGTCCGCAGCCCCCTGGTGCCGGCGATGTCCTTCACCGCCATCGGCAGGCCGAAGAGCGGCCCCGCCGCGCCGCCTGCCGTCAGGTGCCTGTCGGCCGCATCGGCCTCGGCGAGGATCTCGGCGCGCGGGCGCAGCGACACGATCGCGTTGACCACCGGGTTGACCGCCTCGATGCGGTCGAGGAATGCCTCGGCGACCTGTCGGCACGAGAGTTCGCGGGCGCGGATCTTCTGGGCGAGTTCGACGGCGTCGAGGCTGCAGATCTGGCCGGGAGGGGGGAAGGGCATCGTGGTCATCATGCCGACTGGATGCGCGAACGGCCGGCCGCTTGTCAATTTCCGCTTTCGGATCGAACCTTGAGGCTTCGTGCGACGTCCTGTTGACGGTGCGTCGCCGCGAGAAATCATGCATGGTATATATACCGACTTGAATTTTATTGTGCGCTGCACAATATCAGCGCCGACGACACGTCGATGACTCGCGGGAGGAACACCACGAGGATCGCGCCCATGATGAAGACCAGGCACTCGCACTCCAAGCTCACAGGACAGATCCGCCAGCTGCGGCCGTCCGACCTTCCGAATTTTCGCGAGCACCTGCTGCGGCTCGACCCGGAAAGCCGGCGCGACCGCTTCAACGGGATGACGGACGACGTCTTCGTCGCCTCCTATGCCGCGCGCTGCTTCTCGCAGGGCGCCACCGTGATCGGCTATGTCGAGAACGGCGAGGTGCATGGTGCCGCCGAACTGCACGAGCGCCCGGACCTCGACCCGCCGACCGGAGAGATCGCCTTCTCGGTGGAGCGGCACCTGCAGCACAAGGGCATCGGCAGCCAGCTGTTCAAGCGCCTGATCGGCCACGCGCTGGCGCTGGGCTATGAGAGCCTGCGCGTCACCACGCATCCGAACAACCAGGCGATGAAGTCGCTAGCGCGCAAGTTCGACGCGAATCTGCACTTCGAGGACGGCGAGACCGTCGGCTCGATCGACCTCACCGGCATGCACATGTCGTTCACGACGCACCTGCCCACGGGCAGCGTCATCCGCGCGGTCGTATAGGGCGTTTGAAGCAAAAATAGCGAGCCAGAACAGCGGGTTGCACAACCAGCTGGAAATTTTTCGCGCGCCTCTTGAAAGGCGAAAACCCCAAAACCAAATCATCGTCCGCGCGGTGCCCTCCGGGCCGCGCTTGCCCCGCGTCCGCCGCTACGGAGGCGGCCGCGGAGGAATTTCTAAACCTGTTTGTCCTTGAAGGAGAACGTCATGAAGTTCCGACCCCTCCACGACCGGATCGTCGTGCGCCGCATCGAAGCCGAGGAGAAGACGGCCGGCGGCATCATCATCCCCGACACCGCCAAGGAAAAGCCGAGCGAAGGCGAAGTGATCGCCGTCGGCCCCGGCGCCCGCGACGAGAGCGGGAAGCTGGTCGAGCTCGATGTGAAGGTGGGCGACCGCATCCTGTTCGGCAAATGGTCCGGCACCGAGATCAAGCTCGGCGGCGAGGACCTGCTCATCATGAAAGAAAGCGACGTGATGGGCGTGATCGAGCAGACCGCAGAACTGAAGAAGGCCGCCTGACGGCTTCTTCGCCCAATCCACCAGTCAACGAAAACTGCCTATCGAAGGAGTGATCCAATGGCTGCCAAAGAAGTGAAGTTCCACAGCGAAGCGCGCGAGAAGATGCTGCGCGGCGTCGATATCCTTGCTAACGCGGTGAAGGTGACCCTCGGTCCCAAGGGGCGCAACGTCGTGATCGACAAGTCGTTCGGCGCTCCGCGCATCACCAAGGACGGTGTCACCGTCGCCAAGGAGATCGAACTGGAGGACAAGTTCGAGAACATGGGCGCCCAGATGGTGCGCGAAGTGGCGTCCAAGACCAATGACCTTGCCGGCGATGGAACCACGACCGCCACGGTTCTCGCCCAGGCGATCGTCAAGGAGGGCGCGAAGGCGGTCGCGTCGGGCATGAACCCGATGGACCTGAAGCGCGGCATCGACAAGGCGGTGGATGCGATCGTCGCCGAGCTGAAGGCCAATGCCCGCAAGGTGACCAAGAACGACGAGATCGCCCAGGTCGGCACGATCTCCGCCAACGGCGATGCCGAAATCGGCCGCTTCCTCGCCGAGGCGATGCAGAAGGTCGGCAACGAGGGCGTGATCACGGTCGAGGAGGCCAAGACCGCCGACACCGAGCTCGAGGTGGTCGAAGGCATGCAGTTCGACCGCGGCTATCTCAGCCCCTATTTTGTCACCAACCAGGACAAGATGCGCGTCGAGCTCGACGAGCCCTACGTGCTGATCCACGAGAAGAAGCTGTCGAACCTGCAGGCCATGCTGCCCGTTCTCGAGGCGGTGGTGCAGTCGGGCAAGCCGCTGCTCATTATCGCCGAGGATGTCGAGGGTGAGGCTCTCGCCACGCTCGTCGTCAACAAGCTGCGCGGCGGTCTCAAGGTCGCGGCGGTCAAGGCGCCGGGTTTCGGCGATCGCCGCAAGGCAATGCTGGAAGACATCGCCATCCTCACCGGCGGCACCGCGATCAGCGAGGATTTGGGCATCAAGCTCGAGAACGTCACGCTGCAGATGCTCGGCCGCGCCAAGAAGGTCGTGATCGAGAAGGAGAACACCACGGTCGTGGACGGCTTCGGGCGCAAGGAGGAGATCCAGGGCCGCATCGCCCAGATCAAGGCGCAGATAGAGGAAACCACCTCCGACTATGACCGCGAGAAGCTGCAGGAGCGTCTGGCGAAGCTCGCCGGCGGCGTGGCGGTGATCCGGGTCGGCGGCTCGACCGAGGTCGAGGTCAAGGAGAAGAAGGACCGGGTCGATGACGCGCTGCATGCCACCCGCGCCGCAGTGGAAGAGGGCATCCTGCCCGGCGGCGGTGTGGCTCTGTTGCGCGCGGCGAAGGCGCTGGACGCCGTCGAGATCGACAATACCGACCAGAAATACGGTGTCGAAATCGTGCGGCGCGCCATCGAGGCGCCGGTGCGGCAGATCGCGGAGAACGCCGGGGCCGAGGGGTCGATCGTCGTCGGCAAGCTGCGGGAAAAGACCGAGTTCGGCTGGGGCTGGAATGCGCAGACCAACGAATTCGGCGATCTCTACAAGCAGGGCGTGATCGACCCGGCAAAGGTGGTGCGCACGGCTCTGCAGGATGCGGCGTCCGTCGCCGGCCTGCTTGTCACCACCGAAGCGATGGTGGCAGAGAAGCCGAAGAAGGAGGCCGCGCCGGCAATGCCCGCCGGCGGCATGGATTTCTGATCAGCAACTCTTGACCATCCGCAAGAAAAAGCCCTGCCGGAGCGATCCGGCGGGGTTTTTGTAGTGCGGGTTGAGCTTGCGGCCTTGTTCATGTGAAAGGCCGAAATCCAGGCTCGCAAGTCGATATATCGCATCATAGACGGCAGTCGCCTCGAACCGCAGTTCTGACCTCTATTCGACAGCGCCAAAGAGGCGCTTGAAACTGAGGTTGCCTTCCGGACTGAAGCTCACCACGCGGTTGCCGGCGTCGCGGGCCCAGCGGCGCTCGACCATTTTCTCGAGCATTGCCGCTCCCAGTGCGCCGCCGAGATGGTTGCGCCGCTCGCTCCAGTCGAGGCAGGCGCGGCAGACTGGACGCCTGCCGCGCTCGAGCGCGTCCAGGTCGACGCCGAACTCCGTGACGAAGGCACGGCCGGGTTCGCTCAGGCGCAGGACATCCTCCCCCTCGATGAAGCCGCGCGCCTCCATTGCCGTGAGCATCGCGACGCCGCGCTCGCCGGCGAGGTGATCGTAGCAGCGGCGCGCCTGGCGCAGGGCCGTGTCCTTCGGGCCGGTACGCACGCGCGTCGCGCCCGTGCGCGCCGCAAGTCCCGTCAGCCCCTCGATCACCTGTGCGACGTCGGCGCCCGAGAGCCGGTAATAGCGATGGCGGCCCTGCTTTTCAGCCTTGAGCAGGCCGGCCGCCTCCAGTTTCGTCAGATGGCCGCTGGCGGTCGGCAGCGCGACATGCGCGGCTTCCGCCAGTTCCGACACTGTCAGCGCACGGCCGTCCATCAGCGCCGTGAGCATGTTGGCACGGGCAGGATCGCCGATCAGCGCGGCGATCGTGGAGATCACGGGACCTTCTTTCATAGTTTGATGCTAACCGAAGTGTGATCGTGTCGCAACGCGTATTCTCCGGCAATCGAACCGGAGAATGCGCATGATGAGATCGACAGCGATGGCGGTCGCGACGGCGGCCGGCAGCGCCGGAAGGGCGCTTGCCGACATTGGCGCAAACGCCTTCGCGCGGTTGTGTCTGGCATTTGCCCGGTCACGGCAGCGCCGCGCATTGGCGGAACTGGACGAGCGTCTGCTGCGCGATATCGGCCGCACCGCAGAAGAAGCCCGACGCGAAGCGGCCAAGCCGGCCTGGCGCGGTTGACCCATGCAAAAACCCCGCCGGATCGCTCCGGCGGGGTTTTCTTGACGCGAACTGCTGTTGACGCGGGACGCTACGCTTACGCGGCCTTCTTGGTGTAGAGGGCCGAAATCTCGGACTGGATGGTCTTGGCGCCGTCGACGGCAGCCACGCGGGCGGCCTCGGCGGCTTCGCGAGCGCGCTCGAAGTTCGAGCGGGCGCTGTCGCGGACATAGTCGACCTGGATCTGCGCCGCCTCGTTGAGCGATTTGGCAGTCGCGACCTTCTCGACCGTGGCGAGCGCGTGGCGGACATTGGCGAGCGAGGCTTCGACCAGGCCGCGCGTGAAATCGGCATAGCCGCTCACGAGCGAGGTCGCGAAGGTCTCGGCGCGATGCGTGGCGCTCTTGACGTCCTCGTGCAGGTTCTCGGCGCGCTCCTGCGCGTCGGTCGCCATGCGCTTGACGAAGTCGCGCGCGGCGGCGGGAACTTCCATTTTCGACTGAACGGTTTCGACGGCTTCGGACAGCGCCGACATGGCGTCCTGGGCGACGGAAGCGGGATTGGTGGCCTTGGCCATGATTTTCTCCATCCTCATAAAGGGAGCAACGGGGTCGCCTCGTTCACCATGACCCGAGGCTTAGCCGGCATATAGGTCGGTTATTGTGCATTGCAACATAAGATTTGTGTGCACTGCAAAAAATGTCGTGATTGCCGCGCCCGGCGAAGGGCAGGGGTGGCGCGCATGGCCGCGGACGCCTAGATCACGACGGACCAGCCGGATCCGCATTCCATGCAGGACATCGCCAGCACTTCTGCGCTCTCCGCGCCCGACGCGGCAAAACTGGCCGCGCTGCGGCGGATGAAGGCGCTCGCCACCGGCATGCTCGTGCTGTGCCTGATCGTGTTCCTCCTGGCGCGCAGCTTCGAGGCGTCGGTTCCCGCACTTGCTTTCGTGGCGGCCTTCACGGAGGCGGCGATGATCGGCGGGCTGGCCGACTGGTATGCGGTCGTGGCGCTGTTCCGGCGGCCGCTCGGCCTGCCGATCCCGCACACGGCCATCATCCCCTCGAACCAGGAGCGCATCGCCGACAATCTCGGCCATTTCATCGAGCAGAATTTCCTCGCGCCCGACCCGGTGAGCCGCAAGCTGCGCGAGGTGGATTTCGCCGCGCTGGTGGCGGACTGGCTGGCGGAACCGGAGCGCGCGCAAAGCCTGTCGCGCTTCGTGGCGCGGCTGGTGCCGCAGGCGGTGACGGCGATCGAGGGCTCGGGCCTGAGGGAGTTCGTGGCGCAGCGCGTCACCGAGCAGATCGAGAAGGTGCAGGTTGCGCCGCTGGCCGCGGAGCTTTTGACCGCCTTCACCGACGAGCGGCGGCACCAGAGGCTGCTCGACGAGATCGTGAAAGTGCTGGCGCGCTTCCTCAACGACCAGGAGGCGCTGGATGCGCTCCGCGACAGGATCCGCGACGAACTGCCCTCGCTGGCGAAGCTGTTCCGGGCGGACGCCTATCTCCTGAAGAAGATCGTGGGCGCCGCCGGCGCGCTGCTGGATGAGGTGAAGGCAGATCCGGACCATCCGATGCGGGCCGAGTTCGACCGCTTCGTCGAAGGGTTCGTCGAGAAGCTCAGGACTTCGAAGGCCTATGCGAAGCGGGCCGAGACGCTGAAGCGCGACTTCCTCGCCCGGCCGGAGTTGCGCGACCTGGCGCAGGACATGTGGCAGGGATTCCGCACATTCATCGAGCAGGATGCGCGCTCGGAGACCTCGATGATCCGCACTCACATGGCGTCGCTTTTCGTCGATATCGGCCGCCAGCTCGCGGCGGACCCGGCGATCCGCGCCGACATGAATGCCGGCTTCGTGGTGGCGCTGTCTTCCTTCGTGGAGAGCCAGAAGAGCGGCGTGTCGCGCTTCATCGCCGACCAGGTGAAGGGCTGGGACCTTGGCCAGCTCACCCGGCTGATCGAGATCAATGTCGGGCGCGACCTGCAGTTCATCCGCTTCAACGGCATGCTGGTGGGCGGACTGGCGGGGCTGGCGCTGCATATCGGCGAACTGCTAATCTTCGGCAATTGACCTTCCCCGGCCATGGCCTAATCTGGTCCGGCGCGGCACGGAATGCGACGCCGCGAGACGGGAGGACGAGATGGCGAAAAAGACCGACAACGGGTCGTTCATCGACATGTTCAAGAGCTTCGGCGAAGAGCTGAAGATGCCGAGCGTCGATGTCGACAAGATCATCGAGCACCACCGCAAGAACCTCGAGACGCTGGAGAAGACCGCCAGGGCCGCGACCGCGGGCGCATCGAGCCTGATGGACAAGCAGCGCCGCATCCTCGAGGAGACGCTGCGCGAGGTGAGCGACATGGCGCAGGATTTCCGCGCCTCCGGCGGCCCGCAGGAATTGATGAGCAAGCAGGCGGATTTCGCCAGGCGCTCGTTCGAGACCGCGGTCAAGAACGCCAGCGAGATGGCCGACGTGGTGCGCAAATCCTCGACCGAGACGATCGAGATCCTCCGCGACCGCATCAAGGAGGCGATGGAGGAGATCCGCGAGGGGATGGAGCGGAAGAAGTAGGGCGGTCCCGATCAGGGGGAAGCCATGACTTCGCCGTCTCCCGGCCGCCTGCGCCAGATGCAGATCTACGTGCCCGGCGTGGGCGGGGCGAGGCCGCTCGTGCCGGTGGCGCCCGATGCGCTGGAGGCGAAGGCCGCCGCGGCGATGAGCCCGGACGCGGCCGCCTACATCGTCGGCGGCGCGGGTATGGAATCCACGATGCGCGCCAACCGCGCTGCCTTCGAGCGCCACCGCTTCGTGCCGCGGGTGCTGAACGACGTCTCGACGCGCGACCTGTCGGTCGAGCTGTTCGGGCGCAGGCATGCGGCACCCGTGCTGCTCGCACCGGTCGGCGTGCTCGAAATGGTGCATCCCGGGGCCGATCTCGCCGTGGCGCGCGCGGCCGCGGCAGAGGGCATCGGCTACGTCTTCTCCAACCAGGCCTCGGTGGCGATGGAGAAGACGGCGGCCGCGATGGGGTCGGCACCGCGATGGTTCCAGCTCTACTGGTCGAGCGACGACGCCTTCGTGCAATCGCTCGTCGGCCGCGCGGAAAGCTGTGGCTGCGAGGCAATCGTGGTGACGCTCGACACGACGCTGCTCGGCTGGCGGCCGCGCGACCTCGACAAGGCCTCTCTGCCGTTCCTGAAGGGGCAGGGGCTGGCGCAGTATCTCTCCGACCCGGTGTTCCGCGCCGCGATCCCGGCCAAGCCGCCCGAGACCGGCGTGAAGCCGAGGGGACTGGGAGTGATCGAGGCGTTGCTGAGCCTGCGCCGCAAGGGCAAGGCGTTAGATCTGTCGATCAGCCAGGTGCGCGCGGCGGTCGGGCATTTCGTGGCGACCTATTCGCGACCCGATCTGACCTGGGCCGACATTGCGCGGCTGCGGGCGATGACGAAGCTGCCGATCCTGCTGAAAGGCGTGCGCCATGCCGACGATGCGAGGCTGGCGAAAGAGCACGGCGTTGACGGCCTCGTCGTGTCGAATCATGGCGGCAGGCAGGTGGACGGCGAGATCGCGACGCTCGACGCTCTGCCGGGCGTGGTGGCCGCTGCTGGCGACATGCCGGTGCTGATGGATTCAGGCATCCGCTCCGGCGCGGACATGGCGAAGGCGCTGGCGCTGGGTGCACGCGCCGTCCTGCTCGGGCGGCCCTATGTCTACGGCCTCGCGCTGGCGGGGGAGGCGGGCGTGGGCGAGGTGATCCGCAACGTCATCGCCGAGTTCGACCTGACGCTCGCGTTGATCGGCCGGACACGGGCGACGGAGCTTGGGCCGGAGTGTCTCGAATAGATACCTGCGCCGTCATTCCGGGGCCGCGCAGCGGAACCCGGAATCCAGAGTCGTAACCTTGCGGGAAAGGCAGGGAACACGATCCTGCGAGGCCGGCGTTCTGGATTCCGGGTTCCGCTCCGCGGCCCCGGAATGACGGAGGTGGAGGGCCGGCTGGCCTTCCCATTCACTGACATGAAAGAACGCCGGCCGCTTTGCAGAACGGCCTGAGGGGTCTAGATGCCTGCGGGCTGAAAAAGCTTACAGGAGAGTCTGCATGGCGAAGGTGACATTCGACGGCCTCAAGGGCATGGTCGGGCAGGAACTCGGCGTGTCATCCTGGGTGACGATCGACCAGAAGATGATCGACGCCTTCGCCGACACGACCAATGACCACCAGTGGATCCATGTCGATGTCGAGCGGGCGCGGCGGGAGGCCCCGACGAAGTCGACCATCGCGCATGGCTACCTGACGCTGTCGCTGGTCGCCTCGCTGTTCTACGAGATCGACGCCACGCCGGACGGCACAGCGGCCGCCTTCAATTACGGGCTCGACAAGGTCCGCTTCATCAATCCGGTCAGGGCAGGCTCCCGCGTGCGCCTGCGCTCGACGCTCGTGTCCTTCGAGGAGAAATCGCCGGGGCAGTTCCTGATGAAGGCCAACAGCACAGTGGAGATCGAGGGCGAGCAGAAGCCGGCCCTGATCGCCGAGACCCTGGTGCTGTTCGTCAGGGACAGCGTGGCCGCAGAGGGATGACGGGGGCCGTTGGCGGGCCTGGCGGACACACCATCACGCGTCATTCCGGGGCGCGTAGCGAACCCGGAATGACGCCGTAAGGTTTGGCGCCTATCGCTCGTGCTGCCGGATCACCTTCAGGAACGCGTCGCCATAGCGTTCGAGCTTCGACTGGCCGACGCCGGAAATGCCGAGCAGTGCGTCGCGGCTCGTCGGGCGCTCGGTCGCGAAGGCGACAAGCGTCGTGTCCGGAAAGACCACATAGGGCGGGACCGCAAGCTCCTTGGCGATCGCAAGGCGCGCGGCGCGCAAGGCCTCGAAGAGCTCCATGTCGGCTTCCTCCAGCGCGGACCTCGCCGTGGTCGAGCGCGGCGACGCGCCTCGCGATGCCTTTGCCGTGGTCGGACGGTCCTTGCGGAAACGCACCTCGCGCTCGCGCCGGAAGACGGGCCGGGCCTCCGGCTCCAGCCTCAGCGCGCCGAAGGCGCTATGGTCGACGCTGACGAGGCCGGCCGCGAGAAGCTGGCGGTAGACCGACTGCCAGGTCTTGGCGGGAATGTCCTTGCCGGCGCCGAAGACCGGCATCTCGGCATGGCCGAAGCGGATGGTCTTCTCGTTGCGGTTGCCCATGAGAACGTCGATCAGGTGCCCCGCGCCGAAGCGCTCGCCGGTGCGGTAGATCGCGGCCATCGCTTTGATGGCGGCCTCCGTCCCGTCCCAGGTCTCGACCGGCCTGAGACAGGTGTCGCAATTGCCGCAGCCGCCTCTGTGCGCCTCGCCGAAATGGGCGAGGATCGCCTGCCGGCGGCAGCCGGGCGTCTCGCAGATGGCGAGCAGCGCGTCGAGCTTGGCGCGCTCGACGCGCTTGACGTCGTCGCCGGCGGTTCCCTCGTCGATCATGCGGCGGCGCTGGATGACGTCGGCCATGCCGTAGGTCATCCACGCGTCGGATGGCAGCCCGTCGCGGCCGGCGCGGCCGGTCTCCTGATAGTAGGCCTCGACCGAGCCCGGCAGGTCGAGATGGGCGACGTAGCGCACGTTGGGCTTGTCGATGCCCATGCCGAAGGCGACGGTGGCCACCAAGCACAGGTCTTCCTGGCGGAGGAATGCGTCCTGGTTGGCGTCGCGGACGGCGCGGTCCATGCCGGCGTGGTAGGGCAGGGCGCGGATGCCCTGCGCGGAGAGCCACTCGGCCGTGTCCTCGACCTTGGCGCGCGACAGGCAGTAGACGATGCCGGAAGAACCCTTGTGGCGCGACAGGAAGCGCAGCAACTGCTGGCGCGGCTGGTCGCGCTCGACGATCTCGTAGGCGATGTTCGGCCGGTCGAACGAGGTCGTGAACACCTCGGCGGAGCGCAGCTCCAGCCTGTCGATGATGTCCTCGCGGGTGTGCGGGTCGGCCGTCGCTGTCAGCGCGATGCGCGGCACGCCGGGATATTGCGCCGCGAGCTGGCCGAGTTCGCGATACTCCGGGCGGAAATCGTGCCCCCACTGCGACACGCAATGCGCCTCGTCGATGGCGAAGAGCGCGATCCGGGCGCTGCCGATCAGCTCCTTGAAGGCGGGCGTGACGATGCGCTCCGGCGTGACGTAGAGAAGGTCGAGCTCGCCCCGGGAGAGCGAGCGGCGCACCTCGACATATTCGTCGCGCGTCAGCGAGGAATTGAGGGCCGCGGCGCGGACGCCGAGCTGCTTCAAGGCTTCCACCTGGTCGCGCATCAGCGCGATCAGCGGCGACACGACGATGCCGACGCCGGGCCGGCACAGCGCCGGGATCTGGAAGCAGAGCGACTTTCCCGCGCCCGTAGGGAACAGGACGACCGCATCGCCGCCCGCCACGACGCGCTCGACGACGGCGGCCTGCTTGCCGCGGAACGAGGCATAGCCATACACCCGTTTCAGCACGCCGAGCGGATTTTCCGTCCCTTCGCTGCCAAACAACGGATCGATACGGCCCTGGACCTGCGGCATGGAATCGCTTTCGTGAGGACCCGCTTATGGCACAGGTCCCGCCACGGTCGCGAGCTTTGGGGCGAGGAGGGCGATACCGGCGACAAGGTTGCCCCAGATTCCGCACTTTCCGAAGGAAAGGGCCTCGCCGGCCTGTTCCGACTGCTAGCGGCCGGACTGCCGAAGCTCCGCGAGAACGGTCTGCGCCTTGTCGAGGCGGACATGGCCTTCGTCCTTGAGGCGGGCCACCACCTTTTCGATCTCGTCGCCATCGGCGCCAGCGGCGACGGCGATGTTGCGGGCGTGCAGCGACATGTGGCCCTTCTGAATCCCCTCGGCGGCCAGGGCACGCAGCGCGCCGGTGTTCTGGGCGAGCCCGACGGCGACGATGATCTCGGCGAGTTCCTGGGCGCCCTTGACGCCCAACAGCTTGACGGCTGCCTGGGCCACCGGATGGGTCTTGGTGGCGCCGCCGACCAGGCCGACGGCCATCGGAAGCTCCAGCGTGCCGACGAGATTGCCGGCGTCGTCCTTCTCGTAGTGCGACAGGGACGTGTAGCGGCCGCCCGCCGCGGCATGGGAGTGCGCACCGGCTTCCACCGCGCGTGTGTCGTTGCCGGTCGCCAGCACGACGGCGGTGATGCCGTTCATGATGCCCTTGTTGTGCGTCGCCGCGCGATAGGGATCGGCCGCCGCGAAGGCGTAGGCGTCGATGATGCCGTCCACGACATCCGGCCCGCCGAGCGCCTGGCAGTCGTAGGTGGCGCGCACGCGCGCAAGCCGCAGGTCCGCCTTGTTGGACAGGATGCGCAGCCGGACGCGGCCGCAGGCGATCTGCGCGACGAGCGGCGCCAGCGCCTCGGCCATGGTGTTCACCGCATTGGCCCCCATGGCGTCGCGGACGTCGACGATCAGGTGCAAAACGACATAGGTCTTGTCGGCAGCATTGACGATGCGCACCTCGATGTCCTTCGCGCCGCCGCCGAGCTTCACCAGCAGCGGGTCCTGCTCGTTGGCGAGATCGAGGAGGTCCTGCCGCCGCTCGTAGAGCCTGAGGCGGGCCGCCTGGGGATCCTTCGCGCCGACCACCTGGATCTGCGAGATCATGATCGGCTGGTCGCTCGACGCCCAGAACCCGCCATGCAGGCGCGCGACGGAGGCCATGTTGCTCGCCGCCGCGACGACGGAAGGTTCTTCCGTCGCCATCGGGATCAGGTAGTCGCGTCCGTTGATGGTGAAGTTGGCGGCGACGCCGAGCGGTATCGATAGCGTGCCGACGACGTTCTCGATCATGCGGTCGGCGATCGCCAGCATCTTGCCGTCTGCCGTAACCATGCTCGCGAGCTCGCCTTCGGGCAGGCCGGAGCGTTCGACGATGGCCTTGAAGCGTTCCGGCGGCGAGAGCTTGTAGAACCCCGGAATGCGGCTGTTGACGGACATGAAAACGAGTCTCCCAGTGTGCATTTTCCCGGAACCTAAGTGGGTCTGCGCGCGGGGAACAATGTGCGGCGCTTACACCTGGGGTGCGCTTCTTTGTGGCTTCGTCACAGCGGCGATGCGCGGTCAGGCAGCCTGACCGAGGATGTGGAGGCGCAGCGCAATGTGGACCTCGAGCGTCTTCGAGGGATCGCCCCAGTCCGGGTTGATCAGCGAGATCGTGTCGAGCCGCTGACGCATCGTGTTGACGTGGATGCCCAGCATCTCGGCGGCCTTCTGCGCACTGCGCCCGGCGTCGAGATAGGCAAGCAAGGTGGCTGCGAGCTGGCTCTTGCGCCTTTCGTCATGTTCGATCAGGGAGCCGATCGCGGAGCGCAGGAACAGGTCGACCGCGTTCTCGCCCTTGTTGTGGAACAGGAGCGCGTAGACCGACAGGGTCTTCTCGAACACGACGCGGCCGTGCTGGTTGAGGCCGCGCATCAGGCCGAAGCATCGGCGCAGGCTTTCATATTCGGCCGGCACCTTGTCCAGCGTGGCGATCGGGTCGGAAATGACGATGCTGAGCCTGTGGCCGAACGCTTCCTCCAGCTTTTCCGATATGCGGTTGGCGAGAGCGCCGGGCTCCGGGGCGTTGGTGACGATCGCGAGGTCGCCGTTGAACTCCGCGAAGATCGTGTCGCGTCCGGCGAGCGTCGAGCGTAGTGCCGAGGAGGCCTGGGCCGAGGTGATCGTGGCCAGTTCGACCAGCATCACCGTCACCGGCCATGACAGGCTGATGCCGGAAGGCAGCCGACGCGCGCTCTCGGGCGAGAACGGATCGGTGGTGCCTCGCAGCAGGGCCGAGACAGTGTCGGCGACGTTCCGGTGCGCGATCTGCGCGATCCTGTCGAGGGAAAGCAGCACGATGCCGGTCACGATCGCGCTGCGCTCCAGCGTGCGCGTCTCGGGCGCTGACAGAGGCCTGTTGCGGGTGAAGACGAGGGCGCCGAGCCGCGCCGAGCCGCCCATGACGGCCGTGATCACCGTGACGCTGCCGTCGGCTGCCGGAAGCGAGACCGCCCGGCCAATGCGGTCGCTCTCGCGCACGGCCTTGGCGAGCGCGTCGTCCGAGAGACGATCCGCCACGGCGCCCGAAATGAGGTTCCGGCTCTCGTCGACGACGCAGGCCTGACCCTTGAGCAGGTTCGAGACCCGGTTCACGAGGTCGTCCAGCGAGCCGCCGCGCGCGATCAGTTCGGTCAGCTGCTCGTGCGCTACCGCGGCCTGCTCGATGTCGTCGGCCTTTGTCCGGAGTGCCGCGTTGGCCTCCTTCGCCAGGAGGAGCGCGCGTTGCGCCTCTTCGAGCAGCCGCGCATTCTCGATCGCGAGCGCGGCGAAGGTGCCGAGGGAGGAAAGAACCGCCATTTCCTGCGGCGTGTAGGACCGGACGTAGCGGTCTCCCACGAAGAGGACGCCCATGACATAGGCTTCCAGTTCGAGCGGAATGCCCAGGATGGAGACGATGCCTTCGCCGCGGATGGCCCGGTCGATTCCCGCGTCATGGTCGAAATTGTGATCGCCGGAATAGTTGCTGGAATAGAACGGCCGCCTCGTGCGGGCGACGCTGCCGCAGACGCCGATGTTGCGCGGCACGCGGATGCGGGCGAAATCCTGCGAGACGACGCCCTCCGTCGTGCGCACGAAGAAATCGCCGTGCTCCTCGTCCGCCGCCGAGAGGTAGGCGATGTCGCTGCCGACCAGCTGCCTCGCCCGTTGCACGATCGCCTGCAGGATCTGGTCGGTGTCGCGCAACGCCGACAGGTCGCGCGCCGTGGCGTAGAGGGCGGAAAGCTCGATCTCGCGCTTGCGCTTCAGTTCGAAATTGTCGCGCAGCCGCATGGTGATGGCGATGGCGTCGCCGATCGCGTCGGCCAGCTCTTCGCCCCAGGTGACGTTTCTCGCGTCGGCGGTCAGCTTCTCGAAGCTCGAAAGCGGCGCGTTGCCGTCGAGAAGGTCGAGCAGGCGGCGATAGTAGAGGATGGCCGCCGCGCTTCCGCTCGCCTGGGGGTCGACAGGCATGACGCCAACAGCATCGTTCATCCGCTCCTCCATCACGGCGGCCCGCCTTCTGCCGTGCGGCCTGCCTCTGCACTGACACACCGGACGGCCATAGGGAATGTAGCTTTTCGACATATGCAAGGGCAATTTATGTGACAGAAAGATATTCTGCTGCCGCTGCCGTTCGACATAGTGTCGCGCAGGAATATCGGAGGAGCGACATGCCGGAGAGTGTACGGATCGTCGAGGTCGGCCCGCGAGACGGTCTTCAGAACGAGAAGATCGCCGTTCCGGTTGCGGCAAGGATCGAACTGATCAACCGACTCGCCGCGGCGGGGCTTCGCTCGATCGAGGTCGGCAGCTTCGTCTCTCCGAAGCGCATCCCGCAGATGCTCGGCACCGACGAGGTCGTCAGGCAGCTGCCGGTGGACGGCGAGGTCCGCTATCCGGTGCTGGTGCCCAATCGGCAGGGCATGGCCGCAGCGCTCGACGCAGGCGCAATGGAGGTGGCGATCTTCGCCTCGGCGTCCGAGACCTTCTCCGCAAAGAACATAAACTGCTCGATCGCCGAGAGCATCGAGCGGTTCAGCCCGGTCGTCGACATGGCAAAGGCGAATGGCGTCGCAGTACGCGGCTATGTGTCTTGTGTGCTGGGATGTCCTTATGAGGGGGCGGTGGCGACAGGGGCGGTGGTTTCGCTGTCGCGGCGGCTCGCCGACCTCGGCTGCTACGAGGTCTCGCTCGGCGACACGATCGGCATCGGCACGCCACGGCAGGCGCGCCAGGTCATCCGCGCCGTCGCGCAGGAGATCGGAGCCGGCGCGGTTGCGCTCCACTTCCACGACACGCGCGGCCAGGCGCTGGCCAATATTCTCGCCTGCCTCGAGGAGGGCGTGACCGTTATCGACAGCGCGGTCGCCGGTCTGGGCGGCTGCCCCTATGCGCCGGGCGCGTCCGGAAACGTCTCGACCGAGGATCTCCTGTTCATGCTGCATGGGATGGGCGTGACGACCGGCGTCGACCTCGGTGCCGTCGTCGCGGCGGGCGGTTTCATCTCGGCCGCGCTCGGTCGGGCCACCGGTTCGAAAGTGGCGCAGGCAATGATCGCAGGCGGCGCTTCAGTGCCGGCCATGTGACAAATTCACGTCCATGCCATTGTTCGGTGTGGCGATGAGACATTGTTAGCGTCAGCGTCATCGCGAAGAATTGCTCCCAGGGAGGAATATATGTCGGAAGAATTTGCAGCCGCTGGAGCCGGGATCACCGGGTCCGGTCCCCTGAAGGGCGTCACCGTACTCGACATAACGCGGGTCGTGGCCGGCCCGTTCTGCTCCATGCTTTTGGCCGATCTCGGCGCGACGGTGATCAAGGTCGAGCATCCCGACGATCCCGACTATGCGCGGACGTTCCCGCCCTTCGTCTCCGGTGACGACGAGGAATTCAGCGCCTTCTTCACGCAGTTCAACCGCAACAAGCTCGGCATCACGCTCGACATGAAGACGACCGAGGGCAAGACGCTGCTGCGCAAGCTGGTGCGCCGCGCCGACGTGCTGGTCGAGAATTTCCGGCCGGGGACGATGGATCGCCTCGGCCTCGGCTACGAGGTGCTGAAGAAGGAGAATCCGCGCCTGATCTACACGGCGATCAGCGGGTTCGGACGCACCGGCCCGAACGCCTCACGCCCCGCCTACGACAATACCGGCCAGGCGGCCGGCGGCCTGTGGTCGATGAACGGCTATGCCGACCGGCCGCCGGTGCGCGTCGGCACGATCATCGGAGACCTGGCGGCGTCGCTCTACGCCGCGATCGGAACGCTGGCTGCGCTGCGCGAGGCCGAGCGCGGCGGCGAGGGGCAGGTGGTCGACATCTCGCAGCAGGATTCCGTGCTGACGCTGACGGAAAACGCGGTGGTCCGCTACACGATGCAGGGAGACGTCGCGTCGCCGCTCGGCAACGATCATCCATTCGTGCGTCCCTACGGCCAGTTCCCCTGCAAGGACGGCTACGTCTTCTTCGGCGGCTACACCGACAAGTTCTGGAAGATCACCTGCGAGCTGTTCGGCGAACCGGAGGTCGCCAACGATCCGGAAATCGACACGATGGAAAAGCGCTTCGATCGCGACGTCGCCGAGCGGCGCGTCAAGCCGATCCTGGAGCGCTGGTTCAGCAAATACACCAAGGTCGAGCTGGAGGAGCTGGCGGGCGACCGTGTCCCGCTCAGCGCGATCAAGACCATCGCCGAAGTGGTGGAGGACCCGCACATCGCGGCCCGCGACATGATCGTCAAGGTTCCGGTCGCCGGCAAGCTGGTGCGCATGTTCGGGCTGCCGATCAAGCTTTCCGGCACGCCCGGCAATGCCTGCGCCAAGGCGCCGAGCCCCGGCGAGCACAACACTTTCGTCTATTCGCGGCTGGTGGGCCTGACGCCCGAGGAAGTGCGCAAGCTGTCGGACGAGGGGGTCATCTGATGGCGATCGAAGTGCACCGTTCCGGCCATGTCGCGACCATCCGTCTTGCGCGTCCCGAGAAGCTGAACGCGCTCTCGCTGGCGATGTACGAGGATCTGGGCAAGGCCTTCGTGGCCGTGCGGGACGATGATGATATTCGAGCGGTCGTCCTGGCGGGGGCCGGCGTACGCGCATTCTGCGTCGGCGCCGATCTGACGGAATCGATCCCGGCGCTGGCGAGCGACCGTTTCGACATCAGCGCCTGGGATCCGGCCCATCTCAAGGGGCAGAAGTTCTACAAGCCGATCGTCTGCGCGGTGCGTGGCCTGTGCCTCGGCGGCGGTTTCGAGATCATGCTGGCGACGGACATCCGCATTGCCTCGACTGACGCCGTGTTCCAGCTTCCCGAGCCCAGCCACGGCTTCGTGCCCGCCGGCGGCACGCTGGTGAGGCTGGTCCGCCAGATCGGCTACGCCCACGCCATGGAAATCCTGCTCTCGGCGCGGCGCTTCACGGCGGACGAGATGGTGGCGAAGGGCGTGGTCAACCAGGTTGTCGCGCCGGAGCGAGTCGAGCCTCTGGCCCTCGAGATCGCGGCCGGGATCGCCGCCCTCAGCCCGACGGCGATCCAGACCATCAAGGAAGCCGCGCTCACGCTGCAGGACCTGCCCCTGGACGAGGCCTTCGCCGAAGAAGCCAGGTTTGGGCAGCGCACCTTCACCAGCGAAGACGCCAAGCGCGGGCTGCGCGCCTTCGCCGAACGCGCGGCGGGCTCGGGCGGGAGGCAGGGATGATCGGACAGCAGACCAACACGGCGGGTCGGCCGTCGCCCGCGAGCCTACTCCAGGGGGCGCGGTCCACTAGCCGCTGTGTCGTTCCTCCGGTGCGGCCGAGGCACCCTTGGTCTTCCACGCCGTCGCAGCTTGGGGGCCTGTCGCCGGCCGACACATATGATCCCCGCAGATGTGCCGCCGAGACATTGAACGCCATGCGCGGCATTCCCTAGAGTGTCGAAAATACCGCGTCGCGAGGCGTGCTCGTTGTCAGTGAAACAAGCGGTTGGGGAACCGCAGCGCCGGGTGCCGCAGGCATCGCATCGGCAGCTGTTTGATCGAAGAAGGAGAAATGAAATGAATCGGCGGGAATTCAATCTGATGCTGGCGGCCACTTTCGGCTCGTCCGCCTTCGTGGGACAGGCCTTCAGCCAGGAGGCCGGCGGGACGCTGACAGCGATCATCCAGCCCGAGCCGCCGATCCTGAACCTGGGGCTGAACCAGCAGACGCCCACCGGCGTCGTGGGCGGCAAGCTCTATGAGGGGCTGCTGTCCTATGCCAAGGATCTCACACCGCAGCCGCTGCTCGCCGATTCCTGGGAAATTTCCGAGGACGGCCTGACTTACACCTTCAAGCTGGTCCAGAACGCGAAGTGGCACGACGGCCAGCCCTTCACCTCGGCGGACGTGCTCTTCTCCTGCAAGTCGCTGCTGCCCGAGACGCATCCGCGCGCGCGGGCGGTTTTCGACCGTTGCGAGAGCATCGAGGCGCCCGACGACTTCACGGTCGTCTTCAAGCTGAAGAAGCCCTTCCCGGCCTTCATCATGGCCTTCGAGACGGCGTCGGCGCCGATGCTGCCGCGCCATCTGCTGGAAGGGAAGGATTATCGCAAGGACGGCGCCGAACAGCCGCCGATCGGCACCGGCCCGTTCCGCCTCAACGAATGGGTGAAGGGGTCGCACATCCATCTGACGGCGGTCGACGACTACTACCGCCCGGACCAGCCGAAGCTGAAGGAGATCTTCTACCGCGTCATTCCCGACGCCGCCTCGCGCGCCGTGTCGCTGGAGCAGGGCGAGACGCAGCTGGCGCAATGGCAGGACATCGAGCCGTTCGACGCCGAGCGCCTGTCGGCACTCGAGCATCTCGACATGACGACCGACGGCTACGAATATTTCTCGCCCATGGTGTGGATCGAGCTCAACTGCCGCCGCCCGCCGATGGACGACAAGCGCTTCCGCCAGGCGCTGATGCACTTGATCGACCGCGAATTCGTGCGCGACCGCATCCTGTTCGGCCTCGCCAACGCGGCCACCGGGCCGATCTCGTCGTCGATGCGTTTCTACGATGCGGACGTGAAGACCTATGAGCCGTCGGTCGAGAAAGCGGTGGCGCTGCTGGACGAGATGGGACTGAAGCCAGGTGCTGACGGCGTGCGCGCCACGCTGAAGTTCACCATGGTGCCGGCGGGCGAGGTCTGGACGCGTATCGCCGAATATGTCCGCCAGGCCCTCGGCGCGGCCGGGATCAATGTCGAACTGCAGAGCAACGATCTAGCCGGCTGGGTCGCCGCCGTCAGCAATGGCGACTTCGACATCAGTGGCAACCAGCTCTACCAGAACGGCGACCCGGCCTTGGGCGTGGCCCGCACCTATGTTTCGTCCAACATCCGCAAGGGCGTCATGTTCTCCAACACCGCCGGCTATTCGAATCCGAAGGTGGACGAGCTGTTCGAAGCGGCGGCCATCGAGCTCGACGAGAGCAAGCGGCAGGCCTACTACACGGAAGTGCAGCAGCTGCTCGTCGAGGAAATGCCGGTGCTGTGGCTGTGCGAGCAGAGATATCCGACGATCTACGACAACAGGCTCAGGGACGTCGTGACCTCGTCGACGGGGGTCAACGCAAACTTCGCCACGACACACTTCGCGGCCTGATCGCCAGAAGAAGATGTCGCCGGCGCCCGCCTGGGCGCCGGCACATTGTCTTGCAGCGCGCTCGCGTCTGCGCTTCATCCGTATACCGCGGCCGGCGGCCGCGCCGAAGGAGGCTTCAAGCCGACATGATTTCGTATTTCGACGACGCGGAAATTGCCGTCCTGCAGACGTGGCGGCACAAACTGCACCAATTTCCGGAGATTTCGGGCGAAGAGGTCGAGACCGCCCGCGAGGTGGTCTCCTTCCTGGCCGACACCGGACCCGACAAAGTCGTCACGCAGCTCGGCGGTCACGGCGTCGCGCTGGTCTATGAAGGCGCGGCGGACGGGCCGACGGTCCTGCTGCGCTGCGAGCTCGACGCACTGCAGATCCACGAGATCTCTGACCTTCCCTATCGCTCGCGCAACGACGGCAAGGCGCATATGTGCGGCCATGACGGGCACATGACCATGATGGCCGCCGTCGCCCGCCATCTCGCCCGGCACAGGCCGGCGCGGGGCAGGGCGGTGCTGCTGTTCCAGCCGGCCGAGGAAACTGCGCACGGCGCAGAGGCCGTGCTCGCCGATCCGAAATTCGCCGAGATCACGCCGGACCACTCCTTTGCGATCCACAACATGCCGGGCCTGCCGCTCGCCCATGTCGCCGTCGCCGCCGGCCAGATCACCTGCGCCTCGATGGGGCTGCGCATCGAGCTCGCCGGCAAGACCGCGCATGCCTCCATGCCCGAATCCGGCATCTCGCCGGCGACGGCGATCGCCCGCATCATCACGGGCCTGAAGACGCTGGAGGCGGGCGACACCGTCGCGCAGGGCTTCCGCCGGGTGACGCTGACGAACGTGCAGATGGGGAAGCCCGTCTTCGGCATCACGCCCGGTTCGGCCGAGCTGCGCATGACCCTGCGCAGGCCCGAGAGCGACGCGATGCCGGCGCTGGTGGAGGAGGTGCTGGACATGGTGCGCAGGGTCGCCGCCGACGAGCGGCTCACCGTCACCCACTCGACGCACAATTTCTTCCGGGCCTGCGTGAACGATCCAGAGGCCGCGGCGGCCTTCGAACGTGCCGCGGCGCGGATGAACCTGTCACACGTCACCGACTACGTGCCGATCAGGGGCGCGGAGGACTTCGGCCTCTTCGGATCCTGCTCGAAGTCGGCGCTTCTGTTCATCGGCGCGGGCATGGACCGGCCGATGGTGCACAACCCCGACTACGATTTTCCGGACGAGCTGATCCCCGTCGGGGCCGGCCTGTTCCTTGGCGTCCTCGACCAGCTGCTCGGATTCGAGCGGCAGGGCGGACGGTAGAGTCGAAGGTCGCAGCACGTCCGATGTCGGTCATTTCCCGCCTGCTGGCCAAGATCATCGGGATCGTCTTCACGATCCTCGTCATCGCCACGATCAACTTCGTCCTGATCCATTCGACGCCGGGCGATCCGGCGCTCGTCATCGCCGGCCAGTCGGGCGCGGCGGACGCCAAGTTCATCGCCGAGATCCGCGCCCAGTATGGCCTGGACCAGCCGTTCCTGGTGCAGCTCGGCACCTATATCGGCAAGGTGCTGCAGTTCGACCTCGGCTATTCCTACCGGCAGCGCGCCGATGTCAGCCAGCTGATCCTCGAACGGCTGGGACCCACGCTGCTGCTGACGCTGTCCGCGTTCTTCCTGTCCCTGATCGGCGGAGTCCTGTTCGGCGCCTTCGCGGGCCAGCGCCAGGGCAAGTGGTCTGACCTCGCCATCTCGCTGCTGTCGCTGCTGCTCTATGCGACGCCCGTGTTCTGGCTCGGCCTGATGCTGGTGCTGATCTTCTCGATCCAGCTCGAATGGCTGCCGGCCTTCGGCTATGCCAGCATCCGCTCGTCGAGCTTCGGCCCGCTGGAATATGCGCTCGACGTGGCGCGCCACCTGATCCTGCCGGTCGTCACGCTGGCGGCGATCTACATGGCCGTCTACACGCGGCTGATGCGTTCCTCGCTGATCGAGGTGTCGCACGAGGACCATGTGCGCACCGCGCGCGCCAAGGGGCTGAGCGAGCCGCAGATCCTGTCGCGCCACATGCTGCGCAACGCCGCCGTGCCGGTGGTGACCTTCGCCGGCATGCAGGCGGGCGCGCTGATCGGCGGCGCCGTGGTCGTCGAGACCGTGTTCTCCTGGCCGGGGCTCGGCCGGCTGACCTACGACGCCGTCACGGCCCGGGACTATCCCGTGCTTCTCGGCCTCTTCCTCATCATGTCCGTGCTGGTGATCGCCACCAACCTGCTGAGCGACTTCCTGCACCGGCTCATCGATCCGCGCATCAAAGGCCGATAGGAGAAACGCAATGCGGGATTTCATGCGCACGTTTCTGCTCCGCCCGGCCGGGATGGTGGGGATGCTGCTCCTGGCGCTCATCTGCCTGCTCGCGATCCTGGCGCCGCTGATCTATCCGGCCTCGCCCTGGGAAATGAGCGGCGCGCCGTTCAGCCGGCCCGGCGAGAACGGCATGCTCCTGGGCTCCGACACGCTCGGGCGCGACATCGCGGCCGGCATCGCACACGGGGCGCGCGTCTCCATCCTGATCGGCCTTGCCTCGACGCTGACAGCGCTCTGCATCGGCGTGCTGCTCGGCTGCATCGCGGGTTATGCCGGCGGCGTGGTCGACAGCACGATCGTGCGCTTCACCGAAATCTTCCAGACCATCCCGAGCTTCGTGCTGGCGATCCTCTTCGTCGCCATCCTGACGCCTTCGATCGGCACGATCATCCTGGCGATCGGGCTGGTGAGCTGGCCGCCCCTGTCGCGCCTCACACGCGCCCAGGTGAAGACGGTCTCGCAGCGCGAATTCGTCCAGGCGGCGCGCTGCCAGGGGCAGTCCACCATCTCGATCGTGGTGCGCCACGTCCTGCCCAACGCCATCTCGCCGATCATCGTGGCCGGCTCGCTGACGGTCGCGGCTGCGATCCTGATCGAGGCAGCACTCTCCTTCATGGGTCTCGGCGATCCCAACTTCATGAGCTGGGGCTACATGGTCGGCGCCGGACGCACCGTGATCCGCCAGGCGTGGTGGATGAGCGTCTTTCCGGGTCTCGCGATCCTGTTGACCGTGGTCGCGATCAACCTTGTTGGCGAGGCCCTGAACGACACGCTCAACCCGAGGATTTCCCGAGCATGACCGCGCCTTTGCTTGCCATCGAGAACCTGGTTCTCGGCCTGCCGCAGGGCGCCGACCGCAGCCGCGCCGTCGACGGGATCAGCCTGACGGTCGACCGCAACGAGATCGTCTGCCTCGTGGGCGAAAGCGGCTCGGGCAAGTCGATGACAGCGCATGCGATCCTGGGCCTGCTCCCCGCCAAGGTGAAAGCGCTCCAGGGCGAGATCCGCTTCGGTGGCAAGGACCTGCTGTCGCTGCCGCCGCGCGAGATACGGGCCCTGCGCGGCAGCCGGATCGCGATGATCTTCCAGGAGCCGCTCACCGCGCTGAACCCGCTGGCACGCGTCGGCCACCAGGTCGGCGAGGCGATCAGCATCCATGGCCGCGCCAGCGACGGCGACGTGGAGGCCCGCGTCGTCGAACTGTTCGGCCAGGTCGGCCTGCCCGATCCCGCCTCGATCGTCTCGGCCTATCCGTTCCAGCTCTCCGGCGGGCAGCGCCAGCGCGTGATGATCGCCATGGCGCTCGCCAACGATCCGGAACTCCTGATCGCGGACGAGCCGACCACCGCGCTCGACGTCACGACCCAGCGCCAGATCCTCGACCTGATCCTCAGCCTGCAGCAGAAGCGCGATATGGGCGTGCTGTTCATCACCCATGACATCGGCGTCGTCGCCGACATCGCCGACCGCGTCGTCGTGCTGCGCCACGGCAAGGTGGTGGAGCAGGGGGCCGCGGCCGCGCTGCTCGACACGCCGCAGACCGACTACACGCGTGACCTGCTCGACGCCGTGCCCGGCCGGGGCGCCATTCGCATGACCGGGAACGAGAGCGCGCCGCTGCTGGAGATCAGGCAGCTGCAGAAGGTGTTCGTGACGCGGCAGAACCTGTTCGCCAAGCCGCGCCGCGTCGTCGCGGCCGAGGGCATCGATCTGGTCCTCAAGCGCGGCGACACGCTGGCGGTGGTGGGAGAGAGCGGTTCCGGCAAATCGACGCTCGCGCGGATGGTCTTGCGGCTGATCGAACCCGACGACGGCGCAATCAGCTTCGACGGCGCGCCGGTCCTCGCGATGAGGGGCGAGGCGCTGCGGCAGTTTCGTCGCAGGGTGCAGATCGTCTTCCAGGACCCCTACGCCTCGCTCGATCCGCGCTTGAAGATCGGCGAGAGCATCGTTCGCGGGCCGATGGCGTTCGGCGCGTCGCGCGCCGAGGCGACGGCGACCGCGACCCGCTGGCTGGAGAAGGTCGGCCTCGGCGCCCAGGCGCTGAACCGCTTCCCGCACGAATTCTCCGGCGGCCAGCGGCAGCGCATCTGCATCGCCCGCGCACTCGCGCTCGACCCGATCTGCCTGATCGCCGACGAGGCTGTGTCGGCGCTCGACGTGTCGGTGCAAGCGCAAGTGCTGAAACTTCTGTCGGACCTGAAGGCCGAGATGGGCCTCAGCATGCTCTTCATCACCCACGACCTGCGGGTGGCGCGCGAGATCGCCGACCGTATCGTCGTGATGCAGAACGGCCGCATCGTCGAGCAGGCTCCCGCAGCCGAACTCTTCGAGACGCCCCGGGCCGACTATACGCGCCGCTTGCTGGACGCGGTTCCCGGCCGTGACTTCTTCGAACGACGGGCTCTTGCCGCTGCCAACGTGTAGCTCGCGTCAAGCGGCCGCGTGGTGTCGATCGCGCGAGCTAAGTGGATGAGCCACTCGCTCGTGCGGAGTGATCGGTCGCTTCATTCTTCCGCCGATGGTATCCGGCAAAAGATGCGGTCGGTTTCACAATTGAGAACCCACGGCCGTTTCACGTCGCCGAGATTTTCGGCAACCGCCAGGCCGGCCTGGATCGCGTCCTCATGAAAGCCCGATCCAAAATAGGAGCCGCAGAACCAGGTGTTTCTCACGCCCTGCAGCGACCAGAGCCGGCTTTGTGCCGCGAGTGTGCCTGCGTTGAACAGGGGGTGCTCGTACACGCCGCGCCACAGAACCTTGTCGGCTACAGGCTCAACGAGCGGGCTAAGTGTAACGAAGAACGGCGTCTTGTCTTCGATACCTTGAAGCCGATTCATCCAGTAGGTCACGCATGGCTTACGCAGTGCTTCATTTTGATCGGCGGAGCGTGAGAGATAATTCCAACTCGACCAGATGTTTCGTCGTCGTGGCATGAGGCCGGGATCGGTATGCAGCAGCGTCTCGTTGCGCCCGTACGAGAACGCTCCCAGCAGTCGGGATTCTTGTTCGGAAGGGTCGGCCAGCATTCTCAACGCCTGGTCGGCATGCGCGCCGATGACGACATGGTCGAACCATTCGGGCTCCGCGCCGGAAACCGAGATTTCGACGGCGCCGTTCACGCGTCGTATCGCCGTGACTCCCGCACCTGTGCGCACGCGATGGCGGAAAGGCGAGACGAGTTTTTCCACGTAAGCGCGGCTGCCACCTTCTACCGTGCGCCAGATCGGTCGTCGGAAGAACTGCAGCAGGCCGTGATTTTCACAGAAGCGGATGAAGGCGACCGCCGGATAGTTGCCGATTTCGACAGCAGGGGTGGACCAGATTGCCGCCGCCATCGGGTAGAGATGATCTTCGCGAAACGCGGTACCGAAGCCGGCTGCATCGAGATACTCGTCCAGGCTCGCGGACGGCCCGATGCGACGCACGTCCCCCGGCGCGTCGCGATAGAAGCGCACGAGATCGCGCAGCATCGACCAGAATCTCGGACGTGCAATGTTGCGCCGCTGCGCAAACAAGCCGGCGAGGCTGCCGCCCGAATATTCGAGCTTGCCGCCATCCATGGAAACCGCAAAGGACATGGTGGAGGCCTTTGTCGGAACGTTCAGGTGGGAAAACAGCGCCGACAGGTTAGGGTAGGTCAGATCATTGTAGACGATGAAGCCGGTATCGACGCGCGCCGCGCCCGTATCGATCGTGTGGCAGTGTCCACCTATGCGCCGATCCGCTTCGAAGACGGTCACCTCATGCTGCCGATCGAGCAGCCAGGCTGCTGAAAGTCCGGCAATGCCTGTTCCGACGACTGCGATCTTCAGCGGACGGTCGGAACTCGGAAAATGGCGCATTGCTATCCTTGGCCCGGCGCGGGCAGCTGTCGATCTGGATCTCTAGTTCCGCTAGGTTCTACGCGCGGTGGAGCAGGATGGATCACCGGGGTGGCCGCGCTCGCTGGGGAGATCTATCTGTGCCGCGTGATCCGCTTCCCGGTGCGAAGCGTAGAAGGGGCGATGCATGAGGCGACAGACCATACTTCCGAACCTAGACGCCGGGCGGTTCCGCTCCGGCGAAGGTTGGGCGTTGTGAGCGAGGAATCTCAGCTGCCTCCAGCGGCTGACGAGCTTGCCAGTTTCATCGCCGCAGTTGCGGCGCGCGGCGATCGCGAGGCGTTCGCCGCGCTCTTCAAGCATTTCGGCCCCCGCCTGAAGACGTTCTTCATGCGTGGGGGCATGTCGTCGGCGGTGGCAGAGGACATCGTGCAGGAGGCGATGCTCGCGGTCTGGCGCAAGGCATCGTATTTTGATCCGGCGCGTGCCGGGGCGGCGACCTGGGTTTTCACCATCGCGCGCAATCTGCGGATCGATTACCTTCGCCGCCAACGCAGCCCGAACGAGCTGCCTTCCGAGCCAGAAGAGCTTCCGCCGTCACTGGAGGAAGCGCTGATGGGGGCTGAGCGCGAGAGCCGCGTCCGCGAGGCGCTCGCGCTGCTCTCGACCGAACAGCAGACGATCATTCGGCTCTCCTATTACAGCGAGAGATCGCAAAGCGAGATCGCGGAAGAACTGCAGATTCCGCTTGGCACGGTAAAATCAAGGACACGGCTGGCGATGAATCGCCTGCGCGCGATTCTGGAAGATGACGCATGACAATTTCCCATCACGCCACAGACGAGACCCTGCTTCGCTACGCTGCAGGCACGCTCGCAACCGGACCGAGGATCGTGGTGGAAGCCCATCTGTCGGGATGCCCTGTTTGCCGAGCGCGCGTGCGCGAGTTTGAGGCATTGGGCGGCGCGGTTTTGGAAGAGTCCGAACCGTCGCGGCTTTCTGCCAATGCGCTTGCGAACGTTCTGTCCCGCATCGATGCAGGTGAGATGTCCGAGCCTGTTCGCTCGGATATGCCGGTTCATATAGACGGCGTGCGCCTCCCTGACTCGCTGCGCGGCTGCGACATCGGCCGCTGGCGATGGATCGGACCGGGGATGCGCATGAGCCGGATCGGTGTCCCGGGCGATCCGGACGCCAACCTAATCCTTCTCAAGGTCGGACCGGGGCGTGCGCTGCCGGACCACGGCCATGTCGGCGCGGAGTTCACCCATATCGTCTCTGGCTCTTATACCGACCGGTTGGGGCAGTTCGGACCAGGTGACCTTGCCGAAGTCGACGAGGACGTCGAGCACCAGCCGATCGTCGACCCGGACGAGGACTGCATATGCCTCGCGGCCATGGAGGGGCGAATGCGCTTTAACGGTTTCATCGGGCGGCTGCTCCAGCCCATCTTCGGGATATGACGATGACGCCGGCGACGCTTTTCATAGGCATCGCCGTCCTGCTCAGCCTCGCCATGACGGTGGCTTGGCTTGTCGTGGTGCGCGGCGCCAGGTCCGGCTGGATCGATGCCTCCTGGTCTTTCTTCGTGGGCATTGCCGGAGTAGCTGCCGCACTCATGCCAGTGGAAGGCTGGGAGGGGGATTGGCCGCGCCGCATAGGCGTCGCGGGAGTAGCCGCCGCCTGGTCCCTGCGACTGGGTCTTCATATTGCGAGCCGCACGATGAGAGGCGGAGATGATCCGCGCTACGCTGCGCTCAGACAAGAGTGGGGACACGACTGGAATGGCCGGCTTTTCGTTTTCCTCCAGATTCAGGCAGCGGCCGCGTTCCTGCTTGCGACGACCATTTTCCTCGCAGCACGCAATCCCGTGCCGGTCGTGCAGTGGAGCGACCTGGCCGGACTGGTCGTCCTCGCGGCAGCCATCGCCGGGGAGGGGGTAGCCGACGCGCAACTTACCCGCTTCGCTCGCAATCCCGCCAACAGGGGAATGGTCTGCGATGTCGGGCTCTGGGGCCTTTCGCGTCATCCCAACTACTTTTTCCAATGGCTCGGATGGATGGGCTACGCGATCGTGGCCATCGGCCCTTTCGGCATGTGGCCCTGGGGTTGGGCGGCGCTGGCGGGCCCCGCCATGATGTACTGGCTGCTCACGCGCGCCTCCGGCATTCCCCCGCTGGAGGCCCATATGCTGCGCTCGCGCGGCCCAGCTTATGCCGACTATCAGGACCGGGTGAACGCCTTTTGGCCGGGCCCGCAGAACTGAGGAGACGCCAAGATGAGCCTCGCCACAACTGCCATCGCCGCCGCTGAACGCCTTCCTCTTCCAGATGCGGCTCTGCGTTTCGGGGTGAACCGGCTCGTCGCCCGCACAAGTCGAGAGCTCGCGGCGGGCGGCGGAGCGCAGGCGCGCGATTTCGCCCGGGCCATGGAGGATTGGCCGATTGCAGTGCATGTCGAGCAGGCGAACGAGCAACATTACGAGCTTCCACCTGCCTTTTTTCAGATCGCGCTCGGGCCGCGCAGGAAGTATTCCTGCTGCCTCTATGCGACGGCAGAAACAACGCTGGCCGACGCCGAGATCGCGGCATTGGAAGAAACCTGCGCCCATGCGGCGCTGGAGGACGGGCAGGACGTGCTGGAGCTGGGCTGCGGGTGGGGCTCCCTGTCACTGTTCATGGCCGAGCGGTTTCCAGCCTCGCGTATCGTCGCGGTCTCGAACTCCACGCCGCAGCGTCTTTACATCGAGTCAGAAGTCGAGCGTCGACGCTTGAAGAACCTGACTGTGCTGACCGCCGACATGAACGCCTTCACCACGGACGCAACGTTCGACCGTATCGTATCGGTCGAGATGTTTGAGCATATGGCCAACTGGCGTGCGCTGTTTGCACGCGCGCGGTCGTGGATCAGGCTGGATGGATACATGTTTCTCCATGTATTCACGCACCGTGACAGCCCCTACCGCTTCGACCATGCCGACAAGGCCGACTGGATCGCCCAGCATTTCTTCACAGGCGGCATCATGCCGAGCCACGACCTGGCGGATCAGTTCGGCGAGGTGTTCGCAGTCGTCCAGGACTGGCGCTGGAGCGGGCAACATTACGAGCGCACAGCGCTGGACTGGCTACGCAACTTCGATAGCAATCGGGCGGCAATCGAGGCGATTTTCAGGAGCGTCTACGGCACCGAAGCCTCTCTCTGGATGCGGCGCTGGAGGCTGTTTTTCCTGGCAACGGCCGGTCTCTTCGGCCATGCCGGCGGCGAGGAATGGGGCGTCAGCCATTACCTGCTGCGCCCGGCCTCGCCGAAGGCAGTGCGGTGACGGCGAGGTCGAGCTTCCGCCACGCGGCTGCCGCCATGCGCATCTATGCGGATCATCCTGATCCGCGAGTGGCGGCGGCCAACTACATTTCCTTGCTCGTCGCGTCGAACCAACCGTTCTATCCGATCTACGTATGGTGGCTGGTCGGAGATGTGGGGCCGGCCCTCTACACCTTCCTGTCTACGCCATTCTTCCTGGCGGTGCCGGCACTGGCACGAAGAAGCGCGATCGCGGGGCGGGCACTCCTTCCGCTTGCCGGGATCGGCAACACGCTGCTTTGCGCGAAGCTGTTCGGCGTGCAATCCGCCGTTGAAGTGTTTCTCATCCCGTGCGCGGTTCTTGCTGCGCTGCTGTTCCGGCCGACGGAGAGAGTGGTGGGATTTCCCATCGTGGGCCTGGCCTTCCTCTCCTTCCTTGTCCTGCACGGTCGCTATGGCATTCCCGCGGTTGCCTATGGCGCGCTGGAATACGAAGCGCTGATGCGGCTCAACGCGGTAAGCGCGTCGGCACTGACCGTCCTGGCGGCGATTGTTTTTTCGAACATGCTTGCGAAGGCGGAAGGCTCAGCCGAAACGGGAGGCGGCCAGAAATCCCGCTGACGCGCCGATGGCGGTGACAAACGTTCCCCACATCATGTCCGCCAAGGTGATCGTCAGCGGCCAGTCTCGCAAGGTTGCGTGATTGGTGAGATCGTAGGTCGCGTAGGCCACAAACCCCAGCACGGCGCCATTTACGACCGCTTTCGCCAGTCCCCCTTCCGTGAGCGCCGGCATGACCGCGAAGAACACGATTCCCGCGACGTAGATCAGGTAGAAGGCCACAGCCGGAGCGAGAACGAACCGTGGCTCCAGCTTGTCGCCAAGAAGGGGACGGTAGAGCGTGTCGGCCATGATCGTCAGCCAGACGGCGTCGATGACAAGGAAGGCCGCGCCGGCGGCGACATAGGCAATCATTGCGCTTTTCATGGCTGTCCTCGCATGGCCGCCGCTTCAACACATCTTTTTACGGTTCCGTCGGCAATTGGATCACCCGGGAGTGAACCGACCGACGCATCTGCGCGTATGAACAGCGCAACAGGACGAATGGTCATGAAGAACCTGGCTCTCGCGACAATCTCCCTGACTGTGCTGGCAGGCGCATCCCTTGCAGCGGGCGAAGGGACGGATCCCGCTGGCGTATGGCTGCGCGACGACGGCAACGCTCGCGTCAAGATAGCATCCTGCGGTGAGGCCCTGTGTGCCACCAATCTGTGGATCGGCGACAGCAGCGGCGGCGAAGAAGTCGGCGACATGCTTGTCATGACCGTCAAGCCGGAATCGAACGGTGAGCTCGTCGGGACCGCGTATGACCGCAAGCGCGACCGCACCTATTCGATCACCATCGAGAAGAAGAATGGCCGGCTCGTCACCCGCGGCTGCCTGCTCGGCCGGTTGCTGTGCCGGGATGTGAGCTGGACGCCTGCGCAGTGAATTCTCGCACTGAGACGCACGTCAAGCCGGCACTCGTGCTGTTTCGCAACGACCTACGTGTGGGCGACAATGGTGCGCTCTCGGCCGCGGCCGCGACGCACAAGCCGCTGATTGCCGTCTATATCCTTGACGAGGAGAGTGAAGGGGTGCGGCAGCCCGGCGCCGCTTCGCGATGGTGGCTCCGCAACTCTTTGGAAACGCTCGTTCAGCGGCTCGACAAACTTGGGGCGCGGATGGTGCTGCGGCGCGATCGGATGCGGTCCGCGGTCACCGATATAGTGGATGAGACCGGCGCAGATGCCGTGTTCTGGAACAGGCGCTACGACCAAGGCGGCAGTGCAGGCGACGCCAGGTTGAAACAGGAGTTGCGCGAGCGCGGCATGCGCGTCGAGAGCTTCGACGGCCACCTGCTGCACGAGCCAGCACGCCTCGTTACCCGGGCCGGCGGTTTCTACAAGGTATTTACGCCCTTTTGGCAGGCGCTTGCAGGAGGGGCGGAACCGCGAGATCCGGTGGACGCACCAGATGATCTGAACGGCTACAGCGGCAAGATTGCGTCGCAGCACATCAACGAGTTGCTTCCGCTTCCGACCACGCCCGATTGGGCCGGCGGACTAAGGGAAAACTGGACACCCGGCGAAGAGGGTGCGCATGCCTTTCTCGACGACTTCATTTCCGGCGGGCTTGATGGTTATGCGGAGGGGCGCGATTTCCCTGGACGCGAGACGACCTCGCGCCTCTCGCCGCACCTCGCGCACGGCGAGATAACCCCCCATCAGATACTCGCCGCCCTCCGGGAGCGCGCCAGGAAAGCGTCCAGCTCCGATATCGCCAAGTTCAGGAAGGAGATCGGCTGGCGCGAGTTCTGCTACCATCTGTTGTTCCACAATCGGCGGCTTCACGAGAAGAACTTCCAGCCGACCTTTGATAATTTCCCATGGGTGACCGATCAAAGTGCCGTGCGCGCGTGGCAGCGCGGCCAGACAGGTTACCCGATTGTCGACGCGGGAATGCGCGAACTGTGGCGGACCGGCACGATGCACAACCGCGTGCGCATGATCGCCGCCTCCTTCCTGACCAAGCACTTGCTGATTGACTGGCGCGAGGGCGAACGCTGGTTCTGGGATACGCTTGTGGATGCAGATGCGGCCAGCAATCCCGCGAATTGGCAATGGGTCGCGGGTAGCGGCGCCGACGCGGCGCCCTACTTCCGGATCTTCAACCCGGTGCTGCAGGGCGAGAAGTTTGACCCCGACGGGCAGTATGTTCGCCACTGGGTCCCCGAACTCGCGGGGCTGCCGAACCGTGTCCTGCATAAGCCATGGGAAGCTGCCGCCTCGGTGCTGGACACGGCGGGCGTGACGCTGGGCAAGACCTATCCGTGGCCTGTCGTCGACCACACGAAGGCGCGACAGCGCGCCCTGGCGGCATACAGCAGCATGCGAGGCGGAGGATGACCGGGTCACCCGTCTCAACGGTAGTGGCGAATGGTGCGCCGCCGGCCAATGCGGGGACACTGTACGTTGGCGAAGTCATGCACCAGCGGCTGAAGCCGTTCGGTCACCGCTTTACCTATTCGGTGTTCTCGCTGCTTGTCGATCTGGACAGACTTGACGAACTCGACGGCGCGTCGCGGCTGTTGTCGGTGAACCGGCCGGGGGTGGTCTCCTTCAAGGAAAGCGATCATGCCGAGCGGCCGGGCGAGACGCTTCGGCAACTCGCGGACCGCCTGCTGATGCAGGCAGGGTTTGAGCGACCGGCCAAGCGTGTGCTCCTGCTCTCCTATCCGCGGATCCTGGGCTATGTGTTCAACCCGATCTCCGTCTACTTTGCCTATGACGAGAACGGCACTCTGCTGGCGCTGATCTATGCCGTGCGGAACACGTTCGGCGAGCGCCACGCCTATGTGGCTCCGGTGCGGCCGGGTGATGCGGGCCCCGCCGGAATTCGCCAGACATGTTCCAAGGTGCTGCACGTCTCGCCTTTTGTGGGCATGGATGCTCGATACAATTTTCGCGTGCTGCCTCCAGGCCGGGTCGTTCGGATCAGAATTCACGAGTCCGAGGACGACGCTCCGCTGCTGGCGGCGACCTTCGTCGGCAAAGCGCGGCCGTTGAACGACTCGACCCTTCTTGGCTGTCTGGCTCGCTTCCCCTTGATGACGCTGAAGGTGACAGCCGCCATCCACTGGCAGGCGCTGAAGCTATGGATAAAGGGCGCGCGCTTTCATAAAAGCCCGCCGCCACCTCCGCCCTCGAGCTTCTGGAAGCGGGGAGGCTCAGTGGGCGACAGTCCCCATTCCGTCCGCGAGGCGGACCGAAGATGATCCTCGATCTGAAGACGAAACAGATCGCATAGGACCTCACGACTGGGCAGACGGCGCGCGTCCGAACAGGGGCCCGCGAAACCGGCGGCAGGCCAGGTCCAGCCAAACGCTCTATCCCATTTTCCGGACGTGAGTGCTTGGAAGGCATGGCGGAGCAGGGCGAGCCTCACAGATGAACACGTCGATCGCTCGCATGCAGGAACCGAAACGAGCATCGCAGCATTGTGGGAGAACTGCCAAGCCGCACATCCTCCGGAGGAAACGAGAATGGCCAAGAGGTCTAGACAGTCGACGGACAGGTCCGCGACGATCCATGATCAGAAGCTCGTGCGAGGAAACGGAGGGGAGCTTCACCAGATCGCCGGGGGCGACACCGAGGTCCTGACGACCGCCCAGGGAGCTCCGGTGGCCGACGACCAGAATACACTGAAGGTCGGTCAGCGCGGGCCGACGCTGATCGAGGATTTTCATTTCCGCGAGAAGATCTTCCATTTCGATCACGAGCGGATTCCCGAGCGTGTCGTCCACGCCCGCGGCTATGGCGCCCATGGGTTTTTCGAGACCTATGAATCCCTCGCCGCCTATACGCGCGCCGATATCTTCCAGCGGGCCGGCGAGAGGACGCCTGTCTTCGTGCGCTTCTCCACCGTGGCAGGCTCGAAGGGCTCGTTCGACCTGGCGCGCGATGTGCGCGGCTTCGCCGTCAAGTTCTACACGAAGGAAGGCAATTGGGACCTTGTCGGCAACAATATCCCGGTGTTCTTCATCCAGGACGCCATCAAGTTTCCGGACGTCATCCATTCCGTGAAGCCGGAGCCCGATCGCGCCTTTCCTCAGGCCCAGTCCGCGCACGACAATTTCTGGGACTTCATCAGCCTGACGCCTGAATCGATGCATATGGTCATGTGGGTCATGTCCGACAGGGCCATTCCGCGCTCGTTCCGGTTCATGCAGGGCTTCGGCGTGCATACGTTCCGGCTGGTGAACGCCAAGAACGAATCCACTTTCGTCAAGTTCATCTGGAAGCCGAAGCTCGGCATGCAGTCTGTAATCTGGAACGAGGCCGTGAAGATCAATGGCGCCGACCCGGATTTTCATCGCCGCGACCTCTGGAATGCCATTTCCTCAGGAGACTTCCCTGAATGGGAGCTCAACCTGCAGCTCTTCGACCAGGACTTTGCCGACAGCTTCGACTTCGACGTTCTGGACCCGACCAAACTCATCCCGGAAGAGGTCCTCCCGCCCGTGCCGGTCGGCCGTCTGGTGCTCGATCGGATGCCGGACAACTTCTTCGCCGAGACCGAGCAGGTTGCGTTCATGACGCAGAACGTGCCGCCCGGTATCGACTTCTCCAACGACCCGCTGCTCCAGGGCCGCAACTTCTCCTATCTCGACACCCAGCTGAAGCGGCTCGGCAGCCCCAACTTCACACACATCCCGATCAACGCGCCGAAATGCCCGTTCCACCATTTCCAGCAGGACGGGCACATGGCTATGCGCAACCCGGTCGGACGGGTGAACTATCAGCCGAACTCATGGGGCGACGGGCCGAGGGAAAGCCCGGTGAAAGGCTTTCCGACTTTCGCCAACCCAGAGGAGGGTCAGAAGGTCCGGCTGCGTCCGGAGAGCTTTGCCGACCACTACAGCCAGGCGAGGCAGTTCTTCATCAGCCAGACCGCGACCGAGCAGCGGCACATCGTGATGGCGCTGACCTTCGAATTGAGCAAGTGCGAGAACCCTGTCATCCGCGAGCGGATGATCGCGCATCTGCTCAATATAGATGAGACGCTGGCCAGCGCCGTAGCCGACAAACTGGGCATCACGAAGCTGCCCAAGCCGGTCGATGCGGCGGTTCCGCCGCGCGACGATCTACCGCCCTCGCCAGCCTTGAGCATCATCGAGAATGGACCGGAGAGTTTCGCAGGCAGGAAGGTCGGCGTGCTCGTGAGCCCCGGCGCCGACGCGGCGTTGCTGAAGAGGTTGCAGTCGGCGATCGAGAAGGAGGGCGCAGTGATGGAAGTCGTTGCGCCGAAGGTCGGCGGCGTCGAGGCGGCGGACGGCAGCTGGATCGAAGCCAAGCACATGATCGACGGTGGGCCGTCCGTCCTGTTCGATGCCGTAGGGCTGATCCTTTCCGAGGAAGGCGCCGAACGCCTGGCCGGCGAGGCCGCAGCGCGTGATTTCGTCGCCGATGCCTTCGCGCACTGCAAATTCATCGGCTTCTCCGACGGGGCCCTCCCGTTGCTGGAACGGGCCGGCGTCGATCCGAAAGTGGACAACGGCCTCATCGGTCTCGACAGTCCGAAATCCGTGGCCAAGTTCATCGAATCCTGTCGGAAGCTCCGTCTCTGGAGCCGGGAGATGGCGGTCAAACTGTAGCCGGAGAGGCATCCCGGGAGGCTCTCATGCAGATCATTCGCACCGACGTCGAACGTGCCACCACCTCGACTGGGGAACCCGTCCTGCGCGTCTTCTTCCGTGGGGAAGGCGGGGACTGCGTCATCGTCGACATGGCGCAGGCCGAAGCCGACAACGACGCGGCGGTACTCGACCGCGCACGGGCGATCCTGGTTCAGACCGCCGCATTCGATCTCGCGGCAAACGATTACGACATACAGAGCAACGGCAATTTCGACGAGGTCGCCGTCACTGCCGCGAACGACGAGAATGGCGGTGTCTACATTTTCGAGTATCGTGACGGGGAGGGCAGCCGACAGGTTCCCCCATCCAGTATGCCAAGCTTCGAAGCCGCGCGCGAGGAGGCAGTTCGCTGCGCGATCGATCTCCTGGCCGACCTGGAGCCGGGTACGGATGCGCTCTCCGGCTGGCTGGTGCGTGTGCGCAGCATGACCGGCGATCTACTCTGCTCGATCGACGTGCAGGAGGCAGAGGCCATCCGCCAGTCGAGGGAATGACCGGCAGGACACTCGAGAAGGCTGACAGTGTCGATCAGTCGCCTCGATCTGGATCACCTCGCCGCACTTGCCGGGTCCATTTCAGGCTCTCGAGGTTAAACAGCTGTGGCTTTTCCGACGGCCTTCATGTTGTCGACGCGAAGGTCTATAAGATCGCCAAAATTGTTGATCCCTGAACGCGCTTTGGCGCCGGTGCTTTGCCTTGGTGGATATCGCTTTCGGTGTCGCTCTCATGTCGGGCATCGGAGCGCACAAAGGCGTAGTCGCTCATGATTGCTGCATAAAAAACATGACATATCAATCACATAGATTTGCCATCGCGCCTATGATGGACTGGACGGACCGGCATTGCCGGTTCCTGCATCGCCAGCTGTCGCGGCATGGCCTGCTCTATACCGAGATGGTGGTGGCTGATGCCGTGATCCATGGCGACCGGCAGCGGCTGCTCGGCTTTGATGCGGTCGAGCACCCGGTCGCCTTGCAGCTTGGCGGGTCGGATCCGCAGAAGCTGGCGGAGGCGGCGCGGGTCGGGGCGGACTTCGGCTATGACGAGATCAACCTCAATTGCGGCTGCCCGTCGGACCGGGTCCAGTCGGGCACGTTCGGCGCCTGCCTGATGCGCACGCCGGGGCTGGTCGCCGAAGGTGTCGCCGCGATGAAGCGGGCGGTCGACGTGCCAGTGACGGTGAAATGCCGTATCGGCGTCGACGAGCAGGACACGGAAGTCGCGCTTGATGCGATGGCGGAAGCGGTGTTCGCCGCCGGGGCCGACGCACTGTGGGTGCATGCGCGCAAGGCCTGGCTGGAAGGCCTAAGCCCGAAGGAGAACCGCGACATCCCGCCGCTCGACTACGGCCGGGTCTATCGGCTGAAGCAGAAATATCCGAACCGGTTCATTGGCATAAATGGTGGAATTCACTCGCTGGATGAGGCAGAAGCCCATCTTGCCCATGTCGACGGCGTGATGCTCGGGCGGGCCGCCTATCATACGCCGGACATCCTTGCGGAGGTGGATGCGCGCTTCTATGGCGCGCCGGCGCGCGCCTTCGATCCGGAGGCTGTGATCGAGGCGATGGCGCAGTATGCCGGGCGACACATCGATACCGGGGGCAAGCTGGGACAGGTGACACGGCACATGGTCGGGCTTTTCCATGGCCGAAAGGGCGCGCGCCGCTTCCGCCAGATCCTGTCGACCGAGGCGACGCGGCCGGGCGCAGGGCCGGACGTAATCCGCCGCGCCTATGCGGCCGTCGAAGGCGAAGCGGGCCGCGAGGCCGCCTGACGAAGAGCGTCAGTCGATCAGCACCATACGGTCGCCGCGCACGTCGTAACCCGACAGCGAGTTGAGGAAGCTCATCCCGAGCAGGCTGGTGTCCAGCACGCCGGGCTGGGCCACGAGCACGACCTGCCTTTGCCTGACGATGTTGCCGACGCGGATTTCATCGGCGGTAACGCGGGCGGCGCGCGTCATGCCGTTGGCCGTCGAGATCGGGATGTCGAAGGACAGTGCGCCGATGTCGAAGCCGGCGCTGGCCGCGTCGGCGCTGGTGAGCACCGTGGTCGTGGCGCCGGTGTCCACGAGAAAGCGCACGCTCCTGCCGTCGACCTCGGCGCGCGCCTGGAAATGGCCGTCGCCCTGCTTGTCGAGGAGCACGGTCCGGCTGCCGTCCGACGCCGTCATCGAGATCGGGCTGCCGGGAATGAGGCCGGCGGTCAGCCGGCTGCCGATGTCCTGCAGCTCGTAGCGGAACTGGTAGACGGCGATGAAGGCGACGATGATGACCAGCCACATCGCAAGGCTGCGCCCGACCGTGCCGATCGGAATTCCCGAGCCGAGGATGCCGGACGCCACCACCGCGCCGAAGATGCCGAGATAGAGCAGGCGGCCGAAATCCTGGTCGGCCATGTTCAGAGCCTGCCCGGACCCGCCGAAGACGAGGAAGACGAGGCCGGCGGCCATGACGGCTGCGACGAACCACCAGAAGCGGTCCATGTCAGAGGCCTTCCGCCCGTTCGCGCGCGATGCGGCTGCGCCGGGTTTCGCGCCGGGGACGCCGCTCGACCGTCTCGAGCCGCGCGGGGAGCTCGGCCATCACGGCGCGGCGCGTCTCCGGCGTCATGGAGAGCCACGCACCGATCTCGTCGCGCGTGCGGCCGCATCCGAAACAGTAGCCGGTCTTCATGTCGATCGAGCAGACCAGGATGCAGGGGGATTCGATGGCAGCCAAGGCGTCGTCCTGTGCGGTTGACAAGGATGTGGGCCAATCGACCGGTCGATGCAAGGCCTCGCGCTTATGCCGTTGGCCTCATTGTGCTGCGGCGGTCGACGCGTTAGAGCGCGCCATTCGAACAAGCTGGGTCCGCTCATGTCCACCGAACATCCGCTCGACGATTTCCGCGCGCTGCTGCAGCGCATGCCTGCGCTGGACGCGCAGGCGGGGGCCGCAGCACGCCAATTGTTCGAGACGCAAGGGGCGGGCGCGAGCCGCCTCGCCGACGTCGCGGCGTTGATCGCCAGCGTCACCGGTGCGCGGCCGTCGATGAGCCGGCCGTCGCTGGCGCTGTTCGCTGGCGCGCACGGGATTGCCCGCCATGGCATTTCATCGCGGCGGATGGATGCGACGCTCGCGACCGTCGCCGCCTGCGGCTCGGGCGACGCGCCGGTCAGCCATCTCTGCGCGGCGAACATGATCGGCCTCAAGGTCTACGACCTGGCGCTGCACCTGCCGACTGGCGATATCTCGACAGCGCCGGCGATGGACGAGCGCAACGCGGCTGCCACCATGGCCTTCGGCATGGAGGCGATCGCCGGCGGGGCCGACTGCGTGCTGGCCGGATCGATCGCCTCGACCGGCGACGAGACGGTCGCGGCGGCACTGTTCTGCGCCTTCCACGGCGGCGATCCGGCCGAATGGCTGCCGGAGGGCGATCATGCCTTACGACGCGCCGAACTGGTGTCGGCCGCACTCGGGACCCATCGCGCGGTGCTTGGTGATCCGCTGGCGGCGCTTGCGGCGCTCGGCGGCCGCGAGTTCGCCGCCATGGCGGGTGCCATCCTGGCGGCGCGTGTCGAGAAGGTGCCGGTGATCCTGGACGGGGTGACGGCGCTCGCGGCCGCCTCGGCCCTGTGGGCCGCCGATCCCGCAGCCATTGCGCATTGCATGCTGGCGGATGCGCCCGCGGGCGCCGGGCAGCGTGCGGCGGAACGGCTGGGACTGGTGCCGCTGCTGGGCGAAGGGCTGGCGGCGGGCGAGGGCACGGCGGCGGCGCTGGCGACGGCCACCGTCCGCGATGCGCTTGCGCTGCATGCGGGGTTCGCGGCGCAGGCGCGCGCGGCAACTCATCACCATCACTGAGAGAAATCAGGCGGCGCGGGAATCCCGGCGTCCGCCCTGCGCCGTCGGCACGGCCGGCAGGCTTTCCATCACGCGCGAGCGCGGGAAGATGGCGATCGCCTCGGTGCCTTCGCGGATCTTCGAGCGCAGGTCGAACTCGCCGCCATGCATGGCGACGAGACCCTGGACGATCGGCAGGCCGAGCCCGGTTCCCTGCTCGGCGCTCTTGATGGCGATCGCGCCCTGACCGAAGGCCGCGAGCACGACAGGGATCTCGTCGGGCGGAATGCCGGGACCATTGTCCCTGACCGAGAGATACTGGCCGCCGCCTGCGGTCCAGCCCACCTTGACCTGGATCTCGCCGCCGGTCGGCGTGAACTTGACCGCATTGGAGAGCAGGTTGAGCGCGACCTGCCGCACCGCCCGTTCGTCGGCGAAGAGCCGCGGCAGGCCCTGCTCGAACTGCTGGACGATGCGGATGTCCTTGGCGCGGGCCCTCAGCTCCATCATGTGGCAGCATTCCTCGGCCGTCTCGGCGAGATAGAGCGGCTCCTCATGCAGCCGGTAGCGCCCGGCCTCGATGCGCGAGAGGTCGAGGATCTCGTTGATCAGGTTGAGCAGATGTTGTCCCGACGCATGGATGTCGTTGGCGTAGTCCCGGTAGGTGGCGTTGCCGATGGGGCCAAGCACCTCGCTTCCCATCACCTCCGAGAAGCCGAGGATGGCGTTGAGCGGTGTGCGCAACTCATGGCTCATCGAGGCGAGGAAGCGCGACTTGGCGAGGTTGGCGTCCTCGGCGCGCCGGCGCGCCTCGTCGGACATAGACTTCGCCGTCTCAAGCTCGGCGATAAGGTAGTCCTTCTCGGTGCGGAAGGACAGGAATGCCAGAGCCGACTGGTTGAGATGGGTGGAGACGTACATGAAGAAGGGCAGCGCCGCGAAGACGAGGCCGGCCATCAGCACCTCGACCGGCTCGCGGTAGTCGATGGCGAACGCCGCGAAGACGAGCACCGGAAACGTGAATGTGGCCACAAGCGCGCCGCGCAACGCGTAGGCCAGGATTGCCGTCGCCGACAGAGCGAGCAGCAGCACCACCGCCTTGACTACCGGCAGCGGCTGGATCTGGCACGCATCGCAGTGCAGCGTGGCGAAATAGGCCCAGCCGAGGCCGGAGACGACATGCGCGGCGAGGAACAGGCGGCGGGTCTTCTCGGCATCGATCGCCTGCGCCTCGCTGCGGTCGGTCCGGCGCGCGACGACCGCGAGCGCGGCGTAACAGGACACGGTGATCAGCGCCCAGACGAGGATGTCGACGCCGAGCCCGATGAAGATGCCCGCCAGCGCGATTGCCATGACCAGGATGGGGATCGCAGTCGCGCCGTTCAGCGTCGCGCGGGCATGGTGCTTGAGCAACTCACGGTCGAAGACGGGATTGCCGGACTTCTGCGCGAGCTGGTCGCGCGTCTTGCGCACCGCGCGCGCGACCTCGCTGTTGCGGTGCGCCTTCGTGCGGTCCACAATATTCTTGTCTGCCGTCGTCGAACGGTTGAGCGCCATAAGGTGCCGGAATTTCAGGTCTCTGATGCCAAAGGGAAAATTACTTCCGAATGATTAAGAGACCCTTCCCGAAATGAGACGCATGCAAGGCGGCGGGCGTTATCGTCCGCGCAGGGCAACCTACAGGCGAAGTGCCGGCCGCCGCTATGCCGAATACGCGCTGACATTCGTCCTGTTCATGGCGCTTGCACTGGTCGCGGCGCGCCTTGACCGGACGCAGACCGTGCGTCCGGAGGGCAGGGCAGTCGTCAATGACGGCGACACGATCACGCTGGCCGGCGAGAGGATCAGGCTGCGCGGCATCGACGCGCCGGAATACGACCAGACCTGCACCCGGGCCGGCGCGTCCTATCCATGCGGGCGCCAGTCGCGGCGCGAACTCGAACGACTGGTCGCCGGGCGCGCGGTCGCCTGCGAAGGCTGGGAACGGGACAAATACGATCGCCTGCTCGCGGTCTGCCGCGCCGGCGACGTGGACCTCAACCGCAGGCTTGTCGAGGAGGGGTGGGCGATCGCCTATGGCGACTATGCCGACGCCGAGCGGGCTGCGCGCGCGGCGGCCAAGGGCATCTGGGCCGGCGAATTCGACCGGCCGCGCGTCTGGCGCGAGCTGAAGGGCGGTGTCGCCGAGGCGGAGCACAGCGCCACGCAGACGATTTTCAACTGGATCAGGCAGGTGATCGGCTGGTAAGTCGAACGGGTATCGACGAACGGGAGGAACGACATGAAGCTCTATGACGGCGGACGCGCGCCCAATCCGCGCCGCGTGCGCATCTATCTGGCGGAAAAGGGACTTTCCGTGCCGCTGGTGCCGATCGACATGGGTGCGCTCGGCCACAAGTCGGAGCCCGTCGCTTCGCTCAACCCGCTGAAGCGCCTGCCGGTGCTGGAGCTGGACGACGGCACGATCCTGACCGAAACGATCGCGATCTGCCGCTATTTCGAGGAACTGCATCCCGAACCGCCGCTGTTCGGCGTCGGAGCGCTCGGCAAGGCGCGCGTCGAGATGTGGCAGCGGCGGATGGAGCTGAACTTCTTCGCCGTGGTCGCCAACGCCTTCCGCCACATCCATCCGGCGATGAAGGAATGGGAGATCCCGCAGATCCCCGAATGGGGCGAGGCAAACAAGCCGAAGGCGCTGGAATTCATGCAGCTTCTGGACCGGGAGCTCGCGTCGCGCGAATTCGCCGCCGGCGACGAATATACGGTGGCTGACATCACTGGCCTCGTCTCGATGGACTTTCTGAAGCCGGCGCGCATCACCGTGCCGGATGAGCTCACCCATCTGAAGCGCTGGTATGCGGCGATCGCGGCGCGGCCGAGCGCCGGGGCGTGACGTGGAGCAGAGGCTGCGGGCGCTGGCGAATGACGCCCGCGCATGCCGCATCTGCCGCGACACGCCGCTCGGCAAGCCTTTGCCGCACGTGCCGCGGCCGGTGCTTTGGCCGTCCTCGACGGCGCGCATCCTGATCGCAGGCCAGGCGCCTGGCACGAAGGTCCATGCCAGCGGAATTCCCTTCGACGACCGCTCCGGCGACAGGCTGCGCGACTGGCTCGGCGTGACGCGGGCGGAGTTCTACGACAACGACCGGTTTGCGATCCTGCCGATGGGCTTCTGCTTTCCGGGGCAGGATGCCAAGGGCGGCGACCTGCCGCCGCGGCGCGAATGCGCGCCCGCCTGGCGCAGGCCATTGATGGACCTGATGCCGCAGATCGATCTCGTCCTGGCAATCGGCATCTATGCGCAGGCCTGGCACATGGGGAAGCAGCGCGGCATTGGCCTGACCGAGACGGTCGCGCGCTGGCGTGAGATTTTCGAGGCGAGTGCCGCCCCCCATGTCCTGCCGCTGCCGCATCCGTCATGGCGCAACACCGGCTGGCTCAGGCGCAACCCGTGGTTCGAAGCCGAGCTCGTGCCGCTTTTGAGGATGGAAGTCCGGGCGAGGTTCTGAGCCGTTGGAATTTCATCCTCAAATGGGCGCTCCTCGAAGTATGATTTTGTCTTGAAATGACATTCCTGAATCTGGCATTTGAAAGAAAAAACTTGCCGGAGAATCCCGATGGACCGCCTCGACCGGAAAATACTTCGCCTCCTCCAGGAGGATTCGACGCTCGCTGTCGCCGACGTGGCGAAGAAGGTCGGCCTGTCCACCACGCCCTGCTGGCGCCGCATCCAGAAATTGGAGGAGGAAGGCGTGATCCGCCGCCGGGTCGCTATCCTCGATCCGGTCAAGGTAAATGCGCGGGTGACGGTGTTCATCTCGATCCGCACCTCCTCGCACAGCCTCGAATGGCTGAAGCGCTTCTCGGAAGTGGTGCAGGAGTTCCCGGAAGTGGTTGAGTTCTACCGCATGAGCGGCGACGTCGACTACCTGATCCGGGTCGTGGTGCCCGACATCGCGGCCTATGATGCGTTCTACAAGCGGCTGATCGCCAAGATCGAGATCCGCGACGTGTCGTCGTCCTTCGCGATGGAGCAGATCAAATATACGACGGAGCTTCCGCTCGACTACATGGTGCTCGACAAGGATTCGGCGAACGCTTGATCGACGGCTATTTGGCGAGCCTTCGCCAGGGATCTCCAATTCCCGCCGGCGGCGGAGCGCCCGCCGTGTGGACAACCGTCGCGCGGGCGATGGCGTAAGCGCTGTCGAGCTGCTTCACACCGTCGATCATCAGCACCTGCTGGCGCTCTTCGGCGGCGATCAGCCTGCCCGAAACCGTGACAGCCTCGTAGATCTCTTCCAGCCGGAAAGGCTCGGCCAGGGAGACGCGCACGAGCTGGTTGGGCGGGGGCGCCGCAGTGTGGATGCAGGCGCCCGCCCAAGGCACGAGGAGGAACTCGTAGACGAGGTCGTTCTCGCGATCGACGGGAAGCAGATAGCCGTCGAGGCGCACCTCCAGCCCCGCCGCCGAGGGCGCGACGGCAAGTTGCTTCCAGGTGACGGGCCGTGGCCCCCCCTCAGCCGCGGCGAGCCCGTGCGGCATCATGGCAAGACATGCAAGCGCGAATGCGCGCAACAGGTTTTCCATTCGGGAAAGCCCTTTCGATACGTCGATTGAAACGCCGTGCGAAGCGCGCGTCAATGGCCTGGAAGAGGGCGCTGCCTGGCCTTCCTACTTTCTTCCCGCCTGGCGATGCCGGCGAGCGTCTTCTCCGCGGTAAGTTCGCGGATGGCGTCCTTGCCGTTCCAGCGCGCCGTCTTGTCAGGCGATTCGGCCAGCCGGCGTGCGGTTTCGAGGGCGGCCGCGTTGAGCGCCATGGAGCGCTTGCCGATCGAGCGCAGCGCCCAATTCACCGCCTTCCTGACGAAATTGCGCGGGTCGGTGGCATGGCGTTCGATGAGCGGGAGATAAGAGAGAAAGGTCTCATCCGGCTCTTTCTTCCGGTGCACCACCGACCAGGCCATCATCGCGAAGGCTGTGCGACGGACGAATTCGCGCTCGTCCGCGGCGAATTCGTCAATCAGCTCCCGCCAGGCGTCGCTGTCGACGAACAGGTCCGAGACGCCGTCGACGATGTCCCAGGAATCGAATTCCGCCGCCCAGGCCCGCGCGTCGGCGGCGGTGAAGCGCTTCGGGTCGGCGGTGATCGAGGCGATGAAGCGCGCCTCGACAATGCCGCTCGCCCAGAGTTCGAAGGCGCGTTCGTGATTCCTGCCGATCAGCTTGCCGATGCGGCGCTGCTCGCCATGCGAAATGCCGAGTGCCCGGTCGATCCTGATGCCGTAGCGCTTCATGCCCTGCCGGTTCTCTTCCGAACCGAGGGTCTTGAGATGCGCGATGACCTCCGGCGCGGTCGAGCCTTTCGACAGGTCGGCCATCAGCGCTCCAGGCGCGCGAGCAGCGAAGACGTATCCCAGCGGCGTCCGCCCATCTGCTGCACGTCCTTGTAGAACTGGTCGACAAGGGCGGTGACGGGCAGTTTCGCGCCGTTGCGGTCGGCCTCGTCCAGCACGATGCCGAGATCCTTGCGCATCCAGTCGACGGCGAAACCGAAATCGTATTTGCCGGCATTCATGGTCTTGTGGCGGTTCTCCATCTGCCACGAGCCCGCCGCGCCCTTGGAGATGACGTCCACCACCTTCTCGATGTCGAGCCCGGCCTTGCGGCCGAAATGGATGCCTTCCGCCAGACCCTGGACAAGGCCGGCGATGCAGATCTGGTTGATCATCTTGGTGAGCTGGCCCGCGCCAGCCGGCCCCATCAGGCCAACCATCTTGGCATAGGACGAGATCACCGGCTTCGCCGTCTCGAAGACCTCCGGATCGCCGCCGACCATGACGGTGAGCTGACCGTTTTCCGCGCCCGCCTGGCCGCCGGAGACCGGGGCGTCGAGGGCCGCGAAGCCACGCGCCCTGGCCTCGGCGTCGAGCACGCGCGCGATCTCGGCGGAAGCGGTCGTGTTGTCGACGAAGATCGCTCCCTTCTTCATCGTGCCGAACGCGCCGTCTGCGCCGAGCGTCACCTGCCTGAGGTCGTCGTCATTGCCGACGCAGGCGAAGACGAAGTCCTTGCCTTCGGCAGCCGCCGCCGGGGTCGGCGCGAAGGCGCCGCCATGTTCGGCCACCCACTTCTGCGCCTTGGCCGTGGTGCGGTTGTAGACGGTGACATCATGGCCGCCGCGGTTTTTCAGATGCGCCGCCATGGGATAGCCCATAACGCCAAGTCCCAGAAACGCGATGCTGGCCATGTCAAATTCTCCTGAAGTCGGTGGTGTCGCGCGTCAGCGCCTCAAGTGGCGCGTGATGCGCCTTTCGATCAGCTCGACGACATTGCGCAGCAGCTCGACGATCGCAAGATAGATGATCGCCGCCCAGATGTAGGTCTGGAAATCGAAGCTGCGCGAATAGGCGAGCCGGGTGACGCCCATCAGGTCGTAGACCGTGATGATGGCGACGATGGCCGATCCCTTGATCATCAGGATCAGCTCGTTGCCGTAGGGTCGCAGCGCGACGATGAGCGCTTGCGGCAGGATCACCATCCTCAGCGTCTGCCATTTCGACAGGCCGAGCGATGCGGCACCTTCCCATTGGCCCTTGCCGACGCTCTCGATCGCGCCGCGCAGAATCTCCGCCTGATAGGCGGCGGTGTTGAGCGTGAAGGCGAACACGGCGCAGTACCAGGCCTCGCGGAAGAAGGTCCAGAGCCCGACCATCTCGAGCTGCGGCCGGAACGTGCCGAGGCCGTAATAGATCAGGAAGGTCTGGGCGAGCAGCGGCGTGCCGCGGAAGAAATAGACATAGGCGTAGGCGATCGCCGACAGGACGCGGTTTTGCGACATCCGCATCGCCGTTACCGGGATCGACAGGAGTACTCCGAGCACTGTGGAGACGCCGACGAGAAGCAGCGTGACGCCGAGGCCGGAGATGTAGTTGGGCGCATAGCGCTCGAACAGCGCCGGATCCCAGGCAGTGACCAGATAGGCGACGAGGGCAAGCCCCAGCAGGATCCAGACCCCGACCAGCATATAGCCGGCGATGCGCTTGCCCGGCCAGCCGCGCTCTACGGGCGGCGGCAGATCCAGCGCTTCGGCGTCCGACACGGCGCTCATCGGCGCGCCCCAGACTGGCTGACGGAACGTTCGACCGCGTTGATGCCGAAGGAGGAGATGATGGCCAGCACGAGATAGATGAGGCAGGCGACGCCGAAGAACAGGAACGGCTCGCGGGTGACGCGGGCGGCGACGCCGCTCTGCCGCAGAATGTCGGACAGGCCGATCGCCGACACCAGCGCGGTGTCCTTGAGCAGGATGAGCCAGAGATTGGCGAGGCCGGGCAGGGCGATCCGCACCAGTTGCGGCAGGATCACGAGCCGCATCGTCTGGTAACCGGTCAGACCGATGGCGAAGCCGCCCTCGTACTGGCCGCGCGGGATAGCGCGGAAGGCGGAGAGGAAGACCTCGCTCGCGTAGGAGGAGAAGACGACGCCGAGCGCCACCATGCCGGAAACGAAGCTGTTGACCTCGATCGTCGCCGTCGGGTCGATCATGTGCACGAGGCTCTGCAACAGCGTCTGCACGCCGTAATAGACGAGGAAGAGCGTCAGGAGCTCGGGCAGGCCGCGGAAGATCGTGGTGTAGACGTTGCCGGCGAGCCTGAGCGAGGGTTCGTTCGACTGCTTGGCGAGCGCCACGACGAAGCCGATGGCGAGCCCGACGGGAAGCGTCGCGAGCGCGAGCGAGACGGTGATGAAGACGCCATAGGCGATGTCGTCGAGCCAGCCCTCCGGCCCCCAGCTCAGCAGCGTCCAGACACTCTGCATCAGCGCGTTTGCTTCATCCGTTGGCGGGACAGCAGGATGGGAGGCGACGGCGGAAAGTGCCCGCCGCCGCACCCGGATTCATGCGGCTCAGCCGCCGTAGACGTCGAAGGTGAAGTACTTGTCGTTGATTTCCTTGTACTTCCCGTTCTTGCGGATCGCGTCGATCGCGGCGTTGAACTTGTCGGCCAGCGCCGTCTCGCCCTTGCGGACGGCGATACCGGCGCCCTCGCCATGGATCTCCGGCACCGGCGTGATCATGCCGGCGATCTTGCAGCAGGCGCCGTCGGCGGTCTTCAGCCACTCGTCCAGCACGACAACGTCGTCGGTAACGGCGTCGAGGCGGCCGTTGGCGATGTCGAGAAAGAATTCCTGGCTGGTCGGATAGCCCTTCAGCGTCGAGTCGGTATAGGTCTTCTCGGCATAGTTGAAATGGGTCGTGGAGGTTGCCGCGCCGATCGTCTTGCCGGCCAGATCCTCCTTGGATGCGCCCTTCACGTCGCTGTCCTTGGGCACGACGATCGCCGAGGGCGTGTGATAGTATTTGTGCGTGAAGTCGACCTTCTGCTTGCGCTCGTCGGTGATCGACATCGAGGCAATGATCGCGTCGAACTTGCCGGCCTGCAGCGCCGGGATGATGCCGTCCCAGTCCTGCGTGACGAATTCGCACTTGACCTTCATCTCCTCGCAGAGCGCGTTGGCGATGTCGATGTCGAAGCCCTCGAGCTTGCCGTCGGAGGTCAGGTTGTTGAAGGGGGGATAGGCGCCTTCGGTGCCGATCTTCAGGGTCTCCTGCGCGTTGGCCGCTCCCAGGCCAAACGCAAACGCGGCGGCGGTCAGACCGAGCGCCAGACGCTTCGTAATACGCATGTTCATCCTCTTTCTTTGTCGTTGCCGCCCCGCATGCGAGGCGGTGTCGTGCGGGTCGCTTTGCCCGCAAACTGGCCGATATTCCCACTATTATCGCGCGGATTGCAATCGCAAAACCGCCCTGCAGCATGCCGTGTGCGGCATCGGATCAGGTCGTGGGCGGAGGGTGCAGTTCCATGCGGGCGGCGATGAAATCGGCGATGGCCGGGACATCATCGATGCCGAAGACCGGAAGCGGTTCGCCCGGCTGCGGCACGTCGGCGGCGACGGCGACGATCGCCGGGTCACTCGGAGACAGCGGAGCAGTGTCCTTCGCGCCCAGCCGGCGCGTCTCGATCTTGAGATGCGCCTCGCGCTTGTAGCCTTCGACCAGGACAAGGTCGCAAGGGGCGAGCCTTGCGAGGATTTGTGCGAGCGGCGGTTCGTCCTCGTCGCGCAGTTCGTGCATCAGCGCCCAGCGCCCGTGCGAGACGATCGCCACCTCATGCGCGCCGGCCAGCCGGTGGCGGAAGGAATCGGTGCCTTGCTTGTCGATGTCGAAGGAATGGTGGGCGTGCTTGACCGTCGAGATACGGTAGCCGCGCCGGGTGAACTCGGCGACGAGCCGCTCGGTGAGCGTCGTCTTGCCGGAGTTCTTCCAGCCGGTGATGCCGAACACCTTCGCGTTCATTCCGCCGATTCCAGCAAGCTTTCCGCCCTTGCGAGCTCTTCCGGCGTGTTGACGTTGAAGAACGGATCGAACGGGACGGCCGGAAAGTCGACCGCGACATAGCCGGCCGCCTCGGCGAAATCCAGCACTCTGCGCGAGGTTCCTGCCTGAAGAACCGCCTCCAGGGCGCCCCGCAAGGACACCGGCCACAGCGCACAGGTGGGATGAAGCCTGCCCTCCGAGCGCGCGATGGCGACGCCTGCGCCGACTTCGCTCAGCCTGCTCACGAAATCGGCCGGCAGGAAGGGCGTATCGACCGAGACCGTGGCGACATGGGTGACACCTGCGATGCCTTCGGCCCAGCACAGGCCGGCGTGAAGGCCGGCGAGGGGACCGGGAAAGCCTGCGAAGCGATCGCGGAGTACCGGTCTTGCGCCCGCGACTTCGTCCAGCTCGGCATTCGAATTGATCGCCAGCGCGTAGACCTGCGGCGCAAGGCGCGTGGTCAGCCGGGCGAGCAGCGTCTGTCCGCCGAGCTCGACCAGCGCCTTGTTGCGCCCGCCCATGCGTGACGACAGCCCGCCGGCGAGGATGACGCCCGCGATCATGGTCGTGAGGCGCCGCCGGCGCGCGATACCACCATGATGAACGAGCTCGCCGCGATCGCGGCGATCGCCGAGAAGAGCATGATCGCGAGCAGCGGATAGACGCCGGTTTCCGGCGACAGGAACAGGCCCGGCAGGGCGGAGAGCGCCGCGCCGCCGCCGATCTGCATGGCCCCGCCGAGGCCTGAGGCCGATCCGGCAAGGCTCGGTTTGACGCTGACGACGCCCGAATTGGCGCTCGGCAGCGTGAAGCCGTTGCCCGCGGTCGCAATGGCCGCCGGTACGAAGAGTGCCAGCGGATCGGCGACGCCGGACGTGAACAGCGCGATGGCGATGAGCACCGCGACGCCCGAGATGATATTTCCGGCGAGCATCATCCTGTTGATCCCGACGCGGGCCGTATAGCGGCCCGCGATGAAATTGCCGACCATGTATCCGAGGCCGAGGCAAGCGAAATAGAAGCCGTAGGTGGACGGCGACATTCCGAACAGGACCGATGAGACGTAGGGCGCGCCGCCGAGGAAGGTGAAGAACGAGCCCGAGGTGAAGGCGGCGGTCAGCGCATAGCCCCAGAACAATCGCGAGCGCAGCAGTTCGGGATAGGCGCGGAACTGCGCGCCGAGGCTCGCGGAGGGATTGCGGTTGGTCTCGCCGAGGTCGAAAAAGATGATGGCGAAGGACAGGATGCCGAAGGCGAGAGTCAGCCCGAAGGTCGCCTGCCAGCCGTAGAGCTCGTCGAGCACGCCGCCGATGGCCGGCCCTATCATCGGCACCAGCGTCATGCCCATGGTGATGTAGCCGATGCGGCTGGCGGCAAGGTTGGCGCTGACCGTGTCGCGCACGATCGCGCGCGACAGCACCATGCCCGCCGCCGCGAAGGCCTGGAAGACCCTGCACGCCAGTAGGAACTCGATCGTCGGCGCAAAGATCGCCGCGAGCGTCGCCACGATGAAGATCGCGAAGGAGGCGAGCATCACCGGCCGCCGGCCAAACCGGTCGGAGGCGGGGCCTACCAGAAGCTGCAGCACCGCGGTGGAGGCGAGGTGCAGCGAGACGGTGAGCTGGACCAGCCCGTAATCCGCTTCGAAATAGCGCGCCATGGCCGGCAGCGAGGGCAGGAAGACATTGAGCGCCAGCGCGCCAGCCGACGTCGCGACGACGAGAGTTGTGACGTGCGGCGCCGTGCGGCGGTTGAGATAGGCTCGCGACACTAGAGGCCGTCCGGCGCCATGGCGGGGGAAGTGCTCTCCGCGCCCGGACGACGACCTACGACACGCTCGCGGTAGAGCATGTAGATGCCCGAGCCGACGATGATGGCAGAGCCGATGATCATGGCGAGATCCGGGATATCGGCGAAGATCAGATAGCCGAGCAGGATCGCCCAGATGAGGGCCGTGTAGCGGAACGGCGCTACGAAGGAGATGTCGCCGACCCGCAGGGACAGGATGATGAACTGGTAGCCGACGACCAAAAGCACCGCGGCAAGCGCGAGCATCGCAACGGCGCTGTATGGCACCGGTGCCCAGCCGCCCATCGGAACGACGAGAATGCCGCCCGTCAACGTGACCACGACCGCCGTCGCGGTGGAGACGAGGAAGGATGATATCTCCTGCGGGATGCGCTTGGTGGCGATGTCGCGGATGGCGCAGAAGAATACGCAGGCCAGCGCCCACAGCGAATAGACGCTGAACCCTTCGAGGCCGGGCCGGACGATGATCAGCACGCCGCCGAAGCCGGCTGCGATCGAAAGCCAGCGACGCCAGCCGACCGGCTCGCCGAGAACCATCGCAGCCCCCATCGTTACGGCAAGCGGCAGAGCCTGAAGGACGGCCGAGACATTGGCGATCGGCAGGTGGCTCAGCGCCAATAGGAAGCAGGAGGTGGCCAGGGCCTCGCCCGTAACACGGACGGCGACCATCGGATGGAACGCCTGTCCGATCCGCCGCAGCGCGCCGCGATGCCAGGCGATCAGGCCGATCATACTGCAGGCGAAAAGGCCGCGGATCAGCATGATCTGGCCCGGATTGATCGACTCTGAGGAGAGCTTGGTCAATGCGTCGTTCAACGTAAAGCCGACCATCGAAATCGCCATGAATACGGCGCCGCGCAGATTGGGCGAGAGGGGCAAGGGACGTTTCCGAATTTCTGGCCGGCGAAGCGGCCTGTTTTCGGATCGGTGTAGCAGTCGGACCGCAAATCGCAACCGATATGCGATGGTCCAGAGCACAGGCCCCGGAACGTTGCCCCGGGGCCGTTGGGCGGGCAGTCCGACCGTCAGTTGGCCGGCGTCAGCTTCTCCGTGCCGGTTCCGCCTTCGCCCTGGATGGTCCAAAGTCCTTCCATCGAGCCGTCGGCATTGACCTTGTAGATGACAAGGCCGATGGAATCCTCGAGCACATAGGCGGCGGCGAACGCATTGTCGTTGCGGCTGCAGATGCCGTGCGATTCCGTCGAGCCGGTGACCCAGTGGATCTCGCAGGTCGTATCGCTGGTCAGGGTGATCTCGGCGGTGCCTTCGTAGGTACTGCCGTTATGGTTGGTGCCTTCGACGGTGTACGAGCCGCCGATATCCTGAGCCTGCGCCACGCTTGCCAGTCCGGCGAGGGCCAGACCGAGTGCGAATGTCCTGAACATGTCGGAAAACTCCCCCGCGGACGACATTGTCCGCGGGCAAGAACAGTACGTAGGTGCGAAATGGCTGTAAATGCCGCTACGGAAATTTCGAGCGGGCCTGCCGGCGCATATTGGCTTAGCCGCCGGTGACGCTCATGTGGCGCGAGACTGCCGGACGGCGGGTGGTGCGATCGATGACAAAGTCGTGGCCCTTGGGCTTGCGCCCGATCGCCTCGTCGATCGCGTCGGAAAGGAGCTCGTTGCCTTCCGACGCGCGCAAAGGTGCGCGAAGGTCGGCCGCGTCCTCCTGGCCGAGGCACATGTACAGCGTGCCGGTGCAGGTGATGCGGACGCGGTTGCAGCTCTCGCAGAAATTATGAGTCATCGGCGTGATGAAGCCGAGCTTTCCACCGGTCTCGGCCACCTGGACGTAGCGCGCCGGGCCGCCGGTTTTGAACGGTATGTCCGTCAGCGTGAACTCGCGTTCGAGATTGGCACGCAGCAGCGACAGCGGCAGATACTGGTCCGTACGGTCGGCGTCGATCTCGCCCATCGGCATGGTCTCGATGACGGTCAGGTCCATGCCGCGGCCATGCGCCCAGCGCATCAGCTCCGGCAGTTCGCGGTCGTTGAAGTCCTTCAGCGCCACGGCGTTGAGCTTGACATGGATGCCGGCCGCCTGCGCGGCGTCGATGCCTCCGAGCACCCGGTCGAGATTGCCCCATCGGGTCACGGCGCGGAATTTCGCGGGATCGAGCGTGTCGACCGAGACGTTGATGCGCCTTACGCCGCAATCCGCGAGTTCGGCGGCATGTTTCGCGAGTTGCGAGCCGTTGGTCGTCAGCGTCAGCTCCTCCAGCGCACCGGAGGCGAGGTGGCGCGACAGCTGGCGTACGAGATACATGATATTCTTGCGCACCAGCGGCTCGCCGCCGGTGAGCCTGAGCTTCTTAACGCCCTTGTCGATGAAGACCGTGCAGAGCCGGTCGAGCTCCTCGAGGCTTAGGAGATCCTTCTTCGGCAGGAAGGCCATGTCTTCCGCCATGCAGTATGTGCAGCGGAAATCGCAGCGGTCCGTCACGGAGACGCGCAGATAGGTGATCGAGCGCCCGAACGGGTCGATCATCGGCGAGGCATGATGCTGCAAGTCCATACGGCGCTCATCTGGCTGCGGTACACGTCTACTAACATCATATAGCTATTCGGCGCCTTCAAGGCCACAGTCGGTGACCTTTGGTCGAAACCGCTATGCCCTGCCACTTTCATTGGCGCGCGATGCGCTCTATTGCGGGGCGACATCGGAGGACCACTCATGACCGCCCCGACCGAACTGCGCGTGTCGAAGGACCGCCGGCTGATGACGGTGAGCTTTCCCGGACATCAGCCGTTCGAGCTTCCGGCCGAGATGCTGCGGGTGCTGTCGCCGTCGGCCGAGGTGCAGGGCCATTCGCCCGAACAGCGCGTGACCGTGCCGCGCAAGCGCAACGTCGCCATCTCGAAGATCGAGCCGACGGGCAATTATGCCGTCCGGATCACCTTCGACGACGGTCACGACACCGGCATCTTCACCTGGGATTACCTGCATACGCTAGGCCATGAAAAGGCGGAGCGCTGGCAGGCTTACCTGGACGAACTCGCCGCCAAGGGGTTGACGCGCGACTAAGGCGCGGAGCGGTCACACGCCTGTCATGCAGCCGGCGAAGAAAGCAGGCCGGATGCAGGGCGAAGGAGGCAGGAACATGCGCAGGATCGAGACCGTCGCGGAACTGGAGGCTCTCTACGGCTTTCCGGGTGAGACGTCGCTGGTCAAGGAACTCGATCATATCATTCCCGAATACGCCGCCTTCATCGAAGCCTCGCCCTTCGTGGCGCTTGCGAGCGCGGGGCCGGAGGGGCTGGACTGCTCGCCGCGCGGCGACCTGGCAGGCTTCGTCCGCATCCACGATCCGCGGACGTTGCTGATGCCGGATCGACGCGGCAACAACCGCGCGGATTCGTTGAAGAACATCATCCGCGACGGCCGCGTCGGGCTATTGTTCCTCGTTCCCGGCTCCGGCACGACGCTCAGGATCAACGGCGACGCCTATGTCACCGACGATGCCGAGCTCTGCGAGAGCTTTACAATGGAGGGCAGGGCAGCCCGCACCGTCACCGTGATCCAGGTCCGCTCGGTCTATTTCCAGTGCGCGCGGGCGATCCACCGCTCGGAGCTGTGGAACCCGGCAAAACATGTCGATCCGAAATCGCTGCCGACGCCGGGGAAAATCCTGGAGGTGACAAGCCGCGCGGCGATCGACGGCGCGGCCTATGACGCCGAGTGGCCCGAGCGCGCGAATAAATCGATGTGGTGAGGCGGGTTTCGCGCACGCATGCGCTGCGCTAACCAGTCCTCATGAAGACACCGATCATCTACGCGCTTGCCGCCTTTGCCGAGATCGCCGGCTGCTATGCCTTCTGGGCCTGGCTGAGGGTGGACAAGTCTCCGCTGTGGCTGGCGCCGGGCCTCGTATCGCTCGCCGCGTTCGCCTGGCTTTTGACCTTCGTGCCGTCCGAGGCGGCGGGGAGGGCGTTCGCGGCCTATGGCGGCGTCTATATTGCCGCGTCGCTCGCCTGGCTGTGGGCGGTGGAGAGAACGACGCCGGACCGCTACGACCTCGCAGGCGCAGCGCTGTGCATCGCAGGCGCCGCGGTGATCATCGGCGGACCGCGCTGATCATTCGTCCTTCAGCATCTCGGAGATCTTGCGCATCTGGTCGCCCATCGCATCGCATTGCGCGGGCGTCGAGCTCGCCATAACGCGGTCGATCAGCGCGGTGTAAGCCTTCAGAGCCTTGAGCAGGACGTCCTCGCCCTTCTCGGTCAGGTAGAGCCGCAGCACGCGCTTGTCCTTGGCGTCGCCTTCGCGGCGGATGAGGCCCTGCTTCTCCATTTGCGGCATCAGCATCGTCACGTTCGACCGTCCAACGAGCAGCTTGCGCGCGATGTCGTGCTGGGAGGTGCCGGGATGACGGTAGAGATTCATCAGCAGGTCGAGCTGGGCGATCTTGAGGTCGAAGGGCTGCAGCGCCTTGGTGAGCGCGCGCACGATCGCCTTCTCGGCCTGCACCACGGCGATCCAGTTGCGGAATCGCGGATTGTCCCAGGGGAGGTCTTGCATTTTGTTCATGCTTGAACGATTATGTTCATGTTTGAACGAATCCAATGGAGAGCCATTGTGGCATCATTCGGGTTGAGAATCATCCGCACCCTGTTTGGCATGGTCGATCCGATCGCGCCACGGCTTGCGGGCCGCGTCGCCTTCGAGGTGTTCTGCCGCACGGCCGATCCTCGCAAACCCTCGGCCGCGGAAAAGCGGGTGCTGGAGCGTAGCCGCGATTTCATGCAGGAGGCGCGTCTGCACCGGCTGACCGTCGACGGCGGTCGCGTGGCGGCGCACGAATTCCGGCCGGCCTCGGGCCGCTGGTCCGCCACGGTCCTCGTCATCCACGGCTGGAAATCGCGCACCGAACACATGCGCGCGGTGATCGACGGCTTCAGGAATGCCGGGGTAAGGGCGATCGCCCTCGACCTTCCCGGCCACGGCGCCTCGTCCGGGCGCCGGCTCAACATGGCGATCGCGGTCTCGGCGGTGCAGGCGGCCGATCTGTGGTTCGGGCCGTTCGACGCAATGGTCGGTCATTCCTTCGGCGGCGCTGTCGCGGTCAACGCGGCCGTGGGATCGGTCACCGGCGTGGAGAAGGTCCGCACGGACCGCCTCGTGCTGATCGCCGCGCCAAGCTCGCTGCCGATGATCTTTGCCGACTTCGGACGATTCCTCAATCTCGGCCCGCGCACGCAGACGGCGATCGCGGACATTGTCGAACGGATCGCCGGCCAGCCGCTGGAGGCCTATGCCGGACAGTACCAGCTCGCCGAGCACCCGATCGAGACGCTGGTGATGCACGCCGCCGACGACAAGGAGGTGTCTCCGGTCCATGCGGAAGGATATTCCAAGGCGGGTCCGCATGTCCGGCTCGCCTGGGTAAACGGGCTTGGCCACAGGCGCATCGTCTCCGATCCGTCGGTCGTGGTGCAGGCGGTTGATTTTGGCCTTGGGGAGGCCGTCGACGTGCCGGTGCCACGAAGGGCTGCGACCCGCCACAAGGGCTGAGGTCAGGTCTTCCATCGCCCGTCTCGACGGGTAGGCCCGCGGCCCTTTCTCTCCACCCGTTCCGACGGTAGATACTCTCACTTTTATGGGGCCCCAGAAGTCAAGAGGGCACGCAAAGGCTCCCACCGGCACGACAGCCGCGGCGATGACATTCGTGGATAAGATGTTGCACAGTCGCGGCAAGCCCGAATGGAACCGCCA
>Ga0164290_1000910_pt1 | contig 67100 bp, 59 predicted proteins | sample Micstemetagenome_FD_108782 | JGI IMG/M metagenome (GOLD analysis project Ga0164290, IMG submission 108782) | Contaminated culture microbial community from soil near Moab, Utah, USA - Microcoleus steenstrupii SON62 (Illumina Assembly) | ecosystem: Environmental > Terrestrial > Soil > Soil crust...
GGTGAAGTCCGAAAAGCCTCACAGGTTCCTGCCTCGATACGCCCCCAAACAAAGCAAACGGGGGACCCCCCCAACAGCTGAGACTCTACTGCTAATAAGGGGTTCTGGCGCATAATTGAGGTTCTTGGGAAAAACGACAATCAGTAGTAGAGGCTCGAATGAGCTTTTGAATTCTGTGGTTCTGCGTTCATGATGCAAAGTAACTTTCTGTCTGAAATTCAAGTCGGCGCTTTTCAATGCCTGTACAATTTCAGCTGCGCATTTCATTGAAATACGCGGGGACACTTCATTTGGGATTCATATGGCAGAAATCAAAGCAGTCGTTTTCGATTTTGGTTGCGTGCTTGCGTATGAGCATCTCGCGTCGGACCTGCAGGAGATGGCGGAGTGCCTAGGTTTGGATGTGCATGTTTTGAGAGATGCATATTGGCACCATCGCCATGATTACGATGCAGGAAGGAGTCTTGGAGCCCTTTATTTCCAGCAGGTCGCAGAAAAGTGTGGAGTTACAATCTCACCAGAGCAGATCAAACGCTGTGTTGATATCGACAACAAAGGTTGGAGTCGCCCTATTCATGAGATTGTTGACTGGGCGAATCGTTTGAAGGCTCAAGGAATCAAAATAGCGATCCTATCTAACATGCCACAAGATTTTCGTGACTTCCTGCCGGAAATTGCATGGTTGCCAGAGTTTCATCATGCAACGTACTCATGTGAATTGAAGACCGTCAAGCCGTATCACGATATCTATCACCATTGTCTCGATGGACTTGGTGTATCACCTGAGAATGTTTTGTTTATCGATGACCGGCTGCCCAACATCGAAGCGGCTAAGGAACTAGGTTGGCAGGGGTTTGTTTTTACGAATGCAAAAGAGTTGCACGAGTTTCTCAAAGATTCGAACTTACCACCCGTGCTAGTTTAGCGGCTAATAAATATGTAGGTGATTTGACGCTTCTGCGCGTTCTTTCCAGAATGATTCATCAAATTCGCTGGAAAACTTATTCATAAGTACTTTCATTCTTTCTATTTTGCGCCGCAACACAGCATCAGTTTTCCCGAGCTTTTCTATGCCTTTGTAATCAACAATCATGTGCGAAAACGTTTCCGCTTTGTCTTCATGAACAGCGGTCATTGCATACGATGACACAAAACCGTTGGCTATCTTCGGTATTTGATTAGCAAAAAGATCGTCGTGATAAGAGAACTTTGGATGGTTGAGGTTTTTCCAGTGATTGTCGTACATGCCGTTAATGTCATCGGAGTCGTCGATTAAATGATATAGCTCGTGGTGAATCACCGAGCGTGCATACGAATCCAGCGGCGCGTCAACGTTGATGAGGATGTTGTTTCCCAGAAGCCCTGAAAAAATCCATTTCGGTTCGGCAAGACCGGCTCTCTTTTCTCCGCTCGAGACCAGATTCTTGCAAAGAATGATTTTCCTCAGATTGCACTTCTTAAACACCTTCGTTGAATACAGAGATAGTTCTTTGGAGAGAAACGTTTCAATATAAGCGGTCGTCTTTTCTTCGTCCGCTTGGAGGTAAGCGACATCTATCTCTAGCCTATCTTTGGCGGCGACTATGGACACGCCAAACCTTTTCTTGAAGTCTTCAATAATTTGTTTTTGGCTGCTCATGTATCCAGTATGTTCAAACGGTTCCCTAACGCATTAATTGCGCTGATTTCTTTAAACATTTGCGATTCACCATTGCGGTCCCGCCCGGTTTCCCTCTGGATGTACTGAATGCCCGCAAGCACTGACCGCCGCCGGACTTTCGAGGTTTTTCCCGGAAGCGTTTTTCACTGTGATGTGATTGTGATGTTGCCACCCGATACTTCAGCCATCCCCCACCGCGACCGCTACGAGCGAGTCGGTTTCTGAGGTTCTAAATATGGTTTCTCATGTTTCTGATTCTTCCTTCCACCCAGAGCCGCACGAGACAGGCAAAGATAGTCTCGCTGACCAGGTTCTTGCGAAGTTACAAGATGAATCCCTCACTTCAGCATTCAATTTTATGAAAGCTTCCGTGCAGAATGTCTATGCCGGCAGGGATGAAGATCAAGACGGCGTGCTCGATCTGCGCGACAAACGTACAGATGTTCCAATGAACGATAAGGAAAAACAAGAGTTCTGGTCGGGTCTAGCTAAAGAATTAGAAGAGAAGAGACCGGGAGTTTTGAAAAACCTTTCCGCTGTTTGGCTCAAAGATTTTAAAAACTCAGAGTTGAAAACAATGCCGTTTGAAGCTGACTATGTGCAGCAAATTGCTAACAATGGAAAAGCAATGAACAAGACATTCGCCGGTGAAGCTTTGAAGGATTTGCCGAATATCAAAGCGCTGAATCGCAACGATGACATTATCGACGACATTGAATTGGACAAGAATATTCAAAGACAGAAGCAAATTCCACGCGAGCAATTCGTGACCGACATTATCAATAAAGCGCTCACAGACAGCCAAACCAGCCCACTCAAAGCAGTTGATGCGATTTATGCATCGCTCAAACAAAGAGGGCAAACTGAGACGCAAGCCGAAAGAGTTGCATCTTTTGCAGCTGTTGCTGATGCGTTGAAAGAACATCCGGACCTTGCTGCGAAGCTCTCCATGGGCTACATGCAGCGCAACTTCAAGGACGTCGACACTAACTACGGCGAGCACAAAGAGGACTACAGAATCTCCAAAGAAGAGCTTAATGACTTCACTCCCGATAGCATCGGAAAAGTGTTTGTCAACTACGTCAAAGCTAACTTCGACTCAATTGCCAGCACGTCGACCTACGACAAGTATCTGAACAATCAGTCTTTGACGGCAGACGAATTGAACAATCACATCAACCGCTTGAAGCGAAGCGGCAAGTAGAAAGGTTTTTGGGAGGATAGGGTTGAGGCGCGGTAAAACGCGCTTTAGCCATTTGTAGGTATTTTTGCAGCAGTTAGTGCTCGTGAAACTTTGAAAACCGAGCCTTTGGTGTCATCTGAATGTGATGTTGGCAAAAGATACTCAATGTATTCCCCGCAGCGAAGTGCCAGCGGAAAGCGAGAAGACAAGCAAGTTTCTTTCCTTCAGTCTGGCAAAAGTATAGGTTGCTTTCCGAGCATGAACGCCAGAGAGCGGCAAAAATAAAGGTTTTTGGGAGGATGAGGTTGAAGCGCGGTAAAACGCGCTTTGATCTTCTCAAGGTACTACTATACCATGTGACAAGAGGGGTTAAAGCAGAAAGGCACGATGAAAGAAGAGCGTTTAAGCCCCTTTTCACCGTGCCCCCTGCAGTAGAACGTCGCGGCGTCTATGCCGTTATGGCTTTATGCCGCTTCGCCTTTGGTCCAAACGTTGACCCAGTTGCCATTGCGATAGTCGGAGTATCGGGTACCGACTTCATGGTCTACGCGCGTCGGCATAATGCGCATGCGCGACAAGTAGCCGAACGTGTCGACCTTCTTGAGCATTCCGGCCTCTTTTGCTGCGCAATGCAGGTAATACCAAACCTCCAGACCTGTCGGCGTCCAGAGTGGTGCGTCTGCGCAATAGGTCTTCGCACGCGCGAATTCCATCACCAGAGCAGCCTCGAAGGCGTCCAGTTCGGCGCTTGAGGGAGCTTCCTTGAGGACGACTCCCGGGTCGAGCAAGCGCGTAGTTCCGACCGGTGCGCTTGCTACTTTGGTGCGCCACGAACGTGCGGCTGCCTTGATTTCAGGCAGTTTGGCAGCCTGCGCGACAGGATCGAATCGTTGAGCGACGCTTGTGCCGGCAGTCGAGACTGGGCTCCACAATACCGACAGAATGCCGGTTATGCGAGCCCACAATCCCTTGCGTTTTTCGTCAGCCATGGTGGCTGTCCTTCTCTTTCGAGGGATTTTCGTCCGATTAGCCGAGACGGAGTTTCGTCTCTTTCTCGGCAAGTTCGGACAGCGCTTTGATCTCGTTGAAGATGATGTCCGTCGCTTTGTCCAGGTCATCAGGGAGGTCAGCGAGCGGAATCGGTTTTCCGAAGGCTACAGTGGCACCGAATGTGGTTTCGTTGAACCAATCGGAGAACCAGCGGATACCAAACAAGCGGGCCACTCGGAAGAGCAGCGTGGCGTGCTTGGAGTCGCGATCGTAGAAGATGCCGACAGGCAGCACCGCGAAGGGCAGTTCGCTCTTCTTTGCGGCGTGCTTGCCGATCATCAGCGCTCCGGCGAAGAAGTCTTCGCGGCGCAGCGCATTGTCGCGGATCAAGCGGCCCTGGGGAAACACAACGAGAGAGCTGTTCTTCTCCGAACTCATTGCTCGCATTGCCGTGCGAACAGAGGCGGAGGGGTTGCGATCGTGATGTACGGCGATGCCGCCCAACCAGGCAGCAAAGGGAGCTCGCAACTTGGTGATCTGGTTGATCGCCATGAGAAAGCGGAAGTGCATCGTACCGAAGACCGCTGTGACGATGACAGCGTCCTTCTCGATCTGGTGGTTGGGCAGCATGAGCAGCCGACCTGGGTATCTGAGGTTTTCTTTGCCGATGATAATCAGCCGACCAACCCGCAGGCGCATGGCGATGCGTCCGATGATGAGTCGCGTTGCCCGCGCCCACCAGGAGACTTTCGGTGTCATGTAGCCTGGCTGCTGGAGCTTCTTACCTTCGTTGATCCAGAACCGAACTCGCACTGCGGCGATGATGATCATGGCGAGCAAAACGGCGCCCGCACTCGCGTAGAACGCGTAGAAGAGATTCGTCGTTGTCATTTTTTTCTCGCTTTTGAGCCACGGCTGCGGAGGGGGCGAAGTTGCCCCCTCCGTTGAGCGCCTGCGCTCAGGCGCCCGCGTTCAGCTGCTTGGCGAGTTTTCTGACTCCCTTCAAGTCGAGCTTGCCGGTCGGTCCGACCGGGAAGGCATCGACCTTGTAGAAGTCACCTGCTTTCGGAATCCACAGCTTGGGCACGCCTTCGTCGGCGCCCAGCTTGCTGACTGCCTCTTGCGGAGTGCAGGGCATGACTGTGTAGAGCACGATGAGGCGCTCGCCACGGACCGGATCCGGAACGCTGGTCACGACGAGCTCCATCTCCGTCACGCCCGTGAGCGTGCGGAGCTTCGCCGCCACCTTCTTGTTCGGCACCATCTCACCGCCGATCTTGGAGAACTCGTCCAAGCGGTCAACGATGAAGAGGAAGCCGTCGGCATCGACATAGCCGATGTCGCCGGTGCAGTAGATGTCGCCGTTGAGGACCTCGTCGGTCTCTTTCTGGCGGCCGAGGTAGCCCTTCATCACCTGCGGACCGGCGACGAAGATCAGACCTTCCTGACCGGAGCCGAAAGGTACGACTTCGCCGGTGTTGATGTCGACGATGGCGATTGCCGTGCCGGCAACGGGCTGCCCGACAGAGCCGAGCTTGTTGCCGTGAACACGACGTCCATCGGGCGTCGTCACTTCGGAAGGCGAGTTGGCGGCGACGACCGGAGCCAGTTCGGTGCAGCCGAAGCCTTCCACGGCTTCCAGACCGAGCTTTTCCTGAATGTCGCGGGCGAGCTCAGGCTGCAGCTTTTCGGAGCCCAGCAGGAGCCAGCGAACGCTCGCAAACTGCTCTTTCGTGCAGCGCGCCAGATACGAGCGCATGAGCGTCGGAGTGCACGCCATCAGGGTTGGCTTCTCCGACTCGAGAAGCTTGGCGACGGCGCGCGGGTCGAGAGGGCTGATGTGATACGCAGCCGAGCGTCCGAGTGTCGCCATCGTCCAGAGCGTCACCGTGAAGCCGAACGAGTGGAAGAAGGGCAGGATGCCCACCACCGCGTCGTTCTCTTCGATGCTCGCGTGATTGTTGATCTGGTGGATGTTGGACAGAACGTTGCCGTTCGTCAGCATCACACCCTTGGGGTCGCCGGTCGAGCCGGAGGTGAACATCACGGTGGTGATGTCGTCCGGCGTGGCGCGCATACCCGGCAGGAAAAGCCCGAGCAGCGCAGTCGGAACCACCTTCGCGACGAACCAACCCCAGGCCTTGTCGGCCTTGGTGATGGCGGTCAGCAGGTCTTCCAAGTAGATCACTTCAGCGTCGAGCTTGAGCTCTTGCTTCTCGACCACCTTGCGTGACGTGATGATGACCTTGATGTCGCACTGCTTGGCGGCAGCGTTGATCACTTCCGACGTTGCCGTGTAGTTCAGGTTGACGGACCACTTGCCGAGCAGGGTGGTCGCGAAGTTGGCGATGGTCGCCGGCACCGAGGGAGGTACCAGAATGCCGATTGCCTTTTGTCCCTTCACCTTGCGGCTCAGGAAACGTGCCATCACACACGAGCGAAGCAGCGCATCGGCAAACGTGATGCGCCCTTTGGTCGTGTCGGTTGCGAACAGTTTTTCGGGCGAGCGGCGTGCCTGCTTGACGAAAGCGGAAGCCAGAGACGTCCAACCCGCCGGAAGGGGCGAGAGCTGTTTCAGCGTGACCATCTGATCGCGTGCCGGGAAAGGAACGCCGTACTTGGTCAATTTGGGTGAGTTGCTCACGTTTATCTCCATTTCATGGGTAATGCTCTTCTCACGCCGGAACGCAGTGCGTTCCCACATGTGTGAGCGTGAGAGGGAGCGGCGTTCTTGGAAGAACGCGGAAATGTCGAATGCCTGGCCACTTTGCAAAGCGTCCTTTGCGAAGTGAAACCAGACCAAAACACACTCTTCAAGCCGCAGGTGGACGGGCGACTTGCAAGTTCATCGTCCTGAAATCAACCTCATGTCAAAAAGCTCGTTCTCAAACATCGGATGTAAATCCGGCGTGCTTGAGCGTTTGAATTCGACTGCGGTTTACTCGGGAACGATTTCTTGGAGTGTGTGGAAAAGAAAGACGTTTACTGTCTACCAATGAGCACTCAATCTCTCCAACATAATCGTTAAGTAGGTGAAAGCTTCTGAAAGCCTTACCGGTTGAGGTTTTAGGCTGCTATCCACGAAACAAATGAAAATGGCGACTAGTTCATAATTGTCAAGATGTGCAAGAACTAAGGCCGGAGCTGTCTTTTCCGTTGCGCGTCTCGCGCTAATTTTTAGCTGCACTTAAGGTGAAAACGCGTTTGAGCCGTTGGTTTAACGGTGCTTGGTCGCGCAAGCGGAAAGTGGCCTGGTGAGTTTGGACTCAAGTGGCACTATTAATGCAAATTTGAACTATTAGCAACGCAATTTCCGAGAGGCAGTAACGCAAATGCGAATCCTCCCGGCAGTTTCGCGCTACCTGCGCTACTGCGATTATCACGGCTTTTCGAGGGTTTTCACTGTTGTGAAGAGACAACTAATGATACGGCTGGTGGTTTTGCCCGCAGAGAGATCACCGGTGTTTGTAGGTTTCCTCTATCCCGGTCACTTCCAATTCCAACTTCCCGTCAGTCCTTTTCCGAACCCACGTCAAACTAATGCGCATTTTCTCTCAGCTCCAAGGCTGTGTTGAGGGCGCACGTGATCGAAAAAAGACTGGCAGCACCGGGACGATTCTTCCCTTGCAAGCGGTTAGTGAAAGCCGTTTGCACAACGACGAACCAGAATTCGTCACAGGAGAAAACCATAGTGAGCAATTCCAAAGTCACCCCGACCGCCGCCTTCGCTCTCGACCTCCTCAAGCAGGAAGTCGCCGCCAAACCTGGTGAGAACGTTCTTGTTTCGCCGCTCTCCGTTTCGCTCGCCCTCGGTATGACCGCCAACGGCGCGCGTGGCACCACCCTCAAGGGCATGACCAGCGTTCTCGGCATCGAGAGCGACCTGGGCGCCAATAACAAGGGCTACGCGGCCCTCCTGGAGCTGCTGAAGCGTTCCGGCATCGGTGTGACGCTCGATATCGCCAACGGCATTTTCGCCAAGCTCGGTGTCACCTTCAAGCCGCAGTTCAAGCAGGCGAACAAGCGCTACTTCAACGCCAAGCTCGAGGACCTGGACTTCGAGGATCCGGACACCCTCGACATCATCAACAGCTTCGTCTACGAGGGCACCAACAAGAAGATCGACAAGATGCTCAAGTCGATCAGCCCGGACGCCGTGATGTTCCTCGTCAACTGCGTCTACTTCAAGGGCGAATGGACCTCGAAGTTCGACAAGACCCTCACGAAGGACCTCCCCTTCGCCGGCCTCGGTGACATCGCCACGATGTACAAGGACGGCGGCATGGTCTATGCGAGCGACTGGGAGAACTACCAGGTCGTCGCTCTGCCCTTCGGCGAGTCCAAAGCCGTGCGCGAAATCATCATCCTGCCCTACGAGGGCAAGACGATCGACGACGTGCTCGCCGTGCTGGATGCCGACGCCATCAAGCGTTTCGCCCAGGAAGACGAAGGCAGCGACGGTGAGCTCTGGCTGCCGCGCATCGACATCGGCTACGAGAATTCGCTCAAGGACTCGCTGATCAACCTCGGCATGGAAGATGCCTTCGGCGGCGCCGACTTCACCGGCATGTCCGAAGACCTCGACCTCAAGATCGGCGACGTGAAGCACCGCACCGGCTTCAAGCTCGACGAGGAAGGCGCGGAAGGCTTCGCTGCCACCGTCGTCGAAGTGATGACCGAGAGCGTTTCGGCTGGCCCCTGGCAGGTGAAGGTGAACCGTCCGTTCATCAAGTTCACCATCGACAAGGAGTCCGACGGCGTCCTCTTCGCCGGCGTGGTCTACAACCCCACCAAGTAATCGCCTACGCACCAAGATTGAAAGTACTGTAGAGACAGCACAGTAAGAATCGCCTAGCCCTAAGGGCTCACGGTTCCTACCATGTCTTGGTGCGATATGGCAACGCAAATGGAGAGTCGGCTGCAGCAATGCAGTCGACTCTCTTTTGTGTCGAATACTTTGTGTTCGAAACATCTTCTGCGCAATTTTTCTTTGACCTTTTTTTGCCTTTTTTGCCTTTTTTTGCCCTTGAGCATGGGTCGTCCGTTCTCCATGAAGGTCGACAGGCCGTGCGTCACCTTCGTGAATAATTCCGCCACAAACGCCGTGCTCTTTGCCGGTGTGATCGTCAATCCCGCCAAGTAACCATTGTCTCCTGCATCACCTGTGGTGCATGGGTAAATGGTGGATCGCCCCATTGGTTGGCGGCGGATCCTCTTCTTTGATATTCGTTTTGGCCCTCGAGAAACTATAACCCGTAGTATACCTCGGTTGTTCTGGCAGGGTACAGTATTAGCGCGGCACTAAATGCGTTTATCTGTGGAAGCAAAAACCGTCATCTCAGCAGTCACTATGACAGTACTTCTTGCCGGGACTCAGTCCTCCGTTTGTGCTGCCAACGGCGAGGAGTCGACCCGAAGCAGCGACAAATCGATGGAGGAGTGGAACGCCTATTACCACCCTGCACCCGATGAACCGTCGTATAAAAACGCGAAGTCCGATTACATGCGCAAGCTTAGCCCGGGTGGTCGAGTTTTCTTTTTAGCCAACCGCAAAGATTTTGCAGAAGCGCTTGTTGAGCTGGAGAAGCTGCCAAAGAAGGATACGGGTAGTGCTTTGTACGCTAAAGCAGTGTGTCTTGACGGATTGAAGAGATACAGTGAGGCTGTGCAATGTTTTGCAGATGCGCAGTCAAAAATCGATTTGATCTTTCAGCCGGGCCCAAAGTTTTACATTCACTATGCAACTGCTCTGTTTCACGCGCGACAGTACGCCAAGGCGATGAAGTATCTGGACATAGCGGAGTCTATGGGAAAACAATCGGCAGCCAAGGGAAATAAGGAGCCAATGCCGGTCACGGACACTGTGTTTCGTAGAAAGGCGATTTTGCGCGAATTGCAGAGTCACCGCATGAATGCTGACCTTGCGCAAAAGTCGAAGATTGACTTTGGAATGTTTTTTTCAACCATCTCGATGCATGACGTTCCGCAATTGGTTCTTCAGAAGGATGTCGATTTGCACAACGTCTCAATGGAAGTAAACCTTGATTCCGTGGACTACCTGCACAACCCGTTTTCCGAGGCGGCTGCGAAAAAGAAGGGCGGCAAAATTCCTCCAGTGGACACAAAGCTTTTGACGGTCGCGCGAGAGATGATGACGCAGAATCGCTTTGGTGAATGCTATTCAGCGCTTGATGGCTTTATTGACGCCAACATTGCTGAAGGCGCAGCACCCGTTGAATACTACATTCGCGGATACAAGTTCGCTGATGAATATTTATACAAAGTGCGCATGTTGCAGTTGGGCGCAGGTCTTGCGGCTGGTCGTTCGAACATGGGTCTGTCGTTGCGAGGCAATTTCAATACCGATCAATCCAAGTTTTGGATTAGTGTCGAGAATCGCTTGTTGGGTCGCGAAACATCATTGCCATCAGCCGTATCAACCGGTGCCAAGAGTGACGCCGCGCTGGTGTCATGGTGTCGCTACGCGATTGCTGTGCGCGCTCTAAGCAAGAAAAATTACAAACTGGCGGCGGAAGAATTCGGCAAGGTGAAGCTGAATGGCACTCGTGATAAGGACCTTTTGCTTTTCTCGAATGTTCTCAAAGAGTTTTGCGAGAAACGGAAATGAAGAAAAGAGAACTTCTAATTTTCTCAGGTATTGCTACTCTCACATTTGTATTCGCTCCTCCGCGCGCTTTTGCTGGGCATTTCGATAAGCTGCCGTTGGAAACTGCAGCCTATTGGAAAATCATCGGAGGCGATCCGAAGTACCCGGAGCCCGATTGGAAAGGAAAGTATATGAAGAAGCTCAGCCCCGGTGGCAAAGCTTATTTCCTTGCTTGCCGTCGCGATTACAAGGAAGCGCTGGCTGTTTTGGAAACAGTTCCAAAACGCAACACGGGCAGTTACTACTATGTGAAGGCGTTCTGTTTGGAAGGGTTGGGGCGACATGCCGAGGCCGTGAGAAACTTCGAGCTGGCGAAGTCAAAGATCGATCAGGTGTTTCACCCTGGATTTCGTTTTTACCTGCAGTGCGCTACAGCCTATATGCGAGTTGGCAACGAGAAGAAAGCTTTGGAAAACCTCGAGTTAGCCGGACCAAGCTCGGAAGAGTACGGCAAGCATGAGGCATATCCGCGTTTTGTGCGTCAGGAAATCGAGAAGCGCAAGGTAGTTGCGATTGAGTATACCGGCAATTACAAGGCTGCTTTCGACCAGTACGTCTCATTGTTTAATCAGTCGACGGATCAACTTCGATTGAATGAGCCGCTGGCCGGAGATGCTGGGGCTAAGCGACGAGCGGCAGATTGGCTTGCGAAAAATTACCAGGCTCCTGCGAGCAAATTGGAGACAGATCAGGCAATTTATTTCTTAACCAAAGGAAAGGCAAACTTGGCTCTGGGTAACATTCCTGATGCGAAGACGGCTCTTGCTAGAGCATGCAAAGTTGAGCCCAAAGAGCGTTCTCCCTTTTTGTCTGAGCGAAATAAGTTTGAAGATAGTGCTGTACTGCTAAGAATTAAGGACAGCGCCAAGGTGCTGCTGGTCAGGATTTACTACAAAGAGAAGGACTATAAGAAGTGTTGTGAGTATCTGAGAAAGCTGTTTTCAGTGGAAGCGATGGAAAGTCTTGATACTATATACAATACCATCGCTATGCGCGACTTGCCGCAGCTCGTGACGCAGAAAGATGTTGAATTGCACGACCCGGCCAATGAGTTCAAGCTGGACAAAACTGACTATGTACTATATGAGCCAAGTGAGGCGCAGAAATCTCAGGAGTATGACTTTAGGAAAGACCCGCAGTGGAAGCAGGCGTTGGCTGACATTGAGAAGCTGAAGTATGGCGACTGTTTCAAAGTTCTATCAGTGTTCATTCTGGAGAATTCGAACCCGTCAATGGCTGCGACTGATTACCGCAGCGCCAGTCGTATCGGTGCGTTTCGCGAGCATTATTCGCACGTTGCTACGCTGTATCAGATTGGAACAGGCATCGCTGCCGGCAAGCCCCCTCATGGTCTTAGCATTCTCACGCAATCATCCGCAGCAAAGAGTCCGCAGTGGGCTGCCATCGAAGATGTTCTGCTAGGTCGCAAAAGGCGTGCGTTGGAGAAACGAACCACCGACTTTATGTGTGACGAAGGGTTTGAACAGTATTGCCGCTTTGCCGCGGCGACGCGCTCGATGCAGCGCGGGGAATACAAACTTGCTTTGAAAGAGTTCGATCAACTTAAACGACATGACCATTGCAATAAGCATCTTCTGATTTATGCAGCGGCTCTCAAGCACTACTGTCTCAATAAGCGCTGAGGTAGATTGAATCGTGTTCAAGTCTGTTTCCATCAAGAAGAAACTTTTGGTACTGCTGACGGTGCCGGTGTTCGTGCAAGCGCTGCTGATTGGTATAGTTCTTTATCTGCACAATGAAGGAGAATCCGCGCGTTTGGAGGCGGAAAAGTCGAAGGCCGTTGCTGAGAAAATCAATTTCGTATACGACAATTTGATGGAGGTAATGACTGTCGCGGGCGGCGATTCCTCGCTGGGCGTGCAGCTATTCCACACTCGGTGGAACCAAAGCTTTCAGAAGCTGCGCAGCTCGATTGGCGATCTTAAGCAGTTGGTCAAGGATAAGCCAGAGCGCCTTGAAGTGATTCAGAGGCTTGATAACGACTTGAAGCAAGCTGAAGGCATCATGCCGCATCTGGAGAAAAGCTGGTTGGACTCTCAGTATCAGGGGCGTCCGGAGCGAGTTCCGCTTTGGGAAAAGCTGTATTCAATTGCTTGTGAGGAAGCTCCAAAGAAGATCGTGCAGCTTGAGAAGCAGGAGAAGTTGGCGTTCGATTCGAACATCGAAAAGCGCGCTCAGTTACGTGAAAGGATACTTCTAAGCATCGTATTGTTGTCCGGCGCGAACGTGCTTGTCGTCATTGGCGCAGTTGTTTTTGTGCTGAAGGACATCGGCAAACGTTTCAGCGTCATGCAAGACAATAGCTACAGATTGGCTAGCGATCTGCCTTTGAATCCACCTATGTTGCAGTCGGATGAAATCGGCGCGATGGACAGCACATTTCACACTATGGCAAAAGCCTTGAAAGAAGCCAGTTTGAAAGAACGCGCCATCATTGAGAATGCGCGCGATGTCATTTGTTCACTCAATAAAGATTTGAAGTTCGAATCAGCAAATCGCGCTCTCGGAGAGTTTTTTCATGTAGACCCACAGGAGATTCTCAACGAGCCTTTGCATCGGTTTATAGATGAGGCCGATAAGGAGAGTACCTATGCATACTTCGAAAAAGCGCGCGGCGGGCAGCAACAGCAGCCGCTTAAACTTAAGGTCAAAAAGAAGGGCGGCGAGGAATTCTACACCATTTGGTCCGTTGCCTGGTTCGAGGAATTGAAGTCGTTTTTCTGCGTCGTGCACGACATCACGGAGCGCAAAAATTTGGAGCAGATGCGGCAGGAAATCGTGCGCATGGTTACTCACGATATCCGCAGTCCACTCACTACAGTTCAAGGATTGCTTCAATTCTTGGGAGTCGGGCACCTTGGTGAGTTGAACGAAAAGGGTCTGCGCATGGTCAAGAATGCGGAACTCAGCGCAGATCGCATCATGGCCCTAGTCAATGACTTTCTTGATGCCGAAAGACTGGAGTCCGGCAATTTTCCGATGGTTTGCGACGTATTTAAAGCGGGCTCCATGATCGAAGATTCGCTTGCATCGGTTATTGGTTTGGCCGAGAAGAAGGATGTGGCGCTAGAGGGAATGCCCAGCGATCTCTACGTCACCTGTGACAGAGACCGTATTGTTCAAGTGCTCGTAAATCTGATGTCCAATGCGGTGAAGTTTTCTAATGCCGGTCAATCTGTCACCATCTCTGCTGTAGAGGCAGGTGAATTTGTGGAGTTCAGAGTGAAGGACAGGGGGCGCGGTATACCGGCGGACCAAGTGTCATCAGTCTTTGAAAAGTTCAAACAAGTGTCTGCCCAAGATGCACGCAACATGGGTGGCACAGGCTTAGGTTTGAACATCTGTAAGTCAATCGTGGAGCTGCACGGTGGCACAATTGGAGTTGAATCAGAAGTCGGTCAAGGCAGCACATTCTGGTTCCGGTTGCCGCTCGCGGAGTTGGATGCATGATTTTTTGCGAAGCGTTTCGGTGTTTGATAAGGGCAAAGGCGACACGAGTTGCGATATTTGTTTTATCCCTCATGCCACTATATGTGATGCCCGTTTATTCACTCGGAAAGCTTCAACCAAACGATGAAGCGTCAGCGATTTCTATCTTTCTCATTGGTAAGAGCACACGTTTCGAGAAGATTCAACGAGAGTATATGAGCCGGCTCTCTCCTGGCGGGAAAGCGTTGTTTTTGGCGAATCGTCGCGATTATGCAGAAGCGATGAAGCAGCTGGAGAAATGCCCAAGGTCCGGCAGCCAAAGCGCTGACTATATTCGCGCCTTTTGTTTGGAAGGCCTGGGGCGGCATAAAGAGGCAATTGCGGCGTATAGAAGAGCCGAGTCCAAGGTGGATGTTCTGTTCAATCCTTCCGCAATGTTTTACTTGCACTCGGCTATTCCATTTTTTGAGATCGGTGATTACAAAACCTGTACCAAATACCTCGATACGGCCTTTCAGAAGGTGCGTATCGAGAATAAGGGCCGAACAAACAAAATTGCTTCGGTGCTGTTTATTTCGCAGCGGCTCAAGCCAGTGATGCTGGAGAAGAGCGGCAAATACAAAGAAGCGCTTGCGGCATACGCTGACCTTTTCGGCAGTGAGAACTATCATATCGACAAGCCTTTCATCGCCAGCGCCGGCAGCACGGCTCGCGCGAAAGAATGGCTGGCGGCAAACAAAACTCCTCCTGCAGATGATCAAAAGGCTGCCTATACTTATTTCGTCGAGTGCGGAGTTTCCAATTTCGTATTGGGCAATGACAGTGCTGCAGAAACGGCGTTGCTCAAGGCGATTTCTTTGGAGAAACCACCAATCACTGTTTCCGATAGACGCTTTGGAAATCAAAAGATCCATCTCGATTGGTTGGGGCGCGGAGTGGCAATTGCGCCTGCTGCTGTGGTGAGTGCAAATCGCGAGGCCCCTGTGCGTTGGAAGGATCGGCTAACTGATACGCTGACGAATGTTTATGTCCGCCAAAAGAAATATGCCGAGGGCTGCAAAATTATTAGAAGGCGCCTTATGATCGAGCCTTGGAATGTATTTCAGATTTTCGGTCACGTAATTCGCATGCGTGATGTTCGGCAAGTCGTGACGCAGCAAGATGTCGATGTGCATTCGGAAGATTTGGAGATGCGTTTGGAATCCAGTCCGCTTTTGCAGCTTGCGCCGACTGGAGGCAAGGAAATCGAGCGAGCTTTTGAGAAAGACATGGGCGGGCCGCTCTTTGATAAAGCGAGCGGATTGGCTCAGCAGGGGAGGTTCAAAGAGTGCTTGCCGGTGATGGATGCTTTGATACGTGAGAAGAGGAATCTTCCGGCTCCTGAATCGGTTGCCGAATTTCACGCCCGATATCAGTTTGGAAGCTTGCACCTTTATGCTGTGGAACTGCTGCGAATCGGCGTCGCGTTCGCTGCGGGCAGCAAAGACGCTGTGCTCAGTTTTGGAAATTTCGGCAGGACTGACAGCAAATCGCGCCGCATTTTGCAGCCTGTGGAGGACAGCTTATTGGGCAGACCGGCGAAGATTGGAGAGGTTGATATAGAGACTCGCAGCGTTTTTCCGCGCATACTCACATACGAACAGTTCGCTGCCGGCGTGCATTTGATGAAGGTTGGAAACTTGAAAGAAGCAGCGGCGGCATTTGGCAAAGTCTATACATGTCCGGTGAAACAGCAAGATCACGCGTTTTCAACTTTTGCCAAGGCGCTAAAAAAGTATTGTGAAAGTCGATAGCAGTTCGGTTTTTTTTGAGTTTCAAAACTCGTGGCACGCTAGCCAATTTCCCCATCGATCTAGTGTTAACCCCGGAGCTTTCTCAGGCGCTTGGCGAGGATAATGGAAGTTCTGAGACATGCGTGGGGTACTGTCTATGGACAACGAAGTAATACACAGTTCCTTCAGGACCAGCTTGGTAGGTGGCATCGCCGGAGTTGGCGCCATTGCAATTTTGGGCTTCTGGTTTGCCGGGTTTATTGGGCATAATGGTGTCCAGTCGGTTGAGACCGAGGTCGAGGTTCAGCCTGTTGCACCACTGGCAAGCGCGAGTGGCGGCGTCATTTCGGATAGCCGTGACGATTTCAACAATCAAAGTATCAGAGGTTCGGACCTCTACCTTGTTGCCGCCCGCAATCTTGCTGAAGGGCAAGTTCTTTCTGCCGACGACGTAGAGGTGGTCAAAATGCCGGGGCTGCGTGGCTATGAGTTGGCTTTTTCCAAGCCCTACCCTGTAGTTGGCATGAAACTCTCTCACGCCGTCCCCTATGGGCAGCCAGTGCTCCCTTATCACGTCGAGGAGTCACTGAGGGCTCGCACATACTCAAACCTTTCGCCCGAAGAGCGCGGACAGTAGCAAAACAGCGGCTGAGTCTCAGTGAAATCGCCGCGCAATTGTTTGCATAAAGGTTTCCTTTAGCCGCAGTTGTTGTCTCGTCGCGCCTGCTAATAATGGAAATATGGTCCGCTTGGGTGAAACATGGAAAACGAAACGCTGCAGGAAAAGTACAAGCACAATTTGGTTTGGGCCGCCTGTTTTGCGACTTTCACTCCGATTTTTATCACCTTGTATGTGGTTACGAAGCATCCTGATTTCATCATCAAGCTTCCCGATGTTCATAAGCGGCCTGGGGTGATTCTCCAGGAGCCCTCTAAAAGCGCAGAAAGCCTTGTGGTTAGGGCGAAGTCTGATATTCCGAAAGGCGCCGAAATTGATGAGCAGATGCTGGAACTGGTTTGGGTTCCGGGTGAAACAAATTTCGGACCTTTGGTTCGAAATCTAAGCGATGTCGTGGGACGAAAAGCCGGCGAAGCGATAGTGCGCGGACGATTGATTCGTGCCGCTCAAATTACTGCCAGTGCGCGATAGACCGCTCCAAGTTGTAAATGTAAAGCCTGTTTGGCTTTTGGGTGTTTTGTTTAAGCAATGATTACGGATGGCATGGTTGTCAAGCGGAATCGGTATGATGCCCTACATGTCCCTCTTTGGAGCGTGGTCCAAAAATGTTCTCGATTCTAGACATTCTGTTCTTTTTCTTGCCAGGACGTCATAGGCATCACGGTTGGGGTTACTCGAATTACGACTGTCGTTCGGCGTCTCAAGTCGACTCCGACTTTCGAGCCTTCGGATTCATTTTGAATTGGGTCATTTTGGCGGCAGTTGTCATACTTGCCCTGTATGTGTCCGTACCAAATTTCCACATTCCGCTTGTCGAGAGATATTTGCCCGTCTCAATCGGCAACTAGTTAAGCATTCGCGCGATTGCTGTTGACATGCGATTCTCAAGAGCGCAAAGCTCGCGCGAATGGTAACTCTATGATTTTCATCAAAGCATCTTTAAAGCTATGAACGGCCTAATACTGGTGAAAACCTGTAATAAGCCGCGCTTTGAAAAACTTTCGCGCGTGCGTGTGCACGAATATCAACACGCGTTAGTTCTAACGCATATGCTAGAACGAAGACCGGAAGCCAATATTTTTCTCCCCCGAGAAAACCCTCTCAATTAATAACCTATCTCCCGGCGTAAACGTATCAGCTCATCTGTCCCATAGGACAGCGGCTCTACGCCTGCTTCCACGCCCCTAATGAAAGTCCGGCGCGAACGACTTTGTGTTTGCGTTAACGGACATTGAAATAAACAACTGAATAAGGAGCATGAGCATGAAGACCAGCTCTCTCCTGCGTTCGCTTTGGCGTATTCCGCTGGCTCGAAAGGCCATCGTGCGATACGCCTCGGACGCATGGTTGCTTGAATTCACCCAGCGAGCCCACTTCGAGTGGTTTCGCCGGAATCAAAACCCCCGCACTGGACTGGTCAAAGACCGTGACCAGCCCAAGGCTCCCGCCAGCGTCGCCGCGACAGGATTTGCACTTGTTGCTTATCCGATTGCAGCCAGCCGCGGCTGGATAACGCACGAGGAAGCGCTGACCTACGTCAACAAGACTCTTCGGGCGCTATCTGATGCCCCGCAGGGACCTGAGCGTGAGGGCGTGAGCGGAAATTGGGGAATGTATTACCACTTCCTCGATCCCGACACAGCCACTCGCGCAGTTGCGCCGAAGTTCTGGGATAGCGAGTTGTCGACGATTGACACTGCGTTGCTTATTGCTGGCGTTCTTTTCGCAGGTTCTTACTTCGACGGTGACAACACGCATGAGCGCGGCATTCGCCACATGGCGGACAACCTCTACAAGCGTGTCGAGTGGGACAAGTTTGTTCGCGAGGACAAGCTGATTTTGCACGCATGGACGCCTGAGCGCGGCATGTGGGAGCCCGTTTACCGCGGCTATAGCGAAGCGCTGCTTCTCTATGTTCTCGCGCTCGGTTCTCCGACGCATCCGGCTCCGGCTGCCAGTTGGCAGGCTTTCATCGGCGACGCGAAGGCAGAAACGCACTACGGGCAGACGTTCATTCGGATGCACGGCATGCCGCTTTTCTGTTACCAGTACCCGCAGGCGTTCATCGATTTCCGCGGCATCACCGATGATGTCGGTCGCCGCCTCGGCTTTGACTATCACGAAAACGCTCGCCGCGCCTCGATTGCGCAGCACAGCTACGCGGTGGTCAACCCGAACGGCATGCGCGGATACAACTCGGTGAACTGGGGCCTCACCGCATGCGACGGACCTGGCGGCGGCAAGAAAGTCGTCGACGGTCGCGAAGTCGATTTCCGCGGTTACAGCGAACGCGGTGGTCCAATGGGCTTTGACGACGGTACGATTGCGCCGACTGCTGCGCTTTCGGCAATGCCGTTCGTTCCCGTCGACTCGAAGGCCACGCTGCGCCACTGGCTCAGCGCGCGCCCCGAGCTGTTCGACATCGACCTCGGATTCGTCGACGCTTTCAACCCGACTTTCAACAGCGGGACGAACAGCGGTTGGGTCGACTCCGAGCGCATTGGCATCGACCAGGGCCCGATCGTTCTCATGTTGGAAAACTATGAGAGCGGCTTGGTCTGGGACGTGATGCGTCGCAATGAGCATCTCAAACGCGGGCTCAAGGCCGCCGGATTCTCCGGTGGCTGGCTGGGCTCGTAAGGCAAACGTGGCGCGTTCGTAGGAAACCTGGGAGCGCAGGCGGCTCGCCTGCAACGGGCGACGCATGGCGTCGCCCCTACGGATTCCAGGGCGATGCATGGCATCGTTCCTACGAACGTGTCCGCAAACAGGGAATAAATCAATGGGACACAAACACGAAAATACCGCTCAGAAGCGGCTGATCGATGCTGCAATCTCCGGGCTGCCGAAACACTTCAAGTTCGGTGCTGCCACGTCCGCGTACCAGATTGAAGGCGCTGCGCTGGAACACGGCCGCGGACCCTCCATCTGGGATACGTTCCTTGCCGACAAGAGTCGCCCGCATTCAGGCGACACGGGCGAGGTGGCGTGCGATCACTATCACCGATTCCGCGAAGACATCGCCATCATGAAGGAGCTGGGGCTCGATGCCTACCGGTTCTCCATCTCGTGGTCGCGCATCTTTCCGGACGGCACCGGCGAGATCAATCGCGAAGGTCTGCAGTTCTACAACGATCTGGTGGACGAGCTGATCGCCAACGGCATCGAGCCGTACGTCACGCTCTATCACTGGGACCTGCCGCTCAAGCTTCAGGAGAAGTGGGGCGGTTGGCTGTCGCGCTCGACCTTGCACGCTTTCGCGCGCTACGCGGAAGTGATGGTGCAGGAGCTCGGCGATCGCGTGAAGAACTGGACGACCTTCAACGAGCCGGAGGTGATCATCGCCGGCTATATCGGAAACGGCATGGCGCCTGCGTACAATCGCGGCGACGTCGCCTTCCACGTCGGGCACAACCTCATGGTTGCGCACGGTCTTGCCGCTAAGGCAATCCGCAAGACGAGCCCCGATGCGAAGGTCGGCATCGTGCTCAACTTCAACATCGTCGATCCCAAGGACAACACGGAAGCCTGTCGCGTCGCCGCTCACCAGCGGTACATGCGCGCTTATTCGTGGTATCTCGACGGTTTGTTGAACGGCGTCTATCCGGCGGAAGTTCGGGCGATTCTTGCCAGAACGCCGGAACTTCCCGGTGTTCGCCCGCGCCCGGCACGTCATCGCGACACGAGCTGGATCAAGCGCGGCGACATGAAGCTGATCTCCCAAGAGCTCGACTTCATGGGCATCAACTATTACACGCGCTTTGTCGTGGACGAGAACGGACACGACTACGTCACGCCTGACGTCGCACGCACGCAGATGGGTTGGCAGATCTACCCGTTCGGTCTGGCTCGTCTCATGGACGAGATGCACCGGCACTACAAGCTGCCTCCTATCTACATCACGGAGAACGGCGCCGCTCTCGACGACACGCTCACTGTCACCGCTGATGGTGCCAGTGTCCACGACGAGCAGCGCGCGAAGTTCGTCATCGACCACCTGGGCGCCCTGTCTGCCGCATGTTCGGCCGGCGTGGATGTGCGCGGCTATTTCGTCTGGTCGCTCCTGGACAATCTGGAGTGGCCGCTCGGATTCGCGAAGACATTCGGCATCGTGCATGTCGACCGTGCCAACGGTCTGAAGCGCACGGTGAAGGACTCCGGTCGCGCATACGCTCGTGCCATTCACAGGCACAAGCTGCGCCGCTGAAGACTGTAGGGGCGATGCCATGCATCGCCCGGTCTGCGTAATGGCGCATGCGATGCGCCAATTGCACGGGCGGCAAGAATGCCGCCCCTACAAGTCTCAAGTCCGAATGGGCGTTGAACTGTTCCGACAGTGACGCGCGGAGCGTGAGGAGAATCCGAAAGCTCTGCATGCAGACGGACGAGTAAAGGGCGCTGAGGAAGCGTCCGGAGCGAGTGACGGTAGGCGCGCGGAGGGTGAGGAGAATCCGAACCCGGAGCGCTTACAACAAGAAAAGCGCGGGCGGAGTGTGAGCGTTCAATGGTTGAGCGTTCCTCCTGCCCGTGTTGCTTTTCTGCAGGACGGCGGCTCTCATTCCAAAGTCTCTGTAGGGGTGGATTCTTGCCGCCCGCGGGCGATGCCATGCATCGCCCCTGCAGATTCAGGATGGCGGTCTGCTGAATCTAAGCAACAAACAAGGCAATAGCTATGTCTGATGAAAATGACAAAGGGACGTCGGGTGCATTGATTGTGCTCGATGATTTCAGTGATGCATCGAATTGGGAGGTGCATGCGACAGAAGGTGTCGCGGCGCTGGTCGAGGTTGTAGAAGACGGTGGGCGCAAGAGCCTGCGTCTCGACTATGACTTCAACGGACGCGCGGGATTCGCGCTGGTCCGCAAAAAGCTGGAGCTGAAGCTCCCCGAGAATTACGCGCTGACGTTCGGCGTGCGCGGGCGGTCGCCCGACAACACGCTCGAACTGAAGCTCGTCAATGAAGCTCAGGACACGGTCTGGTGGGTGAATCGCCCCAGCTTCAAGTTTCCTGGTGAGACGGTCGAGCTGCGCAACAAGGCGCGCCATTTCTCATACGCCTGGGGACCGGACAAGTCGCGTCTCGTCGATGTGGCCTACATCGAACTTTGCGTGACTTCAACGAACGGCGGCAAAGGTTCGATCTGGTTCGACAACCTCACTTTCCAGGAGCTGCCGCTTCCTGGAGCAGAGCTGCCCATCAGCGCTTCGGCGAGTTCTCGCCTGAGTGACAAACATGATGCGGCGTGCGTGGTCGACGGACTCGATCATACTTTCTGGCACTCCGGCAAAGCGGAGAAGCAGGATTTGGTGCTGGACTTCGGAGCCAACCGCGAATTCGGCGGGCTGGTTATCGACTTCGGCGCCAAGGATTTCCCGCGCCGCTATTCGGTGGAAACCCGCCTGGATGGCGCCAAGAAGTGGACTGTTCTGCACGCCGTTAAGAACGGGAAGAACGGTCGCGCCTATGTGCTCTGCACGGAGGCGGAAGGTCGTCACCTGCGTATCAGGATGCGCAAATCCAGTCGCGGTGCCGGTTACACTGTTCGCAACGTAGACGTGAAGCCGCTCGCGTTCGGCAAAGGACCGAGCGATTTCTTCATGAACGTTGCTGCCGACAGCAGGCACGGACTGTATCCGCGCCACCTGCTCGGCGAGCAGTGCTACTGGACGATCACCGGCGTCGAGACCGATACCAAGAAAGCGCTCATCAACGAAGATGCGCTTGTCGAGACCGAGAAGCTCGGCTTCACGCTCGAGCCTTTCATCCACACTGCAAGCAATGGCTTGTTGACTTGGAAGGAAGGCACGCACGAGCAGACGCTGGAGGACGGCTACCTGCCTGTTCCCACAGTGGAGCGCAAACACGACGGTCTGTCGCTGAAGACACGCACCTGGGCGCTGGGCAAGCCTGGCGAGTCGGTGCTCTTCATCGGCTACGAACTGACGAACACTGGAGCCGAAGCGCAGTCCGGCAAGCTCATGCTCGCTGTTCGCCCCTTCCAGGTCAACCCGACCTGGCAGTTTTTGAACGCTCCCGGCGGTTTCTCGCCTATCCGTTCTATCAAGCGCAAGGGCAATACCGTCGTGGTCAATGACGACAAGCTCGTCATCGAATGCGGCGTCGATGACCCTTCGCGTGCAAAGACGTCCGTCGAGCGCGGCAAATTCGGTGCCACCACTCTGGACGAAGGTGACATCGGTTTCCATCTCGCTAAGGGCAACCTGCCTGAAAAGAGCGAAGCTGCCGATGCGAATGGTTTCGCTTCCGGTGCACTGTCTTACGACTTCGACTTGCCGGCTGGTGCTACCAAGAAGGTGGTGCTGGCGGTTCCCTTCCACGGAACGCACGACAAGGCGCTGGTCGGAATTGCGGCGCTCAATTCGCGAGAGCAGGCGGTTGAATATTGGCGCAAACGTTTGGCGCGGGTGAACATCACCTTGCCGCCGGCGGCCAAGGATTTGGAACTGACGTATAAGGCGCAGGCGGGTTACATCCTGCTCAATCGCAAGGGCGTCGGAATCCAGCCTGGAGTGCGCTGCTACGACCGCTCTTGGGCGCGCGATGGTGCACTCACTTCGTCCGCGCTCTTGCAGCTCGGATACAACGATGAAGTCCGCGACTTCATCAACTGGTACGCGAAGTTCCAGTTCGACTCCGGCAAGATACCTTGCTGTGTCGATCATCGCGGCGCCGACCCGACGCCTGAGCATGACAGCTGCGGCGAGTTCATCTATCTCGTCGCGGAATACTACCGCTACACGGGCGACAAGCAGATGCTCTACAGCATGTTCCAGCGCGTTCTTCGCGCGGTGGGATATCTGGAGAGCCTGCTCGCCCAGACCCGCACGCCCGCGTTCGACAAGGAGGAGAATCGCCATCTGCGCGGTCTCCTGCCGCCTTCGATTTCGCACGAAGGTTATTCGGACAAACCGGCGTACTCCTACTGGGATGACTTCTGGTGCTTGAAAGGACTGCGCGATGCAGCCTTCCTCGCCCGCGAGTTCCACGGCGCGTCGCACAAGCTGACGGCGGAGATGGAGCGCATTGCCGAGCAGTTCCGTAAGGACTTCTTCGCGTCGATTGAAGCGTGCAAAGTCAAATACGGTTTTGACACCATCGTCGGTGCCGCCGACCGTGGCGACAAGGACGCTTGCTCGACGACCATCGCGCTCGATCCGGGTCTGCTCACCACCGAGCTGCGCGCGGATCTGGATCGCACGTTCAACGAATACTGGTCGTTCTTCTACTCGCGCATGGCCCCCTACGGCAAGTGGGACGGCTACACGCCTTACGAGACGCGTGCTATCGGCGCGCTGATTCGCCTGGGCTACCGCGAGTGGGCGCACAAGACGCTGGAATTCTTCATGCCTCATCGCCGCCCGCAGGGTTGGCGTCACTGGGCTGAGTGCGTCTTCCGCGATCCGCTCAAGCCGCAGTTCATCGGCGACATGCCACATACCTGGGTGGGCTCCGATTTCGTACGTTCGGTGCGATCGATGATTGCATACGAGCGTGAAGACGGTTGCCTGGTCATTGGTGGCGGCTGGCGCTTTGACTGGATGCATCATCCGGGTGAAACGAAGATCGTCGACATGCCGACCGAATTCGGCAAGATCAGTTTCACTGCCAAACGCAGTGGATATCGTCTCTTCATCCGCATCGAAGGCGACGTGAAGAGCAAAGTGGTGCTGGCGCTGCCGTACTGGAATCACGGCGTGAGCATCAATGGACGTCCCGGCGTTCTCGAAATACCGGTCGGGCAGCTGCCCGCCGATATCGTCGTCGAACTCGCGTAAGGCGTTTTGAAATCAACATGGCGGGCCGCGTTTTGCAAGGTGGCAGCAATGTCTCCCTGCAAGCGGCTCGCCATGCCTGGGGCGGTGTGTTGCCGTCCTGTTTGAACTCCAAATGTTAATGCTGCCGGGGACTCGTTGTGCCCCGGCAGACTGCAAATCTCTCACGGAAAACAGCATGTCCGGTGCCCTGTCAAACGGGTGCTTAGTGACTGCTTTCTCCGCTTCGTAGAGTTAAGGAGAGGAGCATGAATACGCATGGAAATACGATAAAGCGAACCCTCGGGCTCGTTAAACTGTTCTGGCTCGGCGACCGCAAATGGGTTGCCTGGGGCTGGTTATCGCTGGTGCTGGCAATGCTTGTCGGCATCAACATCCTGAACGTTCAGATCAGCTACGCCGAGCGCGCTGTGCTCACGTCGCTGCAGGAGAAGCACCAACTCGAGTTCTGGCATAGCATCATCAAGTACGCCTTGATCTTCGCTATAGGTACCCCGTTGGTCGGTCTATTCGGCTGGGTCAAAGGCAAGTTGCACATGGCCTGGCGGGACTGGCTTACCAGGCACCTAATGGCCAAGTACTACGACAACGATCACTTCCACAGCATCAACGGCGACCCCAGAGTGGACAATCCGGATCAGCGACTTCAGCAAGATGTCACGCTGGTCTGCGACAAAGTGATGACGATTTCGCTGGCGCTCATCGACAGTGCGATGGCGTTCAGTGCGTTCATCACCATTCTCTGGTTGATCTCTCCGACGCTTGTGTTCGTTGCCGTCGGCTATGCCGCGTTTGGAACGTTCATCATGATGTACTTCGGCAAACGCCTGATCGGACTGAACTTCCAGCAGGAAAAACTGGAGGCTGACTTCCGGCGCCACTTGATGTACACGCGCGAGCATGCGACTTCAATCGCCAGCTATCGCGGTGCAGAACGTGAGCACAAAGGCGTGACCGAGCGCTTCCGGCAGGTGCTGTCCAACTGGAACGGCGTTCTCAGCTGGCAGCGCAACCTGACGCTTTTCCGCGTCGGGTACGACTATGCCATCATCGTTGTCCCGATGGTGCTGACGGCGCCGCTGTTCTTCGCAGGGACAGTGGATGTCGGCGCCGTCTTCCAGGCAGGCACGTCCTTCGGTCGTGTGTTGGGCGCCTTGTCAGTCTTCGTCGGTCAGTTCATGCTGATCGCAGAACTCGCCGCAAGCGTGCAGCGACTGGCGTCCTTCAATGACATTCTCGATCAGCGCAACGATGCAAAATGTCCTCCCGAGGGCGATTGCGATATCGAGCGCGGTCATACGGAAGATGGGCTTGTGGTGTCGAATGTCTCTGTTCTGACGCCGGATCGCAAGCGCCGCTTGATGTCCGGATTGAACTTCCGCATCAATACAGGCGACAGGCTGATCATCACCGGACCGTCCGGCGTCGGTAAGAGCTCGCTGCTCAAAGCCATCGCCGGGCTCTGGAATGCGGGCGCGGGGCGCATCGACGCACCGTCCAAGGAAGATGTTCTCTTCCTGCCGCAGAAGCCCTACATGCCGCTTGGCACGTTGCGCGACCAGCTTACTTATCCGGGCCGCGGTGAAACGCCGACCGATGATGAGCTGATCGAGCGGCTGCGTCTGGTCAATCTTTCGGACTTCGTCGAACGCTTCGGACTGGATGAAGTTCATCCTTGGTCCGACACGATTTCGCTTGGCGAACAGCAGCGCATTGCATTCTTGCGCATGCTGAACGCAAGGCCGAAACTGGCGATTCTCGACGAAGCAACTAGCTCGCTGGATTCGGAAAACGAATCGAGACTATATGATCTTGTCACCGCTAGCGGTATCACGGTCGTATCTGTCGCCCATCGCGTCGAGCTGCTCAAGCATCACAACAAGGTGCTCGAGATCAAAGGTGGTGACAACTGGAAATTTGGACAGTAACCCACGAAGGCTGTGCAAGTTCCAGATGCCGGGGAGGCGCATGCGCCTTAATGTCGACGCCATGTGTCGCTTTCGGAGAGCCGGAAGTGACTGACGGACTAGCGCAGGGCGCCGAGGAGGCGTCCGTAGCTAGTGACGGTGGCGCGCAGAGGGCGAAACATAGTTGAGCCCGGAGCGCTTAAAAAAGAGTCGGAGGGAGGTGTGCGTGGGTTACACCTCCCCCCTTTCTCTCGTTAAGGAATTAGACGCAGGCACCTTTCGGAAGTTCCTGTTCTGAAAACGCCCACTGGGGCTGATTTCACGGTTGGTGCCCGTTTTTGCTAAACTCTCTGGACACATTTGAGAGGTGAGATGAAACATTCGCTACATGCAGGCGCCATCTTGCTCTTTGCAAGCTTGAGCCTGGCTCTGTCCCCCGTTTTATCGCAGAGTATCTTTCCCGATTTGCCCGCGGCGTCGGAAAAAATTGACCGTTTTGAAGGTGAGATCAAAGCTTACGAGGCAAAGGACAAAAGCAAGCCGGTTAAGCCTGGCGAAACGCTTTTCATCGGAAGCTCGACATTCAGATTGTGGACCAATCTGGAGAAAGAGTTTCAGAACGAACACGCAGTCAATCGCGCCTTTGGTGGAGCAACTATTGATGAGATCAATCACTACGCCAATCGCATAGTGATTCCGTACAAGCCGAGCCGTATTGTTTTTTACGCCGGTACAAACGATCTCGCCAATGGAGATTCCGCCAAGGACGTGTACAACGACTTTCTGGAGTTTGAGCGCATTGTGCATAAGGCGCTGCCGAACACGAAGATTTACTTCGTGTCGGTCAACCCGGGTCCAAGCCGCGTCAAGCTGCAGAAACTCTACGACGAGACAAACAGGCTCGTCAGTGCGGAAGCTCGGCGCTCGCACAAGTTCAAGTTCGTGGACATTCGTCCTGTCATGTATGACTCGAATGGCAAGCTCAAGGAGCAGCTCTTCGGCTTTGACAGGCTGCATATGAACAAGTCCGGTCAAGATCTTTGGGAGCCGATCATTCGAGAGGCTCTGGCAAAGGACAAATGAGCCAAAAAAGATCCGCTTGGATCCCAACATTAGAGCAAAGATTATCGGCGTTTCCCCGCAACCGGTGCGCAATTCGTATGTTCGACGGTAGTTGCAGATAACTGCAAACTATCGTCGAACGGGCGTGGATATGGGAAATTCGCCAGTCTTTTTTTTATTCCAAAGACATACTAAATGGAGTCGTAGAAAGGCGTCAAAAACAAACGTGGGGCAGCGAAGATCCGCTAGGAATCTTGCCGCCCCACGCTTGGTTCACAGCGACTTAGCCGGACGCTTGCGCGTTACTGGAAGTCGTGTGTTTCGGTTTTGCCGTTGTGCTTGATCGTCACACGCAGGAAGTCGGGCAGGATGTACTGACTGATCACGCGCACACGCGGAGCCTGGTCGAGTTCGACCGTGAAGTTCTGCGGCATGTGCTCGGAGCCCCTGCCTCCCTGGCCGGGAGTGCGCGTGAACTCCACCTCGTACTTGCCGGGCTCATAGAACGTGAGCGTGAAAGTATCGTCAGAACCGCGAGTGCGAGTCTGGTGATACTCCGCCAGGACAGTGCCTTCGAAGTACGACGCCTTCGCATCGTATTGCTGGCAGCCCGAAAGTGTCAGCGCTGCAACAAGCAGCAGGCAGACGGACAAAATTCGCTTCATTGTTCTTACTCTTTTCCTGATAGGGAGACGAGCCTTAGCTCGTCTCTAACTTCTCTTTCCGGGCAAAACAGGGCGATGCACGGCATCGCCCCTACGGTCGAATGCAGCGATGTTGCGATGCACGGCATCGCACCTACAGTCGCACGCAGCGATGTTGCTTAGCGGAACTGTTCGACGACGTAGTTGCCGCCGATGATGAGCGCTTCGCTGATGCCGTTGACCCGCAGCGTGATGCGCTGGTCTCCGGTCGTGTAGTTATCGGCATACCAGGTGCCGATGAGGACGCCATCGCTGTACGCCGTCACCTTGTACTTGGAGCCGTCCGACTTGCCTTCCAGATTGGCGCCGATGTGGCGCAATACGTAAGTGCCGCCGAAGACTATTTGCTCGACATTGCCGTTGACGCGAAGCAAAACCTTGCCGCTTCCGGTCGAGATCGAGGAAGCGTTGACGGATTCCACTGCTTTGCCGCCGCTGTAGAGTTCGGCGACATACTTGGTGGCGGCAGCGGAATTGTCGTTGGCGCGCGCGTCACTGCGACGCACTGAAAAGGTTCCGCCGACGATATTCTGCCGATTGTTGGGCATGTTCGCGGTGATGCGCCCGTCGCCCGAGCTGAAACTCGAGGCATCGAAAGTGCTGACGACTTGACCGCCGCTGTACGCCTTGACGGCATACGTGGTGGGTGGAGCATCGCCGCATCCGGCCAGAGCGAGCAGCATGAATGCGGTGAATGCAGCAGTCGCGATAGTTCTTGCGAACTTGAACATTTTGATGTTCTCCTATTGAAACCGGCTCAAGAGGGCTCGTGCACACCAACGTGATGCGCGTCGAGCCCCCCTCCGAATTTGCTGGATCGTGTACTCGCGCCGATCAGGTGAGCGGCTCCATCAGGAACGTGCCACCAATGACGGTATATTCCTTGGCGTCTTCCGGCAGCAGATACAAGCCGCTCTTTGAGGGGCTCGCCTGCGTGACGTACCACTCGCGGATGATGTTGCCCGCTTCGAAGAGAGTCACCTTGTACTTCGAGTTGGCCGTGCGTGGCGTGGTTGCCGCTGCGCCAATCGGCTCGAGGATGAAGCAGCCGCCCATCACGGTGTAGTGCTGATCGCCTTCGGCGTGCACATAAAGACCGCTCTCGGAAGGGCTGCCGGAGATGGCTCGAATGGTCTTCACCACCTCGCCATTGTTGTACAGGGTCGCCGTGTAGCGAACCGGCGGAGGAGGCGGAGGTGCCTGCTCTCCGGTGCGACGCGGCCGCGCGATCAAAGCGACGATGCCGATGATGGCAAGAATGCCGCAGATAATTGCGATGAGAACGTTTCCGTCCATCTGGTGTCTCCAATTATTTCGGCTGCAGCAGACAGCGAGGTGTCTCGGGCTGCGGCACAGAGTTGTCGCCGGGGACTGTCCCCGTCGCCTCGACCGTGACTTTCCCGTGGACGATGACGCAGTACTTCGCGCCAGGCGTCTGCAGGTAGGTGCTGCCGTTCTGTTCGTCGAACTGTTCGGCATACCAGGTACGCACAGCGACATCGCCGCTGTAGAGCGTCACTTTCACCTTCGCTGCAGCGGTCGGCGTCTGCGCTGAAGGTGTTCCGGCCGGCTCGATGACGAAGCTGTCGCCACCGGTGTCTGAAAGCGTCTCTTCGACGCTCTCGGCCAACTGGAGTTCGTAGTTTTGCGTGGTAGAAGTGTTCGACTTCGTGTCGGTGAACGACTGAACCTTCTGCCCCGCTTTGTACATGGAGACCTGGAATTGCTGCGGCGGGCGCAACCACTCCGGACCATGAGCGCAACCGGCAATGATGACTGCAACTACAGCAGTCAGCGCCAGTGTAATGAGCGTTTTCATTATCTTTGCTTTCGGTTAGGGTTTTGCAATCCTGTTCGAAAGCAGCATGGAGTCGGTGAAAACTCCAAGCGCAAACGTCAGGGAGAACGGCGGACTGACACGCGTCAGAACCGCCGCACTCATTGTTCTTTGTTTGTTCGCCTTGCCTACGCCAGGATGCTGGGCGAGAAGCCGAGCGACGAAGGCAGGTAGCTGGAGGTTGGAACGATTTCGATGCCCAAGCCTTTGAGCTGAGCATCGAGTTTCGTGCCGTTGGAAAACTGCCGGACGCGCGAAACTCGCTTCACGGCGAGCATCGCAAGCGGGTTTCCCTGCGCAGTTTCTTCGGTCGCACGAGTGATGCGCCCGAACTCGAAGTCCAGGATCAACAGGGAAGTGGCTTCCTCCACCGTCGGTGCAACAGCGATGTTGTTGTCGTTTCGAACGATGGCGATCGCCTCTCTGTGCCGATCCGGTACGGGCGGCTGAAAGTTGATGTGCGTCTCGACTTTGTGGAAATCTTGTGCAAGCACATAACGTTCCACTGCGCATTCGATCGCATACTTGATGTGATTCACCTTCTGCGTCGTGCACTGCGTCGTCACCGTCAGGTGGCAAACAGCAATGCGTCCGACTTGGAAAGTCTTCACCGACTGGACCGATTTCACCCCCGGCGACGTGCTGAGGATGCGGCGAATCTCCTGGTCATGCTCGATGCCGATGCTGTGTTGCAGCAGGACGTGCCACGCCTTCTGCAAGAGCTCGTTGCCGGTGCGGAAGATGAGGTAGGCAATGACGATGCCGAGCGGATATTCGATCCACGGTGCGTGGAAGATGTACTCCGCCAAGACGCCGATCAGCGCCACAAGCTCGATTCTTCCGTCGCTCGCGGTTTCTTCGCCGTCGGCAATCAGGCTGTCGTGCCCGGTCTTCTTGCCGACCGTGATTTGATAGCGACTGACAAACCAGGACAAGGCAACGCTGCCTGCCGTCACTGCCACCACCCACGGGAAGTGGGAGGAGCTCATGATCAGCGGCTCGAACGCGGGCAGTGGAATGAAACCGCGCACCGCCGTGTCGATATCCGGGAATCCTGCCAGGATGCCCGTCACCGACTTGACGCTGAAGAGACCGGCCATGCCGATGAGGCCAAGACCGATCGCGCCTGCCGAGACGAATTCGATGTTCTTGCGCCCGTACGCGTAACGTTCGGACGGCGGTCGCATCGAGACCTTGATGACGAGGATGACGGCGAGCGCCTCGAAAATGTCGGCGATGTTGTGCAAACCGTCACCGGTCAACATCGGCGAATTGATGGCGGTGCCGAGCGTCACCTTCACGATCGACTTGACCACGTACATGGCAGCGACAATTACCATCACGAAGATGGGATTACCGATGTTGTTGCGGATGAAGTCCGGCACGATGTTCCATTTGCTCGGCGCAGGCGCGGCCTGTGGCGCGCTCGCCGTCAAACTGCGACGAGCCACAACCGGCTTGGGAAGCGTACGCACTTGCTGCGACGGCGCCGCCACCAGAGTGGGAATCGGCGATTGGTCGAGGATCTGATTGACATAGCTGCCGATCAGAGTGCGCCGCCCGCGGTCCACAACGATGAGGCTGGCCGCGTTTCGCACCGCCGAGTGCAAGATGCCCTCGGTCACGTCAGGCGCCGTCTCCACCTCGGTCCGGAATTCCACACCCAGCTCGGATGCTTTCTTCTCGAGAGCAGCGAGGACGGCCAACGCGCCTTCGCACATGTGATCGCGCGCATCTTGCGATGTGATATCGGCGTTGCGCCAGGTGGTGTGATAAAACACCACAGGCCGATTGAGCTTGCGCGCCAGCGGCAAGCCGATGTCGGCAGCATCGAGATCCGATTCGCTGTCGCCGAACGGGATGAGGAACGGACCATTTCCTCTTTCGTCGAGCCGCGGCTCGTCGAAAGGAATCAGCACGTTGAAGTCCGAGCGCCGCCCGACAAGCCCGTGGTCGACCACGATGCTGCCTGCGGGAAACTCGACTGAGCCGGTCGAGTCGAACTCGACAAGCTCAATTTCGTTCTCGGAAAGTCCGGTGAGCGCTTGCACGTGCGTGAGAACACGTTGCCGTTGCTCGATGTCAGCGTTTTGGTCCGAGGCACCTTGAGCCATTCGACTGCATTGCGCCTTGACCCTGACATGGACAAGCAGCTTGCCCGAGCCGGTCATTTTGTTCAGATCTGCCGCGAAGGTGAGCGCTGTTGCTCCTTCCGGCGTGTCAGAAAAGACAACGCAAAAGCGTTGTTCCAGTGGCTGATGCATACATTTGCTCCTTTTGCACACAGTCAAGAACGTCCGCGTTCTTGCTGCAGCATCACTTTCAAGAGAGCGTTGATTTAGAACTCGGCATCAGTCCGCAGAGAGAATTCTCCACAAGTTGGGCCTGATATCGAGAGCTGATGGCGTTTTGTTTTAATTAGCGCCTTGTCTAAAGAGAAAAATCGGGGTACTTGGTGAACTTAGAGATCTTGGAGAGATTTGCTCAATGGATATCAAGGGTTGTAAACGCTGACAGTTTGTTAAAGGAGCATGGTTCCAAAGTGAGTGAACGTACGTTTAAGTGAGTTGAGAAGTTGATCTGCCGCGTGTCTTATTCGCTATTAAGAAACGGCGTCGTCCGGTTTGGGCGAACAAGAAACGCCGCAAACCGGGCTGGAAAAATGTTTTCCGGCATCGCTGAGGAGCCTCTCATAATGGGCTTCTGCGAAGTTCGCGCTAGCGAAGTTTTTTCTCAGATTTGCCTTCGCGCGGGATCAAAAAACTGCATACACACAGGCTTAAGTGAAACTTACCGTCGCCTATTGGTTACTGCGCGCGCCTGATCCGTGCTCCTTCTGTTCTAAACCAAAGCTCATAAGGCCAGTGGTAAGCAGAGTTTCATTGTTGTCAGGCAAACTGGATCTTGAGTTTTCAACGTCTAAATCTCTAGGGTCACACTGCTCTTTTCACAACAAATCTTTTTCGGAAACACACCCGGTCGGAACATCCGTCCACCCAAGACACTTCAGACCTCAATGTCTTCCGCGAAGGAAGTTGTGAAAAACCGCCACTTGCTTGAAGGCTGGCAAATCTATCTGGGGACGCGCATAGGCACGTTCCAGTTTGCCCTTGCAAGTGGTGTCTTCCGTGGTGCCGCATCCAGCTGCATCACTTAGCCGAAACTCTTTTGGAGTCAAACATGAACAACGGAACAGTCAGTCTGTCCAAGGGCGGTCTCTTCAGCAAGGTTTCCCTGCTGCTCACCGCTTCCATGGGCATCAGCGCTTTCGGTACCTATCTCGGCGCGGGCATCACCTCGCTCGGCGCCATCATCGCTCTGGCGATCGCGTTCATCGCCGGCGCTTTCATCGTTCCCTTCGCCGCCAAGCGCAGCAAGGAAGCGGGTCTCGTCGCACTGGCGGTCTGGGTCTTCATCAGCGGTCTCTTCCTCGGACCGACGATCAATCACTACGTCGCCTCCCTCGGGTGGCAGACGGTCTTCCTCTCCTTCCTCGGCACGGGCGGCGTCATGGCAGCCTGCGGTGCAATCGGCGCTCTCTCCGGCAAGGACTTCTCGAACATGGGCAAATACCTCATGTTCGCGTTGCTCGCCCTGATCGTCGTCGGCATCGTCAACATCTTCGTGGCGTTTTCCACCGGCGTGACGATCGTCTACAGCCTCATCGGCATGGCGGTCTTCGCGGGCTTCTTCATCTTCGACTTCTTCCGGATTTCGAAGGCGGAGAACACCTGGTTCAACGCCATCACCGCGACGATGGACATCTACCTCGATTTCATCAACTTCCTGCTCTACCTGCTCCGCTTCCTGGAAGCGGTCACCGGCAAGAAGTAATCGCCCGGTTCTACACCTGTAGGGGCGATGCCATGCATCGCCCTTGCTGAGCGGCTATGCGCGATGGAGTCGGATGCAAATCTGCCTCCATCGTTGCTGCTGCAAATCTGACTCTCTGAATCTTTCCTCTCGGAAAGCGGCTACCTGAGCCGGACTAATGACGCAGCGCCAATGCTGCCAATGAAACCGGCTCAATCGCCGTGGAGAAAATATCATGAAAGAAATGCTCGTCATTGACGTTGGCAATTCCAATGTCAAATACGCTCTGTTTCGTGACGGAAAGTTGACGGACACCTGGCGCCATCCCACGGCGCAGGTGAAAGAGTCGGCTTCCGCCATTCTCGACAAAACCACTTGCCCTGTCGCCATCTCTTCGGTGGTGCCGGTCGCCGATCAGCATCTCAAAGAGTTGCTTGCCGCGTCCGGTCGCGAAGTGATTTCAGTCAGCGCCGCGTCGCAGAAATTGCTCACCGGCATGGCTGAAGAAATGGGCGCCGACCGCGTCGCCGATGCAGTTGCCGCCTGGCACCTGTACGGCAAAGGACGCACTCCCGTCGCCGTCATCGGCATGGGCACTGCAACGACGATGCTCGTCATCTCGGGCTCCGGTCACGTCAAAGGTGGCTGGATTGCGCCCGGATTGAGCGTTACGTTGGAAACCCTCCATCACCGCACGGCGCTTCTGCCGCTGCTCAAGATGGAAGGTCAGACGCTCCAGCTGGGCTTCGACACCGACACCCACATGCGCAACGGCGTCTTCGCCGGGCACATTGGTCTGGTTCGTGAGTGGCTGGCAATCGCCGACCGCAATCTCTTCGGACCGACGACCATCTTCGTGGGCACGGGCGGTGCGAGCAAGGCGGTGCAGGAACATGGTAGCATCGGCAAACGAACAATCTTCGATGTTTGCGATCCGACGCTTACGCTCAAGGGCATCTACCTTTTGGCTACCTCAGCGAAAAACGCTCCCAAACAGGGTTCTGCACGTCAGACTGCCATCGCCAAAAAGCGTTGGGTGAAACTGATGGGCGAGCTCGGCGTTCCGGATGCGCGCTGGCAGCCGCTTTGGGAGAAGCTCGAGCGCCTGTACTCGGAGCGCGGCCGTTACTACCACAACCTCAAGCACATCGCCAAAACGCTCGCTCTGCTCGACCGCTTCTCCGGCGGCTCGGCAAGCGCGCTTCTGCGTCTGGCGGCGTTCTACCATGACGCCATCTATGACGTGCAGGCGAAGGACAACGAAGAGCGCAGCGCTGTCATGGCGAAGGAAGACCTGGTTGCCCTCGGGCTGCCGGAGCGCCTCGCCGACGACGTTGCCGACCTCATTCGTGCCACCAAGGGTCACCGTCCACTCTCCGGTCGTCTGGCAAAAGACTCGCGTCTTTTCCTGGATGCCGACCTCGCGATTCTCGGGTCGTCTCCGAGTGAGTACGGTCGCTATGCGGCCGACATCGCTCTGGAGTACGACTGGATGGACCCGGACACGTACCGCAAGGGACGTGCTCACGTGCTCAAGAAGTTCATCGATCGCAAGCATCTCTTCTACACGCCTTCGGTTCGCGCCGAGCTGCAGAAGAAAGCGGTCGCGAACATGGAGCGCGAGTTCCGCGGCTTGAGGGCATAGGAGAGTTTTTCTTCCTTACTTGCAGATAAGCGGGCGCGGCAGGCAACCAAGCTTGCCGTTGCTCAAACAACTAGTGGCACAAGGAAGAATCCATGAAACCACGCAAACTCAGTCAGGCAGACATTGCCAAAAAGCTTCTTCGCGAAGCTCGGGTGGCGTCGCTTGGCACACTGATGCCGAACGGCACGCCTTTCGTTTCTCTCGTCGGTGTCGCGACCGCGCACGACGGTTCGCCTCTCTTGCTCATCTCCGGTCTGGCGGTGCACACCAAGAATGCGCTGCGCGACAATCGCGTCTCGCTGATGGTGGATGAGCGCGGTCACGGCAACCCGCTGGCCAATGGTCGACTGTCGTTGACCGGCACGCTCGCCGTCACCACCGATGAGGAGGACATTCGCCGCTATCAGGCTCGTCAGCCTGATGCGCGCGTCTATGCATCGATTCACGACTTCGCTTACTACAAGATGGTCGTGGACGGTGGTCACGTCGTCGGCGGTTTCGGTCGCATCTTCGATGTGACGCCGGACGATGTCCTCACCAAAATCGACGACGCTCAGAAATTCGTCAAGGCGGAAGTGGACTTCGTGACTCACCTCAACGAAGACCACGCCGACACTTGCCGTCTGTACGCGACCAAACTGCTTGGCGCCAAGGACGGTGAATGGAAGTGCGTCGGTTGCGATCCCGATGGACTCGACTTGCAGCTCGGGCGCACTGGGCTTCGGCTCGTGTTCCCGCGCAAAGTCCGCACTCCGGGCGCGCTGCGCAAAGTGCTGAAGGAGCTGGCCGACCAAGCGCGGGCAGCCTAAGCACTTCACCGAAGTGAAAGCTGGGGAAACCTAGCTTATTGAACTCGAGGGGGAACGGGATAAAACCTTGTTCTCCCTCGGGTTTCTTTAAATCACGGATCTACTGTGTCATGTAGCAAGCAAGGTGAAAACTAGTATGACCTCGGTAAACCTTGATGCTTTGTGTCCCTCGGATGTACTCACCCGGTTTTTTTCTTTAGGGCCGAGGCATGGCGTCAAACGAATGTCATGGCGCGCGACTAGTATTGCACCGTGACACCCCTTGCTCCAGAGCCTATGCCACCTCATAAATTGGGTTGGGCTCTCGTTTCTATTGCCTTTTCGGAGGTTTCTCAATATGCCAATTTATGATGCTCTTGAAGTCGACTTCGGACACCGTGGAGGCGACCAGAGAAATGACTTCCAGACGAACCTCGTCTTCGATAGCAACTTCAACAGCGACTTTCATGCCGCAATGCAGTTGAAGGTTGATAAGGTAAAAGCATCAGATGACATGGATACCGTGACAATCTTTGCTGCGCCGGATGACCCGAAGAGAGACGAGTACAACGACCAAGCGATGAACCGGAAGGTGCCTGATGTTTATCCTGTGTTGACGAGCGAGCAGGAAACTTTTGCAGCGGCCGCAGCGGGGATAGTTCAAGAATTCGCCACTGTATTTCCTGAAGGAGCTGCCGATCAGGCGCTCGAAAAGCTGCTCAAACACTTTTCAGGAAATTTGCCCAGCCAAAGTGTTATCGATGCAATCAACATCAAGATGAGAGATTGGTATAAAGAGCATCCCGGCGAATACCCTGTGCGACTCGGGTTTTCTTCCGTTACTGGAGATTACTATCTAGGTATCCAACAGGGCGTGAAGTACGAACCACTTTTCAGACTAAATGGACAGTTGGGTGAGAGACTGCCGCAAGGCTAGAGTGAAATCTTAAACCGCTTTTCAAATGCAAGCTCAGTCCGAAAAACTAACTCTAAATCAACGCTCTGCATGTAATGGTGGTGAAAATTTTGTCGGGTAAATCAACGAAAGTTGGTTTACCCGCTTTTGCTTATGGTATCACATGTGGTGTCACGGTTTGCGCCGTTAGCGCTGGTTTGCAAGGCTGCGAGACGGACATATTGCCACGACTGGTGCGATTTAACCGAAAAACGAGTTGCGTGTGTGCGCATTGGAGTGTGAGAGTGTTTTTATAGATTTCCATTTTTCATTTTGAACGCACCTTTCCAACCTCCGAAACTATAACTCCAAGCACGAGCTTCGGTGTCCAGCCCTCAACTTCGGTTGAGTGGCGTTGGTGTGCATTCGAATAACTGGAGATCTACGGCTCACACTAACCGTGCAAGTGATTTAGCGCTGGCACTGGAGATTTGAAAATGAACTACGTGTACATTTTGGTGGCACTTTCGCTCATCTATGTTTTCTTGCAGCCGCCGGAAAACATTGATGGCAGTTCCATCTATCGAGGAGAACCCGAGCCTCAGAAGGTCGAACGTCTGAGGTATTTTTCTTATTCGCTGCTGTGCCTCTTTGCGTTTTTCTGCAGCGTCATCGACCTAAAGGAATTCCCAAGCAGCGAAGAAGTCTTAGCCGTCATCGGCAGCCTCATTTTGGAATACTGGCTTTCTACTAGAAACACTTCACGGGTGCAAACACCTGTTGCACCTGCCGGTGAGCATTCGAAGAAAGTCAGCCTTGCCAAAGAAGGCACCGAAGTGACGGTGCTGGTTCCTCGGAAGGAAGAGGTTGAATCGGCGGAGCGACAGCGTCTTCACGCCATTGCTGAAGGCGGCAGAATCGACGACGTGCTTGCGCTTTGCGTGCAGAATATGCGGGCTGGCGTCAAGTCGCAGACGTTCGACATTCCGCGTTGGCTGACTCTCGATGAGTTTCTCGCGTTGCGGCAAAAGATGCTGAGCAAAGGCTGGGTGGTCAAATATACCTTCCTGTCGCGCTTCAGGGATCGACCGCAACTTCACATAATTCCTTTCAATGGATGGAACGAAATCTGAAGTTCTAGAACCATTGTTGGAAGTGAATTGAAAACGTTGCGAGGGGTGTCAAAGCGCCCCTCACAACAACTGTGAATGCAACATCAACACAATTGCTTTGCTCGCAGAACCTTCCCGTTACCCAAGGAAGCAGAGCCGGGACAACAGCAAACCAATAACTGAAGTTTCACCTTCGTTCTTTGCGACGCTGAAACTCAACAAACACGAAAGAGACAAAAATGCAAAAGCTCAAAGGCATCCTGGCTTGTGGCCTGGTAACAATGCTGATCTACTCCGCCATCAACTATATTCTCAACGGTTCCAATGCGCCACCATATTGGGTGTCACTGTCTGTCTATGCAGGCGTCGGCATTCTGCTGGGGCTGCTGTTGGCCTTCGTCTTCACTTCTCTCAACAGCATCTTTGCTGGTGCGTTTGGAATGCTGATTTTACATATCGTTGGTCTACTTGTGGCGATCTTCGCCCTCGATGTTACATTCCATGCTTCGCTTATCGCGAACAATTTCGTACCTGTCATGGTCATCGGTGCCATTTGCGGAGCAGTCTATAGAATTGCATCGCGCTAGCCTGTCCCTATTGAGTCCCTGCTGAAGCAGACAAGAAAGAAGTTTCCCATGAACCCTATCATTCGCATCCTCTATCCCCTCGTTGCCTTCGGAGGCATCTTCATGATCATGTTTTCCCCTTCCATCCAGGGGAAACTGTCGACTCTCTGCCCGGCGAAAGAAGCCGTAAATCCAATCGTCAATTCCGACGACACGGCTATGTTCAACAAAGGGCTTCTGATCCGCTACCAGGCGGCGAAAGGATTCTACTCGTTCGTCTTCGAATACAGAGACAACGGTGACTACAAAGTCGAGTTCCTCGCACCAGGCAACATGAGCTTGACTAGATCTCGCTATCTGCCGCGCGATTTTGACCACACCCACAGTCCGCAAACGCCGGGAATTCACATCGTGGGAGAAAACCTGCCGCGTCATGTGCGCCTTCAAGTCACACACAAAGGAATTGTGGAAACGCACGACTTCTTCAACGATCGATCACTGCTCAACTACTAATCTGTGAACTGTGATGAAACGGCTATGCCACGGGATCTGCGTATCTCGTGGCGCGCAGAGATAGAAGAATAGCGCTTTGACAGTCTGGCCGTTTTTTACTTTGCCCGCGCTCTACTAGGTGTTGTCGCAGGCAAGGCAAAAAGAAAAACGCTTGCGCAAACACCCTTCAGCAGCGCCTTGCTGAAGGGTGTTTGCGGGCGTCTCAGCGGCGCCGGTAGACGTAGAGCGAATCCTTCACGAAGGGAGCAGGCCAGCGCGGGACGTTAATGCGCTTGTCTGCGACCCAATCGCGTCGGATCAGCTCTTCGAACTCCTCGTCTCCGCAGCAGCCGCCGGGTTCTTCTCCGACGTAGAGAAGGCGCTCGCCCTTGTAGAGCTTCACGCAATCTGCTGCCATCGAAGAGAATGGAGGAGGCCAGCAGAGGAACAACGTTCGTCCCAGAGCTGCGTGCGTGGAGAGAATCTCGGGTCCGGCAGCCAGGATGTGCGTCCAGGCTGACGTGCCCTCGTCGCGATGCGAACCGTCTTCGCCGGCGGCGAGAGGGTCGCAGGCAAGGATGTCCACGCCCATCTTGCGCAGCAGCCACGCCCAGTAGCCGTTGCCGCATCCCAGCTCGATGATTGAGCCGTGACGAGCAATCTCCTGGAGCGCAGAGAGGTTCGGAATTGCCCAGGCGAAGCGCTGCACCGCCGTCGTGCGCTCCTGCTCGAGTCGCCAGTGAGCAGTTGCGATCTCGCGCCACTCCCAGTCCTCGAACTTGCGATCCTCGTGCAAGGACGGCAGCTGATCGAGGTAGAGGAGATGTGCCAGCGAGAGGAAGAAGCGCAGGTACGGGTTGTCGACTTCCTTCAACGGACCTCCTAAGTTGGCGTTCCTCGTGCAAGGAAAAGCCGATGCTCAGACGTTCATCAGCAAGCGATGAAACAGCAGGTGCAAATGATGGGTATGACAGTTTGCTGTGGTCTGAGCGCGGTTGATCTGGATGTGCAAGGGAGAAGAAGATATGTTCAACCTAGGTGCTTATTTCAGCATGAGTCAATGGAGTTCGAGGAGCATGCGAGATTAAATAAACTGGTTTGTCGGTGCGAATTGGCGCTTACATACCAGTTTTACTGATGGATCTTAGATTTTGGGTTATCTACCGTTTTACTCTCGATAGGAGTGCTCTGCGCCGTTCCTCTGCGTCTTTCGCTAAGACGTTTTTGAATGCTTTTAAACATCAGGTCTCTGGCGCTGATGTAAGTCGTTCTCGCATCTTTCGCCTGACCCAGTTTGTCCAAGCTTTTGCACTTCAAGACGAGTGCGTCAATTGAGGAGCTGTCCGTCTCTAGAGCCTTTTCGCACAGCTTCAAGCAATCGCCGAAATTGCCGACGTTATACTGAACTTCTGCAGCGTCGATAGATTGCTCTACTTCTAGCACCGGCTTTGGCAAGCGAAAATAGCCGGCAGCCTGGCGCAGGTCCGAAATCGCTAGAGCGTACTTGTCCTGCGTTTCCAAAATTCTTGCACGCGTCACGAGCGAGTATTCATCATGCGGCGCTACTGACAATATCTTGTCACAGCAAACTTTAGCGTGAGCAAAATCTGCTCTTTTCATCAAGATCGAAGTGTAGCCTTTCAAAAGAAACTTACAGTGTGGATCTCGAGCGTCGACATTTAAATCCGAAAATTGTTTCTCCAGCTCTGCGCACATCTCACTACACTTGCTAAAGTCTTCATGCAAGAGCATTTTTGCGTCCACATAATGCAATCGTGCCATCAAGCAACTCGGATCCATGTCCATGCAAAGCTTGAGAGGACCTAAGGCCGCGCGCGGGTCATGCGCCATCATCGCGTGCGCAGCCAGTCGATACTGCACGGCAAACTCTATATCGCGTCGGCTTGGGTGAAACAGTTTGGAGTCGAGAAATTTCTCGAAAGCCTCGTTTTTTGGTAAGTCTCTAAAACAGTGTTGCATCGAGACGTACTCTGCAAACACCTCCACCAGCTTGAAGCAAGTCTCCTTGCGCGGCCACTCTGGAGGTTCAAATTGTCGCTCGATTGAGCGTTGATTTGTCTTTCTTGTTGGAACCTCTGCAATATAGGGTTTGGCAAACTCTTCGAACTCTTTCGAATAAGCGAGTCGTTTCGAACTGTCTGCTAGATGTATCAGCTCATGGACAGTTGTTTCAAACACATAGGTTGTGGAATTGAAAGCGCCGTCGGTGAAATAGATCCCGTCAGGACCGGTAAATGCCAGTGCTTCCTCGACGATGTGCACTCCCGGCGATTTTGTCGACGCTCGGTAAACTGGAATTTTTTCGCCTGCGCAGGCAAGATCGAGCATTCCGGGTGCCCAGTCGATAACTTCTGCAAGAATCATCTGAACTTGTGTTTTTTCCACCGGATCCCACTCTTTCAATACGGGCATGTGGGGTGCTCTCGGTCCTAGCTCCTTGTAGCCATCTCGAAAGTCGAATCGTTGTTCGACTTTCGAGATGGGAACGAATTGAAACTTTTCCTCTGTCTTTTCATAGGACTTCTGCCCTATTTTCATGTCCTTTGAGAAACAAGGCATGAAGCTCGTTGCCGTTGTATAAACGACGGCAAGACCTAGGTATGCAACAGAGAGCGTCAGTCTTCTCGTCATGCAATTGAGTCGGCTAGTTTCTTTCTTGATTTAATCATCTCTGTGGAAAACTGGCTGGGTTGTCTATGTTCAGTAGCCCTTCAACTTTCTGAACTCTTTAGCAATACGAAAAGCTGTAGTAGGGTGGTGCAAAAAAAGCAATGCCGCCGGAGATTGGCTTGTGGCCAACTCCGACGACACTGCTGTTAGGAATTTGGCTTAGAAGCTGCCGACTTCCTGCTTGGTGCGCACGTTGTAGAGGCACGCCCGACCGCCGATGGTGTCAGCAGTCAGCTCCCATGCAATGCCCTCAGCACGAGCTTCGTCGAACGTCAGGTAAGGACCTTGCGGGACTTGCGATCCGTCACCTCCGTCGAAGCGGAACTTGGAACCGTGACCGCTGCTCATCACGACCCACTCGCGGCGCGAGCGGTCGTATTCGCTTGCCAGGGCGGTGCCGAGTTCGAGCCTGCCGGCGGCACCTGCGTAGTGCTGTTCCGGATGCAGACCATAGCTTGAGGCCTTGCGCATGTCGCTCTGCACTTTGTGGGCAGAAAACAGGAGCGTTTCTGCGAAGAACACGTTGCAGCGAGCCGCTTCCAACTGAAGGCGCAGCTCGGAATTGCTGTTGCCGTCGATGGCGTCGCGCAACGCATTGACCGCGTTGGCCAGCACGGTGCGCGCCGATCCGAGTGCCTCGATGCAGCTCAGCCAGCGAAGCTTGCAGCCGTACAAGGTGATGCGGCGCTGTTCACGCTCGAGTTTCTTGTCCTTGATCGTCTGAAGCAACTGGTGGTATTCCCAGTCCTTCATCTTCCAGCGATCCTGGTCGCTCGGCGTGGCGGGGATGAAGTCGGCGCCCTCACACAGGTTGCCGTTGGCATCCTTGAAGAGGGTGTAAGAGGTTTGCACCTCGGAAACAGCCGCCTCGAGAGCGGCATACGCGACTGCGACCACAGCCGTTTCGGCAATTTGCGGGGTCGCGATGATTGAATGCTTGTTCATTTTCTTTTCCTCTTGCCTGAGTTTGAGTCAATGCAAGCGCGTCTTCAGGCTACGCACCTGCAAGCTATCCCCGCGGACAAGCCACGCGATGAGGATCGCGCAGCCATATTGCTACGGAGAAAGGGAATGGTTTTGTTCTGAGACGCCGAGCCCGGGCGGATTCGCTTTCGCGAGTGTCCGCCGAGCTCAGCCGCGTTTTACAGAATTACTTCTGCGACTCGACGTACTTCTGGTACAGCGTGTAGGCGACGACCGTCTTCATGTCGTCCACCTTCCAGAGCGTGTCCAGCTCGACGATCTTGAGGACGATGGACTCGCCCTCTTCGATGAGGCCGGTGCACTTGCCCTCGTAGGAGGCGAGCTCTTCCTCGGTGACGTCCTTCTCGTAGGCGAAGAGACGCAGCGTCTCGTCCGTGCCGCCAGGCGACACGAACGCACCACCCGAGTAGCCGGCGAAGGCGGTCAGGTCGATGAGGTCGGCTTCCGAGATGGTGACGTCCAGCTCTTCCTTGAGCTCCTTGGCGGCGACACAACCGAAGTTGCCCGAGCCGTCGAGCATGCCGGCGGGAATCTCTTCGAAGTCGAAGCGCCCGGTGGCAACGCGCGGTTGGACGGTGAGGATGGTGTACTTCTTGCCGTTGCAGTTGAGCACGGGCAGCATGCCGACGGCGCCGCCGCGCATGAAGACGATGCCCGGGATGAACTTGTCGTTGCTGTCGAACACCTCGGCGACGAACTTGATGAAGCCGACGTTCTTCTGCGGGCCGAACAAGTCGACGGACTGGAACTTGACGCTCTTCACGACGTAGCGTTCACTGACCGAAGCGAGCCAGTTCTGGAACGGCTTCGAGGCGACAGCCTTGTCGAGGACGTCCTTCGGGACCACGGCGACGGGAGTCTTGTCTTCGCGGCCGTCTTCGGGAACGACGGTGGCGGAAGTGATCACGATCTTGGCGATTGCGGTCTTGTCCATGTTTTGTGTCCTTTGCAGACTTTAGGTCACTACTGAACTTGCGCCGTACGTGTCGTGCGGTTGTACTTCGCACTACGAATACGGCACGGAAGTGCAACTCTCAGGTCAGAATCTGGCGACTTTTGGCGAAGCGGTCGGACACAACTTGCGAGTGCAAGGTGGTTGAGTGCCCGAAATGATGCGTGGAAGTGCTTCGAAAAAAGTTTTTGTCAAAGAAAGACTGGAGTTACGTAGGTCTTCAACCTGGCAAAAACAGCCTCACGGATCAATTAAGCCCTGATCATAGAAACGTTCTGTAACTGTACTAAACAGGTCGATGTTCCTGCTCATGAGCCCTGAAAGTTAACAGCCATGGAGTATTGTCGCGTGAAAGACATCTCTATGTGCGTGCGTTAATTTTAGAACGTCCCGGTAGCGCTGCTTGTAAAGGGGTGCTCTTCTAGCTCTCGAAGGCTCGCGCAAATGTGGGATGGAATCGTGTCTGCAAGAGGATATACTGTTGCGCCTCAGCATGAGGAGCAATTTATGAGCGAGTCTAAAGTCAAAGTCAGCGCCGGTATAGAAGCGACTACCAGAGAGTTTCTCAACAAGATCAACTCTTCCACTGGTCCTGCCCTCTATGAGTTGAGTCCCGAAGAAGCGCGAAAGGTGTTCGACGGTTTGCAGGGTGACAAGGTTGCCAAATTGTCCGCGCAAATTGAAGACAGAAAAATACCAGGCGGCCCCAAAGGTGACGTAAATATTCGCATCGTCAGACCGGAAGGCGCAAAGGAAACTCTCCCGGTTATCATCTACATCCACGGAGCCGGTTGGGTTCTGGGTGGATGGCAATCGCACGACAGGCTCGTTTTGGAACTCGCCAACAAAGCACATGCCGCAGTGGTTTTTGTTGACTTTTCTCTCTCTCCTGAAAGCAAATATCCCGTCGCCATTGAAGAAGCATATGCTGCAGCGAAGTGGGTTTCTGAAAACGCTAAGGAAATCAACGTGGATGCCAGCAGAATGGCTGTATCCGGCGACAGTGTCGGCGGCAATATGTCCATTGCTTTGACGATGATGTGCAAGGAGAAAGGCGGTCCCAAACTGGCTTTCCAATGCTTGTTCTACCCCGTAGCCGACGCAAATTTCGACAACGGTTCATACAAGCAGTTTGGCGAAAACCACTTCCTGACCCGCGAAGCAATGAAATGGTTCTGGAATGCATACGCTGATGAGTCGCAAAGAAACGATCCAAAAGTGTGCCCGCTCAAAGCGACTGCTGAGCAGTTGAAGGGCTTGCCGCCTGCGATTATCTTCACAGCGGAAAATGATGTGTTGCGTGATGAAGGCGAACATTATGCGCACAACTTGACAGAGGCCGGTGTTCATGTAACCGCAGTACGTTGTCTTGGTACCATCCATGATTTCGTCATGCTGCACGCTTTGGCGGAAACACCTGCGGCCAAGTTCGCGACCGAGTCTGGTGCAGCTGCACTAAAAGCTGCTCTCCATCGTGAAGTCGCCTTGAAAAAATAGCGTGCCGTTGAAGTCCTAGCTTTTTGTGAAGGACGCTAGTACTCGCCAATCGAAAAGAGCGCTTGCCGCATCAGCTGAGTTCTTTAGCGGAGCGTTTTTTTCATTTGTGTTGCAACCAATTTTGGAGCGAGGCTGAGTCATTCGCTGCATTCACTTTCTGGTTCGGCAAAACCCGTCACTCTCGATTGCACTTTCACTACGACGTTTTTAGCGACGATCTTGGGTCGTCTGGGGATGCTGTCGACTATGAACGTGAATGGGCGAGGGTGCGAAAACATACCTTGTAGAAAGGAGTAGGACATGGTTCTTATCTTGCTCGCCGCAATCGGCCTGGTGTTCGGAGTTGAACTCCATAATTTTCTCAAAGTGCTGCTGTGGACGTTGGAATTGAAAAGCGCAGAGATGCGCTTTTCTTGCGCAAGAAACAAACACAAGCAGCTTTCGAGAAATATCGGCAAGCCCGAGCATCCAGAAATTACCGTCGAAGACGTTGAAGATGCACTTGACGCGGAGTTGGCGGCAAAATCTGCTCTCGGCGACGTGTGGCACAGGCGGCCTTTCTGGGGCGCCCGTCCGCGACACTTCCTTCTGGCACAACTCTTCGTCAAAACGGAGTAGAACCGTCAAGCTTCGAAATAGTGTTCTTCGAACAAATGGAGGTTAGGACATGACGATGTCGCTCTTCTTGTCGATCATAGCCACAATGGCTCTGACCGCGCTGATCGAACTAATTCGCGTTCGGCGCGTGGTGTCTTGGATCGACTGTGTCGAACACTACAGGATGCGCCTTGATCAAAGCAGATGGGAAGTGAACCGTTTGCGTGAATGCTACAACGGTGCGCGGGAGGAGGAAGAGACCTGGTCCCATTACAACGATGAATGCAACAGCGTCGTCGCAAAGTTAGCTGCCGAGCGGTTGCGCATCAACTCTATTCGCTGGCTCAATCGACTCAAGCGCGCTGAGACGGAAGAGGGGCAAGCGTCCTTGCAAATGCGGGACATTCTCAAAGCGGCACCCACGTGTGGCTGGCGACTGCGCCATAGACGAGCTGTTAAGAGGTTGATTGCAGGCGCGATGTTCGTCAGTCCGCGTGCTCGGTTGCATTGAGCTGAGGTGCCAGAAAGCGCATCGGCAACGAAACGAAAACGATGTTATTGGTCTTTGTGACCGCTTCGTTTCTTCGTATTCGTGTACAGGTTCACAAGTGTATGGTCGACCCTGGTGTCGACCATACACAGAAACCAGCCGCCAACCAGAAGAAGATTTTTGCGGTTTGCTGAATTCATACGTTTTTGTCGTTTAATTACTATGGCAACTAGTAAGTTGGCGTCAAAAAACAACGACCCCGGAATCGGCTGAACAACGGCGTTTGCCGCGTTCAGTTTCATCCGGAGTCGTTGTGCTCACATTTGAGCGTCGGAGAGGGATGGGTCATCCATTGGTCCCCCTCTCGTTGCAGACATGCTCGCCGATGAAAGCGAAGTATGCCGTGGACAGCTCCGCGATGTGCCCGTCGTTGATGTTCTTGAAGCTGATGGCTGCGGCGTCTTTGTGACCGCCGGCGCTGCCATACTTGTCAAACTTCGCGACGAGGTCACGCAGGTCCACATGCGGGTCGACCGTAGTGAGCGAGACGTATCCGTCCTTTCGCACGACGGCGATGTGCCTGTAGAAGTAACCCAGCTCGCCCATCACACCGCGATGGAGTTCCGGATTCTCCGTATCAAGCACGACGAACACTGCTTCTTCGTTGTCGGACTCGCGCACATCGGCTGCCTTGAGGGCGTCCAGGATGTGAGGGTCTTTCCGCGTGCGCAGCTTCCGTTGATAGTCCTCGAACACTTCATCGGACAAACCGTGACGCGTCAGCTCGGCAAGTGCCCTGGCTGCGCGCGACGGCTCGTGATGTCGGAGCCAGAACGTATCGGTGAGGATGCTGACGACGAGGATCGGCTCGTAAATCCTGAAGCGCTCGATAAGCAAGCATCCGGCAGCGGGAGCGGGCTGAATGAACCCGTTCTCGTCATCCTGCCTGACGTCCGGTTTCACGTGATGGTCGATGGTATACACCTTGACCCCACGCGTATCGAAGCCGATGCGATTGGGCTGTCCATCCACGACGATGATTTCGTCGGGACGCCACTGTGCCAGAAGCGCATCGTAGGCGCCTTGCAGGTCGCCTGTGACGAACTTACCGCCAGTGAATTTCAGCGCAGCTTCGTGGAAATCCTCGCTCTGAAGAATCCACGCGATCTGGCTGTACATGGTGATGGTGGGCAGCGTGAAGGCTTCCAAACCCTGCTTGCGCAGATGCTGGACGAGCGCCTTTGTGCACGCTACTGAGTCACCATCGACCGGCTGTTGTGGACCGACCACCAGAGTGCGCTTGGACCACTTACGTCCACGCCGCAGCCTGGAGGTCAGGTTCCGCAACCACGTGAGGGCTTGCGCGAACATATAGCCTCCTTTCGGCTATGGCGGCTGGAAATTGCTAGTCCCAGTCGCGGTTTTTGATTGCCTGTCGGCCGTCGGCGCGGTCCTTGCGGGCGCTCCTGCGCTTACGCTCGTACTTGCCGCCACCGTGCACGCCGGAGCCTGACCGCGGGTTGATGCCCGAGTCGATTTCCTCCTGGCGGCGATTGGCGCGGTCCATCGTCCTCAGCTGTTCGCGAGTGATGGTGCCGCAGTGGAGCGGGTTCTTCTTCTGCTTCCCCCGCGTGTCATAACTTCGTTGCTTAGCCATTTTCTCCTCGTTGGATTTTTCAGTTACACATCGAAGCCTCAGCGCAGTGCGGATGCACTACGCTGCACTTCTTCTTCAGTTGAGCCGTCCGACATCCACCATGACGACTGAGAGCAGGCGATAGCTGTACTGGCCGCCCCCGAGATGGGTGCGTTCGCAGACAGTCGCCAGGCGCTTGGTCGGGTGGTTGCGGAGCAGCATTTGGTCGAAGACCGGCTCGTACTGCACAGCGATGTCGGTGGTGACACCTTCGCCGTCGCCGAACAGGACTCCGAACTCTTCAGGGAAATCGAGATCGAGGTCTCGCTTCGCCTTGGGTGCAGATTGAGTGTGCATGACACTTCTCCTGATGACGAGTTACAGCGCGGAAGCACGGGATTGCGCTTCCAGCCTGTGTTCGTCCGTTGGGCGTTGCTGGCAACATCGAGCTTGCACCGCCAGTCTCAGTTCGGACTCCATGAAGGAGGGTCCGAAAGCTTGCGCCTTCAGCCCCTCCTTCACTTCGACGTCCTACTTGGACCGCACGATGCCGACCCATTATTGACAGCATTGCGCTGCAGTTACGCCCTGAACAGGCGCTCCTGCTTCACCTCCAGGTAGTCAGCCTGGTTGTAGAAGCCGAGGTGGTCGAGCGCGTTGCCGAACGAACCCTGACCCAGCATCGGCGGCGCCGATACCAGCGGCTTCGAAGGCGCGGCAGTCGCACCGTGACCGTCGAACTCGTCGGTCTCCGGCTTCAGCACACCGGTGATGTACTCGAGGTACTCCGCCGGCAGGTGGCTGATGGCGTGGTACGGGGTGTAGAAGAAGCCCCGCAGCCCGGCAGTCAGACCAAGAACACCGTCCTTGGGGAGACTGTCGCCGACGTGGATGACCTGACCGGGATGCACGGAGAAGTCCTTCATCGCCAGCTCGATGCCGCGCGGGTCGGGCTTCTCGTGATCGATCGGCAGCTCACGCACGACCTTGACGCCGTGGTCCTTGTACTTGCGGTTGAGCGTCGCGATGCGGCGGGTGCCGAAGCGCAGCCACTCCTCGCTGGGGACCAGCGTCAGGTCGGGAGCCTTGCACTCCAGAGCGTAGACGCCCTGGAAGTACTTGGCCAGACCGGACGACGCCAGGCGAGCGATGCACATGAACATCGGAGCGTCGGAAACCACAACCGCCGGGATCGCCAGCTTCTGCAGTTCCGTCAGCGCCTTCTCCACACCGTTGTACGGCTTGACGTACTTGATGCGGTACTTGTCCTGCGCATCCCAGAAGGGCTTCTCGATGAGGCGGACGAAGTCCTTCACCGAGCCCTTCCAGTACTGGTGAAACGCCAGCGCCACCGCCCACGGGTAGTCGTGAGTGGCGAAGCGCGCGAAGACGGTGCCGAGCTTGCGCCCTGCAACTTCCTCGCTGATGCCGAGGCGCTTGGCGATCTTGGGGAGCTGTTCACGCCAGGCCGGAACGGCACCAGCGAAGTAGCCGACCATCGTGTGGTCGTTGTCGGTTGCGAAGAGACGCACTTGCGTCGGGATTTTCTGTTTCATGCGTAGTTCCTTTTTGGTTACCAGATGTTTTTGATAGATAGTTGAACTGCGCACGCCTGGCTGATGGAGCGGACGTGCTCCAACAAACACCAGATGTGCCGCCGTTGCGAGAAAGGCGTTCAGAAGCCGCCGATGGCAGCTTGAACGGCCTGGATCACGTCGGTGGATGCGCGAACATCCCGACATTGCCCGAACTGGAAGGAGCGACCTTCCGCAGAGCCCGCCCAGAGGGAAGCCGGACCGTCGACGACCAGAGCCAGACCACCATGCTTGGTGGCAGCGGCGAGACCGTTGATGTCCTTCTCCGACTGACCGAGATAGCCGACGATGCGGCTGTTGCTGGAGACTTCCTCCACTTGGGCGCCGCTGTCGACGGACGAGTCGACATTGACGACGGCGATGCCGAGCGTCGCGAGACTGGCTGCGAGAGCTGCCAATGTCGAACTCGGCAATTTGCCAATCGCATCGGGTGATGCGAAAAGAACGCTGGTGTTTTGTGCCATGGGTACCTCCGGTATCGGTTAGATGATTAAAAATGCCGCGACCCGCACCATGCTGGTCGTCAGCGATATAGCCATCACCGTCCGAAACTTCCTCAAATCCCAGCAAAACGAAAATCCGCTCCCTGACTCATCGCGCAGGCGATAAGTTGAGTTGCGGATTTACAGAGTTGAAGAGTTAAGAGGTGAAGGTTTCTAGACTTGATTTGGTTTGAAGAGATGTAGTTTCAACCTACGCACGAGAGACTGTCCAAGCAAGCAATGTAGAGACGCGTGAAAAACAACCACTCCGCGCGCAGATCTCAAATCGGGAAAAACGGGCACAGGTGAAAACAGTAACAGGCTGTCAATATGAGCTTCTTTGACGGGATCAAAGACATCCCCAAATTCATTTTCGCTGACTATAGCTTCTAAGTAATAAGTCCACGCCCGCACGATTTGACGTATAGCTCAGTTTCGATAAGGACCTCGATTCCAAATCTTCTTCAAGAATGATAGAGCTCGCTTTAGTGTTAAGCCTCTACGCTAGTCGAGCGATTCGTTGCGAGCGAAGCTCTGAAACCATTGTGGAGCGCGGTTTGGCCGGACCATTCAAAAGTGTTTTCGACAAGCAACTGGGCCATTTTCAAAACCAACTCGACTTCGTTTATCGCTGATTATTTTCGGTCGGCAGAGCAGATTTTTTTTCTGTTCGGCGCAATTCGATTGAATCCAATTCGTTTGGCAGAACATCTTGCAACAGAGAGAACGACTATTGATGCTGGTTTTGGTTCGTGACTTTGGAAAACTGGTGTGAACAAACGGGGCGTCAACGGACTAAAAGGCACTGCTCATGCCGTTTGTGAAAGCTGAATGGACTTACGGACGAAAAATTTTCGGCATAGTGGTTTCAAATCGGAAAAGGCATACACCATCTTTCCGTAAAAGCTTATTTGATTGTCCCGCCACAGCGTCGTTCCAGACTTACTAACGTTTCTGCTTTGACAAAATGCCGCTTGGTGCAAGGGGAGTATATGCAGAGCGCATAAATCATCAGTCGGAGAACCAATCGCTGTCAACTTATGCTCTCACAGCCCGCAACCCTTAAGCAATTTTCCATTGTCAGCTCATTGAAATCATGCCGGAGCCACATTGGATGGGCTTAATGTGCCGCTTTGCAAGTCAAAAGCCGCATAAATACTTGGATGCCAAGCGCATTTTGTTTCCGCGTTACAGCTGCGCGAGCATTGGCTGATTCTCATCTCTGCTCTTGGCGCTGGAGTGCAAAATCGGTCGCGTTATTCGCTTCTGTTGCGGGTTGCCAAACCTCACGCGACCCCTGTTGTCATTAAGCTAATTGTTAACTGCGGCTCATTTGAATTTTCTGTCGTATCCCTTTCGTAGACCGGCTTTCCGTGGATATTCGCTGCATATTCTGCGCGAGGTGGCGCAACATGTTAAGCGCGTCTAACTCGGGACTTTTAATGAGCTTATCTGAATTCTGGTGTTGATCAGAGGCTCTTTAGATCGTTAGGTTCGGGAAGTCTTCTCATAACCAATACGATCACCCGTTTAGCTCACCAACTCAAAAATTCCAACAGATATCTGCATATAAAAACACCTTCTCTGGTGAGCAGATCTGGTCCGTGAATTGTGAGTGGGTCTTCTTTCGAGTGTTCGAATTCAGAAGGAGGTGCAAAATGACTGAAATGGTCTTGAACTGCGGCTCCTCTGAAGAGGAGATCGGCAGATGGATGTCCAACTTGACGCCTGCGGAGTTCATTCTCGGCAACGTCAAATGGGCATCAGTCGAAGCTCTGTACATCGCGCTTCGCACGCTCGATGAAGCAGAGCGGATGGAACTGTCGCAGTTGAGTGGTCTTCCGGCTAAGCATCGCGGGCGAAAGCTCCGCAAGCGAGGCCTTGTGACCACACAATTCGACGGTCGTTGTTTCGAGCTTGGCTCGGCACAACATCACGAGCTCGTGAAGGAGGCTATCAAGGCAAAACTTCTCGCTCATCCAGAAAAGTGTGCGGAGTTCGTAGCTACCAGGCCGCGGACTATCGTGCACGAAACCGGGTTTCCGGAGTCTCGTTTCACTCAACTCCCTGCTGTCGTCTTTTGTCGGATTCTCACCGAACTCCGAGAAGAGCTGCACCAGCTAGTTTCGTGAACTTGCTCCTGACCCAAAGCGACTGAAGTCCTTTCGGGCTCCAGTGTTCATCCAAATCTTCCGAACTCAAGGCACGCGCTGCATCCCGCAGCGCGCGTTGTGAGTTGGCTTTATCCGACCGCAAAGGTCAGAAGGAGTAACTTACTATGGCAAACGACAAGAATCGCAAGTCCCGTGCTCTGCTCAGCACCACGGGCGAACCGACCGCCGAGTATCTGCGGCGCGTCGAAGAGCTGAACCGTCTGGAGTCGGGCGACAAGACGCAAGTCCCCGCCTGGCTGCAGAAGGTGCGTGACGATGCCGCCGCGCACACCGAGAAGGTCAACGCCGCCAAGGTCGAGCACCCCAACCAGGGTGAGATCGACTTCGACAGCCTGTCGCCCGAGGATCTCGAGGCGCTGGGCTTCGACGGCAAGGTGTCCGCCGACGAGCTGCTGAAGCAATTCGGCATCTCCAAGCGCACCTCGCTGGGCAAGACCTTCGACCCGGCCGACTTCGGCATCGAAGAGCTGGACTTCCGTCGTGGTCGCGGTCGTGGTCGCAATCGCGGCCGTGGTCGCAACAGCAACCGTGGTCGCCGCAACCAGGGCGGCAACGGAGGCAACCAGGGCGGCGGAAACCCTAACCAGGGCGGTCAGGGGGCTCAGCCTCAGGGCCGCTCCAAGAAGCCGAGCAAGGGCAAGTCGGGCGGCGGTCGCGGTGGCAAGCAGCTGCCGAAGGCCTCCGACGTCGACACCGTTGTCACCTCGTACCTGAAGGGCCTGAGCGACGCCGGCAAGGATGGCAACATCCGCATCGGCGAGTTCAACGCCGAGTTCCTGGACGCGGCGAAGGCGAACGCCTTCCTCATCTCCTACTCGGCGATCACCAAGAAGTTCCACATCATCGGCATGATCGAGGTCGACAGCTCGGGTCTGCAGCCCATCGCTGCTGCCTGCGGCTACAAGGCCTACACCTCGGTTGCGAACACTCGTAACCAGGCGGTCGGCTTCCTGGTGCACCCGCGCCTGAAGGTGCTGAAGGCGTGGTCGATCGACAGCGTCGCCTCGGTCGGCGGCGTGCCCGATCTGCGTCCGGCGTTCTGCCTCGACCTCGAAGACACCGTCAGCGGCGTGAAGTTCACTGCCGTCGTGGTGCACATGAAGTCGATGCGTGGTGGTGAGGCCCAGACGGGTCCGATCCGCTACAAGCAGTTCGACCTTCTCGTGAAGGGTCTCGGCACGGACGCCGAGGTCGTCATTCTCGGCGACATGAACTGCAAGCTGCCGGGCACCCCCGATATCAAGCCGCTCCTGAATGCGGGCTACAAGCTGCTCAACCCGACCAGCACCGTGGCCACGCAGTCGATGGGCAGCCGTATCGACGGGTACTTCTGGCTGGCCCTGCCCGGCAAGCTCGGCAAGTACGCCGTGCGCGCCATCTTCGAGAACAAGGTGTTCGGTCGCGGGTTCGCGGACCACGCCATCCTGAGCGCAGAGATGCGCCTGTGTGGTGTGACCGGCTCCAACGACGACTCCTGCTCGACGACGGACGCCAAGGACGGCGCCTTCGGGGATGACCCGAAGGACGACGGCAAGGTCGACCCGCAGTAACTGCAACATCAACTGGTAAAGGAAGGGGGGTCGGCTAACACCGACTCTCCTCTCCTGACCCGCTAATGGAGACTGTCTATGGCCTACTTGCATAACAAGCCGACTCCCCCAGGCAGCGGGTCCACCATCAAGGAGTTCCTCAAAAAGGGACTGTTTGCACTGCTGCCTGTGGCTCTGACACTCTGGGTCGTGAACTTCGTGTTCGACCTGGCGGACGGCTGGTTCGGTTCGGCGGTGGACGCCTTCGTGCGCTCCGTCATTCCGTCTTCTCTGCTCGTCGGTCCGCTCGCGAACGGTCACGTTCCGGGGCTCGCCTTCTTCGTGCTCCTCCTCGTCCTTGTTCTGGTCGGGGCGTTCACTTCGCTTGCTTTCGGCGCGTTCATCTTCCGGAAATTCGACTATCTCATCAGTCTGATTCCGGGAGCGGGGCTCGTCTACAAGAGCACTCGAAAGGTTGGTGACTTGTTCTCCAACCCGAAGGAGACACCTTTCCAAAAGGTGGTTATCGTCCCGCTCATGGGGACAAAGGCGCTCGCTCTGGTGAGCGGTCGCACTGTGGACAAGGTGACCGGTGTCCCTCACCTCCGGGTGGCGGTGCCGACACCTCCCAACCCTTTCTCCGGCTTGCTGTTCCTCGTGCCGGAGGAAGACTGCGTCGACGTCGAGATGACTGTGGAGGAGGGCATGCAGTACTTCGTGTCCCTCGGCATGGTCGGACCGGCGGAGATGTCTCTCACACCGCGCAATGACACCAGGCGTGGTGGCTAGGATCGCTTTAGCGTTGCCTGGCAGGAACACGGTGTCGAACTACTCTGCCGAGTTCTAAAGTCGGCAGCAACAGCAAGAGGCATCGAAAAACCATAAACCCGTCGGGTAAACCGACAAAAGGAGTGATTCTCATGGCTTCCAAGCTGATCGCATACGACCGCGAGTCCAACACGTTCTCGTTCGGCAACCAGCACGGTGTGACCGACGGACAGCTCCGGCACCTCGTCACCGACGCGCTCCGCAAGAGCCGTTGGTCCAACGGTCCGGAGATCGTCGAGTTCTTCAACGTGCGGGTCACGGTCCAGTACATCAACCAGATGCTGGACTTCGTCGACGCGAACGACTGGTTCTGGGACTCGTTCGACCTGTGCACCGGTGACCACGAGTTCGACTGGAACCGGATCACCCCCGGCGCGCACTGGGGCTACGCTCAGGAGCTGAAGGACCAGGGCCGTCAGGACCTGGACACCGCGGCCTGGTTCGAGGAGGAGGGCGAGCACACGATGGCGCGCAACACGCGTCGCCTGGCTGGGCAGACCTTCAACCGCGCCGACCGGATCATCAAGACCGGCAATCGGTAGTACGCAAGAGAGTTTCACCAAAGGGATGATGCCACTGCAGTCGGGTAAAACCGGTCGCAGTTGCTGACCTTCACAGGGGTGCGGAAACCGTTTCACAACGGCGACCAATCCCCTGTGTTTTTTGGCGCCTGTATAACTATAGAGGATGGTAGAAAGTCGAATGTCGCGAATAGAAGGGTAAAGGAAAAATTCTTTAGGCGCCTGACAGCGTGTGCAGATCACAGCTTATATATTTGCTTGTTTCTATTAGCAATCGTTTAGGAGGTTTAAAGCAAGAGTTTTAGCAGTGCATGCTAGTATCCTTCGGTTATGACAACTGGCTTTCGACCTTTGCCCGTGAGCCTTTGAGCGGTTTCCCAAAAGAGTTGATGCCGCCGGACGAAATTCCCAGACAACAGGTAAATGCAGCGTCATGCCGCAATCAACAGTCACTGAATCGAATAGTGTGACAGCAGGAAGCCCCTCGCCATCTGCCTCGAAGATTGATGCCGCCGATTGCTCAACTGGTTCTCTTGCCGATTCGAATAGTTCACAAGCCAGGCGCGGTCGGCGTTTCTATCGCATCATGACCAGCACGGCTGTCTGGATTCTCCTGGTCTTATGTGGCGTCGATTTGTTGCTTTACTTCAGCAAGCCTTTGCACAACGTGCAGATTGCCAGTATTGTCCCGCAAGATAGAAATCCTGTTCGCGTCAAACTGGAACAACTCGCTCTTCCCTGGTGCAATCCCGATGTGCTGGTGATCGGCTCGTCTTTGTCGCAGGCGTCCTTTGCCTGTGCCGATGCTCTTTATGAGAACAGACGCGCACCCAATATCGGCTATGAGCTGTATGTCTACGGAAAATCACGTTATCTCGAAAGCCAACTTTTGAAATTGACCGGAAAGAAACACTCGGTGCTCGATTTGTCACTGGGTGGATGCATGGCTTCTGATGCCTATTTCATGCTCAATAAAGTTCTGTCAGTCCGCTCCGGTGTAAAACTCTTGATACTGCCGGTAGCACCACGAGACTTCTATGACAATTTCTCCGCCAAGGATCCGGAACTCAGTCCGGTAGGAACTTTTTTGAAGAAAAAGTCGCACGAGTCGCTTCTATCGCAGCAAGGCAACGTGCAAGAGAAAACCGAAAATGTACTTTCATTCGTCTGGCGCTATTTCGATATAAGGGCGGATTACCGGCAGATGATGCAGCTTCTAAGCTGTCAAATCTTTGGGCGCGCTCCTGACTTGTACACTTCCACTCATTTCGATGAGCCGTTCTCCAAAGAGAATCGTGTCGACTTCAACCCCAAGCCACGTTCGGCAGGCGAAGTGCTTCCTGACTCAGTGAAAACGGAAGATGCACAGCGCTACTACAAACAATACAACCCCTACACTCCCGAAAAGCTGGATGTGCAGTTTCGCTATCTGGAGAAAACTTTCCTTCTTTGCCGTGACCATCACATTACGCCGGTAGTCATCGATATGCCCCTCACGCAGCGCAATTTGAAGCAGCTGACACGGGAGATGGCTGCCGATTATCGCACTAAGTTGCGCGCCCTCTGCCAGAAGTACGATGTGCATCTTGATTCTCTGCAGGAGGACGTCGATTTCACCGAGAATGACTTTCGCGATAGCTGCCACCTTGTCGGCAGCGGCGGAAAAAAAGTCATTGATAAATTGACAGCATCACTCTCCAAGGACAAGAAGGTCGTCAGAGGCTTAAGCCGCTAGTCAATTCGAGATTACATCAGGGTTTGAAACCTATCTTTTTTGGTATGTAGGTTTCATAGGTTTTATTAGGCAGGCCCCCTCGATGAACTTTGGATTCCGCGTTTCTAAAAAACTGAATATCTCATTGGCTGCATTTCTCGCTCTTTCGATGCTCTTGCCGTTGAGCGCCGACGCCCGTGTTTCCGGTGTCGGTCTGGCTGCAGGCCGGATGCGCAGCGCATCGATGCGTGTCAGAGGCAAATCGCACAGGCATGTCAGAAGGGTTCATCATCGCAGCCGTCACAGCCGAGTCCATCGCGGTCATGCGCGAGCGCCTCAACACGCTCAAGTTGCCGTTCTGGTGGAAAGCGAGAATGGAACCGTCGTCAGCGAACAAAACTCTGATATCGCTTTCAATCCGGCGTCCGTTGTGAAACTGATCACCGCCTATGCGGCCATCAAGAAATTTGAGCCGGACCATCGTTTTCAAACCTCCTTGTATCTGGACGGCGAACTTGACGAAGAGACTGGCGTTCTTACGGGCGATGCCTTTATAGACGGTTTGGATCCGGACTTTAAAACCGCAGACACTGCTGAATTTGTCAAAGAGCTGCGCGCTTTGGGTGTGAAAAGAGTCACTGGGAAATTGTTCGTCTCCCCGCAATTCTCGATGCACTGGAGCGGCAATCCCGTTCAATCCGGACGCAGTCTTGCCAATGCCTTGAAGCGAGCCCATATCTCCATCAAAGGTGGTGTAGAAGTCGGTCCAGTGTCAGCTATGGCAATGCGCATTTGTACTCATGAATCAGAGCCGCTGAAACAGATGCTCAAGCACATGCTGGCGCACTCGATCAACCCGATGTCCGAGCAGTTGGGCAGAGCGGTCGGCGGCGTGCAGAGGCTCGAAGAAGCGGCTGTAAAGGAAGCAGGCGTCGCCCCGGGCAACATCTCGCTTTCGACTGCCAGCGGTCTCGGTATCAACCGCGTCAACGCGCATGACATGATGATTGTGCTCAAGTCGCTGCGACGAGAGTTGCAGAAAAAGGGTCTCGACCTCTGCGATATTTTGCCCTTGGCCGGTATTGAAGCAGGGACTATGGATAGACGCTTCACCGGGCCTCAAGAAAGAGGCAGTGTGCTAGCCAAGACTGGGACACTCACCACCACCGATGGTGGCGTCAGCGCGCTGGCCGGCATGATGCGTTCCGACAAAGAAGACCTGTACTTCATCTTCTTTTGCTGGCGTGGTTCGATCAACGGCTTCCGCCATCAGCAGGACATGATGATTCGCCAGTTGCAAGCAACGCGCGGTGGGCCGCGCCGCTTCGACAACCGCGTCGCCAGCGAGCCATCGCTCTAGGCGGAGGCGCCACAATGTCTTTCATGCGCGCAATTCAGAAGATGTTCGGGCGAGGGGACTCGCCGGAAGAACAGCAGCAGGTGATTGAAAATTTCAAGCGTACCAGAAGACGCAATAACGACCTGGTTGTGGCGTTTTTCGACAGAGCCGACTGGCATTATGACGCTGTCCGGCAGAAAGGGCTGGATGAGGGGCAGATGTACGTGCCTGGTGGCATGTTGTTAGGTTGGCTTGTAGAGAAAGAATTCGTCAGCGACGAGATGTATGAGCTGTACGGTGAAGAGATCGATGACTTTCTCAACCGCAATATCGGTGCCGGGTATCTCTATCAAACGATGGACGGGAAACTGCATCAGGACATGCTTACCAAAGAAGGCGCACGCTTCATGCACTATTATTTCTCGGCTGGAAACTATTTTACTGACTATGAAAGCACATTCAATGCGCGTGATGGCGCTCAATACACAGTGACGGATACCTGGCAGAACTATGACAAACTCTGCAAACTGCTGGATCTGCGCCTGCGCGAATCCGGATAATTTTGCCCTGCGATGAAAGCGGGAGTACTGTTCGGCTGGTTGTTCGCGTTGCAAAGACAGTAGGAAAGTCATGAGCCCCAAATTCGTTTTTGCAATCCGCTGCGTGCTCGCACTGATCTGGCTTTACAATGGGCTTTGGCTCAAGATTTTGCACGTTGATCCGCATCATCTCGAAATAGTTCAAGCGGTTCTGCAGGCTTCAATAAATCAAGCAAGTGATTTCTTGAATCTGATTGGTCTGCTTGAAACTCTCCTGGCTATCGGCATTTTGTCTGGTTTGTTTCACAGGTTTGTGAATTATTTTCAGGTCGTAATACTAGTGGTAATGAACTCAATTGGTATCATCAGCGGTGAAGGCACAATCGCCGATCCGGCTGGACTTTTGATTATGAATCTTCCTACTATCATGTGTGCGATAATAATAGCTCGCTACGGTCCGGGCGCTTGGGCTCTGCGATTGCCGCAGCGCAAGGAAAAAATTTCCGAACCTGTGAAGGAGACAGAGAGTACTAATGGGTGACGATTCGGCGCAGAAAGAACTTGAATTCTGGCGCGACGGCAAACTTGGCAAATCGAGCGTTTCCATCGGCGCCAATGCAAATAGCAGACCAGCTGTGCTTTTTGGACAGGTGCGCGAAGATGCCGAAGTGGAAGTTTCACTGTTTCGCTCGATAAAATCCAAAGCAAAGCAGAATGTTTTTGCCATTGCATCTGGTGGCTGTACCGCTCTCTCTCTGGCGACGGTAAAAGAGTGCAAAATCGTTGCTGTTGATATCAATCCCGCGCAGATTTATCTTTGCCTTTTGAAGACTGCAGCATTGACAAGATTGAATTTCGGTGAAGCGCAGTTGTGCATGATTCAAGGCGCTAACCCTTATTTTGACAGAGTCTCTGAACTACTGCCTCCTGAAGCGCGCCAATACTTTCAGCACGATAGAGCTCTTTTGTCTCAAGGATTGAATAATTGTGGTGTCACTGATCAGCGCATCAAACAGCTGATGTCGCTCTTTTACCTTTCCGTTCACACGAAAGAACAAACACGTCAATTCCTCAGTCTGCCAACGCTTCAATCGCAGCAAGAACAGTTTCACAAAATGTGGAAAAACTGGCAGTGGGACTTCGCTCTGAATGTTGTTCTCAGCAAGACTTTTCTTTCGGTTGGCTTCGGAAGAGAAGCGATCGACAAGTTGCCGAAGAATTTTTCATCCATCATGAAAGCGCGTCTGGAGCGTGCTTTAAGTCAGGTACCGGTTCACGACAATGGATATGTGTGGCAAACATTTCTTGCCGAGTATCCGCGTGGAGTGCAAGGGCAAGCGCTGGAAACTGCGTTGCCGCCATATTTGCAGGTGAAAAATCAAGAACAGCTTAAAAAGAACCTGTCACGAGTTCTCTTTTCTGTGGACGATGCAGTGGGCTGGCTTGAGGAGCAGAAAGACAATTCCGTCGATATGTTCGCGCTCTCGAATATTTTGGAGCTGGTCAAGTCTGATTATGGAATCAAGCTTGCTGAGCAGGTTTCAAGAACTGCGCGCCCGGGAGCGCTGGTGTGCCTGCGTTCAATATTTCCCAAAGACGAGCCTGTGCTTAGAGATCTAAACGGTCGCTTGAAATACATGCCGGAATTGAGTGCGGAAATGGAAGCAAAAGATCGCAGTTGCTTTTGCAATTTCATCCAGGTTTATCAGAAAACGTAAGCCAAACTGTGGGGGCGCATTGGTTGCGAACTTGATGTATGCGCTCTGCCCTCCGCACTCCGCACGCATCCTGTGCTCGCTTCGGACCAGCATCGTCAACCCTCGCTCGCCCGTCTTGGCGTCGCGCCTACGACTCCATCGCGGCAGCAGCTTGTGTTTGTGCGATGCTCAGAGCGGCCTGGCGGTCTGCGTGCGCTTCTTTGTCTTTGGTGAGCGACTCGTAGCAATCCGCGCGGTGCATGTAAGCGTCTTTCAAGTTAAAGCCGAGTTCGATCACTTTCGTGAAATCTTCGACTGCATCGACATAGTGACGCATCTTTTGCAAGCATAGACCGCGCTTCCAGTGTGCTTCCGGGCGCTCCGGTTCGTTTTTGACGAGCATGTCTAAATCTTCCATAGCCCGCTCATAGTCCGCTAACCGGAAAAAAGCTTCGGCGCGCAGGTAATAAGCCTCCGGTACTTCTGCGTCGAGGTTGATGGATTCGCCAATATCGGTTGCGGCTTTTTTGTTCTCACCGAGTTCGAGATAAGCTGTTCCTCTGCCGAGATAAGCAAGGGCGGAGTCCGGTTTTAGTTCCAAAACTTGTTCGTAAATAGGAATGGCATTTTTGTGATCGCCTAGTGCTGCCATCTCCAGCGCTTTGATGAATAATTCGTCCGGGTTGGCTGCGCGGTCAACAATCACGGTTGCAGCGTTGTCGTTTTCGCTTTCTTCCAGCCGATTTTTCAGATCGTTGATCGAGCGTTTCCAATCATTGGCTGAGTTTGTGTCAGCCCAAACTTCTTTCAGTTCGGAGTTATCTTCGATGCGTCTGAGCACTTTCAGTGCCATGGCCACTACTTCTTTGCCTGCGACAAACTTGCGATTGGCAAGCCATGTTGCGGCTTCGGGCGGCAATTGATTAGATGGCTTGCCTCTTGCGGCAACCACGAGTTCTGCAGCCGCAATTGCCACTTCGCAATCCGGCGCTTGTAAATAATCTGTGGCAGGCAGCTTGGCGACGTTCACTATAGCGCGCAAGATCGCAGAGGTACTCTCGCCGGCGACCAGCTCGATCAGCCATTCTCTGGCCGTGTCATTTCCAAATGCATTTACGTCCCAATCGCCCATGATATGCCTTTGTTGTGGGAGTCTTCGGGGAAGCCTGAGAATTTCGGGGTGCGCCTATTCTAGCAAACAGGTGAAATGAAAACCCCAAAAAGTTGCAAGCAGAACCAGTTACGGTTCTGCTCGCGGAGTGCGGCCTCGTGGAAAATTGTGCTCAGCTTCCTTGACGTTTCAAATAGTTTTTGTCAAGCGTCTTGAGCTCTTTCACTTTGCCTGGTTGCAAAAACGCTTGAAGGCGATAATTGCTGTCCTTGGCTTTGTGACCTTTATTCTGACTGCGCTGATCGAACCAGTGGTCGTGATCAGAACCTTGTGTTGTAAGGGCGCTTTGTGAGCCGGTGTTAGATTGTGATTTTGGCGGCTCGTAGTTTTTGTTGTTAACAAGCGAATTTTGAATGATTGACTGATAGTAATTGTGTGCGCTCACTTGCAGTTCTTCAGCTTCAACATGCCGGACGGATGGTGTACCGGTGCGAGCTTGGGGACGCTCAGTCTGTCTTAAAATGCGCAGAACTTTGGTGATTCCGTTGGATAAGTTCATAGACATTGCCTGCATGACCTTTCGTGCGAAGCCGGTTGTGATGCCGAGCTTCAAGATTCTACCCGGCAAGGGTTTTCACATTAACGCCAGCCAGAAGATCCACTCTCAAACGCAAACGCAAACACGGTCCTTTTATTCAGCCCCCGAACCAGCCGCGTAATTTCAATGTAGCCAACGCTTGTGAAAATTATGTGAGAGCACAAGAGACTCAGAAAACGGGTTCGGAAGCCTTTTTTGCTAGGTTACGAACATTCACTGGCTGTTTCGAAAGGCTTGTCTACTTCATGCAAAGCTTCTTCGTTCATCTGAGAAGCTAGAGCCTGCAAGCGGTGATAGCTGTTCGAGCTTTTCTTCAGTCCTCCACCGACACCCGGTGTTTCTTTTTCGAACCAGTGGTCCTGGGGATTGGACAGCAGCATCGGCAGGTCTTTGATGGTTTTTTGTGCTGCGTTGCTGCGTTTTAAATTGACGATTTTTCTTTCTTGTCCATCTTTTATCTGTGGAAGAGTCTTATCCGAGCTAGTTTGCTTCAATTTGGAAATGAACGCATCAGCTTCGTCTCTCGAGAGCCTCATCGAACTTTCTATGTGTAGACGGACAACACGCTTAATTCTTAAGTACCAATAGATCAAATACTTCCTGACAGTAAGTAATTCGGCATGCATACATGTTTCCTCAAAGTCTCCATGCTCAGCCGGTCTTTGCGACCACTGAACATACCCCTCTTGCTCCCAGGTTATTGGATGTTTGTGAAAAAACCGTGAGGATGCCGTTGGTGGCGTGGATTCACGTCGAGGCGCGGGTGACTTTTGGGGGACCTCGAGGTCCACTTTGCACAAAAGCTCTGCAAAGTCTTCTGTGGCAAGCGATATGGGCGCTCCAGCATTAAAACATTAAGAAAAGGTTAGCAAGGCCGCGCTAGGTCTCTCCAAACCTAGGTGAGCTAGGTTGCACTAACTCTATTTTTGCAAGAACACTTACCTGGCCTAAGAAACACTGGATTGTCAAGAGTTCATATTAGTAAGGTATAGGTGCCTTTAAATTCTTCCATTGACGAACTAGACACCTCCGACCAAACGACGACCCAGCTACCCATAGCTTCGTTTCTTCTTCGATTTTTCGATCGGTGAAGAAGCGCGTCGTTTGTTGGATCTGTCATTCGCCACCAGGAAGATGTGGCCGTGTTTCCTACACGCAACCTTCAACCTTTAGGAGAAAGCAAAATGGATACATCAAATCCCACATCTCTTGGAGGCCTACGACCTTCGGGCCAGGGGGCTTCCCTTCTCGACCTGGGCGGATACGGAGGCGACAACTCGCTGATCATCGTCGGAAACGGCTCGGAAAGCCCGGGTAACGCGTTCGACTTCGGCGGCGAGCTGCGCTTTCTCAAGAAAGCTGCCGACCTGCAGCTCTACGCCAGCGTCGTGCCTGCCACCATTGCCACCTACGACCTCGTCCTGGACGGCCCGATCGTTGTTCCGGTCGTGGCGCAGTACTTCGACAAGGTCGCCGCGGTGATCATGCGCACCATCAGCCAGGAGATGGCAATCGAGGTGAAGACCGCCAAGGTCGACCGCGAGGGCCTGCGCCTGACGATGCGTCTGCGCTGCATTCCGCTGCAGGTGGAACTCCTGGAACACCGCTTTCCCGGGGTGCAGATTCTTCTCGTCATGCACGAGGAGACTGCCGAAACTGCGGAGACTGCCGTGGAGGATGGACAGGCGACGGACTAACAGCTGTTTCCTCTCCAACTTCAAGGTTACACATCTGAATCCTCTTCACCGGAAGCGCAGCTATGGTTGCGCTTCTTTGCGTGCGGAGGGCGTCAATCTGTAAGTGAAAGGACTAGTACCATGACTACTGCGACTGCAACGTCGACTGCGCCGAACTGGGGTGAGCCGTTGGATCTGACGGTTCTGAGCCCTCGTGAGCAGCGGTTCGACTCATTCATCAATCGTGTCATCATCGGACAGCCTCGGGGCAAGCGGGCGGCCAAGCGCGCCTTCCGCCGCATCGAGAGCAAGCTGCGCACCGGTCGCACGCCGGTGTACTCCATCCTGGCACTCGGCCCGACGACCTGCGGCAAGTCGGAAATCGCTTACCGCCTGGCCGAATTCCTCCACGGTGACCGTTACGCGGTGCTCAAGCTGGACGGCTCGGAGTACATGACCGAGAGCCGGCTGACGCACCTCATCGGCGGTACCGCACAGTGGACCGGCTTCGTCGACAAGTCGCGCGCGGACTACGTGCCGCCGCGTGCCGACGAGAAGGACTCCATGTGCGAGCTCAACAACCACAACCTGGCCTGGAGCCGCCGTGGTTCCAAGTGCCCGATCACCATCGTGCTCGTCGACGAGTGGGACAAGGCGTGCCTGGAGTTCAACAACATCATGTTGAGCATCCTGCGCGACGGGTACTACACGCTCGGCAACGGCGAGGTGGTCGACTTCCGCAACTGCATCTTCATCTTCACGGCCAACCTTGGCGCCCGTGATGTGGAGCGTGCGGTCGAGAAGGCGAAGAATCCGCTGGGCTTCACCCGTGGCGGCGAAGAGCTGTCGAAGGCGGAGACCGAGGACCTCTTCAACAAGCACCTCAAGGAGTTCACCGCTCCTGAATTCCGTGCTCGCATCGCCGAGAACGGAGAGGTCGTCATCTTCGACAAGCTCACCGCCGATGAAATCGGTCAGGTGCGCGACCTCAAGATCGACGAGCTGACGGCTCACGTTCAGAAGGAAGCGGACGTCACCATCACCGTCGACGACGACGCGCGCAAGGCATTGCTCGCGCTGGCGCTGGTCAACGATGGCACGGTCGCCAACCTGAACGGCGTGCTCAAGCTGCACATCACCGACAACATCGACAACCTGCTTGTGTGCAAGGTGATCGAGCCCAAGGCGAACCTGCTGGTCACCGCCAAGGGCGACGTCATCCAGATGCGCAAGGAGGTGAAGCCCATTCTGCTCGTTTCCGGTCTGGACAGCGAAGAGTACCTCGCTGCCACGGCGGAGGCGGATGCTCGTCTCAACGGCGCGCAGAAGGGCAAGGGCGACGATGCCGTCGACGTCGACGCGGTCCGCAACGCAGGGCGTGAAGCCGTGCGCAAGGCCGCAGAAGAGCAGCAGAAGCTGCGTCAGCCCTTCGTGGTCACCGTGGTCACCGGCACGCCGGAAAACCTCGCGGTGGCTGTGAAGGACCTGGACCGGATGTTCACCGAGCTGGGCATCGTCAAGACGTCGCAGAACACGAAGTTCAACGCGATGGTCCAGACGCCTGGCGGTATCGTCCAGGGCGACCTGACCGAGATCGAAGTGCAGGCTGACATTCGCGACATGGTGAAGTTGCGGGTGGCGGCGCCGATGATCGGCATCAAGGTGCAGGAAGCGTCGATGTAATCACCACATGGGGTCTGGCTCGATGGGAGCTGGGTCTGCTTAGGGCTGAGCGGACGGCTGTTCAATCCCAAGCTTGATGTGGCGGGCTGTCTGCGCGGGAGTAATCCTGGCGGCAGCCCGCTCTCAACCTCCAACAATGAGACAAGGAGCTAACCTTGCGAAATATCGATGAAACACGTGTCCGGCATCCGCGCCTGGAGCAATCGGGCTGGTTCAGCCAGTTCTGGGGGCCTTCAGGAGGGTTTCCGGTGCAGTTGATGGGTTTGCTCACCACCGGCGAAACGGTCTACTTCCGCGCCCGCGGCAGCAAGATCACGCTGGAGGTGGCTGCCTGCCGGGACGATCTCGATGGAGACAACGTCATCGCCCGCTTCCGAAAGGATGTGGTCGTGGATGCAGCCAACGAGTTCGGCGCCAGTTTGATGCCTGAGGACGAGGCTGCCGAACTGATCGAGCAATGGCTCGGTGAGTATCGCAGCGGCGCTCGCCCCAAGGCTGACCGCAAGTGATTTCTCGAATGCCGGTGGGCAGCCTTCGTGCTCCCATCGGCATTCTCTTTTGGACCGCAAATTACTAAGCGATTTAGTATGGTGAGCGTGACGCGGTACAAGCGCGCTAGCTAGCGCAAAGCTGAATATCATGCCAAGTGATTAAAGCCGGAATTCAAGTGCGTTTTTGAGCGATTTTGCCCAGCCTTAGCGGTTGAACCTGGGTGAGCAGATCAGTAACTTATGACGTTCTCTTTTTCTTCCCCTCCAAGTTTCTTCAACCAGACAAGCAGTTTTGTTCCTCTCTCCAAGCAGTCTGTAATGAGCGATTTATCTCGCTTATGCAATTGGCTGCCGTGTCTTCGCTGTTCGCTCGAAGTTCGCAGGTGCCTCGCTGGACCTCGCCGCACTTCAGCGGAACTGTCGAAACGCGCAAACTGAGCCTGTTTTGTATCAGCAAGCCAAAATGAAGGAATCACATCTATGGCGCTCAGCGGCAAATCGTGGGTAAGCAAATTTCCCACCAGCAGAGACCCGGAAGATCTCGCATCTCCGTTTCGTGAAAACGTAAAACGCTTTCTGCAAGCTCTCCAGGATGCAGGATGCGGTGTCACTATCAGCGCTACCTATCGTCCTAAGGAGCGTGCATATCTCATGCATTACGCGTACCGAATTGCGCGTGAAGGCTTGAGTCCGACGTCAGTTCCTGCGCTTGCCGGCGTGGACATTCAGTGGGATCATCGCAAAGCGAATGGGCAGTTGGACTTGAGTGCTTCCAGAAACGCAGCCGAAGACATGGTGCTGGGATATGGAATCGCTTTCAAGCCTGCCTTGAATTCGAATCACACGCGCAGACTGGCAATCGACATGACCATCACCTGGTCGGGCACGCTCAAGATCAAGAACGCGAGCGGCACGACTGTGACTATCTCCTCCACTCCGAGGACCGGTCAAAACAGCGATCTAGTCAGAGTCGGTGCATCGTACAAGGTGATCAAGCTGCAATCGGACCCCCCTCACTGGAGTTCCGACGGACACTTGCGCGCTGGTCGTCGCACTCGCAAAGACAGGTGCTAACCGTCTCGAATTGACTCATAGCCGGCGGGTCGCCTAAAGCTTCCCCCGGCTTCCTTTTTGGCGCCTGTTCTATTCATCCATATAGTTGACATCTGTAAACGTCCAAAATATGGAGCACTTGGGCGTTAACGCCCGCTCATTTCGGACGAGGAATAGGGAAGTCTGGCTGCCGATCGGCGTTTTCA